>Ga0111539_10000153_pt1 | contig 78738 bp, 62 predicted proteins | sample RhiMethybrSRZTD1_FD_79667 | JGI IMG/M metagenome (GOLD analysis project Ga0111539, IMG submission 79667) | Populus rhizosphere microbial communities from Tennessee, USA - Rhizosphere MetaG P. TD hybrid SRZTD1 (version 2) (version 2) | ecosystem: Host-associated > Plants > Roots > Rhizosphere >...
GATGGAGCCGGAAGCGACTTGACGGCGGCCGGTCAGCGCACAGCGATCACGCAGTTCGCGCGCGGGTTCAAGCCGTCGTGGAAGCTGCCCGCCGGGAAGTTCTCGCCGTGGCACTTCCTAGTGCTCGACAAGAAGGACAACGAGAAGGCGTTCGCCTACGACAAGAAGGTCGTCGTGCTCATCGACCGCGGCTGCTTCTCGGCGACCGACGTGTTCGCTGCGGCACTCGGCGTGCTGCCGAACGTGAAGTTGGTCGGCGAGGCGACGAGCGGCGGCAGCGGGCGGGCGGGTGGGCACCGGTTGCCGAGCAGCGGCGTTCGGCTGCAGTTGTCGACGATGGCGTCGTTCCGGCCGGACGGCGTGTTGTTCGAAGGCAACGGAGTCGTGCCCGACGTCGCGGTGTCGGCCGAACCCGTGGATCTGGTCGGCGGTGGGGACGCGGTGCTGCAGCGCGCGCTCGAGCTGTTGCGGTAGTGCCGGCCCGGTTTCCCGATGCTTCCTGGCCTGCCCTTGTCGGACACGGCCTGAAGCAAAACCTCGACCGCGCGGTACCGTTCGGTAACCTCTGGCCCCTCGATGGCGACCGGCACCTCGACCAACCCCATGCGCGGCCTCGGCTGGGGTCCGTTCCTGCTCGGCTTCGTGCCGGGGCTGCTGCAGTTCCAGCTCGGTCAGAAGAAGCGCGCGGCCGTCGCGTTCGCGAGTTGCTTCGTGCTGTTCTTCGCTGGCTGGATCCTGATCCACGAGCGCCTGTTCTACTGGGCGCTGCTGACGCCGGACGAGACCGGGTCGGAGGTGCTGCGCATCGCGGCACACTTCGGGCTTCCGTTGACGCTGCCCGAGATCCTGAACCTGCCGGCGAACGCGCTCGGCGCGATCGTCTGCTTCGACGGCAGCGCACTGGGCGAACGGCTCTGGCGCATGCCGCGCGCCTTCGATCACCTCGGCGGCTTCTTGACAGGTGCCTCCGGCATGCTCGCCGCGTTCTGGTCGGCCGCGGCGCATTGGGAGCTGCGGTTGCTTCGCGATGGCGGCGAGACGGCGCCGAAGCCGCCGTGCAACCCGGCGCTCTGCGCCGGCATGTCCTGGCTCGTGCCGGGTCTGGGCCACGCGCGAGCCGGGCAGAAGGACAAGGGCATGTTGATGGGGGTGGCGGTGGCCATCGTGTTCGCGCTCGGGCTCGCGTTCTCGCACGGGCACGCGGTCGACCGGGCTACCTACTCGGTGTGGTGGATCGGCCAGAATCTGTTCGGCGGCGGCTCGCTGTTCGCCGCGCTGGTCACCGGGCCGTTGCGCATGGAGGGAGCGCCACCGAACCTGGACCTCGGCGTGGTGTTGTGCACGGTCGCGGGGCTCATGAACCTCGTCGTGATGGTCGACGCGTACACGGTGGCAGAGCGTTCGGTGTTCCCGCTGAAGCAGCGGCAGGAGCCGGTCGCATGAGTCTCTTGTTCCGCCTCGTGGTCTACGTGCCGGTGCTGTTCCTGATCGCGATCGTCGTCGTGGGACAGCACCACACGACAGCGCGCGACACGCTCCGCGCGGCGGTCGCGCGCACGGGGCGCTGGTTGCTCTGGTCGTTGGTGCTGGTCGTCACGATGCTGGTACTCGAGCTGCTGTTCATCGGCTGGTAGCCGGTGGTGGCGCGTGCAGGCGCCAGAGATCGCCCGGCAGACGCGCGACGATGTTGCGCCCCTGCAGGCCGAACAGCGCGCGCAGGAACGATGCGCGGTCCAGGCCGCACTCACGCTGCAGCAGGTCGGTGGGGCGGGGACCGAGGCGAAGGCCGGCCAGGATCGCCTGCTCGTCGGCGCAGCGCGCTAGGTGCAGGGATGCGGGGCCCGTCTGGCTCGCCTGGATGCCGAGGGAACGCAGCAGGTCTTCGGGCCCTTCGATCAGGGTGGCGCCTTCCGCGATCAGGCGGTGGCAGCCCTGGCTGCGTTCGCTGGCCCAGGGGCCCGGCAGCGCGAACAGCTCCGTGCCGCACTCGGCGGCGAAGCGCGCAGTGTGCATGGCGCCCGAGCTCAGCGTCGCTTCCACGACCACGACCGCGCGCGCCCCGGCCGCGAGCAGCCGGTTGCGACGCGGGAAGTGGCCGCGCCGGGCCCGGCGTCCCGGTGGCAGTTCGCCGAGCAGGCAACCCCCGGTGGCTTCGATGCGCGCGGCGAGCTGCGAGTGCTCGGGCGGATAGACCTGGTCGAGTCCGCCCGCGAGCACGGCCACGGTTGGCACCGCCGCTGCGACGCAGGCCTCGTGCGCGATGCCGTCGATGCCGCGCGCGAGACCGCTCCAGAGCACCGTGCCGGCCTGCGCCAGCGCGGCAGCCAGGTGATCGGCGGCGTCGCGGCCATAAGGGGTGGGCGTGCGACTGCCGACGAATGCGACCGACGGCGTGCGCGCGAGTGCTTGGAGGTCGCCGCGCGCGAACAACACGAGCGGCTGCAACCCCAGAACGTGCAGCTGCCGCGGCCACGCCTCGTGCGCCGGAGTCAGCAGATGGAGGCCATGCCGCGCGGCCGCCAGCCGCACCGCCGCCGCCTGTGCGGCGAGGTCGGGATCACGCAGGCGTTCGGCCACGCGCGGTGGCACGTCGGGTGGGGAGGGTGGTTCGCGCAAGAGCGCCGCGGGGTCCACGTCCGGTCCGAGCAGAGCCGCGACGGGGCTCTCTGCGAAGCCCTCGGCGAGGGCCAACATGAGGTAGCAATCGTGCACACCGCAGAGTGCTGCGAAAGCGCCAGCGGTTGCATGAAAACACGCGGCGGAAGCGAGAAAGCAGCGCGGCCGGTGGCCCGGCCGCGGCGCTACTTCTTCGTCTGCCCTTCGGGGACCTTGACGGCTTCGGGCTTCTTCTCGACCGGCATCGCCGTCATCTCGAAGCGCACCTCGCCGTCCTTGATGAACGCCTTGATCGTGTAGGGCGTGTCGAACTGGCCCTTGAGGATCTGCTCGGACAGCGGGTCCTCGAGGTGCTTCTCGATGCCGCGCTTCAACGGACGCGCGCCGAAGTCCTCGTGGAAGGACTTCTCGATCAGCCAGTCGATGACCGACTGGTCGACGTCGAGCACGTGGCCCTTCTGCTTCATGCGCGCGTTCACCTTGCGCATCTCGTTCTCGACGATGCGCTGCATGTCGTCGCGGTTGAGCTGGTTGAACACCACGATCTCGTCGAGGCGGTTCAGGAACTCGGGGCGGAAGTGCCGCTCGATCTCGCCCTGGATCAGGTCGCGCATCTTGTCGGCGCCGCTCTCCTTGCCGGCCGGCGCCCTGCCGAAGCCGAGTCCCGTGCTGTTCTTGATCAGGTTGGCGCCGATGTTCGACGTCATGATCAACACGACGTTGCGGAAGTCGATGTGGCGCCCGAACGAGTCGGTGAGCCGCCCTTCTTCCATGATCTGCAACAGCATGTTGAAGATGTCGGGGTGCGCCTTCTCGATCTCGTCGAGCAGCACGACCGAGTACGGACGCCGGCGCACCTTCTCGGTGAGCTGGCCGCCTTCTTCGTAGCCGACGTAGCCCGGCGGCGCGCCGACGAGCCGCGAGGCGTTGTACTTCTCCATGTACTCGGACATGTCGATCTGGATGATCGAGTCCTCGCTGCCGAACATGAATTTGGCGAGGCACTTCGACAGCCAGGTCTTGCCGACGCCCGACGGGCCGAGGAACACGAACGAGCCCATCGGCCGATTCGGATCCTTGAGTCCCGCGCGCGCGCGGCGGACTGCCTTCGCGATCGAGGAGATCGCGCGCTCCTGGTTGATGACGTCGCGACCGAGCTCCTGCTCCATCTTGAGCAGCCGGTCCGCCTCGGCCTGGTCGAGGCGATTCAGCGGGATGCCCGTCATCTTCGACACGGTCTCGGCGATCACGTCCTCGGTGACGATGCCGCCGGACTCGCGCGAGTTCTCGCGGTCGCGCCACTCGCGCTGGATCTCTTCCTTCTTCTTGCCGAGCTTGAAGGCCTGGTCGCGCAGGTCGGCCGCGCGCTCGAAGTCCTGGCCGGCAACGGCCTCCTCCTTCTCCTTGTTGAGGCGCGCGATCTCGGTGTCCATCTCGCGCAGGTCGGGCGGGGCCGTCATCGACTTGATGCGGATGCGGGCACCCGCTTCGTCGATCACGTCGATGGCCTTGTCGGGCAGGAAGCGGCCGGTGATGTAGCGCGTGCTCAGATCGACGGCCAACTGCAGCGCGGCGTCCGTGTAGCTGACGCGGTGGTGTGCTTCGTAGCGGTCGCGCAGTCCGCGCAGGATGTCGAGCGTCTGCTCGGGGGTCGGCGGCTCGACGTTCACGGTCTGGAAGCGCCGCTCGAGCGCGCCGTCCTTCTCGATGTACTTGCGGTACTCGTCGAGCGTGGTCGCGCCGATGCACTGCACCTCGCCGCGCGACAGCGCTGGCTTCAGCACGTTGCTCGCGTCGATCGCACCTTCGGCACCGCCGGCGCCGACGAGCGTGTGCAGCTCGTCGATGAACAGCATCACGTCCTTGGCGCGGCGCACTTCGGTCATCACGGCCTTGATGCGCTCTTCGAACTGCCCGCGATACTTGGTGCCGGCGACCATCATCGCGAGGTCGAGCACGACGAGGCGCTTGCGGCGCAGGACCTCGGGCACCGTGCCGCGGAGGATGCGCTGGGCCAGGCCTTCGACGATCGCCGTCTTGCCGACGCCTGCTTCGCCGAGCAGCACGGGGTTGTTCTTCGTGCGGCGCGACAGGATCTGGATCACACGTTCGATCTCGCTGTCGCGGCCGATCACGGGATCCAGCTTGCCCTCGCGGGCGAGGTCCGTGAGGTCGCGGCCGAACGAATCGAGCGCCGGCGTCTTGCTCTTGCTCGTGCCGGCCGGCTGGTTCTGGCCCGAGTTCGGCTGGTTGCCGCTGCCGCCGCCGGAACCGCCGCTGTTGCCGGCGGACTCGCTGTTGTCATTCTCCTCTTCGCCGCTGTTCTCGGAGGCGCCGAGGAACTCGAGCACTTCCTCGCGGACCTCGTCTAGCTTGACGCCGAGGTTCATCAGGACCTGCGCGGCGATGCCTTCGTTCTCACGGATCAGCCCGAGCAGCAGGTGCTCGGTGCCGATGTAGTTGTGGCTCAGCTGGCTCGCTTCCTCGAGCGACAGCTCGAGCACCTTCTTGGCGCGCGGCGTGAACGGCAGCTGGCCCATCGTCACCATCGAGGGGCCGGTCTTGACGATCTTCTCCACCTCGTGCCGGATCTTCTCGAGATCGACCGTCATGTTCTTCAACACGTTGGCCGCGACCCCGCTGCCTTCCTGGACAAGACCGAGCAGGATGTGCTCGGTTCCGATGTACTCGTGGTTGAACTTCATCGCCTCCTGGCGGGCGAAGCTCATGACCTTCTTGGCGCGGTCGGTGAAGCGATCGAACATGCGGCTGTAGAACCTCTGAGCCAGCGGGACGTTGCTCTTAGATCGGACGCCAGCGGTATAGGATTTACCCCACTTGAAGATCCAGCATGGTCTTGCGTTGTGGTGGTATTTTGTACGGGGAGAACTCTGGAAGGTTACTCCCTGTGCCGTGCTTTGCCGCTCGCAACGCCGCTTGGTCCCGAATCGGGAGGTGCGTCATGGCGAGCAGCCGAGCACTTCCCGCAGCAGCGCGGCCCGGCGCTGGTCGCGTTCCTCGGGGTTGAGCAACTCGCGCGTGTGACGTTGCAGGTGCCCTGGTTGCGACAACAGCAGGGCCCGGTTGACGGCGGCGATCGTGAACCCCTCGATCAGATCCTCTTCGATGCCAAACCGCAGGGCCGAGAGGCTGCCGAGCGCATCTTCGCTGGTCAGGATCTGGGCCCGCTCGAGGATGCCGAGCGCGCGGTGCACGCGATCGAGCGTGCGCACCCTGGCCGAACCGCGCAGCAGGGCGCCGCGGACCTCCCGTTCCCATTGCACGACGCGGCCGACGGCCAGCAGCACGTCACTCTGGATCTGCATCTCGTCGCGGCCGAGCGTCTGCTGGTTGCTGACCTGGTAGAAGTCGCCGAGCGCGCGGCTGCCTTCGCCGTAGAGCCCGCGCACGGCGAGGTGGATCTTCTGCGCGACATTCGTCGCCTTGTCGATCTCCTCGGACCAGACGAGGCCCGGCAAGTGCAGCATGACGGACAGGCGCAGTCCGGTTCCCGTGTTGGTGGGGCAAGAGGTCAGGAACCCGAACTCCTCGGAGCAGGCCATCGGCAAGCGCTGCATCAGCGCGTCGTCGAGGCGCTCGGCGCGTCTCCACACGGCCTCGGTCTGCAGCCCCGAAGCGAACACCTGCATGCGCAGGTGGTCCTCCTCGTTGATCATGACGGCGATGCTCTCGTCGGCATCGACTGCTACGCCGCTCGGCCGCTTGCCCGCAGCGAGCTCGCGGCTGATCAGGTGTCGTTCGACGAGCACACTGCGTTCGAGCTCGTCGACGGGTTCGAGGTCCAGCAGGTTGAGCTGTTCGGGCAGGCCACCCTGCCGCAGCCGTCCCGACACGAAGTCGTAGAGGCGGCGCGACTCGTCCGGTTCGATGCACGGGGAGAATCGGAAGCCCTGCAGGTTGCGTGCAAGGCGCGCGCGCGTGCAGATCGCGATGTCGCACTCGGGACCCGTGCCCTGGAGCCACGTGCCCGGCCGGAATTCGGAGTTCTTGTCGCCGCGGCCGCCGCTCATGCCTGTGCCCTCACCGTGCCCTCGACAGTGTCATCATCCGAGCCCTCCTGCTGGGGGCCCTTCGCCGCGCTCGGCGCGACGCAGGTCGTCGCGCAGCCGCGCCGCTTCTTCGTACTGTTCGCCGCGCACGGCGTCCTCGAGCCTGCGCCGCAAATCGGACAGCGTGCGTTCGTCGATGGGCGGCGGCGCGCTCGTGAGACCGGGCAACCGGCCGCGATGGCTCTGCGCCTCGTGGATGCGCTGCAGCAGCGGCATCAGCTCGTGGCGGAATGTTTCGTAGCAGCGCGGGCAGCCGAGGCGGCCCTTCGTGCGGAACTCCGCTGGCGTGAGGCCGCATCCGGGGCAGGCTTCCGCGCGGCTGCGCGACAGGGGCTTCGCGCCCTTCAAGCCGCCGAGCAGGTCTTCGAGCATCTCGGCCGAGAACTTCGGCGGATGCTTCTGTGTCGCCACGCCGAGTTGCTCGGCGCACGAGGCGCACACGTGCTGCGAACCGGTCACGGCGCCCTCGACCAGGTCCATGATGACGATCGTCGCGATCGCCTTCTGGCAAGCGGTGCAGTACTGCATCGGAAACAGGAGTCTAGCGCGCTGCCTCGGCGTCCGCACGCGGGGCGCCACGCCAGGTGCGTAGCCAGTCGTGAAACTCGAGGGCGCGGGCTCGGAAGTTGGGGTACTGATCGAACGAAGCAAAGGCCGGGCTGAACACGATGGCGTCGCCGGGCCCTGCCGCGGCGAACGCGCTCGGCAGCGCCTGCCGCAGCGTGCCGTGCACGCTCGTCGCCACCCGGCCCGCGATTGCGGCTGCGAGCGGCTCCGCAGCGGCCCCGAACAGATGTGCCGACGCGATCCTCGGCACCACGGCGTTTGCCACCGTGGCATAGTCGCCATCCTTGCTCTTGCCCCCGCCGATCCAGTGGATCCGTCCGGTCACGTTCTGCAGCGCCGAGCGTGTCGACTCCACCTCCGTCGAGACGCCGTTGTCGTAGACCCGCACGCCATCCTGCACTAGCACGAGCTGCAGGCGGAACGGCAGCGGCGCCGTGTTCGCCATCGCGACGCCGATCCCGTGTGCAGTGCCACCGAGGCACCGCGCTGCCAGGCTTGCCGCCATGACGTTCTCGACCTGGAAATCGCCAATCAGCCTCAGTGCCTGCGTGTGCACGATGCGCTCCGCCGGCTCGCGCCCGAGCCGCACCGCGACGAAGCCGTCCACCAGCCCCGCGCTCTGTGGTGCCGGAGTCGCTGCACAGAACTGCAGGCGCTGCTTCGCATCGCTCGGATACGCCGCGGCGACGGGATCATCGGCAGCGTTGACCACGAACGCCCTGGCCGCCGCCGCGAGCCGGCCCTTCGCTTCGTGGTAGGCGGCCAGCGTGCCATGGCGATCGACGTGGTCCTTGAGCACGCGCGTGAACACGGCACCGTGCACGCGCCGCCCCGCTCCGAGCCGTTCGAGCTGGAAGCTCGAGACCTCGAGCACGGCGATCTGGTCCTTGTGCCACTTCGCCTCGTCCGCGAGCAGGCTGTGCCCGATGTTCCCTCCGAGCAGCGCGTCGACTCCACTTCGTTGCAGCGCCCGATGCAGTAGCGTCGACGTCGTCGACTTGCCGTTCGTGCCCGTCACGGCGACGACCGTCCCCGGGTAGGCTGCGAGGAACAAGTCGACCTCCTGCGTCCTCTGCACGCCACGTGCGCACGCCGCCTGGAGCAGCGGGTTGTGGTCGGGCACGGCCGGATTCACGACGAGCAAGTCGATGTCCGCGAGCAGGCCTTCGTCCTCGCGGCCGAGCTGCCAATCGAGCGGCAGCGGAGCCAGCGCCCGGCGAACGGCCTGGTGGTCGGGGCCGTCGCTCTTGTCGGCCACGCGCACGTGGCAGCCGCGGTGCACGAGGTAACGCAGCGCCTCCTGGCCGCCGCCAAACCGCCCGAGACCGTGCACGAGCACGCGCGTGCCGGCCGCGGGCAATGCTGGATCGTTGGCAGTCATCGAGTGAGGCGCGCTTGCAGCGCGCGCGCCGTGAATCGAGGCAGGTCCGGCGGCCTCACCTCGGATTCGAACTGCCACTCCTGAGGCGTCGCGGGCAGCCTGATAGAAGCACTCGTGTCCTCTCGGCCGGAGAACGCACGCTGCGCCAGTTCCAACGGGAGGTCGAGCGGGAAGATCCACAGGCTTGCCGGCGGCGGCAACTCGAGTGACTGGCTCGCCGGCAGCAGCTTCCAGTCGGGTTTGCCTGCCTGGTCGGCCGGTGTCGCATCCCAACGCGAGGTGCCGTAGTAGCGGAACGGCAACTCGGTCTTGGTGGTCTCGAGTCCGTCGACGAAGACGCGGTGCCCATCCGGGTTGTGGATGTGCGTGGCCGGCCCCGTGCACGCCGCGAAGGCGAGGAGGCCGAGTGCGACGGCGGTTGTGTGGTGGGAGAACACGACTGACCGGTTCCACGCGACCAGTTCCTCGCAGGAGGAACTGGCGGAGAGGGGGGGATTCGAACCCCCGGTACCCTTACGGGTACATCACCTTAGCAAGGTGACGCAATCGGCCGCTCTGCCACCTCTCCGGCGCAGAAACCGGAGTAGAGCCGCGCCGCGCTGCGCGCGCAACTGCGAATCCTCACTCGCGACCTTGGTCCTGCGGAGGAAACAAGGTGCGATGCCCTGAGCGCGTTCGCCTCCGCGCCGGGAGAGATGGCGGTGGGAGAGGGATTCGAACCCCCGGTCGGCTATTCACCGACAGCGGTTTTCAAAACCGCCGCAATCGGCCACTCTGCCATCCCACCGCGGGTGCGTCGTGCCGCCGCGCACGCTAGCGCGGCCACGAGGGCAAAGCCACCGCGCTACTCGGCGGCGACCGCTTCGAACACTTCCTTGGCGACGAAGACCGGCGCGCCGGTCTGCACGGACAGCGCAATCGCGTCCGAGGGCCGGCAGTCGATCGTACGTTCGCTGCCGGGCGTCACCGTGGCGGCGTCGCGCTGCACGAGCACGAGCATCGCGTAGAACGTGTCGTCCTTGAGTTCGCTGATGATGACGCGGTGCAGGCGGTAGCCGAGGTTCGTGAGGATCCGTCCGACGAGGTCGTGCGTGAGCGGTCGCGGGGGCTGCATGCCCTGCAGCTTGCGGTTGATCTCCTCGACCTCCGCGTAGCCGATCACGATCGGGAAGCCGCGGCTGCCTCGCTTCTCGCGCAGGTGGATGAACTGCGCGTCACCCTTCTGGTGGATGACGACCCGGGAGAGTTCGACTTCGACGAGTTCCATGGCCGCGACGGGTTGCCGTTATAGCGCCTTGCCGAGGCCGTGCGAGGCCGCGGGCGTGTGCCCAGGTATAACGAGACCGTGACCGCTCCGACGACGCATCCTGCCGCCGCCGACCTGGAGGTCGCCAATCCGGTGCTGGCGGTGGCCACGCGCAGCGGGGCCGTCGAGTCGTGGCACCGCGGCGCGGTCGCGGTCTTCCACGAGGACGAACGCATGCTCGCGGTCGGCGACGTCGATCGCCCGGTGTTCGCGCGGTCGGCGACGAAGCCGTTCCAGGCGCTGCCGTTCCTCGAGCGCGGCCTCGCGACGGCGCTGGCTCTGCCGGTCGAGGAAATCGCGGTGATGTGTGCGAGTCACGACGGCGCTCGTGTGCACACGGCGGCCGTGCGTTCCTTCCTCGCGCGCGGCGGCCTGACCGAGCACCAGCTCGGTTGTGGCCCGCAGGTGCCGTTCGACCAGGACACCCGGCTCGAGCTGCTGCGGGCCGGTGAGAAGCCGGGCCGCGTGCATCACAACTGCAGCGGGAAACACACGGGCTTCCTGCACCTCGCGCGCGCGTGTGGCGACGAGCTCGCGAGCTACCTCGACCCGCGGTGCAAGAGCCAGCAGGAGGTCGCGGCGGCCGTGCTCGCGATGGCGGGTCTGCCGGGCCCGGCCGAGGTCGGTCTCGACGGCTGCGGCGCGCCGACGTTCCGATTGCCGCTCGCGGCGCTGGCGCGGGCGTTTTGCCGCCTCGCGAACCCCGACCGTCTGGGCTCCGTTCGAGCCACAGCATGCCGCACGATCCTCGATGCCGCCGGCCGCGCGCCGCAGCTGGTGGCTGGCGAACGGCGGTTCTGCACGGCGCTGCTGCAATGTTGGCCGGGCCGCGTGTTCGCCAAGAACGGCGCCGAAGGCGTCTACGGTGTCGCGTTGGCACCCGATCCGCAGCGCCGCCGCTGGCCGGGCGCGCTCGGCATCGCGGTCAAGATCGACGACGGGAACGAGCGTGGTTACCAGCCCGTGGTCGTCGATCTGCTGGCGGCGCTCGGCGCGTTCGCGGGTGGGCAGCTGCCGGCTCCGGTCCGCGCGTTCCACCGGCTCGCGCTGCACAATTCGCAGCAGAAGCCCACGGGCGAGGTGTCGTGCGTGAGGTCCTGGCCGCTGCCATGAAGATCGTGCGCACAGTGGTGCGGTTGCGGCCTCGCGCTGCGAGCGCGCACAAGGGCGACTTCGGCACCGTGCTCGTCGTGGCCGGCAGCGAGGCCATGCTCGGCGCGGCCGTGCTGTGTGCGAGCGGCGCATTGCGCGGTGGGGCGGGCCTCGTGCAGGTTGCGCTTCCGTCGGCGCTGCGACCGCTGTTGCCGATCGCGGTGCCCGGCGCAACGACGCTGTCGCGCCGTGGCGCGGAGCTGCACCGGGCCGTGTCGAAGGCCACGGCGATCGTGGCCGGGCCGGGTCTCGGCCCGACGGCGGCGACACGTTCGCTCGTGCGCGCGATCCTCCGCGCGAGCCGCGTGCCGATCGTGCTCGATGCCGACGCGCTCAATGTACTGGCGCCGCTCGCGGCTCCGCCGCGCAGTCGCGGCGCGCTCGTCATCACTCCTCATCCCGGCGAAGCGGGGCGTCTGCTCGGCAGCGACGGCAAACGCGTGCAGGCCGACCGCGCGGGCGCCGCGCAGGCGCTGTGCAGGCGCAGCGGCGCGGTCGTCGTGCTGAAAGGCGCGGGCACGCTCGTCTGCGACGGCACCCGGTGCTACACGAACAAGACCGGCAACCCGGGCATGGCGACCGGTGGCTCGGGCGACGTGCTCGCGGGGCTGCTCGGCGCGCTGCTCGCACAGGGGCTCGCGCCGTTCGAAGCCGCATGCCTCGCGGTGCATACCCACGGCAAGGCCGGCGACCTCGTCGCGAAGAACCTCGGCCAGCGCGGTCTGCTCGCGCAGGATCTGCCGCTCGCGATCGCGCAGGTGCTGCGATGAGGTGGGTCGCCTGTTTCGCCTGCCTTTGGGCCGCGCCGCTCGCGGCGCAGGTTGTGACCGAGTCGCTGCGCGCGTTCGTGGCCGATCCGAAGCAACCGGTCGAAGCACGTTGTCGCCAGCTCGCCGAGCTGCAACAGGAAGGCGCGCTCGATCTCGCGACGGCGATGACCGCGTTGCGCAGCGACGACGAGGCCCTGCGGCGCACGGCAGTCGCGATCGTGCGCCACGAATGGGTCGAGCTGCCGCCCGCGTTGTTCGAGGGTCTCGATGCCTCGGCAGTGGCCGCGCGTTCGATGCTCGAGGAGCTCGCGGTCGCGCCGCGACCGGCGGCCGCGGCGTGGGCCGCACGCCGCACGCTGCCGGCACCGGGCCGCTCGGACGACGAACGTTGCCTCGCGCTCGCGGCGCAGGGCCGGCCGCTCGTGGCCGCGGACATGGACCTCGTGCTGCACACGCTGCTCGCCGGACAAGGCGACGAGGGGTATCGCGCGGCGGCGGCAATCACGCCTGCTGACGTCGCCGACGGTCTGCTCGGCCGGTTGCACGGCGGTCTGCTGCAGGGGCAGCTCGACGTCGTGCAGGTCGGACCGCTGCTCGACCGCCTGTCCGACCAGGGTTGCCGCGCGCTGCTGGGGCTCGCGGTGACGTTGCCCGCCGCGGCTGCGGCCACGATCTGCCAGCGCGTGGCCGAGCGTTATCCCGACCTCGTGCGCGAACGGGCGCGCGCGATGCTCGACGGCGAGACGCCGCTCGAGGCGCTCTGGCTCGCCTACGCGGGCCCGCTGCTCGACCGGCCCGAACGCACGGAACGCGTGCTGCAGATCCTCGGCGACGAGCAGGAGACACGCCTCCTGCAGAGTGCGTTCGACGCGTTGCTCGATGCGCGGATCGTCGCCGAGCCGGTGATGCGCTTCGCGACCGCCGATGGCGCGGACATCGCGCGCTTGCAGCGTCTGCTCGACGCCGCGGTCGACCAGGTGCCCGGCCCGCGGCTCGTTTCGTTCCTCGGTGGCGACGCGCAGCGATCGACCGCCACCGTGAGAGCGCTGTCGCGGCGGCAGGTGCTCGGCGAAGACGTCGAGCGCGCGCTGCTGGGCCTGTTGTCGGGTCGAGAACGGATCGATGGTGTGTTCTTCGAGGCGGCCGCGATGGCCCTCGTGCAACACGGCAGCGCTGCGGCGCTGGGCCAGATCTGGCCGTCGTTGCGTGTTGCGAGGCGATGGTCCGACTTCGTCGACGCGCTGGCCCGCAGGCGCGAGCCGTTCGTGCACGAGCTGCTCGTCACCGAGCTCGCGAACACGAAGGATACGGGGCTCGACACGGAGACACGGGCAGCGCTCGACGACGTGCGACTCGCGCTCGTGACGCTCGGCGACCGGCGCCAGCTCGCGGAGCTCGTCGCGCATGCGAAGGTGTCGTCGCCGGCGTTCGTGCGCCGATGCAGGCATTTCGCGACCTCGCTGCCGGCGCCGCTCGCGTGGTCGCTGCTCGACGATCTGGACCGTGTCGCGGACGACGACCTGGCCGCGGAGATGATGGCGTGGGCCACGACGTCGAACGATCCGGCCGTGCATGCACGCCTGCTGGAGGTCTGGGCCAGGGATACCGGTGAGAGCCGTGCGCTCGCGCTGCAGGAAGTGGCGTTGCGCGCGCTCGTCGTGGGGCCCGGACGCGATGCGCTCGTCGCGGAGCTGCGGCAGGCGATCGCGAAAGCACCGTTGCCGGAGCGACTCGACCCGGTGGGCTACGAGCTGGCCGCGACGATGCCGCAGCCGCTGTCGCCGGCGGATCTGCGCCTGCTCGCGGAGCTCGTGTTGCTGCCGCCGCTCACCGACCCCGAGCGCGAGATCCGGTCCCGCAAACGTTGGGGCAACGGCCGGTTCGGCTTCCCGATGGCGGCGGCGGTGGCGCAGCGGTTACGCGGCAGCGATCCGGCGCCCGTGGCGACGGCGTTCGGCGAAGTCGTTGGCGAGGTGTTGCGCGACAGCCGCCACACGCAGATCTCGCGGCAACGGCTCATGGTGCTCTGGGGCAACCTCGCGGTCGATCGCGCCGTGTTGACGGCAGTCGGCATCGCGACGGCGCCGCTGGTGCTCGCACTGCCGCAAGCGCCCGAAGTCGGCGCCGGGCCAGCGCACTGGTTCCTGCTGCAGGATGCCGAACGCAGAGGAGATCACGCCGCCGCACTCGCGCACGGCAAGCAGGCTCTCGGGGCGCTGCTGCGGCTGCCCGAGGAACGCCGCACGGCGCGGCTCTTCCTCGGCGAACGCGATCCGGGCGCAGGCCGCGATCCGTGGGCTGCGCTCGCCGCAACTCCGCACCGTCTCGCTCGCGCGATGGCCACGGCGGCCGGGGATGCTGCCGCGGCCGCCGCGGCCGCTACACTCGTGCGCGAGTTCGCGGGCCGCGACGTGCAGAGTCTCGTACCGCCTACTCCAGCAAAGCCAAAGGAACTCGTTCGATGAGAGCCCTCTTCGTGTTGTCCTGCCTCGCGCTCGTGACCCCGGCAGCGTGCCAGGAAACCCAGCCCGCCGATCCGAAGAAGGTGCTCGACGAGGTGCTCGCGCAGTTCAAGAAGGAGGGCATCGAGCTCGACAGCAAGGCGCAGACGGTCACGATCCCCGTGACCGCGAACGAACCGCAGAACGAGATCGAGTATCTGCTGATCCACCGGCGCGGCAAGAAGCACGAGGCGATCTTCGTGACGCGCGCCAAGCCCAGCGTGCTCAACGCGGCGTTGCTGATGTTGGGCCTGCAGCCGGGCCAGAATGCGACCTACACCGAGAAGCAGCCGCCGCCGACGCTCGAGGAGATCGAGAAGGGCGCGGACCCGATCATCGTCACGCCGCCGAAGGGCATGCAGTTCTGGATGACCGTGCACTGGAAGACGCCCGAGGGCAAGCAGGTCGACTACTGCATCGAGGACATGGTGCTGGACCTCAGCACGCAGGAAGCCGTGGTCGATTGTTCGTGGATCTACCTCGGCGGCCGCATGGCGCGCATCTACAAGAACGAGCCCGAGGTCTACGTCGCCGACATGGAGGGCAACCTCGTCAGCACCTGCTACATGTCGCCGGACAACCACCTCGCCACGATGGTCCACAAGGACGCGCGCGATCAGCAGAATTGGTGGTTCACGGACAAGATGCCACCTCACGACACGGAGGTGCAGCTCGTGTTCCACCGCGTCGAGCCGGAGCTGCACAAGGAGCGCCAGAAGCGCCTGAAGGCGGCCGAGGCCCAGAAGAAGGAAGAGCAGAAGAAGGAGGAAAAGAAGGACGAGAAGAAGGAGGACAAGCCGAGCGGAGGCGGCAGGTGATCCGATCGCCGGCGATCTTCGGCTCGATCGTGCTCTCGTGCTGCACCGCGAGCGCTCCCGAAGTGCGCCTCGTCACCGCTGCCGAGCACCTGTCGGCCGACGCGTTCCCCGGCGCCAAAGACCTGCTGCGAGGTTTCGATGCGCTCGCGAGCGACGCCGAGTGGCGCGCCGGCGACGACGTGCTCTATGGCCTGCGCCTGCGCAGCGGCGCGCGGGCACGGCATTGGATGCTGCATCTGCGCGTCACCGAACCACTCGCGATCGCGCGCGACGGCGACGAGGTCGCCGCAGGCAACCCGCTGCCGCCGCTCGAGTGGTCGATCCGCATCAATGGCGAGCCGCGAGAGTTCCGGTCCCGCCGTTGCCGCGTGGTGGCCACGGTCACCGACGAGGCAGGACTGGTCCTCGGCCGTTCGGAGCCGCTGCTGCCGCGCGACCTGCTCGAACAGGGTTTCTCGAAAGCGTGCGAGCTCGTGCAGCAGCGTTTCGCCGCCCAACGCAGTCGGGTTGGAAGCAACCCCGATCGCCCCAACCCGCTGGCAGGCGCGTTCTACAACGACGGCGGCTACGAGTTCTACGACGGCATGGACGTCGGTCCGCTCGCCGACGCGACCGTGTGCACGATTGCCTTGTTGCAGGTCGTGCAGGAGGACGCCGTGCTCGCGCCGCTGTTGTGGGAGGTCGTGGAGCGGCCGTCGTTCTGGTCGGTCGTCGGCAATCTCGGCGCGCGCGTCGTGCTGCGACCGCGCTTCCACGCCGCGGCCGAGGCGCCGTCGCCACTCGACGCCGACGCGGGTGCTGTCTGGCGCGTGCCGATGAGCCTCGTCATCAACGACGTGCCTGCCTTGCACGCCGACCTGCTCGTCGCGGCGACTGCGCCGCCGTTCGCCCTGTGTGGCGGCGTGTTGCTGATCACGGCGCGCCACCCGAGCCGCGCCGACGTCGAGTTCTCGTGCCTGCTGCTCGGGGCTCGACGCGGCCCCCGCGCCGAGGCACAGCGTCGCTGACGCGGAAACGCCCGTGGGACCGCGATCTCGAGTGCGGTCGGTCCTGGTTGCCTGGGCAGCAGCCTGCCGAGCACGAATCGCCGCGGCTGCGTGCTTCGACGTCGGTCCCGGCCCGGGACCGATCAGAAGTCCGTGCGCCTGAAGAGCCGATAGGAGAGGCATGAAGTCGCTCCACGTCGCGGCCGCGATTGCGGCATCTGGTGCTTGGTTGCTCGCGCAGGCGCAGACACCACCGGTAACGCAGGATCCACCGAAGGCATCGTCCTCCCCGGCCAAGGTGACGGACGAGCGGGCCCAGCTGATGCGCGACCACATGGACACGGGCCGCCCGTTGCAGAGCCACGTGCGCGTCGCGGTGCGTCTGAAGAACGACAACATCCTGCGAGGAGTGGTCAAGGACGGCAAGCTCGTCGAACGTGTCGACGGCCTGCGGTTCGTCGACGCCCAGGCCAAGGAGCCAGGTGCCGGCATCCGGCTCTGGTACACGACCGGCGTGCGCAACTACATCTTCATCCCGTTCTCGCAGTTCGCCGAGTACGAGGTGCTGCAGCGGCTGACGCAGCACGACCTCGAGGACATGGAACGCGAGCTGCAACGCCAGGAGACGACGCGTGCCGTTGCTGCCGCGGTACCCCCGGCTCCCGCAACCGAGTCCCGCACGGGCGAGCAAGGAAAGGACGCCAAGGACAAGGACGGGAAGGAGGACGGCAAGGACAAGGACGCCAAGGACAAGGACGGCAAGGACAAGGACGGCAAGGACAAGGACGGCAAGGACGCAGCGGCCGATCCCCAGATGGAGCAGAGCAAAGCCTGGTTCCAACTGCTGCAGTCGTATCCACCGACCGCGGGATGGAACGCCGCAAAGCGCGACGAGATCTCGCGGCGATTGGCCGTGCTCGGGACCAAGCCGACCGAGTTCGAATTGAAGTTCGTCGAGAAGTTCGCCGACTGGCAGAAGGCCTGTGAGCACTTCGGTGTCGAGCAGACTCCGAAGCCTCCGGAACCCGCGCCGGATCCGAACAACCGCCGCTCCTCGCGTCGCGACCAGTGACCGAGCCTCGGTAAGCGCGCGATTCCGCGCTGTCCGCTTGATCGGTGAGGGGCCGGGACGGAATGCTGTCGCTCCATGAAGCGCGCATTCCTGTTCACCGGTCAGGGTTCGCAGTTTGCCGGGATGGGCAAAGATCTCGCCGAGCGGTTTCCGATCGCTCGCGAGACGTTCGCGCAGGCCGACAAGGCGCTCGGCGAGAACCTCGCAGCGCTCTGTTTCCAGGGGCCCGACGACAAGCTCGCGCTGACCGAGAACACGCAGCCGGCCACGCTGGCCGTCGCGGTCGCGGCCTTCCGCGCGCTCGGCCAGCGGCCCGATCTCGCCGCGGGACACAGCCTCGGTGAGTACGCGGCGCACGTCGCCGCGGGCACGTTCGGATTCGAGGATGCCGTGCAACTCGTGCGGCAGCGCGCGACGCGCATGCAGGGCGCCGTGCCCGTCGGCACGGGCGGCATGGTCGCGATGCGCAAGATGGGTCTCGACGAGGTCAAGGCGCTCGTCGCGCGCGTGGACGCCGGGCTGTGCGAGATCGCGAACATCAACGAGCCCGAGCAGATCGTCGTGTCGGGGGCCATCGCCGCGATGGACCAGATCGTGACGCTCGCGCCGCAAAAGCGCGCGCTGAAGCTCAACGTCAGCGTGCCGTTCCACTGCTCGCTGCTCGAAGAGGCTGGAGTCGCGTTCGCGAAGGTGCTCGACGCGACCTCGATGCGCGACCCCGCGTTCCCGGTGTGGTGCAACGTCGATGCCAAACCCGTCACGACGGCCGCCGCCGCGCGGTCTGCGCTGCAGCGCCAGTTCGCGGGCGCGGTGCTCTGGCAGCAGACGATCGAAGGCATGTTCGCGGCCGGCGTGCGCCATTTCGTCGAGTGCGGCCCGAAGCCGACGCTCGTGAACATGGTGAAGCGCATCGCGCTGGCCAAGGGCATCGAGGGCGTCGAGACGACGGCGGCGACGACCGCCGACGAGATCGCCGCTCTCGCCGCGAAGTGATGGCCGACGGCGGCAATCCGCTGCGGCAGGCCTTGTGGCCGCTGGGGCTGCTCTACGGCGCGATCGGGGCGGTGCGGAACTGGACCTTCGACGCCGGTCTGCGGGCCGTGATCCGCTTGACGGTGCCCGTGGTCTCGATCGGCAACCTGACGGTCGGTGGCACCGGCAAGACGCCGGCCGTCGCGTTCCTGTGCAACCTGGCCCGCAACTCGGGTCGCAGGCCCGGGGTGCTCGCGCGTGGTTACGGCCGCGCGCCCGGCGCGCTGCTCAACGACGAGGGCACGATGTTGCAGCGGCGGCTGCCCTGGCTGCTGCAGGAACAGGATCCCGACCGCGTCGCGGCCGGCCGGCGGCTCGTGCAGAGCGGCGCCGACTACGTCGTGCTCGACGACGGCATGCAGCACCGGACCCTGCACCGCGATCTCGACGTCGTGTGTCTCGACGCGCGACGGCCCTTCCACAACGGCTCTTGCCTGCCTGCCGGCGACCTGCGCGAGTTCCGTTCCGGTCTGCGGCGCGCCGGGCTCGTGCTGCTGACGCGCGCCGGCGGCCTCGAGCGAGAACAGCTCGCGGCTCGCGTGGCCCGCATCGCGGCGATCGCCGGCAAGCCGGTCGCCGTGCACGCCTGCGAGCACGCGCCCAGCGACCTCGTGCAACAACCCGACGGCGCCGTGGCGCCGTTGTCCGCGCTGCGTGGCCGGCGTTGTGTGCTGCTCGCCGCGATTGCGCGGCCGCAGGAGTTCCGCGCGACCGTCGAACGGCTCGGCGCCGAGGTCGTGCGCGAGTTCCGGTTCCGCGATCACCATCGTTTCACGGAGGCCGAAGTCATGGCGGCCTCCAAGGCGGCCGCCGGATCCGCCGCACTGCTCGTCACGACCGAGAAGGACGATGCGCGCATGACCGCGTTCCCGGTGCCACGCCACGTGCTGCGCATCGACCTGCGCTTCCTCGACGCGCCGCCCCGAGCCAGCGAGTTCCTGCTGTGAAGTTGCGCGTCTCCGAGCTGCTCGTCTACTGGCTGGCCCGCGCCGCGATCGGGACCGCCGCGCGCGTGCCGCAATGGCTCGGCTACACGTGCGCGGACTGGCTCGGCCGCCTGTTCTTCTTCTGCCACCGGCGGCGCCGCGGCTACGCGCTGCACCTGCTGCGCAACGCGTTCCCGCAGCGCCCTGAACGCGAGCTGCTGCGCATCGGCTCTCGCGCCACGGGCAACCTCTTCAAGGTGCCGCTCGACATGGCGCGGCTCACGCGTCTGCTCGCGCGCGGGGGTCGCATCGACAGCGTGCTCGACTACGGGGAGAGCAAGCGGCAGCTGGCGATCCCGCGGCCGTGGCTCGGCGTGACCGCGCACCTCGGCAACTGGGAGGTCGGGGCGGTCTGCGTAGCCCAGTTCCTCGGCACGGCCCACGGGGTCGGCCGCATTGCGAGGAACCCGCTGCTCGAGCGCTGGATCCTCGCGAACCGCAATCGCGGCGGGCTCACGATCCATCCACGCCGCGGCGGCATCCGCGGCCTCGCGAAGGCGCTCGACGCGGGCCAGGTGGGCCTGATGGTCGTCGACCAGAACCAGCGCTTGCGCGGCGTGTTCGCGCCGTTCTTCGGCGAGATCGCGAGCTGCGAGCGCAGCGCGGTCACGCTCGCGCTGCGGCGCGGGTATCCGATCGTCGTCGGCATCGCGCTGCGGCGCGGCCGCGGATTTCGCTTCGATTTCGTCGCGGCGGGACCGTTCGTGCTCGAGCGCACCGGCGACAAGCAGAAGGACCTGTATGCGGGCGTCGTGCGCGTGAACCAGGTGATCGAGGACATCGTGCGGCGCTCGCCCGAGCAATACCTGTGGATCCACGATCGTTACCGCACGCAGCCGCCTCCCGGCGGCACGGCAACGGACGTGGACGGCGACGAGCTCGACGCCGAGCCGTAGTGCGGCGTGCCTAGACGGCCGCTGCCGCGTCTTCGGTCGGCGTCCGCTCGACCGCGGCACCGTCGAGCTCGGCCAGCAGGTTGTTGTAGGCGTGATCGTCGATCTCGCCGGAGTCCCGCAGCCGCAGCAGCTCCGCGTCCTGCGCCTGCGCGACGGCAGCGTCGCGGCGACGCCCGTTCAGCGCCGGTGCCGTTGCTTCGGACGACGGGGTCCCGACGGCTGCTGATGGACTCGATGCGGGTGGGGCGCTGTGGGCGCATCCCACTCGTCGAGGTGCGGCTGCTGTGGTTTGCGGCGCTGCTCGGGATCGACGTAGTTCGGCGTCGCCGGGCGGTGTTTGTGGCCACCGTGCGGACGCCCGTGGCGGGCAGGCCCGGGCCGGCCGCGATGCCCTTCTCGAGCGGGTGGTTTTGGTGGCGCTGGAACGTAGGGACCGGGGGTTTCGCGCGGCTCGGGCCGGTTCCGCTTCACGGGCTGTAGTTCGCCGCGAGTGTTCGCGGGTTCCGGGTGCCGCACGCGGCGCGCGGGATCGGCAGGCGCCGCTACGGGCTTGCTGTTCCGCCACTCACCGGCAACCGGGATGCGCTGCTTGATCAGCTTCTCGATGTCGCGCAGATACTCGCGCTCCTCGTGGTCGCAGAACGAGATCGCGATGCCGGTGCGCCCGGCGCGCGCCGTGCGCCCGATGCGGTGCACGTAGCTCTCCGGGATGTTCGGCAGGTCGAAGTTGATCACGTGCGAGATGTCGGGCACGTCGATGCCGCGTGCGGCGATGTCGGTCGCGACCAGCACGTGCGCGCGGCCCGAGCGGAAGTCGTCGAGCGCGCGTTCGCGCGCGCCCTGGGACTTGTTGCCGTGGATCGCGTGGGCCGGGATGCGCACGCCGCGCAGGTGCTTCACGACCTTGTCCGCGCCGTGCTTCGTGCGCGTGAAGACCAGCGTGCGCTCGAAGGCCGGATCGGCGAGCAGCTCGGCGAGCAGGTCGCGCTTCTGCGCCTTGCCCACGAACCAGATGCTCTGCGTGACGAGGTCCGCGGTCTTGGTCGGCGGCGACACTTCGACGCGCAGCGGGTCGCGCAGGAACTTGTTTGCGAGCGCCGTGATGTCGGGTGGCATCGTCGCCGAGAACAGGAGCGACTGCCGGTCGCCCGGCAGCGCCGACAGGATGCGCCGCACGTCGGGCAGGAAGCCCATGTCGAGCATGCGGTCGGCTTCGTCGAGCACGAGGATCTCGACCTCGGACAGGTTCGCGTGCCGCTGCTGCATGAGGTCGAGCAGGCGTCCCGGTGTCGCGACGAGCACGTCGATGCCCGCACGCAGGGCCTGCACCTGAGGATTCTGGCCGACGCCGCCGAAGATCACGGCGACGCGCAGGCCGAGGTAGCGGCCATAGGCTTCGCACGAGTCGGCGACCTGCGTCGCGAGCTCACGCGTCGGCACGAGCACGAGCGCGCGCGGCATGCGCGGCATCGGGCGCAGCTTGCGTTCCGCGAGACGCTGCAGCATCGGCAGCGCGAACGCCGCGGTCTTGCCGGTCCCGGTCTGGGCGATGCCGAGCAGATCGCGGTCTTCCAGCAGATGCGGAATGGCGCGGGTCTGGATCGGCGTGGGAGTCGAGTACTCGCGCGCCGCGAGCGCGCGCAGGATGGGCTCGGACAGTCCGAGCTGGGCGAATTCGTTGGCAGTCATTTCGGAATGGGGCCGGCCTCGGTGTGCGGTAACCGCCGCGACGATCGAAACAGGCTGGCCAGCTTCAGGTCTCCAGCACCCGGGCGCCGGACCAGAGTCGTTGGGGACGTCCGGCGGGTGCGACCTCGAGCATTGGGGGCAAGCAGGATAGCGAACGCCGCCATCCAAGCAAGCCGGCAGTTCGCGCGGTGGCATCGATTGCGTGACGCCCGAGCGTCAGCATCGATCGCAGCAGATCCCTGGTTACCGACTCTCCTGCAACGCTTTCCGAACCAGCGCGACGGCGGGTCGCGTGCCTGCAGCGAGCAGCCCGGCATGCCGAGCGCCGCGAGACCGAGCGCAGCGTTCCGCACGCGGGTGGCGTTGCAAGGGAGGGAGTGGCGGCGACGGTTGGGTCGTGTGGCGGCGTGCTCCAGGACGATCGGGAGACGTTCGTCCAGTTGCACGCCGCGCGTTCGCGCCACAGCTGCCCCGCGGCGTCGTTTGGAGAGCCACGCAGCCGCGGGGCAGGCGCGACACGACCAGCAGTCCTGTATCCCGGCGCGCCGCCAGTGCACCACCGACGCGTCACCTGCATTCGTTATCGGACTACACCCGAACCGCGGGCTCGCTGTTCTCGTCCCGGCGGCCGGCCGTGGCGGCGCGTTCGCGTGCCTTCCCCACTGGCGAGCGTTATCGTGGCCGCAGCAAGCGCCCGTAGCTCAGTTGGATAGAGCACCGCTTTTCTAAAGCGGTGGTCCCAGGTTCGATTCCTGGCGGGCGTGCCATCCGTCGCAGGGGCGCGGCGCGCTAGCGACGATCGTGCCACGCCGGCGAGACCACCCCGTTCTGTCGCCACCTTCCATGAAGCATTCGTTCTTGCGTCGTTCCTGGCTGTTCTCCTGGGTCGGTCTTCTCGCGGTTGCATGCGGCGGCGGTGGCGGCGGCGGTGGGACCGCCACTGCGACCATCGCGGGCCAGGTGCGGTTGCCCGCGCTGGCACCCGGCTCGTTCGGCTCCACGTTCCCCGTGACGGAGCCCATGGAGCCCGGCGAAGTCGTGGTCTGGCTCGAGAACGGCGCTGCCGCGCAGGATCTCGCGAGCGACGACTACGAGCTCGTGCGTTCGGGCGGACCCGTGGCCGTCTTCCGCGCGCGCACGGCCGCCGCCTGCGAAACCCTCGAGCGTGGTGCCGCGCTCGCGCTGAGCGCCGAGTGGGCGACGTGCGAAGCGGCCGAGCAGATGGGCAAGATGCACGGCGTGCGCTGCGCGAGCCCGAACTACATGCTGCAGGCGACGGTCCAGCCGAACGACACGTTCTACGTCAGGCAGTGGCACTACCCGCAGATCAACCTCGAGCAGGCGTGGGGCGTCACGCAGGGTTCGTCGAACGTGATCGTCGCGGTGCTCGACACGGGCATCGTGTCCGCGCACCCCGAGTTCACGGGCCGTCTCACGAGCGACGGCTTCGACATGATCAGCAATCCGGCGACGGCGCGCGATGGCGACGGCCGTGACCCGAACCCCGAGGACAACGGCGATCTGCTGACGCCGCAGGGCAGCAGTTTCCACGGCACGCACGTCGCGGGCACGATCGGCGCGAACGGCAACAACGGCGCCGGCGTCGCGGGCGTCGACTGGAACTGCAAACTCATGATCGTGCGCGTGCTCGGCCGCGGCGGCGGCAGCATCGACGACATCGCGAACGGCATCCTGTATGCGGCGCGGCTCACGAACGCCAGCGGCGAGCTGCCCGCGCAGCGCGCCGACGTCATCAACATGAGCCTCGGCGGTCCCGGCGGCAGCGCGGTGCTCGAACAAGCGTGCAACGCCGCGGCCAACGCCGGGGTGCTGCTCGTCGCGGCGGCCGGCAACGACAACTCGGCCGCGTTCAACTCGCCGGGCGGATTCGACTCGGTGCTGTCGGTGGGCGCGGTCGATCTGGTGCGCGCCAGGGCGCCATACTCGAACTTCAGCCCGACGGTCGACATCTGGGCGCCGGGCGGCGACATGACCGCCGATCGCAACGGCGACTCGTTCCCCGACGGCGTGCTCTCGTGCATGGCGAACGATCAGGGCCAGCTGTTCTTCGCGTTCGAGAACGGCACGTCGATGGCGAGCCCGCACGTGGCCGGCGTGGCGGCCCTCGTCAAGGCGCGCAATCCGTCGCTGACGGCGGGCCAGATCCGCACGATCCTGATCAACAGCGCGACACCCGTGGCCGGGCTGCCGAACAACGGCCGGCTCGTCGACGCGCTCGCGGCCGTGCAAGCGGCTGGCGGCGGCGCCCCCGCGGTCCCGATCCTCGTGGCCACGCCTGCCGCGGTCGACTTCGGCGGCAACCTCACGCAGGTCTCGCTGGCGCTCGAGAACCGCGGCGCCGGCAACCTCGTCTTCGACAGCTTCGCGTTCCAGCCGGCGGCGCCGTGGTTCGATGGCACGCTCGTCGATGCGACGCCGAGCAACGGCATCGTCGAGGACCGCCTCGACGTGACCGTCAACCGCACGGGTCTCCAGAACGGTGTCTATCAGACGCGCTTGACGCTCAACTACGTCGACGTCGCGAACGGGTCGGCGCTGGTCTCGGTCGACATCGACTTCCGCATCCAGGTCGGCGCATCGCCGGCGTCGAACGACACGGTCTTCATCGTGCTCTGCGACCCCGAGACGCTCGAGGCGCGGTTCCAGGTGCAGACGACGGCCGGCAGCAGCTTCGAGTTCGCGATGGGCTCGATCACGCCGGGCACCTACCTGCTCGTGGCCGGCACGGACCGCGACAACGACGGCTTCATCGGCGACCCCGGCGAGCTGTTCGGTGCGTGGCCGAGCCTCGACGCGCCGCAGGCGATCGTGATCGGCCCGGGCGACAACCTGACGGGCCGCGACTTCGCGATGGAGGACCTCGCGACCATGATGTCGGTCGGGCCGGAAGCGGGATTGCGCGCGGTGATCCGGAGACTGCTGTGATCCGAGCCGCAGTGCTCTCGGCGATTCTGCTCGGGGCCTGCGCGGCGCCCGCCCCGTCGATCTGGGTCCCGGACTGGTCCGGCCCCGCAGTGAACGGCAGGCATCTCGGCGACGGCGGCCTCGAGGTCGAGCTCGTGGCGCCGACGGGCGGCCACTCGTTCGAACTGTGGCTCGTCGACCGCCCCAAGGATGCTGACTTCGTCGACCTGCACTTCGTGCACCATACGCCGGGCGACACGTTCCAGGCGCATGTCGTGACGCCGCTGCGCGTCACCGTCGATGCGGCACGCCTCGGCGACGCGCGCGCCGTGTTCGTCTGGATCGCGAGCGCGGAACCGGGCGCGGAGCCGTCGCCCGAGAAGCTCGCGATGGCGCTCGCGCGGCCGTGAGCCTGCGACTCAGCGAGCTTCGCTGGCGGCGAGGTTCGCGAGGAACGCCTGCTTCCAGTGATAACCGTCGAGCAGGCTCTCGTCGTCGTCGCCGAGGATGCGGCGCGCCACGTAGAGCGCTTCGATCGAAGCGAGGCCCGCCGGCGGATCCTCGAAGACCCGGCTCGTGCGCGGGTAGGCCGTGCGGATCTGGCTCGGGATCGAACGCCGGATCGCTTCGCCGCCGATGCAGGCCATGAGTCGCGGCAACCAACGCCACGTCGAGTCGAGCACGAGCAGCGCGTGACCAACGTCTGCGGCCGACAACGGCGGCGCGTCGATCGCGAGCAGCACGAAGCCCGTCGCGTCGAAGCGGAAGCCGGGCCGGTGCTTCAAGAAGGTCATCTCGGGCCGGTCGTGCAGGAACCGCAGCGAGCACTTGCTGACCTTCTCCTTGTGATGGCGGATCACCGTCGTCGGCACCGGCGTCATGAGGACCCCCGCGCGGCCAGTTGGCGCAACACGGCGGCCAGCACGTCGTCGGTCTCGATGCCGAGCACACACTGCGGACTGACGCAGGTGCGGCGCCGGCACGGCCGGCACGGCACGTGGTGGAAGACGATCTCGTGGCGCACGCTGCCATGCGCACGCGGCCCGTAGCGAGCCGGATCCTTCGGCCCGAACAGCGCGACCGTGGGCACGCCGACCGCGGCCGCGAGATGCAGTGGTCCCGTGTCGGCGGCGACGACGACGGCACATTCGCGCATGACCCCCGCGAGTCCGAGCAAGCCGAGGGCCGCGCCGTCGACCGCGCGGGTGCCCGGCGCCTTGGCCAGCAACGGCGTGGCCAGCGGGCGTTCGCCGGGGCCGAAGCCGACGAGCACGCTGTGGCCGCGATCGCGCAGCGCGCGCGCGAGCTCGGCGAAGCGGTCGCCTGGCCAGCGCTTGAACACCGCGAACGCTGACGTGCCCGGGTGCAGCAGCACGCGCGGCGCCGGCAGACCCGCGAACAGGTCGGGCGGCGGCGCCGGCGTGTTCAGCAGGGGGGCGGCGGGCTGCCCCGAAAGGCCGATCGCGCGCAGCAGATGGTGACCGATGTCGGCGCGGTGGGGGACCGGGGTCGGCATCGGCACCACGAGACCGTAGGCGCGCGCCGCACCCTCGCGCGAGGCGGGCGCCGCAGCGCCGACCTTGGTCTTGCCGCGCGCGAAGATCACGTGCAGCGCACTCTTCAGGATGCCGTGCACGTCGAGCACCACGTCGTAGCGTTCTCGCCGCATCGCGAGCAGGCTGCGTGGGATCGCGAGCCAGCGTTTGCGCGGATAGACGAGCACTCGTTCGATCTGCGGGTGGCCCGCGAGCAGGGACTGGAATCGGTCCTCGACCAGGAAGTCGACGCGAACGTCAGGTCGTTCGCGGCGCAGCGCGGCGACGGTCTCGAGCGCGAACAACACGTCGCCTAGCGCCGAGAGGCGCACGAGCAGCACACGGCCGCCCTCCGGCAGCAGTCGTTGGCCGGGCAGTGGTGCCGCGAGCGCGTTGCTGGGGATGGGTGTCATCGCACGGATACACGAGCATTCGTGATCGGTGCTCCGACTTCCAGTCCGTCGTGGTTCCGGCCGCGCAATGGATCCTTATCATGGCGACGTGGCCTCCCAAGGTGAGTTCGTCGAACAGCGCGCTCACGGAGCCATCGGCTGGGTGCACCCCGACTTCGTCGCACTCGGGCTCGACGCGTTCTGGGCCGCGCTCGAGCCGCTGCCGGGCGCGAAGGGTCGCGGCGGTGTCGGCCTGCTCCGTCTCGGCGAACGGCAGCTCGTCGTGCGGCCCTATCGACGCGGCGGCGCGTTCGGTTCGTTGCTGCACGACCGATACGCGCGGCCCGGCCGCGCGCGGTCCGAGCTCGAGCTGCTCGCGGCGTTGCGCCGCGAGGGGGTGCCCGTCGTGACGCCGATCGCCGCCGTGGCGAGGCGCGGGCGCGCGTTCTGGCGGCTGCGCCTCTGCACCGAGCTGATGCCCGACGCGCTGCCGCTGCCAGCGTTCCTGGCCGCGCATCCGGCGCTGCGGCGCTACGCGGCGGACGCGGTCGGCACGGTAGTACGGCTCGCGTTCGATGCGGGGTTGCGGCATCCGGACCTGCACCTCGACAACGTGCTGTGCAGTCCGCGCGGCGACAAGGTGCGCGCGGTGCTCGTGGACCTCGATCGCGCGAGGTTGCGCAAACCGCTGGCCGAGGATGACCGCGACGACATGCTCGTGCGCATGCAGCGGTATCTGGTGCGCCATCGGGCCCACGTGCCGGCGCTGCCGACGCGCGCCGAGACGATGCGCTTCCTGAAGGCGCTCGGTCTCGACAAGGACGCTCGGCATGCGGCCTGGCGGCGGCTCGCGGCGAAGCTCGAGCGCTCGCTGCGCCGCCGCGGTTGGCTGCGGCGGTGAGGCGCGGCGTGCGCTTCAGCCACCTGCAGCTCTGAGCTCGTGCTCGGCAAGCGCGCGCAGGAACGTCGCGACGTCGGTGAGCACGGTCTTGCGCGCAGTCGCGAGGTCACCCTCGGTCTTCAGTGCTTCGTCGACTCGCTTCATGAACTCGGCGCGGTCGGCCGTTCCCATCACGTAGTCGCGGACCCTGCCGAGGTCGAGGCCGTGCTTCTGCCAGAGCCAGTGGCAACGAGGCACGAGCGCCTCGTAGGTGACGTCGATCTTCGGCGTGGCGGCGACGAACGAAGCCGCGATCGCGAGGCGCAACGTGCGGTAGTCGCGGTGTGACGAGAAGCCTTCGTTCACCTTCTCGTAGAGCCGGTTGCGGCGGCGATTGTCCGGCAGCGGGGCCACGAAGGACTGCGTGCCGAGCACGAGTTGCGCGTAGGCGATCACGTCGGTGTCGGGCATCTCGAGCGTGGCGCCCGCGCGCCACGCGTCGAACAGGCTCACGCCCGCGAAGACCGCGCCATTGCGGTCGGCATAGAGGTGCTCGAAGTAGGTGCCGAGCCGTCGCTGCAGCGGGTCCTTGTCGAGGTTGGCCAGCACCTGGGCCACCGCGTGGTCGGTTCCGTGCGTGTAGCCGTGCGCGTAGTTCGCGAAGCGCTCGTCGTCGGTGAGCTCGGTGGGGCGCCGCACCGCCACACCCTGCCGCCAGTCGTAGTAGACGCCCGCGATCAGGTCGGGCAGGAACTCGAACGGGTGCATGCCCCGCGTCATGCGGCGGTGGGTCTCGCTGTCGGCGGCGACGAGCGAGCGCGCGGCGGCGCCCGTGGCGAAGATGCCCTCGTCGAACCACACGGGCTGGCTCGCCACCGGATACGCGGCTTTGCCCTGTTGCGCCGACTGGATCCGCTGCAGGGTTTCATCGGATTCGCGCTGCAGGCGTCGCTCCATGTTGCGCACGACGTTCGAGCGCTTCTCGGCATCGAGCTTCGTGTAGCGAGCGATGAGCTCCTTTGCCTCCGGCGGCGGCGTCGGCGCGTTCTGTTCCTGCGCAACGACGCCAGCAGCGAGCGCGCCCCAGAGAAACACGACGGGGAACATGGCAGCTGCCTTCACGCGCCGCTCCGTGCGGTCGTGCGCCGCAAGACCCTGCCGGCGCGCACGCCGGTCAACTGGTCCTCGTTCACCGCGAGCTGTCCGTTGACGAACACCATGCGGATGCCTTCGGGATGCCGCAACGGCTCTGCGAACGTCGCGTGGTCGAGGATCTTCGCGGGGTCGAACACGACGAGGTCGGCGAACGCGCCGACCCGCAGCTCGCCGCGGTCCTGGAGACCGAAGATCCTGGCCGGCAGCGATGTCATCTTGTGGACCGCCGTCGCCAGATCCGTGACGCCGCGCTCCCTCACGTAGTGGCCGAGCACGCGCGGATTGTTGCCGGAGCCGCGAGGATGCGGGCGATCGACGCTGACCTCGGCCCGGATCCCCGCGTCGCTCGCGACCGCGATCCAATCCTCCTTCATGAAGCGCTCGACGTCCTGTTCGGCCATCGTGTGGTAGACCATGCCGACGCGCGCGGTGGGGGATGCCTCGTACAACGCGATGGCAATGTCGGCCTGCGCATCGCGGTCGCTGCGCTGCAGGCGCTTCTGGGCGGCCTCGGACAGCAGCAGACCGTTCAGATCGGCGTCGGACTTCGCGGACGCGATGCGCGCGTAGCTGAAGTCGCCGAAGCCGACCTCGTCCATCTTGCTCACGAGCGCCGCGTGGATCTTCGCGCGAAACTCGCGATCGTCGCGCAGGCGCGCCGCGAACTTCTCGCGGCCGATGTCGAGCTCGGCGGAGGGGAACAGCACGTCGAGTCCCGTCGAGCTCGCGTCATACGCGTACTGGTCGGCGGTCACGCGCACGCCATCGGCCCTCGCCTTCTGCAGCACGGCGAGCACGTCGAGCGAGCGACCGTGGTTCGGTTTGCCGGTGCACTTGATGTGGCTGATGTGCACGGGCACCGAGGCTGCGGCGCCGATCGCCAGCGCTTCGCCGATGGCGTCGAGCACGTTGTTGCCCTCGTTGCGCATGTGGCTCGCGTAGAGACCGCCGTAGCGACCCGCGACGGCCGCGAGGGCCGAGATCTCCGCGCGGTCCGCGTAGGTGCCCGGCACGTAGATGAGCCCCGTGGAGAGGCCGAACGCGCCGGCGCGCATGCCGGCCTCGACGAGGTCCATCATGCGCTGCAGCTCTGCGGCATCGGGGGCGCGGTTCTGCGTGCCGAGCACCGCCGTCCGCACGGTGCCGTGGCCGACCAGACTGCCGTAATTGAGGCCGATCCCACCCTTCTCGAGCCGCTCGAAGTGCGCCGCGAGGTCCTGCACCGAGCTGCCGCAGTTGCCCGTGACGATCGTCGTGACGCCCATGCGCAGGAAGTTCTGGCAGAGCGGCTCGCGCACGATGTCGGCGTCCACGTGGGTGTGCACGTCGATGAAGCCGGGGGTCACGCAGAGCCCCGCGAGCTCGATCACCGGTGTGCCGTTCGCAACGGCGAACTCGCCGAGGGCCGCGATCCTGCCGTCGCGGATGCCGAGGTTGCCGTGGGTCAGCGTGCGAGCTGCGCCATCCACGAGCGTGACGCCGCGCAACACGAGGTCGAACTTCGGCGGCGTCGCTGTCTCTGCCTGGACCGTGGCCGGTGGCTCCACGGCGCAAGCGGATGCCAACACCAGGACCGAGGTGCGCAGGGCAGCGAGCATCGGGCAGATGCTACGTACTGTGCTGGCTGGAAGGTGACGCGTTTGCGAAGTGCCGCCGGCAGGACGCGAAGGCAGGCCAGACCACGCAGAGGCCCACGCGGGAACTGGTGGTCTCCCTTGCGTCGAGAAGCGCACGGACCACGAGGTTGCGTTGTGGATGCTGCTCGCCCGGCGCGCCCGACTGGCCCGCCAACTGCAACGCGCGTGAGCGGCACTTCGGCGCGACCTTTTTCTTGCTGCGAGGTGAAACCTACCCCGGTGGTATGGGTAGTTCCGTTGTCCCGGTCGCGGTGTGATCCTCGGCTCGCGGACACAACAAGACTCTCCACCGAGGAGGAATGAGCACGTCGCTCGATCCTCCGGGGGCGAGGTGGAGAGTCTTCCTTATATCTTGGCCGCACCGAGGGTGTTGATCAACTGAGATCTTCCGGGCGGCGGGATTGCCGGTCGAGCCGTGCCAACCACGCCTCGACCTGGACCGTCTCCCCGAACACCGAGACGAGCGTCTCCCGCAACTCGGCGAGATTGCTGCCGAAGTGGAGAGCGCCTCGCGCGTGGGCGACGAACTGGCGCAGCTGGTCCTGCGCCGCGAGCACTGCCACGGCGAGCACTTCGCGAACGCGGGGCCCGAGGTGCGGCCGCGTGAGAATCCGGCCGTAGGCGGCTTCGAGGACGAAGGCGTGGAAGTCCCCGTGGAGGGTCTTCAACATCGCGTGGACGGAGGCCGTGTTCGGCCCGTAGATCCGCGCGAACAGTGCCTGGCCGGCCGGGCCCTGCTCGGCGGGCGGCAGGCCACCACCCGCCGGCGCAGAGGCAGCAGGCCAGGTCTCGCCGAGCTGCTCGAATGCCGTGACGGCGCGCGGGAAGCCGCAGAAGAGGACCGACTGCAGCAGCGTCTCTTCGAGGTCCTGGCGCGGGAGGGAACGCGCGGCCGCGGCGCGCGCACAGGCCTGCAGCGTGTCCCAGTCCGCGCGCCATACCGCGGTGATCGCGAGAACCATCAAGCGCAGCGGGGGAGCGAGGCCTTCGCGAGCCAGCAGTTCGTCGAGCCGCATGCGGCGTAGGCTACCCGCTCAACTCTCGCGGCAGGCCGGGATCGTCGCCGCGAGGATCTCCGCGCGCTGCGCCTCGGTCACGCCGAGGGTCTGCATGGCCTCGTCGTCGCAGGTGTCGCCGCGGTAACCCCCGTTCGTCGCGCCGGCCGCCTGGTGTGCAATCGTGTTGGCGGCCATGAGCAGGAGCCCGAGGGCACGCGCGTCCGCGTTGGCGGTCGGGTCGTGGTGCCAGGTGACGGCGGCTTGCACGCCGGCGCCGAACTTCCAACGGCCTGCCAGCAGGCCGCCGACCTGGGCGTGGTTGAACCCGAACACCTCGGTCTCGGCCTTGGCGAGCGGCACCTGCGTCTTGTTCGAGAGGCTCAGCGCCTCGGCGAACCGCAGGTTGTGCGAGTCGATGAGGATCAGTTTGCCGATGTCGTGGATGAGCCCGCAGGTGTAGGCGTCTTCCTTGGAGAGTCCGTGGGCGGCAGACGAGAGTTGGGCCAGCATGCGGCACGCGACGGCGGTCTTGAAGCTGTGGTCCCAGAACCATTGCAGGTCGAACCCCTCCACGGCGACCGTGTTCGTGAAGGTCTGTAGGACGGTTGCCTGCACGACGAGCGTGTTGATGGTTGCGAGGCCGAGCATCGAGCAGGCCAGATTGATGTCCGCGATCGGGTTCTTGAGGCCGTAGAGCGGGCTGTTGACGAGTTGCAGCGCGCGGGTGGCGAGCGCTTCGTCCTTCGCGATGACGGCGGCCGCATCCTTGGCCGAGCCGTGCGGCGAGTTGAAGATCGCGGTGATCTCCGTCAGCACCGGCGGGATGGCCGGGATGCCGACCGTGCCATCGATGAGCCCTTCGAGTGCGGCGCTGGTGCTGATCATGGCTGCGGTGGCGTGACCGCCTGATTTCGTCGCCGCGTCGCGCTCGACTTGACCCGGATCCGTAGTTCGTCATCGCCGCAGACGTGGCTTCTCTCAGCTGCGCTGCACGAACTCGAGGTCGCGGTATCGCCCGCTGCAGAGTCGCGTTGCCAGCGTTTGTTCTGCCGTGGTCAGCGCCCCGGGTTGCAGGTCCATCGCGAGGGCCCGGCTGATGTGCGCGCCGAGCAGGTCCCTGAGCCCCTGCGCGAAAGCCGCGGTGCAGGTGGTGGCGTCGGCCGTGGCACCGGCGAAAGGAGTCAGCTCGGGCCGGTTCAACACGATCGAACCATGGTGCAACACGCGCGCGCGCGGGAAGCGGATGCGCCGCTGTGCGGAACCGAGCAGCTTGCCGCGTTCCGTGACCACGTCGTCGCGGCCCGGTTGGGCAAAGCACCAGCGGTCCGCCGGGTTTCGACTCGTGGTCGGGCCTGCAACCAGCCGCCGGCTCGGCACCCCGGCCGCTGCCAGCGCGGCCACGGCCGCATCGTGCAGCAGCCGGTAGCTCGCGCCGATGTCGCGCGGCAGCGACGCGGCATCGAGGGTCAGCGAGAACGTGATCTCGTCGCCATGGTGGATGGCGCCGCCTCCGGTCAGGCGGCGCACGACCGGCGTGTCGGGCGGCAGGTCGCGAAACTCTTCGATGCGCTGGAAGTAGCCCAGCGAGACGGCGTGGGGGGACCAACCGTAGAAGCGCAACGTCGGCTCGATGCCGGCGACCAGCAGCGCTTCGTCCACGGCCATGTTCCACGCGGCCTCGGACGGCTCGTGGACGATGAGGCGCACCGTCAGCCTTCGGCCTTGCAGTGGGCGTCGTAGGCGGCTGCGTCGAGCAGGTCGGGCGACTTGGCAGTGACCTTGACCTGGATCATCCACGCCTTGCCGAACGGCTCCTGCGCCAGCCACTCGAGGTTGTCCGGCAGATCCTTGTTGCTGTCGATCACTTCCCCGTTGACCGGCGAGTAGAGGCTGCTGACCGCCTTCACCGACTCGATCTCGCCGAAGCTCTCACCGATCTTCACGGACGCGCCCTTGGCGGGCAGATCGAGGAACACGAGATCGCTCAGGTGGGACACCGCGTAGTCGGTGATGCCGATCGTCGCGATGCCGTTCTGGATCTTGCACCACTCGTGAGTCTTCTGATACTTGCAGTCGGTCGGACGCATGGTCTTCTCTTCGGTGCGGCTCTGCGCCGGTTGGCGCAGGGCGCGGGAGATGGGGTGCGTAGGATTGGCCGGGGAGTTTGGGGCTGTCAGCGTTGGCGTTTGTAGAACGGCAGCGGCACCACGACGCAGGTTTCGCCCTTGTCGCGCACGACGAACTCGAGGGCCGTGCCAGGGGCAGCCGCGTCGGTGCGAACGTATGCGGTGGCGATGTTGGTGTCCAACGTCGGCGAGATGTTGCCGGAGCAGACCTGCCCGACCTTCTCGTTGCCTCGCACGATCGGGTAACCCTGGCGTGGGCAGCGTTTGCTCGGGCTCGTGAGGCCGACGAGCTTGCGCCCGGTGCCGCCCGCGGCGGAGAGGCGCGCCAAAGCCTGCTTGCCCGTGAACTCGTGGTTCATCTTGACGGCCCAGTCGAGGCCGGCTTCGAGCGGGTTCGTCGTCTCGTCGATCTCGTGGCCGTAGAGCGGCATGCCCGCTTCGTGGCGCAGCGTGTCGCGCGCGCCGAGGCCGATCGCGGTGAGGCCGTCCGCGCGACCCGCCGTGAAGAACGCATCCCACACCTTCTTCTCGCTTCCGCTCGGAGTGTAGATCTCGAAACCGTCTTCGCCCGTGTAGCCAGTGCGCGAGATCGTCATGGGCAGGCCGCACACGACGGTCTCCATCCACGCGTAGTACTTGAGCGACGCGAGGTCGCCCGCGCAGAACCGCTGCGTGATCTGCTGCGACAGCGGGCCCTGGATCGCGATCATGCCGAGCGTGTGCGTGCAGTCCTCGACCACGACGTCGAAGCCCTTGCTCGTCTTGCGCATGATGTCGAGGTCGCGCGCCGTGTTGCCGGCGTTCACGACGAGGAAGAACCCGTCGCTCTTCGGATTGCGGTAGACGAGGATGTCGTCCTGTGTGAGCCCCTGCTCGTTCAGGATCATCGAATAGCGGATCTTGCCCGGCGGGATCGCAGCCGCGTCGTTGGTCTGCAGCTTCTGCAAGAACTCGACGGCCTGTGGGCCCTTGATGCGCACGCGGCCCATGTGACCGAGATCGAACAGCCCGGCCTTCGTGCGCACCGTGCGCGCCTCGTCGAGGATGCCGCGATACTGCACGGGCATGTTCCAGCCGCCGAACGGCACCATGCGGGCCCCGAGAGCTACGTGAACGGATTCGAGGGCAGTGGCATGCATGGGGCGAAGTCGCGGGAATCTAGCGCCTGGGCCCTGCCGAAGCCAAGAACGCCCCGCGTTGCAGTGGTTCAGCTGGAGAGCCGACGCAGCAGATCGTCGAAATCGAGCCGCTTCAGGTCGCTCGCGGCGATCGGACCGAGGGCGCGCAGGCGCCGCCGTTCGGCAGCCGACCCACAATCGTCGTGCGCGTTCTCGGCGTCGGCGGTCGGGTCGCCACTCTCGCTCGCGGCCCCGTTCTGGGAGTCGAAGCTCGTTTCAGCGCGCGCATCGCAGCCCGGCAGCAACGCGTCGAGGCCGGGTTCGACCGGGAGGTCGGGTCGCGCCGAGTTGGCTCGATGGCCGCCGTTGCCGAACGGCCGCAGCGAGCGCCACGTGGCTCGCGCGCCGGTGTCGTCGAAAGTGGCGAACGTGCCCTGCCGGTCGAAGTCGGTGCCCGCGAGTCGCGGCTCGAACAGATCCAATCGGTGCCGCAGTCTCTCGAAGCGCCTCGGATCGGCGCGCCGCGCGTGTTCGAACTCGCGCCGCCATCCGGCGTAGTCGCCGACGTCGAACGCGATGCGGCCGAGGTGCACGTAGGCGGGGAAGTCGCAGCCGCGCAGCACGAGTACGCGTTCGTAGTGGCGACGTGCCGCCGCGCGGAAGCCGAACCGGTACCCGATCCACCCGCAGAGCGAATGCAGTCGCGCCAGGGACGCTCGCAGGAATCGGGCCACGAACAACATGGCGCGGACAGTACGGCACCGACCCCCCGGCGGCAAGGTGCCCCGGCGGTGGGGGCTTCCTGCCTGGCGCGCGGGCTGTGGATGTGCGTCGCGCCGAGGTGTCCTGCGTGACGCATGTGGCCGGCCGGTGCTGGATCGGCGGCATGCACCCTCCCGTGATGCCTGGGTTTCCGTCATCGCCTCAACGTGGTTGTGCCGCCAGTCGATAGGACCACGCGACGGATAACGCCTTCGGACCGCACACTGTCTATGGCACTACGAGGAGATCTTGCGAGCGTAGATCTGGCGCAGGTGTTCCAGATGCTGGCCCTCAATCGGAAGGTCGGCCTCTTGAGCATCCAGTCCGCCAAGATGTGGAAGGTCCTCTACTTCGAGCAGCGAGGGGTGACCGTCCACCACAACGTGCACCACGTCCTCGATCGGGTGGTCGCGGGGCTCGTGCGCACCGGGCGGCTCAGCTCTTCGGCCGTCGACGAGGTGCGCGATCACGCCGCCCGCGAGGGGCGGCCGCTGACGGACAGCCTGCTGGCTGGCGGCTATCTCGAAGCGGGTGAGCTCGAGGATCAGTATCGCACCGAGATCGAGGAGGAGATCTACTCGCTGTTCTTCTGCCGCGACGCCAAGTTCGAGTTCCACGAAGGCGCCACGCAACTCGAAGGATACGTAGGCGCCGTCGACGAGCGCTTCTTCTTCAACTGCGACAGCGTGATCATGGAGGCGGCTCGTCGCATCGACGAGTGGGCCTACATCAGCCAGGGCGTGCCGAACGTCACGGAGCTGTACGTCGCCACGGCGCAATCGGTCGATGCGAACGAGTTCGGTCCCGACGGGCCCGCGATCTTCGAGCTGTTGGACGGGCGGCGGAACTGCGCGCGGATCATCGAGATGACGGGCCTGTCGACCTTCCAGGTCTGCAAGGTCATCAGCAACCTGCTCGAGGGAGGAGCGATCGCGCCGTTGGCCTCGAGCGAGCTGCTGCCGCTCGCCAAGGAGTGTGTCGGTGACGGCCGGCTGCAGGACGCGATCAACCTCTACGAACGCGCCATCGCACAGGGCATCGGCATCCCCGAGGTCCACTCGATGGCTGCGAAGGCGTACCAGGCTGCCGAGCAATTCGAGAACGCGATCTACCACCTCGAATGCGAGGCAGAGCATCGCAAGAACCATGGCGATCGCGCAGGCGCGGCCAAGCGGCTACTGGAAGTGCGGAACCTCGTGCCGACCGATCTGCAGGCGCGAGAGCGACTCGTCGACCTGACTCTCGGTGCTTCGAGGGTCTCGCTGCCCGACTTCGATCCGATCGCCGAGGGCAAGGAGCTCGTGGATCTGCTGCTCGAGTTGGGGGACCTCCAGCGCGTGAGGACCGTGCTCGAGCACTTGCTGCTGTGCGATCCGAGGGACCCGGACCTCAAGAAGGCGCTCGTCAACGTGCACCTGAAGGCCGGCGATCAGAAGCGCGTGATGGAGCTCTACGAGTCCATTGCCGAAGACCTCGTCAGGCAGGGCAAACCGCTCGAGGGTGTTGCCTACCTGCAGAAGGTCCTGCAACTGGACCGCACACGCGGCGACATCGCCGATCGCGTGCGCAAGCTCTACGAGTTCGACGAGCGGTCCAGGCGTCGCGGCCGCACGCTCAGTGGGCTCGCCGTTCTGTTCGTGCTCTTGCTGGCCTGCGGCGGTGGCTATTGGTTCTACAACGACTACGCCGAGACCGAGTTCGGGACCATCGACGTGCGCGAGCAGCTCGCGCGCGAAGACTTCACCGCGGCCGCGGGTGCCTATCAGACGTTCATCAGCACCTTCCCGCTGACCACGTCGGTCGCGACGGCCGAGGGAGAGCTGCAGAAGATCGAAGCGGCGCGGCAGCGCTACGAAGCGAGGAAGCAGGCGGAGCGAGCCGCGCTCGATGCCGAGCTCAACAAGGTTCGCGAAGCCTACAGGCGTGAGTGGACCAGGCACCGCGAGCAGTTCCTGGCCGGCCACCCCGAGGAAGCGATGCAGTCGCTGGACAAGGTCGTGGAGCTCGTGAAGCAGGCCGGCATGCCGCGCGATACGGCCTGGGCCCTCGAGCAGCAGGTCGAGCGATCGCAGCAGCGGCTCAGAGAGTTCCTGGCCACCGCGGAGCAGCTGGCGGTCGAGTACGAAGCGTTGATCAACGGCGGCGAGTGGCAGAAGGCGCGCGTGCTCGCGTTGCGGCTGCATGCCGAGTTCGAAGCAACGTCGAGTGCGCGACGCGTCGCGATCCCTGTGCTCGTCACGACCGTGCCGTCGGGCGCGAGGCTGCTCAAGGACGGCGTAGCGCTCGAGATGACCGTGGGCGACGAGAAGAGGCCCGTGACCACGCCTGCCGTCGTGTCCTGCTTCCCAGGACAGAACGCGACGCTCATGGCGGAGCGCGAAGGGTTCCAAGCGCAGCAGGTCGCTCTCGACTGGAAGCAGGAACAGATCGAGCTCGCGCTCGAGATCCTGGCCGCCCGCCGCCTCACGTTCGAATCGCCGGCGCAGACCGGCGTCGGCGTCGGCGAAGGCTGGCTGGCCGTGGGTCTCAGGGGCGGCCGACTTGCCTACGCGCGCACCGATGGCACAGGGGACGTGAAGTTCCACGATCTGAAGGGGCTCCGGCAGGTCGATGCGACACCGGTGGTCCAGAACGCGCGCGTGTTCTTCACGACCAACGAGAACACGATCGAGTGCCTGCCGCTCGAGCGTTCGCAGGATGGCGGCAAGTGGCCGCTCACCGTCCCCGCTGGCTTCGGCACCGAGTTCACGGTCGACCAGGGACGCGTTGCCGTCATCGACCGCGAGAACATGCTGCATTGCTGGGAGCAGGTCAGCGGCAGTCAGGCGTGGTCGGCTCCGATCGGCAGCACGCCTTCCGGTCCGTGCACGATCAAGGGCCGGTTGATCTATGTCGGCACGCTCGAGGGCCGCGTGTTGATCTTCGATGCCTCCAATGGCGGCGCGGTGGACACTCTGAAGAGCTCTGCCGGTCTCGTGACCCGCGTGCTCGCCGACGACGGCATGCTGTATTTCGGGTGTGCGGACGGCAGCATCCGCGCGGTGGACGAAGGGAATGGGCGCGTCGCGTGGACGATGCGGCTGGGCCGCACGCTGGCCGACGGCGAGTTGGCGCTCGGCAAGTCCGTCCTGCTCGCCATCGATTCGGACAACCAGTTCGTCGCGATCGATCGCACGACCGGCGAGGTCTCGAGCAAGCTGGCCCTCAACGGCACACCGCAGCGCGGCCTGAAGGTCCGCGGCAACCGGGCATTGGTGCAGCTGCGGCGGCCAAAGACCAAAGCCAGGCCGGCGCACGACGTGCTGCAGTCGATCCAGATCGACTCGCTGACCGTGCAGTGGGAGCACGCCGACAGCGGCTTCACTCCGGGAGGGGCGGGCATGGACGAGTTCGTCGTCGGCATGCCGACTGCGGACGGCGAGGTGATCTTGATCCGCTAGCGGAGCGGCTCGGTGACGACATGCATCTGATCCAGCGGATGAAGGTGTGGAAGGACCTGAGACGGCTCGAACAGCGAGCCCGCGAGCACCCGTCTCCTTCTACCTTCGTGGATCTCGGCCAGGTCTACATCAACCTCGAGATGCACGACAAGGCCGAGCGCGTGGGCGAGGACGGATTGACTCTGTTCCCGAAGTCCACCGAGATGCGCCAGCTGCTCGATTGCGCGCGCCGCGGGCTGCGCGGCAAGAAGACGGCGGCGCTGCGCGCCAAGCTCACGCGGTCGCCGAGTGGCAAGCTCTTTCGCGAGCTCGCGCAGCTGTTCGTAGAGCTCGGTGACACCGCCGCGCTGCATGCCACGTGTCAGGAATGGAGCATCCGCTTCCCGGACGATCCGGGTTCCTGGGTCGTGCAGGGACAGGCACAGCTCATGAACTTCTATCGCGATCTCGCGGCGCGCGAGGGGCACGAAGCCGTGCGCTGCCTGCAACGCGCGGTCACCATGGATCGCAAGGATGGGCAGGCCCGTCGCCTGCTCGGCGAGTTGCTCTACCGGATCGGCGCGGTTCGTGCTGCCGAGGAGCATCTCGAAGCCGTCAAGCAACTCACGCCCGACGACATCGAGCTCGAAGCGCTGATGCACCACGTGGCCGGTCTCGACGACTACGGCAACGACATCGACGCCCTGCTCCAAGACGTCGAGAGGCACGGCTGCCTGCTGCATCCGTCGCTTGCAGCCGCGCCGAAGCCCGACGGCGACGAGGCGATGACTCGCGCGCGCGGCGGCCTGTCGCAGGTGGCCGAGATCACGGGTGTGCGCAAGGCGACCTTCATCCGCGGCTCGAAGGCGCTGATCAAGGGTGCGATTCGCGACGGGCGCGATCCGTTCCTGCGCGTCGTTCGCGTCGTGGCCAAGGCAGCCCACCGGTTCGCCAAGCGGCTCGACATCGGCAACGCGAGCAAAACCGTCGTCGACTGCGATTTCGGCCACGTCTGCATCTGTGTCTACGGCGACGTGCTCGCAGCGGCGCAGTGCGACCGCGGCACCGACCTCGAGCAAGTGATGGCCGAACTGCAGGAGCTCGTGGCGGGTGCTCTGCATTCGGTCGGGGAGAGCCACGAATGAACAAGATCCACGACGCCGTTGCCGACCTGCACCGGCTCCCCGGAGTCAAGGGCGCGGCGGTGCTGACCACCGACGGGATGGTGGCCGCGCAATCCTTCGACAAGACGATGAACAGCGATGTGGTGGTGGGGCTGACCTCCTACCTCATGATGACGACGAAGCGCACGCTGGCCGAGGGCGGCCTCGGTGCGTGCTCGCAGTTCGTGCTGCACGCCACCAACGGCAAGGCCGTCTTCATCACGCTCGAAGACTCCTACCTCGTCGTCGTGTTCGACCAGTTCGCCGACGTGTCGCAGGCGAGCAAGGAAGTCCAGGAGACGGCGTTGCGCATCCGCCGCGCGTCGCGCCTCGGCTAGCCAGTCCCGCCAGCGCTGGCTTTTTCCACGCAGGCTCAAGGGGTCCAGGGGCCCCAGTCGATGAATCGATGTCGTCCGAAGGACTTCACACGGAGTCTCGGGCGATCAACTGCACCGACCCGCTGAACCATGGTCCAGATCAACTTCGCGCTCAAAGAAGTCAACTGCAAGGTCGTCTTCTACGGCCCTGGAATGAGTGGCAAGACCACCAACCTGGAGATCGTCCACCAGAAGGCACCGGAGGAGAACAAGGGTGAGCTGACCTCGATCTCCACCGATGGTGACCGCACGCTGTTCTTCGACTTCATGCCGCTCGACCTCGGCAACGTCGCAGGCATGCGGACGAAGTTCCAGCTCTACACTGTCCCGGGCCAGGTCTACTACAACGCGACGCGCAAGCTCGTGCTGCAGGGCGTGGACGGCGTGATCTTCGTCGCCGACTCGGACCCCGAGAAGATCGACGAGAACATCGAGTCCTATGCGAACCTGATCGAGAACCTCACCGAGTACGGCAAGGACATCCGCGAGCTGCCGCACGTCATCCAATACAACAAGCGCGACCTGCCGAACGCGATGCCGGTTGCGGAGCTCGACAAGCGGCTCAACAAGTTCGGCGTGCCGACCTTCGAAGCCGTCGCCTACACCGGCGAAGGTGTCTTCCCGACGCTGAAGACGCTCGCGGCGATGGTGCTCGAGAGCATCGACAAGATCGACGGGCGCAATCCGCGCAAGTCGGTCGGCGCCAAGGCACCTGCAGCTGCAGCCGCGGCGCCTGCGGGTCGGCCGGCACCGCAAGCCGCTCCGGCGGGCAAGGCACCGCCGCAGGCGCGACCGCCCGCGGGTCGGCCTGCCGCGCCCGCACCCGCCCCGGCGGGTTCGAGGGGGGCGGCTCCCGCCCTGCTGCGCAAGCCCGTGGCCGCTGCGGGGCGCCCGGCGCCGGCGGCCGGCAGGCCGGGGCACGCCCCGGCGCACCGGCGCGTGGCTGCCACACCGGTCACAGCGCCGCCTGTCGCTCGCAAGCGCGGCGGCTTCGGGGTTCTGGTTGCACTGACGGTTCTGCTGTTGGTTGCCGCAGCAGGTGTCGCCTACCTCTTCCTTGGCAACCAAGGAGGGTGAGCGCGCCATGGCCGACAAGAAACCAATGTCTGCGAACGCCAAGCTGCGGCACGACCGGCTGACGTTCTACAAGAACGACGTCGACAAGATCGACAAGTTGCTCGCCGAGTTCCTCCGCCTGTCGGGCGCCAAGTGTGCGCTGCTGATCGACAAGGAGGGACACCTCGTGACGAAGCGCGGAGAACTTCGCACCATCGACATCGATACGATCTCGGCGCTGGTGGCCGGCTCGTTCGCGGCAACCAAGGAGATGGCGCGGCTGCTCGGCGAGGAAGAGTTCACCGCGATGTTCCACCAGGGTGAGCGCGACAACATCCAGCTCTCGCTCGTCGGGGATCGAACGTTGCTCACGATTCTCTTCGACGATCGCACGACGGTCGGCATGGTGCGCCTCTACGCCACGGAGACCGCCAAGAAGCTCGCCGACATCCATCGCGAGGCGCAGGACCGCGGCGACCAGGACCCCGGCCTCGGCGACGGCTACGGGACGGACGCGAAGAAGACGCTCGACAAGTTGTTCGACTGACCTGTTCGACGGCCTGTTCGATCGAGTCCGGCGGGTTCGAGCGCGCGCGGCGGGCCCCTTGCCTCGCTCCGAGGGCGCCGTGTCGCGCGGTTCCCGGGCCACGTTCGCGCCCCGGGCGCGCAAAGAAAATCAGAAAAACTGCAGGCGCGCCCCGGCAGGCGCCATGCTTCATGATTCCGTGCACGCAAATCAATCAGGCACTGCATCTGATACCGATTCGCAGTGATGCGGCGAGCGGTCGGGGAAGCACTATCTCAAGCCTCCAACGCGAGTTCCGGTGAATCGCGAACACCAACGTGCCGATCCTGTGGTGTGGCCGGAGTTTCGGTGCGCACTTCGAGTGTTGCCCTGGCCGGTCTTCCCTAACCAAAACCCTAACAAGGACAGAGCGTAATGGCTAAGAAGAAGAAGGCGAAGAAGGCAAAGAAGGCCACCAAGAAGAAGGGCAAGAAGTAGCCCTGTCACCCCGGGGTGTGGCGCCGCCGCGGCTCCCCCTCCCGGTCAACGATTCAGGACGGGACTCGGCCCAGGCCGCGTCCCGTTTTGTTTGTGTGCCTGTCGAGCGGCACGTCGACTGCCCTCAGTGCAGGCGTTGGCCCGGTTGGGCTCCGGCATCGGGCGACACGAGGAAGACCTCGCCGTCGCTTCCGGCCGCGACGACCATGCCTTCGCTCACGCCGAACTTCATCGTGCGTGGGGCCAGGTTGGCGACCACGACCACGAGTCGGCCGACGAGTGCTCGAGGCTCGTAGGCGCTCTTGATGCCAGCAAAGACGTTGCGCGTGTCTGCCCCGCCGAGGCTCAGCGTGAGCCGCAGCAACTTTCTGGCTTCCGGCACGGCCTCGGCGGCGACGATGCGCGCGACGCGCAGGTCGACCTTCTGGAAGTCGTCGATCGTGATCTGGGCTGCAAGCGGTTCCTTCGCCGCGGCATCGCCGCCCGTTGCGCTCGCGGTCTTTGCGGGCGCGAGCCCGGGAGCTTCGACAACACTCGCCGCGAAGATCGCTGCGACGCTCGGCTCCTCGATGCGCCCCATCATGTGCTCGAACTTCGCGACCTTGGTGCCGACGCGCGGTGTTGCAGCGAGATCCCAGCGCTGCAGCGGTTCCTGCAGCAGCTCGCCGGCCTTGCGCGCGAGCTCGGGCAGCACGGGCGCCAGGTAGATCGTCATCTGGCGGAACAGGTTCAGCACGACCGTGCAGACGTCCTGCAGCTCCCGCGCCCGGTTGCTGTCCTTCTTGATCGTCCAAGGCGCCTTCTGCTCGACGTATTCGTTCGCCGCGTCGGCCAGCGTCATGACGAGACGCGTCGCTTCGCGGTAGTCGCACGACTCGTAGGCCTGCGCAATCGCGTCGCCGGCCGCCGCAGCGCGCGCGAACAGACCGCCGTCTGCGGGATAGGAAGCCGACAGGCCCGTCGTTTCGACGAACCGCGCGGAGCGGCTCGCGAGGTTGACGACACGCCCGACGAGGTCGCTGTTCCACTTGCCGACGAACTCGGCCGTGTTGAAGTCGAGGTCGTCGATCTTGCTGCTGAGCTTGCTCGCGTAGTAGTAACGCAGCCAGCTCGGGTCGAGGTGCTGCAGGTAGGTGGCCGCGGTCACGAACGTGCCGCGCGACTTAGACATCTTCTCGCCGTTGATGCGCAGGAAGCCGTGGATCTGCACGCGCGAAGGCAGCTTGAAGCGCGCGACCTCGAGCAGCGCCGGCCAGAACAGCGTGTGGAAGTAGGTGATGTCCTTGCCGAGGAAGTGCACGATCTCGCACTTGTCGTTGCGCCACCAGTCGTCGAGGGACTGGCCCGCGCGCGCGCACCACTCGGCCGTGCTCGCGATGTAGCCGATCGGCGCGTCGAACCACACATACCAGAACTGTCCGGGCGCGTCGGGGATCGCAAAGCCGAAGTAGGGAGCCGGGCGCGACACGTCCCAGTCCTGCAGCGGTTTGTCGAGGAAGTAGCCGGCCAGATAGTTGGCCACCTCCGGCTGCAACGCGCCGCTCGTCTGCGTCCACTTGTCCAGGAATGCCTGCAGCGGCTCGAGCTTCACGAACAACTGCTGGCTAGGACGCAGCTCGGGCGCGGCACCCGAATGCACGCTGCGCGGGTTCACGAGCTCGGTTGCCGCATAGGTCGAGCCGCAGACTTCGCAGCTGTCCCCGTATTGGTCGAGGGCACCACAGCGCGGGCATTGACCCTGCACGAAGCGGTCGGCGAGGAACGTCTTCTGCACCGGGTCGTACAGCCGCTCGACGGAGCGCGCGACGACGAGACCTGCCTGGCGCAACGCGGCCCAGATCTCCTTGCAGAAGTCGTAGTTCGTCTTGCTGTTGGTCGAACCGTAGTGGTCGAACGAGATGCCGAACGCGGCGAAGTCGCGCTGGTGCGCGATCGCCATGTCGCCGATCAACTGCTCGGGGGTGCGGCCCTCCTTCTGGGCGCGGATCATGATCGCGGTGCCGTGCGTGTCGTCGGCGCACACGTAGGCGACGCGATGGCCGCGCAAGCGCTGGAAGCGCACGAAGATGTCGGTCTGCAGATACTCGACGAGATGGCCGAGGTGGATCGGCCCGTTCGCGTATGGCAGTGCACTGGTGACGAGGATCTGGCGTGGCATCGTGCGCAGAGGCTAGCCCGCGATGGGCGCGCGATCACGCCGCTGCTTGCTTCTCGAAGTGAAGGTAGGAGGCCGTCGCCGCGACCGTGGCGACGCCGGCGAGCGCGAGCACGTTCACGAACGGCACGGCGGCGGCCAGCTGCAAACCCGCGCCGGTTCCGAGCGCGCGCCAGCGGTTCTGCCAGAGCAGGCGCAAGCGGGCGCGCAGCGTATGGCCCCGGGCCGCCATCGGCGGTTCGAACCAGACGATGGCCGCCGACGCGGCGCCGACCAGGATCACGATCGGCAGACCGATCCAGGGCACCAGCGCGACCAGCAGTACGACCGGCAGTGCCATGGCGGCCAGCGCGAGGATGCGGATCCGGTCGCGGAACCGCAGCAAACCGTCCGGCGCGGAAGGCCGGCTCGCCGGGCCGAGCATGCGCAGCTCGGTCGCGACTCGCAGCGGTTCGTGCACGGCACCGGTCAGCACGTCGAGCAGCGGCGGACCGAGCAGCAGCCACGTGCACAACAGCCAGAGGTGGGCCGCGGCTTCGGCGCCTTCGGCGTGCAGGTCATCGAACACCCACGCCGTGCACGCAGCAAACCACGGCGCGAGCAGGAACCAGCCGCCGAGCAGCAGCAACACGAACGCGATCGCGTTCACGGCGATGGGCCAACGCAGCAAGCCGATGAACTCCTTGCCGTGCAGCAGCGCGAACACCGCGCGAAACACCTCGCGCAGACCGCGGCAGACGTCGGCGAGGCCGAGACCGCGGCCCGCGCGCGCCTCGTCGCGGCCAGACAGCGCACGGGCCACGCCGCGGCAACGCCGGCACGGCTGGTCCTCTTCGAGATAGCCGCAGCAGGGGCAGCGAATGCTGGTGATCGTCGTCACGCGCGTAGGCCGCACCCGGATGCTTTCCTTGGCGGTGCAGCGCGTCTATCCTGCGCCGGCGACCGGCTCTTGCCAACGCATCCATGAGCGATCCCTACAAGGCACTCGACTTCTACAACGTCGACGAACTCTGGTCCGACGAAGAACGCATGATCCGCGACACCCTGCGCTCCTGGGTGTCGGACCGGTTCATGCCGATCATCGAGGAGCACAACCGCGCGGCGACGTTCCCGAGCCACCTGATTCCCGAGCTCGGCGAGATGGGCGTCTACGGCGCGAGTCTCACGGGCTACGGCTGCGCCGGTCTCTCGCCGATCGCGAGCGGTCTCATCTGCCAGGAGCTCGAGCGCGGCGACTCGGGCCTGCGCTCGTTCGTCTCGGTGCAGGGTTCGTTGTGCATGTATCCGATCTGGGCGTTCGGCAGCGAGGAGCAGAAGCAGCGTTACCTGCCCAAGATGGCCAAGGGCCAGCTGATCGGCTGTTTCGGTCTCACGGAGGCCGACTTCGGCAGCAACCCGGGCGGCATGCTGACCAAGGCCGTGAAGGACGGCGACCACTACGTGCTGAACGGCAGCAAGTACTGGATCACGAACGGCAGCGTCGCCGACGTCGCCGTGGTCTGGGCCAAGTGCGAAGGCACGATCCGCGGCTTCCTCGTCGACAAGGGCACCAAGGGTTTCACCGGCAAGGGCATCAAGAACAAGTTCTCGTTGCGCGCGTCGGACACGAGCGAGCTCGTGCTGCAGGACGTGCGTGTGCACAAGACGCAGCTGCTGGGTGTCGAAGGCATCAAGGGCCCGCTGGCCTGCCTCACGCAAGCGCGCTACGGCATCGCGTGGGGCGCGGTCGGCGCCGCGCAGGCGGCGTTCGACGAGGCGTGTCGCTACAGCAAGATCCGCATCCAGTTCGACAAGCCGATCGCGCGGTTCCAGCTCGTGCAGAACAAGCTCGTCTGGATGGCCGCCGAGATCACGAAGGCGCAGCTGTTGTGCTGGCGGCTCGGCAAGATGAAGGAAGCCGGCACGATGCAGCACTACCACGTGTCGATGGCCAAGCGGAACAGCTGCTGGATGGCGCTCGAGTGCTGCCGGCTCGGCCGCGACATCCTCGGCGCCAACGGCATCACCGACGAGTACCAGATGATGCGCCACATGTGCAACCTCGAGTCGGTCATCACCTACGAGGGCACGCACGACATCCACGGCCTGATCATCGGGCGTCAGCTCACGGGCGAAGACGCGATCCTGTGAGCCCAGCTGGAGCAGCGCGAGGCCAACCCCGGCTCCGTCTGCTGCACGTGCTCGCCGAGACGGGCTTTTCGGGCGGCGAAGCGCAGCTGCAACTGATCCTCGAACACCTGCAGCGCGCGGGGCACCACAACGAAGTCGTGCTGGCCCCCAAGGCCGCGTTCGCGGCCACCGCGCGGGCCCTCGGCGTGTCCATGCACGAAGCGCCGCTGCGGCGATGGTGGCGTCCCGATCTGTGGCCGCGGCTGCGGACCATCTACCGGCGTGCAGCACCCGACGTGATCCACTTCGCCTGCGGGCGCTCGCTGTTGCTCGGCGGGCTCGCGGCGTTCGGCGTGCGCGCGAAGAAGGTCGCGATCCGACGCATCGACTATCCGATCCGCCGCGGCCTGCTCGGTGGGTTCCGCTACACGCGGCTCTGCGACCACACGATCGCGATCTGCGACGCGATCCGGCAGCGGTTGGTCACTGCCGGCGTGCCCGAGCAACGCATCACGCTCGTCTACGACGGCATCGACCCGTCGCCGTGGACCGGCCTCCAGCAACACAAGACGGCGGCTCGCACGCGGCTCGGCATCCCGGCCGGCAGTCAGGTGATCAGCTGTGCCGGCGTGCTGCGCCCGCGCAAGGGCCAGCACGTGTTGATCGACGCGTTCGCGCGTCTCGCGAACGAGCTGCCGCAGGCCCTGCTGCTGCTCGCCGGCGGCGGCACGGAGCACGACAGGCTGAAGGCACGCGCCGCAGCGCTCGGACTCGGCTCGCGCGTGCGGCTGCCGGGCCCGGTGCGACCCGTGCACGACGTCTATGCGGCATCGGACCTGTTCGTGATGCCGTCGTTCCACGAAGGGCTCTGCAATGCCTGCCTCGAAGCGAGCTTCGCTTCGCTGCCGCAGGTCGTCTCGGACGCGGGTGGCAACGCGGAGATCGTCAGGAACGGCGTGACCGGTGCCGTCGTCGCAAAGGGCGACGTCGAAGCGCTCGCGCGCGCGATCGCCTACTACCTGCACAACCCCGCGATCGCGACCGCGCACGGTGTTGCCGGCCGTGAGCGCAGCCTGCAGCTGTTCACGGCGGACCGACTCGGTCCCGACGTCGAAGCCGTGCTGCAGCAGTTGTGCGCTGGACGCAGCGGCGATCCACTCGCGAACGCGGCGTTGCCGCGATGACGAGCTACTGGGCTGCGGCCGCTGGCCACAACCACGCGAACGTGGCCCCGCACACGAGCGCGTAGACGATGCCGTCGAACACGAACCTGGCCGTCGTGCTCCACGAGACGCCCTTCCAGATCGAGTCGCACACGCTCGTGAACGAGTGGCCGAGCATGGCCACGGCAGTCGAGACGCGGAACACGAGCATGCCGGGTTCGCCGGGTTTCGCCGCGAGACCGGTCACGTAGGCGACGAACACGCTGACGACGATGCAGAAGACGAACCACTGGCCCAGCGACTTGCCGATGCCCGGCATGCCCTTTGGCCGCACGACGACCATTCCGACGGGGCCCTGTTCGTACTTGGCCACCATCTCGGGCGTGCCGCAGTCCTTCATCTTCCCCGAAGCCGGGCACGGGAAGACGTATTGGCCTGCCGACACACCGGCTTTGCGCAGCGCGTCGAGGGCCTGCTCTTCGTTGGGCAGTCGCTTGTAGTCTGCCTTGTGGAACTGCAGCCCCATGTGGATCACGGAGCTGGCAATGAAGACGAACACTGCCGACAGGAGGATCGGCAACCAGAGCATGGCGAGGGTGGTCATGGCCCGGATTGGAACGAAGCACCGTGGTGTTCTGCAAGCGACAGACGCCAATGTCCGCACCGGGAGCCTGGACTCCATCGGACTCGGGGCAATGCCGGCAATGCCGTGCAGTGCTGTGCGCGGTCGAGGCTGCTTGCTAAGTTCAGAAGCGCCAGAACGGCCGTTCCGGCCGATACGACCCACGTGACCGACATCGATCTCAAGCGCGACTGCCGCCATGTCCGGTGGGATCGGCCCTGCACGCCGCACAAGCTGCGCGGCAAGGTGTGCTCGACCTGCGACGAACACGACCCGATCTCGCATCGTGTGCTCGTGATCAAGCTCGCCGCGACCGGCGACGTGCTGCGCACGACCGCGCTGCTGCCGGCGATCCACGCGACGTGGCCGCGCAGCAAGGTCACGTGGCTCACGCGGCCGCAGGCGGTCGAGCTCTTCGCCGGCAATGCGCTCGTCGACGAGGTGCTCGCGACCGACGCCGCGGAGACGGTCGCGCGGCTGTCGACCGAGACGTTCGACGTCGTGTTGTGTCCCGACGCGGATCCCGACGCGGCGGCCCTCGCGGCGATGGCGCGCGGCGTGGAACGGCGCGGCTACGTGCGCGATGCGAAGGGAGGCGTCGTGCCGCTCGGGCCCGGCGCGCGCCACTGGTTCCAGATGGGGATCAGCGACAGCCGCAAGAAACAGAACCGCGAGACCTACCAGAAGCTCGTCGCCGAAGTGCTCGGGCTCGATCCGGCGCTCGTGCGCGAGCCGATCCTCGTGCCGTCGGCAGCCGACGCGGCGGCGGCAGCGGCGTTCGCAAAAGGGCTGGGGGCGAAGGGCCCGCTCGTCGGTCTCAACACGGGCGCCGGTGCGCGCTGGGTCTACAAGCAGTGGACGAAGGCTCACCAGGAGGCGTTCCTGCGGTTGTGCACGGATGCCGGATGCAGCGTGCTGCTGCTCGGCGGGCCGGAGGAAGTGCAGCGCCATCGCGAGCTGCTCGCCGCGGCACGCGGCCGGCCCGTGTTCGACTCGGGCAACCAGAACTCCTACAGCCGCTTCGCGGCGCTCGTCGAGCAGTGCCGCGTCGTCGTGACCGGCGATTCGCTCGCCGTGCACGTCGCCGCGGCGCGCAAGGTGCCGGCCGTCGTGCTGTTCGGCCCGACGTCGTTGCACGAGGTCGAGTTGTATGGGCGCGGCACGAAGATCGCGCCGAAGGACCTCGAGTGTCTGTGCTGCTACCTGCCGCGGTGCGATCGCACGCCGTACTGCCAGGAGCTCATCGAACCGGCGACCGTGTGGGCGGCCGTGCAGCAGTGTCTCGCGGCGCCCGTGGTTCGCTGATCAGGGCTCGCTGAGTATGGACGCGCTGAGCTCGCCCGGCACTCGGCAGCCGCGACCTCGAGGCTAGCGCAGGCGGAGCCCGTAGAGGTCGAGCTCGCACGGCGCGTCGGCGAGGTCCAGGCGCAGCCACTGCACTTCGTCGGGCAAGCCGGGATGCACGCCGAGGTCGACATGGTAGGTGTGGCGTTCCCCGTCGTTGACGAGCGGGAACTTCACCGACAGTGGTTCGACGAAGACCTCGTCGGCGGGCCCTTTCCAGTAGACCTGCCCCGTGAGCGCGTCGCGCGCGACGCCGGGCGCAAACACGCGCAGGTCGATCTCGATGGGCCGGATGCGGCGCTGCAGACACGGCGTCACGAGCCATGGATCGTTGCCGGTCGCCCGCCAGCAGAAGCCCTCGCCGCGCGGCACCAGCTGTTCGTTGGGCCAGAACCCGCGGCGGTGCTCGCGCTGCGCGAAGTCGAAGTCGGTGCGCGGCGCCTTGTCGAACAGGAACAGCCGGTCGCGCAGCGCGAGCAGTGCGTCGCGCTGGGCGGCGTGCAGTCCCGCGAGGCGGGTCGCGAGTGCCGCGCGTGGCGGCGGCAATGCGTCGGCGTCGACGAAGTCCGGCACGCCGTCGTGCAACGGCCAATCGCGGCAACCGCGCAGGCCGTGCGGCGTCGGGACGAGCGGCTGCTGCGTCACCGGATCGACGCAGCGCGCGAGGAACCGCGCGATCGACGCGGTGGCAGGCGGTGCTGTGCGCACACCGGGCGGCACCGTCGTCGTCAGGAGGCGCGTCAGCAGCGTGCGGTCGTCGTGCCCGCGCGGCCGCGCGCGGAAGCTCGGGCCCGGGATCGTCACCGCGACGCCGACGCGCCCTTCGACCAGGTCCGTTGCGCGCGTGTTGGCGAGAATCCAGTCGATCGCCGCGTCCGGCGTGGGTGCTTCGGCGTCGGGTTCGCGGTCGCACTGCGGCAGCAGCGTCGCCTCCGGCAGGCAGGTGCGCAGATCGTCGGGATGGAACTGGTTTCGCTCCATGTGCGGCCAGCCGGGCCGCCGGAACAGATAGTCGTCGATCCACTGGCGGTCGTAGCGCACTTCCTCGGTCGTCAGCACGACCGCGACGCGCGCGACCCGCCGCAGCTCGAGCAGCGTCTCGACGGGGTGCTCGACGTGTTCGATCACCTCGCTGCACAACACGACGTCGAACGCACCGTCGGCGAACGGCAGCCGCCAGCAGTCGACGGAGGCCGATGGCAGCGCGAACAACTCGCGCGCCCGCAGGCACGCCTGCAGCGACAGGTCGGTGGTCGCGACGTCCGCGCCGAAGATCGTGCGCACGACGTGCGTGACGTAGCCTTCGGCGCCGCCGACGTCGAGCAGGCTCGCGAAAGACAGCCCGTCGAGCGCCTGCAGGATGCGCAGGATGCGCGCGTAGCGGCGCACGTGGCCCCCTTCGGCGTCGGGGTGGCCGAAGCCGTAGACCGGCATGTGCGCGAAGTAGGTGCCGGCAGCGGTGCGTTTGGCGAAGCGCTGCTCGAGCCAGTCGCGGGTGATGCGGGTGTAGAGGCCCATGCCGGGGCCGGCACGATCTCCCTTGACGGCACTCGGGTCAACGCCGCGCCCGCGCTGCGCGGGCGTCTGCTCCAACGTGGGCGGCCCGCAGCGCCAGTTCGCCAGCTTCTCAATAGGCGCGCAGCCGCACGCCATTGCTGGCGGTCATTCCCTGTGGCCCGGCCGTGTCGAGGATCCAGGCCTGCGCCCAGGCCTGGAAGCCCGGCAGGTTGCCGGGCCACGCCAGCGTGTAGGACGCCGTGCCGATGCCGTCGGTCAGCAAGAGCAGCAGCACGTCGGGGCTCGGCACCAGCGTGCCGCCGAACAGCGGCGCGTTCAGCGTGCTGAGCCCGAGCGCGAGCACGGCGAGGCCGTTCTCTTGCGCCGACGACAGCTGCCAGCGTGTGCGCGAGCCGGTCATGAGCCGGCCGTCGCCTGCCAGACGCGGCGCACGCCGCGGGCTCGCGAGCGGCGCTCCGACGTCGGTCCAGAACGGCACGCCCTCGAACGCACACAGGTAGCCGGCGTCCTGCGCGCCGACCTTCGTGAACGAACCACCGGCCAGCAGCTCGCCGCGGGCCTCGTCCGCCAGCAATGCGAGGACCGCCAGGTTCGGCTGCGCGGTCGAGAGCGGGGCCCACGTGCTGCCGGTCCAGCGCGCGACGTTCGCGGCACCGGAGACCGAGAAGGTGCCGCCGATCACGAGCTCGCCGCGGAAGGTCGCGATCTCGCTGACCGTGCCGCCCGGGAGGCCGAAGCCGAACGTGGACCAGCTGCTGCCGTTCCAGCGCGCGATGCCGGGCGCCGGCGTGGTGCCCGCCATCGTGAAGCTGCCGCCGACGACGAGGTCGTTGCCGAAGCTGCCGAGCGACTCGACGAAAGCGTTGACGCCGCCGCCCGGCACCGACAGCGTCGTGCCGTCCCACGCGAAGAGGTTGGGCGCGCCCGGATGGTAGGGCGTGTCGCCGGCCATGTAGAGCACGCCGTTGTGCACGTGCAGGTCCAGGAGCATGCCCGTGATCGGCGGCGTGAAGGTCTGCCACGAGGTGCCGTTCCATCGCTGCGGGCTACCGGTGGTCCCGATGTGGATCATGCCCTGGTAGCTCGCGATGCAGCTCGCGCGCCATGGGCCCGGCCCGCCGCCGACGTCGGACCAGCTCGTGCCGTTGTACCGCGCGACGCCGTTCGCGACGACGCCGTCGATCCGGTAGAAGTCGCCTGCCACCCAGAGCTCGCCGTTGTGCTCGCAGAAGTCGAGCACCGGGCCATCGAAGGTGCCGAACGGCTGCCACTCGTCGCCATCGAAGCGCGTGAGATAGCGCACGCTGTTGCCGCCGGCGATGTCGAAGCGACCGCCCGCGATCGGCTGTCCCTGCCAGCGGCCGAGCACGTGTACGCCGCCGTTGCAACCGAGACCGCCGCCGGCCGTCGACCAGAAAGCACCGTCGTACGCCGCGACGTGGTAGACGCCGAACTTCGGGCCGCTGCCGAGTATGTCGCCCGCGAGCTCGAACTCGCCGCCGCACCAGAGCCGCCCGTTCCACGCCGTCATCGCGATCACCGTCGCCGGCTGCACCTCGGCCTGTCCGACGCCGCCGATCGGCAACAGCTGCTGGCCGTCGAACCGCGCGATCCGCGCCAGTTGCGTGTTCCCCGAGAAGATGAAGTTGCCGCCGACATACAGCTCGTTGTTGAAGGTCGCCAGCGCGTTCGCCGCGACGCCGAAGAGCGGGTTCTGCACACCGGCGCCGACCGCATGCCATTGGCTGCCGTCCCATGCCGCGATGTTGTCGCTCAGCACGGTGCCGGCCTGGCCGAAGCTGCCGGCGGCGTAGACGCGGCCCTGATGCTTCACGAGCCGCCACACCGAGCCCCACCCGAAGTTGTTGATGCCACCGCCGACGCCGGACCAGGTCGCACCGTTCCAGCGCGCGATGTAGCTCGCCGGCACGCCACCGGCGTGGTCGAAGTCGCCGCCGATGTAGAGATCAGTGCCGTCCGACAGCAGCGCGCGGCCGCAGTAGTACATGCCGAGCTGCCACTGCAGGCCTGTGCTGAGCGGTTGCCAGACGCTGCCATTCCAGCGTGCTATGCCGTTCACGGTCGTCGTGCCGGATTGGACGAACGCGCCCGCCGCGTAGAGCTGACCCTGGTGCTCGCACAACGCCCAGACCTCGTTGTCGAAGCCGGCGCCGACCGGCTGCCAGGTGCTGCCGTTCCAGCGCGCGACGTAGCTGGCCGCCGTGCCTCCCGCGTGCGTGAACGCGCCGCCGATGTAGAGGTCGCCCTGGAACTCGCAGATCGCACGCACGTGACTGTCGACGCCGCTGCCGAGTGCGTGCCAGCGCACGCCGTCGAACGCGCCGACGTGGCCGAGCAGGTTGCCGTCGCGCCACACGGGATGCGTGGTGCCGGCGATCAGCTCGTTGTGCCAGGTGCCGAGGGCAAAGACGCGGCCGCCCATGCCGAGACCGGGCACGTCGAAGTGCGGCGACCAGGCACCCTGCGCGGATGCGGGTGCTTGCACCAGTGCGGTTGCGAGCAGGAGAAGGGGGAGGAACCGGTGGTGATGGGTGGACATGTTTGGACTCCGCCAGTCCATGCGCCGTCCGGGAGCGCCGACTGCCAGAACTTCAGCGCGTGCGGCACTGCAGCGCGTTCGTCGCGAGCAGGCCCTGTGGCCCGGCCCCGTCGAGCAGCCACGCCTGGCCGAACACGTCGACACCGGCGGCGACGGCAGGCGGCAGCGGTAGTGCCGCCGAGGCAAGGCCGAGCGCATCGGTGACGAGCAGCGCCAGCACGTCGGGCGATGGCACGAGCACGCCGCCGAACACCGCGACGTCGATTCGCTGCAGGCCGAGCGCGAGCACTGCGATCGTGCTCGGCGTGCTCTCGATGCCGAGCACGAGCGTGCTGCCGCCCACGGCGCTGCCGCGTCCGAGCAGCAGCGGCGCTCCAGCGGGACCGGGCAGGCCGTGCAGCCGGTTCTTCCAGTCGGGTTGCGTGCGCCACTCAGCGAGACAACGGCTCGGCACGCCGCCCGCCTGCTGCAGGTCGCCGCTCGCGAACACGCTCGCGGTCGCGCGGTCCGCGAACAGCATCGTCGGCACGCCGTCGGTGCCCGAGCCGAGCGCCGACCAGACGCCGTTGTGCAGCCGCAGCGTCGTGCCGCGCGGATCGCCGCTGACGCCCGCGTAGAGATCGCCGTCGAGCTCGCCGAGCGAATACGCGGAGTAACCGCTGACCGGTGCTGGCATCGCGCTCCAGTTGGTTCCGTTCCAGCGCGCGAGCAACGCCGCCGGAACGCCCCCGACTGCAGTGAAGCGGCCGCCGGCGACGAGCGTTCCGCCGTGGCTGCCGAGTGTCTGCAGGAAGTCGTTCGCGGTGCCGATCGACTGCAGCGTGGCACCGTTCCACCGCAGCACGCGGTGGTTGAACGCGTCGTTGTTGATCGCGTAGAGCAAGCCGTCGCTGTGGCCGTGCAGCGCGTCGATCGAGCCGGTCGGCGGCGTTCCGACCACGGTGAACGCCGTGCCGTTCCACCGCTGCAGCGCCACAGCGCCGAAGCCGTAGAGCTCGGCGCCGTGCGCGTAGAGGCCGGTCGGCGTGATCGTGCCGAACGCGTGCCACGACGCGCCGTCGAAGCGCGCGATGCCGGGGAACGGCACGCCGTCGATCTGCGTGAAGCCGCCGCTGACCACGATGCTGTCCTGGTAGATCGCCGCGTCGTAGACGAGCTGACCGCCGCCGCCGGAAAAGCGAGCGAGCACTTGCCACCGGTCGCCGTCGTAGCGCGCCAGACCCGCTGCCGGCGCGGCTCCCGCTTCGCTGAACGGACCCGCCGCGATCCAGCTGCCGCGCCACGGCAGCAACCGGTTCGTGCGGCGGTCGAGTCCGTTGCCGCTGCCGAGCGTGCGCCAGCCCGTGGCTCCGTCGAATCCGACCGCGCACGCCGACGCGACCGATGGTGCTCCGGCCGCCGTTCCGGCGCGCGTGAACTGCCCGCCGAGCATCAATTCGTTGCCGCTCGCGTGCAGCGTGCGGATGCTGGTGCCCTCGAAGCCGCTGAAGAGGCCGCTCACGACGCCGGCCGTGCTCCAGGAAGCACCGTCGAAGCGCGACAGCAGCGCCCCGGTGTCGGCGTAGAGATCGGTGCCGAACGTGCACAACGCCGTCGACGGCACGGTCGGCGGATTGCTGCCGAGTGCCGTCCAGGCGCTGCCGTTCCACGCGCCCGGCATCGCGACGAAAGCGCCGACCTGGAACTGGCCGGCCGCGACGAGCCGCGTGCCGTGCGTGGCGAGCGCGTAGACCGTCGCAAACGATCCGCTGCCGAGCGCGGACCACGTCGTGCCGTTCCAGGCCGCGATGTTGTTCGCGGCGACGCCGCCGGCGAGCGCGAACTCGCCGCCGGCGATCAGCGCGCCGTTGTGCACGTGCAGCGCGCGCGCATGACCGACCCCCGCGCCGCCCTGCAGACGCAGGCCCTGGCCGACCGCGCTCCACGTCGTGCCGTTCCAGCGCGCGATGCCGTTGACCGGCACGCCGCCCGCGAGATCGAACTGGCCGGCTGCGTAGAGCTCGTTGTTGAACACCGCGAGCGCGCGCACGTCGGCTTCGTCGTACGACAGCGCGAGGCCGCTGCCGAGCGGTGCTACCGTGGAGCCGTTCCAGCGCGCGATGTAGCTGCGCGGCTGGCCGTCCACCTGGTCGAAGGTCCCCGCGAAGACGAGCTCGCCGTTGTAGACGGCCATCGCCGACACCCGCGTGTCGAGCGGCGGATGGGAGTAGCTGACGAGGTCGATGCCGGCGCCGACCGGCCGCCAGTCGCTGCCGTCGAAGCGTGCGAGGCCGCGGATGACGCCGCCCTTGCTCGCGAACCACTCGCCGCCCGCGTAGAGCTCGCCGCCGTAGTCGGCGAACGCGAACACGGTGCCGCCGAGTCCGGCGACGGCCCAGTCGGGGGACCAGGACGGAGTCTGCGCCGCGAGGCAGAGGCCGAACAGGGTCGGGCCAAGCAGGGTCGGAACGGAACGCACGATTGCTGAGCTCATGGTCATGGTCTCTGCGGACGGCGCAGTAGTTCGTCCTCGCCGCAACGCGGCGTTCGCGAACCCGAGCCACGCGGAGGAGGTGACCCCCGCGCACTTTTTGTAATGGGGTGCCTGCGATGCGCCGGCCGGTGCGGGAGACTGCCACGATTCCTGACGGCGGATTCCTGGCAGCCGCGGCCCGGCGCTGGCGCCATGGCGTCGACGCGAATCCTGATGACCGTGAACTCCGCGTTGTGCCGCTGCGATGCGGCCTCGGCCGTTTCTTCCCAGGCCCTGTCCGATCCGGGGGCTCTGTGGCATCCTGCGCACTCGGCAGTGCTGGTTCCGGTCGAGCGCCGGACCCGCCGCTTGCCCGCCCGCTGCACACGGATGCCCGACCTGACTCGTTTCCTGCACGCGGTGCGCGACGACGCCTCGCCCGACGAACTCGCGGTGGCGGCGCTGTACGACGAGATCCGGCGCCGCGCGCGCCTGTTCCTGCGCAGCGAACGGCCGAACCACACGCTGGCCCCGACCGCGCTCGCGAACGAGGCCTGGCTGCGTCTGTTCGGCGGCGGCGCGCCGGCCTTCGAGACGACCGCCGAGTTCGTGGCCGCGGCGGTCACGACGCTGCGGCGCGTGCTGGTCGACCACGGCCGGCGCCGCGCGCGCCTGAAGCGCGGCGGCGATCGCAAACACCGCGCGGCCGACGCCGACCAGCTGCCCGCGCCCGACGTCGACGAACGGTTGCTCGCCGTCGACGAGGCGCTGAAACGACTCGCCGCGTTCGATCCGGGCAAGGCCAGGCTCGTCGAGCTGCGCTTCTTCGGCGGGCTCTCGGTCGACGAGGCCGCGAAGGTGCTCGGCCAGTCGCCGCGCACGACCGCGCGCGACTGGCGCGTGGCGCGCGCGTTCCTGCGGTCGCAGTTGCAGGACGAAGGAGCTGCCGATGACGTGGACGACTGAGCGCTGGACGCGCATCGAAGCGCTGTTCCACGCGACCGCCTCTCAGGCGGCCGACACGCGCGAGTTGTTCCTCGCCGCCGAGTGCGGCGGCGACCGCGAGCTGCGCGCGGCCGTGGAGCGCCTGCTCGCGGCCGACGGCGGCGCCGACGCGGCCGACGACCCCATCGAGCAGGGCGCGATGGGCGTGCTGCGAGGCCGCGATCCGCTGCTCGGCGCCCAGCTCGGTTCGTTCGAGCTCGTCGAACGCATCGCCGACGGCGGCATGGGCAGCGTCTACCGCGCGCGGCGCACCGGCGCCGACTTCGAGCAGGAGGTCGCGGTCAAGGTGTTGCGTCTGGGCCTGTCGACGGCGGCCATGCGCGAGCGGTTCGCGCGCGAACGCCGCACGCTGGCGCGGCTCGTGCACCCGAACGTCGCGCGGCTGCTCGACGGCGGCACGACCGCGGACGGCGTGCCGTTCATCGCGATGGAGTTCGTCGACGGCGAGCCGATCGACCGGTTCTGCGACCTGCGCCGCCTCACGCTGCACGCGCGCTTGCAGCTGTTCGCCGCGGTCTGCCGCGCGGTGCAGTTTGCGCACCGGAACCTGGTCGTGCACCTCGACCTGAAGCCGAACAACATCCTGGTGGATCGCGAGGGTGTGCCGAAGCTGCTCGACTTCGGCGTCGCGGGCCTGCTCGGCGAGATCGCCGACGGCGCCGGCGAGATCGCGGCGACGCGCTCGCGGCCGCTGACGCCCGAGTATGCGAGCCCCGAACAGTTGCGCGGCGAACCGGTCAGCACGGCTGCCGACGTCTACGCGCTCGGCGTCGTGCTGTACGAGCTGCTGACCGGCACGCGGCCGTTCCGGCGCGATACCAACGACCTCGAGCTGCTGCGCACGGTGTGCGACACGGACGCGATGCGCCCGAGCGCGACGTTCGCGCCGGGACACGCGGTCGATGCGGCACCGGCCGAGCAGCGTGCGCAGAGTCGCGGCGCCAGGCCACCCGAGCTCGCGCGTGGGCTGCGCGGTGATCTCGACCGCATCGTCGCGATGGCGATGCACAAGGAGCCAGGGCATCGCTACGGCTCCTGCCTCGAGATGGCCGAGGACGTCGAGCGCTACCTGCGCGGTTTCCCGATCGTGGCGCGCGAGCCGAGCCTCGCCTACCGCGCGGCGAAGTTCGTGCGGCGCAACGCGCTCGAAGTCGGTGCGGCCGCGCTGACGGTGCTCTCGCTGCTCGGCGGGATCGTTGCGACGCTGCACATGGCGCACGTGGCTGCCGACGAGCGAGACGTGGCGAAGGAGGAGCGCAAGCGCGCCGACAACGAGCGCGACGTGGCGAAGGAGGAGCGCAAGCGCGCCGACAGCGAGCGCGACGCCGCGAACGAGGCGCGTGCGCGCGTCGAAGACGAGATGGATCACGCGCGGATCGAGTCGCAGTCGGCGCAGCTGCTCGCGGCGTTCCTCAGCGACTCGCTGCTGACCGCCGAGTTTCTCGCGACACCGGAGTCGCGCGGCAAGGTGCGCGAGCTGATCGGCGAGCGCGCAGGGCAGTATCGACGCCAGTATGCGGGCGACGCGCATCTGCGGGCCAACCTGCTCGACGCGCTGGGCCGCGCCTGCGCCCAGCTCGGCGAGCTCGGCGATGCCGAGTTGCTGCTGCGCGAAGGGCAACAGGTACGTGCGACGGCGTTCGGGCGCGTCAGCCTCGAATACGCGCAGACCCTCACGAGCCTCGGCCAGTTCTGCTATCAGCAGGGACGGTTCGCCGAAGCGGTCGAGTTGTTGGCCGAGTGTTACGAGCTGCACAAGCGCTGTCCGGTCGGCGTACACACCGACGTCGCGCGCGCTGCGAACGACCTCGCGGCGGCCTGCCGCGCGAACGGCGACAGCGCGCGGGCCCTGGCGCTGCACCGCGAGGCGCTCGAGCTACGCCGGAAGGCGGCGCCCGAGTCGGCGGCGGTCGCCGAGAGCCTGAACAACCTCGCGAACTCGGAGTCCGACCCGAAGCTGGCGGGCGAGTATCTGGCCGAGGCGCTGCGCATCCGCACCGCGGTGCTCGGCGCGGACGATCCGCTGACGTTGCAAAGCGCGGTCAACCGCGGCAAGCAGATGCTGCAGAGCGGCGACGCCAAGGGGTCGCTGCCGCTGCTGCGCGACGCGGTCGCGCACGGGCGCTCACTCGGCGCGCGCGGCGCCGACGTGCTCGCGGAGGGGTTGCGCGCGCTCGCCTACGCGCAACTGCAGGTCGGCGAGCTCGCCGCGGCGGAACAGGCGATCGACGAGGTGCTGGCCAGCGAATCGGTGCGCCGTTCGCCCGCGCATCCGCGGACCGCCCAGGCGCTGGAGATCCGGGCCATGATCCAGCAGCAACGCGAGGCGTGGCCGGCGGCCGTGGCCACCTGGCGCGAGGTGCTCGCGGCGCGGCAGGCGTCGTTGCCGGCCGGACACCGGATGATCGCGCGCACGCAGTGCAGCCTCGGCGGCGCGCTGATGCGCGCCGGCGAAGCAGCCGCCGCGGTCACGCTGCTCGCGGAGACGCTGCAGGCACAGACCGCGGCCGGTGCCGCTGCGCGCGACGTCGCCGACACACGCGTCGCCATGGCACTGGCGCTCGAAGCGAACGGCGATGCCGGCAAGGCCGAGGCCGAGATGCTCGCGGCGCTCGCGGCGTTGCCGGGCTCGGAAGCAGCGACGTTGGCCCTCGTGCGCAAGCACCTGCACTCGTTCTACCGGCGGCAGGGCCGCGGCGAAGACGCGGCGCGATACGAGGATCGGCCTGACCGCTGAGCTCTGCGGCAGTTCGCGAGATTGTGCTGGCGGCAGGCGGCGTTCGAGGTGACAAGCTGTGCGAGGGCGCGACACGCGATGACCTTCCTCGGACTCGACGTCGGCGGCACCCAATGCCGCTGCGAATGGTACCCGGCCGACGTCCTGCCCGGCGGCGTGGCGCGGGGCGTGCAGCCGGCGGTGCACGGCGTCGAGACGACGGTCACGGGACTCGCCGAGGTGCTCGGTGCGGCAATGCGCACGGCGATGCCGACCGCCGCGGTCATCGCACTCGCGGGTGTCGGCGACCTGCGCACGAGCATGGCGATCACGACGGGTCTGCGCGGGCGCGGCGTTGCGTTCCCTGTCGCCGTCGTCGGTGACGTCGTCGCGGCTGCAGCCGCCGCGCTGGCCGCCGGACCCGGCGTGCTGCTGTGGTCCGGCACGGGTTCGTTCGCGGTCGCGCGCGCGCCGAACGGCGAACTGTTCCGCGTCGGCGGCCGCGGTTACCTGCTCGGCGACCAGGGCAGCGGCTACGACTTCGTGCGCCGCGCGGCCGCTGCGGTGCTGCTCGCGATCGACGACCTCGGCCCGCCGACCGCGTTGACCGGAGCTCTGACGACTGCGTTCGCGGCGCCCTCGCCGCAGCGGCTCGGCGCGGTGTTGCAGCAGCTCGACACGGGCCAGGTCGGCTCGAGGCTGTCCGTCGTGCTCGAAGTCGCGGCGCGCGGCGATGCCGTCGCGAACGAAGTGCTCGAAGCGGGCGTCGACGCGCTGGTCATGCTCGGCAACGCCGCGGTGCGCAAAGCGGGAATCGATTGGCCCGGGTTGCCCACGGCACTCGGTGGGGGAGTCGTGCTCGGGTCTCCGTATCTCGCGGATCTGCTCGGCAAGCGCGTGTCGGCGCTCGGTGGTGGGGCAACGACGATCGTCGACGCGCATGGTCCCGCACGCGGCGCTGCGTGGCTCGCGCACGGCTGGCACCACCGGACCGAACCCGAATACCCGTGGGTAGAACGTGTCGCGCTCTGACTTGTATCTACGCGACGGGCGTGTGCTGCCGAAGGACCTGTTCCACCTGAGCTTCTCGCGCAGCGGCGGGGCCGGTGGCCAACACGTCAACAAGACCGAGACGAAGGTCGATCTTCGCCTCGACCTGGATGCCGCCGAGGCCGTGCTGGGGCCCGACGACGTCGCGCGCATCCGTGCTTCGATGCAGAAGCGTCTCGACGCCGACGGCATGCTCTGCGTGAGTGCTTCCGAGCATCGCAGCCAGTTCCAGAACTACGTGGCGGCCATGGAACGCATGGGCAACCTGATCGCCGCAGCGCTCGTGCGGCAGAAGCGCCGCGTCGCGACGAAGCCGACGCGCGGCAGCCGGCACCGGCGCCTCGAGGCGAAGAAACACCGCGGGGAGATCAAGCGCGGCCGCCAGCGTGGGTCCGGCCCCGACTGACGGACCGGGCACGCTCAGGCATAGATGCCGCGCATGCGCGTCGTCTCGGCGACGCGATTCACGCCGAGCATGTAGGCCGCGATGCGGTTTGAGACCTGGAACCGCCGCGCCATGTCGACCACGGCCGCGAACGCTTCGACCATGATGTGCTCCATGCGGTCCTCGACCTCCTTCTGCGTCCAGAAGAAGGCCATGCGGTTCTGAACCCATTCGAAGTAGCTGACCGTCACTCCGCCCGCGTTCGCGAGGATGTCGGGGATCACGAAGATGCCCTTCTGGTCGAGCACCTTGTCGGCGTTCGCCGTGCACGGGCCGTTGGCGCCCTCGGTGATGACCTTCGCCTTGATGTTGCCGACGTTCTTGCTCGTGATGACGTTCTCGGTCGCAGCGGGCACGAGGATGTCGACCGGCAGTTCGAGGATCTCGGCGTTGCTGATGCGCGACGCGCCTTCGAACCCATCGAGCCGCTTGTGCTGCTGCAGGTGTGCCTTCACGGCCTGCAGGTCGAGGCCCTTCGGATTGTGCAGGCCGCCATACATGTCGCTGATCGCGACGACCTTGACGCCGAGCGTCGCGAGCTGCATGGCCGAGACGAGGCCGACGTTGCCCGCGCCTTGCACGGCCGCCGTGCAGCTGGCCGGATTCATGCCGAGGTGCCGCAGGGCTTCGCGCGTCACGAGCATGACGCCGCGACCCGTGGCCTCGATGCGACCCAGCGAGCCGCCGAGGCTGACTGGTTTCCCGGTGACGATGGCCGGCAGGAAGTTGCGCTGGTGCATGGAGTAGGTGTCCATGATCCACGCCATGACCTGGCCGTCGGTGCCCATGTCCGGAGCGGGCACGTCGCGGTCGGGGCCGAGGATGTCCATGATGCCCGCGACGTAGCGCCTGGTTACGCGTTCGAGCTCGCCTCGCGACATCTTGAACGGGTCGCAGACCACGCCGCCCTTGCCGCCGCCGAACGGGACGTTGACGACAGCGCACTTCCAGGTCATCCACGCGGCCAGCGCGCGCACTTCGTCGCGGTTCACGTTGGGGGCGTAGCGGATGCCGCCCTTGGCGGGGCCGCGCGAGGTCGAGTGATGCACGCGGTAGCCCTCGAACACCCTCATCGAGCCGTCGTCCATCACGACGGGGATGCTGATCATGATCTCGCGTTCGCACGCGCGCAGGATCGCGATCACGTTGGGTTCCAGTCCGAGGCGGGCCGCAGCCAGGTCGAGCCTGGCCTGCATTGCTTCGAAGGGGTTCTCTTCGCCGGTGACGGGTAGGTTCATGCCGAAGACGCCGCTTGCAGCGCTCACGAGGGGCGGGGAACGTACCGCCCGCAATGCACGCCAGCAACAAGCCATACGCCGCGACGCCGGAGACCTTTGCGTTGCTCGCGGCGGGGCACGCCGACGCCGTTGCCGCAATGTGGGCCGGCTCGCTGGGTCACACGGTGCGTTGTGTGCCGACGCGGCGGACCGTCGCGGTTGCCGTCGCGGACGGGTGGTTGTTCGGCAAGTGGCGTCGCGGGCGGAATCGCGATGCCGCTGCCGAGTGGCGGTGGCTGCACGTGTTGCCGATGCTCGGCATCCAGACGCCGGCTCCCGTGGCGTGGGTCGGCGATCGGCGCCGCAGCTTGCTCGTGACCGCTGGATTGCCTGGTCGTTCCGTCGACGCCTGGGCGGTCGAGGCGGCGCGTCATGGCTGGCTGCCGCAGCTCGTCGCCTGGGCGTGTCGCGAAGTCGCGCCCATCGTGCGCCGGCTGCACGATCAGGGGCTGGTCTACCGCGACCTCTACTGGAACCACGTCATGACGACCGATCCGCGCGCCGGCGGTGAGCCGCGGTTCCTCGACGTCGAACGCGTCTTCGAGCCGCGTTGGCGGTGGCGGCGTTGGGTCGTGAAGGACCTCGCGGGCTTGTGGGCGTCGGTGCCAACCGCGGTATCGGATCGATGTGGATTGCGCTTCTTGCGCAGCTACCTCGGCGAGCCGCTGCGCGGGCAACGCCGGTCGATCCTCGCGATCGCAAGGAAGGCGCACCGGATCCGACAGCATGCGCCGCGGTATGGTTGAACTCCTCGTCGCAGCGGGGCTGGTTGGGCGTTTCGCTGGAGTCAGGTCCGCGCGTTGCGACGTCGAGCATCACTGAACCTGGTCGCCTCTCGGGCGAGCAGGCCTGACGACGTCGCAGCGGGGCTGGTTGCGCGTTTCGCTGGAGTCAGGTCCGCGCGTTGCGACGTCGAGCTTCACTGAACCTGGTCGCCTCTCGGGCGAGCAGGTTCACCGAGAGCGGCGATGAGCGCGTCGCACGGTCAAGGCGAGACCGACGAGTGCGGTACCCACCAGGAACAGGGCACTGGGCTCGGGCACTGGCCCAACCGCCAATGGTTCACTGTCGGTGGGAGAACCGGCCGGAACAATCGCGGTAGAAGTCACTGCGAGCGCTGTGGCCACAGAGGGCGCAGGCTGCAGTTGGGCGAGGCACGGACCAAGAAAAAAGCAAACGACGAGGGAGTTTGCTGCGAGGTGCACGGACGGCCTCAGAGGATGCAGAACAAGGGTGAGTGGCGGTTCGGAACCGCGCGGGCGACGAGGCCCGCAAGTTACCTCCCTACGCTCATTCCACAAGGCGAGGGACAGCATTTTTATCGTGTCGGTCAGCTACTGCGCAGCAATTCGGCAAGGCGTGGACTACCTACAAATGCGTCGGTGCGGTACCTGTTGCTGCTTGCGGCGCGCGAGTCGCTCTCTACATTCCGGTCGTGCCTGGTCTCTGGACGACCGCCGGCGGCTTTGCCGCGGGAGGAAAGTCCGGGCTCCCAAGGGCAAGGTGGTGGGTAACGCCCACCGTCCGCGAGGACAGGGACAGTGCCACAGAGAACAAACCGCCGGACGGCCAGTTCACTGGCGACGGCAAGGGTGAAACGGCGAGGTAAGAGCTCACCGCGGAACGGCCGACCGTTCCGGCACGGCAAACCCCACCTGGAGGAAGACCGAGTAGGAGGATCGCGCTGCCCGCGCTCAGGTCCTCGGGTAGGTCGTTTGCGGCCGTCCGTGAGGGCGGTCCTAGAGAAATGGTCGTCACCGCTTCTGGCGGCACCAGAACCCGGCTTACGGGGACCAGGCACACTCTTCTGCTTGCGCGTACTCAGGACCGTCGATGCTGTGCGGCGCGATAGCGCTCGAGGATGACGAGCGCGGCGGTGCTGTCGGCGAGCTCCTTGCGCCGCTTGGCCTTGAGGCCTCCTGCCTTGAGCAGCTCATGGGCTTCGTCGGTCGAGTGGCTCTCGTCCTGCGTCGCGAGCGGGCACGGCAGCGCTTGCTGCAGGCGGTCGCGGAACTGGGCAGTGCGTTGCGCTCGTTGGCCCAGGCCGCCGTCGATCGCGAGCGGCATGCCGAGCACGACCAGCTCGGTCTCCCGCTCGCGCACGACCGCGACGATCGCGGCGATCACGGCGGCTTCGTCGCTGGCTTCGATGCGCGGCAGCGGCACGGCGATGGTGCCACTCCAGTCCGTGGCGGCGAGGCCGGTCCGCCTCTCGCCGAAGTCGACCGCGAGGATGCGGCGTGCGTTCACAGCAGATCGGTGCGGCCCTGGGCCCGCATGTGCTCGACGAGCACCTTGAGATCGGCGGCGCGGTGTTTGGGGCACACGAGCACGGCGTCGTCGACCGCGACCACGATCAGATCCTCGACGCCGAACAACGACACCGTTCGCTTGCCCTCGGCGTAGACGATGTTGCGCTGGCTCTGCAGCAGGAGCTGCGATGCGCCCGCCGTCAGCAACGCGAAGTTCTTCGAGTCGTCGCCCGCGCCGACCGCCTCGATCGCCGCGAAGCTGCCGACGTCTTCCCACGTCACGGCGGCCTCGACGACCGCGATCTTGTCGGCCTTCTCCATGACCGCGTAGTCGATCGAGATCTTCGGCGCTTGCTCGAAGGCGCGTGCCGTCTGCGCGCGCTGGCGCTTGCTGATCGCTGCCAGCATGCCTTCGTACGCGGTGAGCAGACTCTCGTTGCCGCGCGACATCGCGCGTCGGATCGCAGAGGCCGTCCACACGAAGATGCCGCTGTTCCACAGGAAGCCGCCGCGGTCGAGGAACTGCTGCGCCGCGGCCCGGTCGGGTTTCTCGCGAAAGCGCAGCGCCGAGAAGGCGCGCGGCTCGCCGCCGTCATGGGCGGGACCACACTCGATGTAGCCGTAGCCGGTCGCCGGGAACGTCGGCTTGATGCCGAACGTGACCAGCGTTTCGCCGTCGCTCGCGATCTCGACGGCGCGGCGGACCATGCGATGGAACGCCGGCACGGGCTCGATCACGTGGTCGGCAGGCATGAAGACCATCGTCGCTCGCGGGTCGCTCGCGGCGATCGTCGCCGTCGCGAGCGCTATGCACGGCGCGGTGTCGCGCGGCTCGGGTTCGACGATCACGTGATCGCGCGGGAAGTCCGGCAGGATCTTCGCGAGCGCGCGTGCCTGCACGGCGTTGGTCGCGATCCAGACGTGGTCGGGCTCGCACAGACCTGCGAGCCGGTCGACGGTCGCCGCGATCAGCACCTTGCCGCGCGCGAGCGGCAGGAACTGCTTCGGGCGGGCCGCGCGGCTCGCGGGCCAGAATCGCGTGCCGGACCCTCCGGCCATGATGACAGCGTGCAACGAGGACATGGACAGTGTGCGATCAGCCGGTTTTCAGCATCCAGGATGTTCAGTAATCAGGCAGCGGCAGGCGCGGCGACGGGGGCGGGAACGGGCTGACCTGGCGTCGCCTCGGCGACGACTCGACGATCCACCGTTTCTCGGTCCTGAGGTCGCGCAGGTAACCGAACAGGTGGAAGCGCACGATGTTCTTCGTCAGCTCTTCGATCAGCGGCATCAGGAACGGGTCGGCCGACGTGCCGAGCAGGTTGTTGAGCTGCAACTTGATGTCGACATAACCGTCGAGATCGAGCGTGCCGATGCCGTTCGCGCCGAGCATCCTCGAACGAATGTCGAGCGAATCGAACGTGACGCGGTGGTCGGCGAGGCGGAACGTGGACTCGAGGTAGTGGAAGCGCGGCCGATCGGGCGCCGGCAGTTGGGCGTAGATCGCGGTGAACATCGGCACGACGCCGAGATCACCTTGTTCGATCTTGAGGTTGCCGGTGCCTTCCGCCGCGACGAGGTGCGAGCCGTCGAGTCGCGTCAGCGAGAAGCTGCCGCTGGCCAGACCCGAATACGGCGGGTTCGTCCAGCCCGAGGTGTCGAGGAACTGATAGACGTCCACGCGCTCGAACGCGAGGTCGCCCGACAGTCGGCCCTCGGGAAAGCGCTTGCCCGGGATCTCGTAGCGCAGCGCGGGCTGGTCGAGTTTGGCCGCCGTCACGGTCCCGCCGTGGAACCTCGAGGTCAGCCGGCCGAGCTCGAGCCGGTCGGCATCGGCCGTGAAGTTCGCTTCGATGTTCTCGAACGGTTGCCCGAAGATCGTCAGCGAGCCGGCCTGCATTCGGCCCACGATCCCGCCTCCGGCGTCGGAGATCGTGCTCGGATCCAGCGAGAGCAAGCCGCTGATGCCCTGGACGCGCACGTCCGAGTCGGCCGGGCCCAGCGACAGCTCGACGTCGTAGAGGCGCAGTTGCCCGCTGAGCTTCGTCTCGAGCGGCAGCGTGATCCCAGTGCCTGGGATCGTTGTGCCCGGAATCGCGAACTGCAGCGCCAACTGATCGACGTCCGCGCGTCCTGTGAGCTTGCGGTCGAGCACGGCCTGTCGCAGCGGCCCGAAGAACAGGTTGGCCATGCCGTCGTCGACCGGGAAGCCCTTCGCCTGCGCCTTGAAGCGGAGCTCCGTGCGGCCATCGGGGCGCGCGCGCACGCTGCCGTCGCTGCATTGCACGAGCGTGTTGCCGAGGTTGGCGCGCACGTCGTCGAACCGCAGCTCGCCGTTCTTGATCGTCAGCTCGCCGGTCATGTGTTCGGCGGGGCGCGGCAGGATCGCGGCCTGCGAGGCGACGTCGACGAGCTGGACCACGATGCGGACCTGCGCCGGCGCGTCCTGCTTCTGCTCGTGGACGCAGACGAGGTCGACTTTGCCCGAGGGCCGCAGCGAATCCCAGGTGCCGACGTCGAGCGCTCCATACCGCTCGAGGCTCCTGCCGAGAGTCTCGTCGAGCTCGAGATCGCGCACGACGAACGTCAGCTCGCTGCGCTTCTCGCTGCCCGTCGCGAAGGAACCGAGCATCGCGAGTTGGGCCTGGCGCGTGGCGCCGTTCGTGAGCGTGCCGCGCAACGCGTCGAAGTCGACGCGGGCGGCGCTGTCCGCGCCCTGCACCAACAACTGGCCACGCAGGCCGACGGCGCGCCATGGCGCCATCGGCAGGCCGAGGTCGACGCCGCCGAGCTCGAGCAGCGCGTCGTGGTAGAGCGGATCGGTCGGCGCCGGCCGCCACACCTTGACCTTGCCGTCGAAACGGCCCTGCGGTGCAGCTGCCTGCCACGGCGCATCGATGTCGGGCGCCAACACGGCGACCGCGCGCCTCAGGTCGTCGTCGATGGTGACCTGTTGCAGGCTGAACATCGCCTCGAACCCGCCGCCGTCCGCCGCGGCGGGGTCGAGCGGAATGCGTCCCTGCATCGTCAGCGTGCCCGATCGGTGCGCGCCCGTGAGATCGAAGCGCACGCCCTCGGCGCGTGCGACGACGCGACCGCGCAGGTTTTCGAGGCGATACGGAAAGCCGGTCCACGACATCTGAGCACCCATCGGCCGCACCTCGACCGACCAGCCACCCGACAGCTGCCGCCGGGGCCGCACGCGCACGGCGACCTCGGTGAGGCCCGTCGGGGAGAGCTTGTCGTAGAGGGCGCCGTCGTCGTGGAGCAGTACGCGCAGCGCTTCGCGCAGATGGCTGCTGAAGAAGACTTCTTCGGCCTCGATGTCCAGCGTCGTGTCGTTGCCCGCCGATTCCTCGGTCTCGACGCGGCCGTTCATCTTCACGCTGCCGCCGCCGGCCTCCGGGTCGATCGAGGCGTGCACGTCCTCGAGCAACACGACGTTGTCGCGCAAGCGCACGCGACCTTGTGCGGCGACGAGCGGCAGCGGGAACGCGACCCGGTTCTCGGACGTGCCGAAGCCGTGGTAGGACATCTCGACGTCGCGCAGCACGAGGTCCAGCTCGGCGATGCCCCCCGAGACCTGCGGATCGGAGAGGAACAGGTCGAGATCCGCGTGGCCGGCCGTCGGCCGAAGCGCGGCGAGCACGTCGCGACCGACGGAGAACGTGCGCAAGGCCGCGCGCACGTCGTCGTCGAGCACGATGTCGCTGCCCTTGCCGCGGACTTCGAAGTGCGGCGTCCCGAACAGCTGTCGCGCTTCCGCTTGGATCTCGAGCTTGCCGGTCGCGGTCTCCTGGTGGAAGTGGGCGCGCGCGGAGCCGCCCGCTCTCGTCGTGAAGTGGCCCGTGATGGCGGCGTCCAACACGAGGCCCGGCAGGTCGGGCACCGCCACGCGAACGTGGTCGAGCTCGCACGCGATGTCCACCGAGGGTTTGCCGGCGTCGGCCTCGCCGTCGGTTTCCGATCGCGGTGGCAGCGAGAGCAACACCGTCAGTTCGCGCAGATGTGCCGCCGCGTCGAACGTCGCGGGTTCGAAGCCGGTCAGTTGGCGGACGCGGTTCAGCTGGGCCCTGTCGTAGTCGATGTCGCCGATGCGCAGCATCAGGCGCACGGCTCGCGTGGGCAGGTCGATGGTGCCATTCACGTCCACGGTGGTCCCGAGATCTGCCAGCGTCGCCGTGCCGAGCACTTCGGCGCGGGTCGGCGCCCCTTCGATCGGCGTCGCCACGAGCTCGAGGTCGAGCAGCTCGATCGCCGGCACACCGGGTCGCAGCGTGAAGCGCACGCGGCCGCGGTGCACCTCGACCCGAGGAAGCTCCGCGGGCGCCGCCGAATCACCGGGTTTCCTCGCGGCTTCCGTGAGCAGCATCTCGAGCGTCGGCAGATCGGGCCCGAGGTCGATCTCGAGGCCCTCGGCGCGCACGGCGCGCACGGCCAGCAGCGGACCCAGCGCATTGCCCGCGACGTCGACCTGCAGGTTCTCGACGGCGACCAGAGCCTTGCCGGGCCGCGTCGGATCGTCGATGCGCAAGCCGTTTGCCGACAGCCGGCCTGCAGCGAGATCGATGCTCGTCGTGTCGAGCCTGGACGGCGCCGCGAGCAGCCGTTGCAGCTCGTTGCGCAGCATGCGCGTGGCCGCGTCGGAATGCTGCAAATAGCCCCAGGTCGATGCGCCGAGCGCAACGACGAAGATGAGCGAGAACAGCAGGATACGGCGCCAGCTCATGGAATGGGGAGCAGCCTCACTCTAGCTGGCGAGCCGCATCGAACCACTGCCGAACGAGAGGCGCACGCCTGTTCTGCACTCTGCACGCTGTACCCGTTCGACACCCGAAGCATCACCGGCGCGCCACACCGACGGCCAGCGCGTTGCACCAGCCCGCGGGAAACGCCGAGAACGGCCTCCTGGGGCCAGTTTCGTCGCGAGTTTCTCATTGACAGCGGAACCGTCGGCGCCACACTTCGCGCGAGTTCGCGGGCGTCGTGGCACTTCGCTGCAGTCCGGCGGACGAGTTCACCGAGAACAGAGAAATCATGGCTGCCAAGAAGAACGCAAAGAAGGCCGCGACCGGCGACCTCATCATCTCGAAGTCCCGCACGAAGGCTGCGTGCAAGAAGTCGAACGTCTCGTCCGACTTCTACGGCGCGCTCGACAGCGCTGTCCGCGGCATGATCGCCGGCGCCGAAAGGCGCGCCGAGGCGAACGGCCGCAAGACGGTCAGGCCGCAGGATCTGTAGTCCTGCCTCGCCCGTCGGCTCCGCGCGGAGCCAACCATCACGGTTCGACGGTACTGCTGCGACCTGGGTCCCCTTGGTCAAGGGAACCCAGGTCGTTCTCTTTCGCGCGTGGTTGCGGGCTCGTCAGCTCGCCGTCGTCTTCGAAATCGGGAGCGGTGCCGAGTGCCGCGAATGCCTCGCGTTCGAGCGCGATGAGCCGCGTGCGCAGCTTCGCCGCGAGCGTCTCGAGCTCGGTGTCGCTGGTGGCCGCAGCGATCGGCTGTGGATCACCGTAGTGCACGACGATGCGCGCGAACGGCTTCGGGATCGTGAAGCGGTCCCAGCTGCGCAGTCGCCACGCGCGGTCGCACGCGAAGCCGACAGGCAGGATCGGCGCGCCGGTGTTGCGCGCGAGCCAGTGCAGCCCGACGTTCATCGAGTGGCGTGGACCCCGCGGTCCGTCCGGCGTGACGACGAGCTGCCGGCCTTCTCGCAGCGTGTCCGTCATCTCGCGCAGCGCGCGCGCGCCGCCGCGGCTCAGCGAGCCGCGGATCGGGACGTAGCCGAACAGGCGCAGCGCGCGAGTTGCGAGGTTGCCGTCGTCGCTCGGCGACACGAGCACGCCGATGCTGCGGCCGCGGTGCATCCGCATCGGCAACCCCGTGAGCATGCGGCCATGCCACATCGCGACGAGCCACGGCCGGTCGCTCGTGAGCAACTGCCACCCCGCGTCGCCGCGGCGCTGCACGCGCCACGTCGTGGCGAGCAGCCGTAGCAGCGCCGGCGCGAGCAGTGCGAGCAGCCAGTTGCCGACGCGGCGCCGGCACCGGCGCCACCGGGCCAGCGTCGCGGTGTTGCGACCGGCCGCCGTGCGTTGCAAAGCGCGGCGCGCGATCTCCTGGCGGCGGGCCTGGCGCAATCCGCGGGCATCCATGCCGCCAGCATGACGCGAAATCGGATCGTACGCACGAGGGCGACCCTGCATGTCGTGCGGTGCTCCCCGGGTTTCTGATACAAAACCGGGCGCATGCCATCCCGTGTTCCCCCCGGCTCCGAAGCCGTGCTCGAGGCCGTCGACGCCGCGATCGCGGAGCTCAAGGCTCTGCGCGGCGCGCTGATTCCGATCCTGCACGCGATCTCCGAACGACTCGGCTTCGTGCCGCCGGCCGCGATCGCGCGCATCGCGCAGGCACTGAACATCACGCAGGCCGAAGTCCACGGCGTGATCACGTTCTACCACGACTTCCGCACCACGCCGCCCGGGGACCACGTGCTGAAGCTCTGCCGCGCCGAGGCGTGCCAGGCGATGGGCTGCGAGCGTCTCGAGCGCAGGCTGCGCGAGCACTACGGCCTCGGCATGAAGGAGACCTCGCCCGACGGCCGGCTCACGGTCGAGCCCGTCTACTGCCTCGGCAACTGTGCTCTGTCGCCGGCGCTGCTGCTCGACGGGCAGCTCGCGGGACGCGTCACCGAACAGCGGCTCGACGAGCTGATCGCCGGTCTCGGCAAGAACGGCAAGACGGTGCGCCCATGACGGTGACCGTCTACGTGCCGCGCGACAGTGCCGCGCTGTCGGTGGGAGCCGATCACACCGCCGAAGCGATCGTGCGGCAGGCCAGCGAGAAGAAGCTCTCGATCCGGCTCGTTCGCAACGGTTCGCGCGGCATGTTCTGGCTCGAGCCGCTCGTCGAAGTCGAGACCGGATCGGGCCGCATCGCCTACGGTCCCGTCGCGACCGCGGACGTGCCCGGCCTGTTCGCCGCAGACTTCCTGCGCGGTGGCGCGCACGCGCTGCGAGTCGGTTCGGCCGCAGAGATCCCATACTTGAAGAGGCAGACTCGTCTGACGTTCGCGCGCGTCGGCGTGACCGATCCCGTCAGCACGCAGGACTACACCGAGCACGGCGGTCTCGCGGGTCTGCAAAAGGCGCTCTCGATGGCGCCGGCCGACATCACAGCACAGGTCGTGGCGTCGGGTCTGCGCGGGCGCGGTGGCGCGGGATTCCCGGCCGGCATCAAATGGCGCACGGTGCTGCAGGCGCCGGCCGACCAGAAATACATCGCGTGCAACGCCGACGAAGGCGACTCGGGCACCTTCAGCGATCGCATGGTCATCGAAGGCGACCCGTACATGCTGCTCGAGGGCATGGCGATCGCGGGCCTCGCGGTGGGGGCGACCGAGGGCTGGATCTACCTGCGCTCGGAGTATCCCACGGCGCGCGTCGTGCTCACGACCGCGATCCAGCGCGCGCGCGCCGCGGGCTGGCTCGGCGACAACCTGCTCGGCAGCGGTAGGAAGTTCGACGTGCACCTGCGCATCGGGGCGGGCGCCTACATCTGCGGCGAAGAGACCGCGATGCTCGAGAGCCTCGAGGGCAAGCGCGGCGAGATCCGTCCGAAGCCCCCGCTGCCGGCCATCAGCGGTCTCTGGGGCAAGCCGACGGCCGTCAACAACGTGATGACGCTCGCGGCCGTGCCGCTGATCGTGCAGCAGGGCGGCGCCTTCTACGCGAGCTTCGGCGTCGGCAAGAGCCTCGGCACGCTGCCGTTCCAGCTCGCGGGCAACATCAAGCACGGCGGCCTCGTCGAGGTGCCGTTCGGCATCAAGCTGCGCGAGCTGCTCTACGACTTCGGCGGCGGCACGGCGTCGGGGCGCCCGATCCGCGCGGTGCAGGTCGGCGGCCCGCTCGGCGCCTATCTGCCGCCGTCCAAGTTCGATACGGTGCTCGATTACGAGGCGTTCGCGCAAGCTGGCGGCATGATCGGGCACGGTGGCCTCGTCGTCTTCGACGACACCGTCGACATGGCCAGGATGGCGCGCTTCGCGATGGAGTTCTGCGCGATCGAATCGTGCGGCAAGTGCACCCCCTGCCGCATCGGCAGCACGCGGGGGGTCGAAGTCATCGACCGCATCGTGCAGGGCAAGCAGCGCGAAATGAACTTGACCCTGTTGCGCGAACTCTGCGATACGATGACGCACGCATCGCTCTGCGCCATGGGCGGCTTGATCCCGTCGCCCGTGCTCAGCGCGCTGCAACACTTCCCCGAGGACTTCGCGCGCGCGCGCTGAGCCCCTATGGACTCCAACAAGCTACTCGATGCCGGGACGCCGGCCCGCACTTCGGCGACGACCGTGTCGCTGCAGATCGATGGCGTGCCGGTCACGGTCCCGGCCGGTACGTCGGTCATGCGCGCCGCGATCAGCGCCGGCGTCAAGGTGCCGAAGCTCTGCGCGACCGACAGCCTCGAAGCGTTCGGCAGCTGCCGCCTCTGCCTCGTCGAAGTCGAAGGCCGCCGCGGTTACCCGGCTTCGTGCACGACTCCGTGCGAAACCGGCATGAAGGTGAAGACGCAGAGCAAGCGGCTCGCCGACCTGCGCCGCCGCACGATGGAGCTCTACATCAGCGACCACCCGCTCGACTGCTTGACGTGCCCCGCGAACGGCAACTGCGAGCTGCAGGACATGGCCGGCGTCGTCGGCCTGCGCGAGGTGCGCTATGGCTACGAGGGTGAGAACCACCTCGTGGCCGAGAAGGACACCAGCAACCCGTATTTCACGTTCGACTCGACCAAGTGCATCGTCTGCTCGCGCTGCGTGCGCGCCTGCGAGGAGATCCAGGGCACGTTCGCGCTGACGGTGACCGGGCGCGGCTTCGAGTCGAAGATCGCCGCGGGGCCGACGAACTTCCTCGAGTCCGAGTGCGTGTCGTGCGGCGCCTGCGTGCAGGCCTGTCCGACCGCGACGCTGATGGAGAAGTCGATCGCCGATGCGGGCCAGCCCGACCACTCGGTCGTGACGACGTGCGCCTACTGCGGCGTCGGCTGTGCGTTCCGCGCCGAGATGAAGGGCAACGAAGTCGTGCGCATGCTGCCGCACAAGGACGGCAAGGCGAACCACGGCCACTCGTGCGTGAAGGGCCGCTTCTCGTGGGGCTACGCGACGCATCCCGACCGCGTCAAGAAGCCGATGATCCGCGCTTCGATCACGGACCCGTGGCGCGAAGTCACGTGGGACGAGGCGATCGACCACGCGGCGAGCGAGATCAAACGCATCCAGAAGAAGCACGGCGTGGGGTCGGCCGGCGGCATCACGAGCTCGCGCTGCACCAACGAGGAGACCTACCTCGTGCAGAAGCTCGTGCGCGCCGCGTTCGGCAACAACAACGTCGACACCTGCGCTCGCGTCTGCCACTCGCCGACCGGCTACGGCCTCAAGACCACGCTCGGCGAGTCCGCGGGCACGCAGGACTTCGACAGCGTCGACCACGCCGACTGCGTGATCGTGATCGGCGCCAACCCGACCGACGCGCATCCCGTGTTCGCTTCGCGCATGAAGCGGCGCCTGCGCGAGGGCGCGTCGCTGATCGTCGTCGATCCACGCCGCATCGACCTCGTGCGCATGCCGCACGTCGCGGCCCAATACCACCTCGCGCTGCAACCGGGCACGAACGTCGCGGTCCTGAATGCGCTCGCGCACGTCATCGTCACGGAAGGCCTCGCGAAAGAGGACTACGTGCGCGCGCGCTGCGACGTCGCCGAGTACGAGAAGTGGAAGGCGTTCATCGGCCTGCCGAAGAACTCGCCCGAAGCGATGGCGAAGGTCACCGGCGTGCCGGCGGCCGACCTGCGCGGCGCGGCGCGTCTCTACGCGACGGCCAGGAACGGCGCGATCTACTACGGGCTCGGCGTGACCGAGCACAGCCAGGGCAGCACGACCGTCATGGCGATCGCGAACCTCGCGATGCTGACGGGCAACCTGGGTCGGCCCGGCGTCGGCGTGAACCCGCTGCGTGGTCAGAACAACGTGCAGGGTTCGTGCGACATGGGCTCGTTCCCGCACGAGCTGCCGGGCTACCGCCACGTCTCCGACCCCAAGGTGCGCGAGCTGTTCGGCGCGTTCTGGGGCGTGCCGATCCAGCAAGAGCCCGGCCTGCGCATCCCGAACATGTTCGACGCCGCGATCGACGGCTCGTTCAAGGCGCTCTACGTGCAGGGCGAGGACATCGCGCAGTCGGATCCCGACACGAAGCACGTGTTGAAGGCGCTGGCCTCGCTCGAGTGCCTGATCGTGCACGACATCTTCTTCAACGAGACCGCCAAGTACGCGCACGTGTTCCTGCCCGGGTCCTCGTTCCTCGAGAAGGACGGCACCTTCACGAACGCCGAGCGCCGCATCAGCCGCGTGCGCAAGGTCATGCCGCCGCTCGCGGGCCTCGCCGACTGGGAAGCGACGATGATGCTGAGCAGAGCACTCGGCTTCCCGATGAACTACAGCCACCCGAGCGAGATCATGGCCGAGATCGCGGCCCTGACGCCGACGTTCCAAGGCGTGACCTACGAGAAGATCGACCGGCTCGGCAGCATCCAATGGCCCTGCAACGACAAGGCGCCCGAGGGCACGCCGGTCATGCACGAGCAGGAGTTCGTGCGCGGCAAGGGCCGCTTCATGATCACCGACTACGTGCCGACCGATGAACGCACGACGCGCAAGTTCCCGCTGATCCTCACGACGGGCCGCATCCTGAGCCAATACAACGTCGGCGCGCAGACGCGGAGGACGCAGAGCTCGGTGTGGCACGCCGCCGACGTGCTCGAGATCCATCCGCACGACGCCGAGCAGCGTGGCATCGAGGACGGTGAGCTCGTCTCGCTGCAGAGCCGCAAGGGGGAGACGACGCTGCGCGCCGTCATCACGGAGCGCATGCAGCCCGGCGTGGTCTACACGACGTTCCATCACCCCGAGTCGGGCGCCAACGTCGTCACGACCGAGAACTCCGACTGGGCGACGAACTGCCCCGAATACAAGGTCACGGCCGTGCAGGTGACGGCGCGCGCGCGGCGTTCCGAGTGGCAGCAGCAGTTCGATTCGGTCCAGGATCAGCAGGAGTCGCTGTTGCCAAAGGGTGCCCTGGAGAAGGGGGCACTGAAGGGTGACGTCCGCTGATGGACGGCAAGAAGCTCGTGAAGATGGCGAACGAGATCGCCTCGTTCTTCGCCGCGGAGCCCGAACGCAAGACAGCACTCGAGGGCATCGCGGGACACCTGAAGCGGTTCTGGGAGCCGCGCATGCGCAGGGAGATCTTCGCGATGCTCGACCAGGGGGTGTCCGGCATGTCGGAGTTCGTCGTCGCGGCGCTGAAGGAACATCGCGCGAAGCTCGAGCCCGCGGGGAAGTAGGGGACGCGCTCACTGCGCTCCCGTCCCGACTCCTTCCATCCCGGGCGCGACTGATCTATCCTCGGTGCTCTCGCGCGACCTTCGGCCCCCGGCTGAACGCGCGCTGGCAGGCGGACTACGGGCACCCCCGGCGATGCGCCGATGGTGGACTCATCCGGCTGTCGTACTGCGGCGACAAAGGAACTGATGACGAGCAAAGAACCCAAGGAACCCGTCGAGGGTGAACAGCGCGGCCGGAAGCCACGCGGCATGGGCGGGGTGATCCTGATCCTCGCGCTGCTGATGGCGCTGTTCCTGGTCGTGCAGAGCGCGGGCCGCGAGCACCAGAGCTCGGTGCACGCCTTCTTGAGCCATCTGCTGAACTGCCGCATCGAGAAGATGTCGTGGTCGGAGGACGTGGTCACGGCAGACATCCGACGCACCAACGGCACCTCCCAGATGGAGGCGGTCATGCGCCCGTGGCTGCGCGAGAACCCGAACGCGATGGAGCTCTTCAGCACGCTGTCCGCGCAGCGCCTCGACACGAGCGCCTATGCAGGCGCGGGCGCCACGGGCCGCTTCCTGGCGGACCTCGAACAGGACAAGATCCTCGTCGAACGCGCGTTCTTCGTGAATGAAGTGAACGGCCGGCCCGAGACCGCGAGCACGCAGAAGCGCCAGGAGGATGGCCGCACCGCGGGCACCTACATGACTGCGCTGCTGCAGCGCGACTCGAGCGTGCAGTATGTGCGAATCGAAGCCCCGACCAGCAGCCTCGAACCGTCGCTGCAGAGCGTCGTGCAAGCGCTCGAGAAGAAGAACGTTCCGTTGCGCTCGTTCCACCTCTCGCTCGATCCGAGCGACTTCCGCATCTCGGAGCCGAACACGGCGCTGATCTACATCCTCGGCACCGTGGGGCCGTGGCTGCTCGTGCTCGCGATCGTGTGGTTCTTCATCCTGCGCCAGATGCGCTCGCCGGGCGGCACCGGCGGCGTGTTGAGCTTCGGCCGCAGCAGGGCTTCGCTCTACACGAAGGAGAACCGCACGAACATCACGTTCGACGACGTCGCGGGCATGGAGGAGGCGAAGGCCGAGGTGCGCGAGATCATCGAGTTCTTGAAGAACCCGGCCAAGTTCGCGCGGCTCGGCGGCTCGATCCCGCGCGGTGTCTTGCTGGTCGGCTCGCCGGGCACCGGCAAGACGCTGCTCGCGAAGGCGATCGCCGGCGAGGCCGAGGTGCCGTTCTTCTCGATCTCCGGCTCGGACTTCGTCGAGATGTTCGTCGGCGTCGGCGCGAGCCGCGTGCGCGACCTGTTCAAGCAGGCGCGCGAAGCGAGCCCCTGCATCATCTTCCTCGACGAGATCGACGCCGTGGGCCGCAAGCGCGGCACCGGCATGGGCGGCGGCCACGACGAACGCGAGCAGACGCTGAACGCGATCCTCGTCGAGATGGACGGCTTCGACAGCGACAAGGGCATCATCCTCGTCGGCGCCACGAACCGGCCCGACGTGCTCGATCCGGCGCTGCTGCGGCCCGGCCGCTTCGACCGGCAGGTCGTCATCGACCGGCCGGACGCGAAGGGGCGCGAGGCGATCCTCAAGGTGCACGCGCGCAAGGTGAAGATCGGCGGCTACGTCGACCTGCAGATCATCGCGAAGGCCACGGTCGGGTTCTCGGGCGCCGAGCTCGCCGCCGTCATCAACGAGGCGGCCATCCTCGCCGCGATGAAGAACAAGGATGCGGTCGACATGTCGGACCTCGAGGAGGCCCGCGACCGCGTGCGCTGGGGGCGCGAGAAGCGCAGCCGCGCGGTCGAAGAAGAGGACAAGAAGGTCACGGCTTACCACGAGGCCGGTCACGCGATCGTCTCGATCCTCACTCCTGATCAGGACCCCGTGCACAAGGTCACGATCATCTCGCGCGGCCGGGCGCTCGGCGCCACGTTGTCGCTGCCCGAGAAGGACGACTACAACCACTGGCGCCAGAAACTGCTGGGCCGCATCGCCGTCTGCTTCGGCGGTCGCATCGCCGAGGAGCTCGTGTTCAGCGACGTGTCGGCCGGGGCGCAGAACGACATCGAGCAAGCCACCAATCTCGCGCGCGTGATGGTCTGCGAGCTCGGCATGAGCCCCAAGGTCGGCCCGATCAAATACACGGCGGACGACGAGAATCTGTTCCTCGGCCACGAGTTCCGCCTCGGCACCAACGTCTCGGAGCGCACGCGTGAATTGCTCGACGAGGAGATCAAGCGCATCCTCGACGAGCAGTATCGCGCCGCGACGGTGCTGCTGCAGAATCAGCGGGCC
>Ga0111539_10000155_pt1 | contig 78151 bp, 74 predicted proteins | sample RhiMethybrSRZTD1_FD_79667 | JGI IMG/M metagenome (GOLD analysis project Ga0111539, IMG submission 79667) | Populus rhizosphere microbial communities from Tennessee, USA - Rhizosphere MetaG P. TD hybrid SRZTD1 (version 2) (version 2) | ecosystem: Host-associated > Plants > Roots > Rhizosphere >...
AGCTTCGGCGTCACGATGACCGCCATGAGAATGAACATCGCGCCGAAGAAGCCCCCCGTCCACATCCACCACGGGGCGCGCGCGATATCCGAGCTTGTCGGCAGCGTCTGTCGGCCGAATACGGCAAAGAGCACGAGCGTGATCAGCCCGACGATGAACTGTGCGGTTGCGGCCCAGACGGGGGCGCCCAGCACGAACCGAAGCCGCGCGTTGATGACCGCCTGCGCCGCCACACCCGCTCCTGCAGCCACGGCAAACAGAATCAAGAGGTTGTTCACGGCGAACAGTATGTGCCGAGGAACTCTCAACGCCCAGCAGCCCGATTCCGCGCCGCCTGCAAATGGTCCGCGGTATACAAATGGTGGAAGTTCGTCGTTGGAAGTTAAACTGAAGCCAGCGATCTGAGAGGCTTGGCCTGAGCGAGCGGCAGCGAGTCGAAGGGCCGGAGTGGTGAAACTGGCAGACGCGCCGGACTCAAAATCCGGTGGGGTTTACCCCCCGTGTGGGTTCGATTCCCACCTCCGGCACCAAGCTTTCCTGATCGCCCCGCACTGCGCCGGCGGAAGTTACCGATCGCCGGCGCGCGGCTGGCGGTTCATCGCATGGAAGACGACTTCCAATGTTCCGCGTGCCGCGGCAATCGCCAGCATGGTCGCGCTAGTGATGATGATTGTCCCTGCCAGAAGCTCCATTGCCATCCCCAAAGCCAAGTGAAAGCACGGGCGAGCGTTCGTCCCGCCTGTTGATCGGCTGTCTTATCGAATCGAGACGGATCGCCCTATACGGTTGACACGTGCGCAGTTGCGCGCATTCCGTCGCGCTTCGGTCGATTCTTGCCAATATGCAACTTCAAAAATGAGGCCGTCGGTCGATGAGCTGCGCCGGCAGATGTTGAGCCCCCGTCGACGAGCTCAACGCTCACGGCCGCGGCACTTCGCAGGAGTGCATGTGCCGACATGTCAACCGGCTTTGGGCGACACGTGAGGCAAACGTCGACGACACCGCGACGAGGTGACCGCAAATCATCTGCAACTCAAGGAGTTGCAGCGCGGCGCGGAGTTCATGCGATCGGCGATGGCGCCTGATTCGACGGGCGTGTCTACGGATTGCGCTGCGCGAATGAGGCAATTTTCTGCAAAACTCCAAGGATACACGGCCCATGCTGCGGTATCCTGCGAGCTTCATTGTGACCATCATCGGGACAACTGTTGTCATCACGGGCGAGCTCACGAGCACCGAGGACATCACCATTCAAGGACGCGTGAATGGCGATGTGGTCGTCCGCGGCGCTGTGCTCACCATCGGCGACCAGGCGCAACTGCATGCTGACGTGCGCGGCAGCCGGGTGGTGGTCCAGGGTCACTTGAAGGGGTCAATCGTCGCGTCCGAACGGATCGAACTGGTACCGGGTGCCGTCGTCGAAGGTAGCTTGAGCGCGAATCAGGTGGTGCTCGTGGACGGTACCCTGTTCAATGGACGCATCGACATGGGTCAGCGGACGATTGCCGCCCGGCTGGCGCAGTTCAAGGCATCTCAGGATCCAGGAGCTGAGCGGCCGGCTTGAGGGGTCATCCGCAGGGCACGGCGTTCCGCCTCACCGAGCCACGCGCCGAATAATCCAATACCGAGCAGGGTGAGGATAATCCCCGCCGGAATCCACATGACCAGCCCGGCGACCTGTTGATCCTGCAGGGGATCAATGCCACGGGTGAGCGCAGGTTCCAGATACGCCGGGTAGAGGGGAACCCGGGCAAACGTCAGCATGGCGCCCAGCAGACCTGTGTGGACGACGGTTGTGAACACGTAAAACACGGCCGCCCCATACCCGGCCCGTCCGTATCGGCCGTACACCAGTCCCCACCAGAACAAGGCTGAGGTCCCGACAAACATCGCATGCTGCATCGCGTGAACGCCTTCATGACCAACCGCTGCGTCGTACAGCGCCGGAATGTGCCACGCCCAAATCACGGCGCCATGCAGCGCCCACGCGACGACAGGTGTCGTCAGGAAACGCCACGGCCCCGACGCGAGCGGTGACCGAAGCGTGCCGCCCGCGAGCGGCCGCCATCGCGATGGCAACCCCCACAGGCACGTCGAGAGTGGCCGGCCGGCGATGACCAACGGCGCGCCGACGAGCATCATCAGCTCGTGCTGAACCATGTGCGCTGAAAACAGCTGAATCGCAAGGGCATCGAGCGGCGGCAACACGGCGATCAGCAGCACGACCCAGCCGCAGAGGAACGCGAGATGTTCCCATCGTGAACACTCAGCCCGTCGGTGCGCCAAGCGCCATGTCCCGGTCAGGTAGAGAACGCCGACTGTGCACAGGAATGCGATGGTCCCGAGGTCCCAGATTGAAAACGCACCGGGGGCGGTCCACGCGTGCGCTTCACCGCCATGCGCTGTCAGCCTGACGACGACAGCGGCCGAGAACGCCGAGGTGACGAGCATTACTCGCATGGACTGAGCAGAAACTGCGAGACCGCGGCGGTCAGAATGAGAATTCCGAGAAGTGCATTGAGGGCAATACCCGAAATGGCGAGCATCTGGCTGCGGTCCTCGACATCTCCCCCTTTCGGCTGTGCATGTCCCAACTTCGTCAAACATGTCCAGGAGATCCATCCGCCGGTCGTCGCGATCAGAAAGGCGATTCCGGAAAGCGTAACCAGAGCGGTCGCGCGTCCAGCAGCGCAAGTCGGCTTGACCAGCGCGTATCCAATCAACTGGTTGAGGGCCCAGGCCGCAGGCCCCGACAGAAACCCCAGCCACAGCAGGGCGAGTCCTTTCTCCTCCCAGTAGCTGCGCGTTTCGTGGCCACGCATCACAGCCACCGCGGCGCGAAGTAGATCGTCAGATAGATCGGAATCCACCACACGACGATGAAGTACCAGTAGAGGGAGTTCTCGCTGACATCGACGAACCGCGGCTTGGTCATCCGATCCGTGAACGAGAGTGCGGTGAGGACAGCCCCGTCCATAGCGTCGGTCGCCAGGTGGATCGTATGGAGACTGATCAGGAACCAGGTGATCGATCCGTAGGCGTTGTCGTCCCATTTGCAGTTCAACGCCGGGTATTCGAAGGCGCGGATCGCCACAGTGATGAAATTGAGTACGGTCAGTGCCGTCAACCAGATCCTGACGCTGCGAAGATCAAATTTCTCAGCCGCCCGCTTTGCCAGCGCGGCCGGGACGCAGGTGGCAATGGCCACGAGCAGGTTCACCGTGCCCGGACCGAGGTCAGGATTCGGCAGGCTGGGTGGCCAGTCGCTGACCTGGAGACGCAGATAGAAATAGGTGATCAGCACGATGACGAACATCGAGCCTTCGATCACCATGAAGCCGACGGTGCCCCACCAGATGAGCCCACGGGGACCGAATGCATGCGGGGGCAGCGCTGAGACGTCGAGGACGCGGCGCTCTGCCGTCATGCGCGTACCTCCTGCAGCGTCGCCGCCTCGCGTTCACCACGCACCGGCCGGCGATTTTTCGGCCAGAACCAGCCGATCAGCGTGATGGCGAGCGGCACCACGGCAACCGGCAGTGCCCACGGCGTAAAGATCGAGCCGACAAAGAACGCACTCGCCACCACCGCGCAGGCAAACGGCCACAGCGTAGGCTCGGGAAACTGCGTTTTGTGCATCGGCTCCGCGTCCATCACGCCGGTGACCAGCACCTCGCGACAGTCACTCCGGATGCCGACCACAACCGGTCGGTCGGCGCTGCGGTCCCACAGGGCGTTCTGTCCCTCGACGATCGGGATATGCAGGAAGTTGTAGACCGGCGGCGGCGACGTCGTGCTCCATTCGAGCGTGTCGGCGTTCCACGGGTTGTCGCCGGCCACTTCGCCCGCAACGTAGCTGCGAACCAGATTGACGATCAGCAGCGCACCACCGGCGATCAGAAGTACCGCACCCGCTGTGGACAGCATATTTAGCGGTCCCCACCCCAGCTCTGCTGGATAGGTGTAAACGCGCCGAGGCATGCCTTGAATACCGAGCAGATGCATCGGAAAGAACGTCACGTTGAAACCGATCAGCAACACCCAGAAGTTGAGCCTGCCGAGCCGCTCGCTGAGCAGCCGACCGGTCATCTTCGGGTACCAGTAGTAGATGCCGCCGATCAGCGGGAACACGGCCCCGCCAATCAATACGTAGTGGAAGTGAGCGACGACAAAGAACGTGTCGTGCACCTGTGTGTCGAACGGGATGACGGCGAGCATCACGCCCGACAGGCCGCCGATGATGAAAGTGATGAAGAAGCCGATCACGAACAGCAATGGCGTTGCGAACCGGGGAGTGCCCCGCCACAGCGACGCAATCCAGCAGAAAATCTGCACGCCTGTCGGGATCGAGATGACCATGCTTGCGGCGGTGAAGTACGCGAGTCCGAGCTGTGGCAACCCGGTCGCGAACATGTGGTGAACCCAGACGGCGAAACCGATGAATCCAGTGGCGACGACCGACAACATCATCGCGTTGTAGCCAAACACCGGGCGCTGCGTGAAGGTGGTGATGATCGACGAGATCATCCCGAGCGCGGGGACGAAGATGATATAGACCTCGGGATGCCCGAAGAACCAGAACAGGTGCTGCCACAGCAACGCGTCTCCGCCTTCCGCCGGATTGTAGAAGTGCGTTCCGACGAGACGGTCGAGCAACAGCAGCGTGCTGGAAGTGACCACGGACGGCATCGCGAAGATCACCATGAACGCCGTCACCACCATCGCCCAGACGAACAATGGGATGCGGTTGATCGTCATGCCGGGGGCGCGCAGCTTGAATACAGTTGCCACGATCTCGACGGAGACCGCGAGAGCGGCGACTTCGGTAAAGGTAATCAGCTGCGCCCAGAAGTCGGCGCGTTTACCGGGTGAGTAGTCAGGACCTGCGAGCGGCACGTAGGAGAACCAGCCGGCGTCCGGTCCTGAATTCAGCAGCAAGGCGGTGAACAGCATCACGCCGCCGAAGAGGAAGACGTAGTAACTGAAGGCGTTCAGTCGCGGGAATGCAATATTCCGCGCCCCCACCATCAGCGGCACCAGATAGACGCCCATCGCCTCCATGATCGGCACCGCAAAGAGAAACATCATCGCGGTTCCGTGCACGGTGAAGATCTGGTTGTACAGGTCCGGCCCAATGAAGCGGTTCTCGGGCATCGCCAGCTGAATGCGCATCAGCGCCGCGAGGACGCCGGCGAGCAGAAAAAACACAAAGGCGGTCACGATGTACCGGCGACCAATAGTGCGGTGGTCGACAACCTTGAACCAGCCGACGAATCCGCGCGGCACGTACCACGTTGCTTCGAGCTCGCGGCGCAGCCGCGCGTCGGCGAAGGCGTCCATTACCGGAGGCTCCTGAGATAGGTCAGCACCGCGTCGAGATCGGCGGGGTTCAATCCGATCGGGGGCATTCGGTTGCCGGGCTTCTCCCGTTGAGCGTTGATCACCCAGGTGCGAAGGTGATCCCGCGTATTCGGCAACGTTCCGGCAGCCACCATCAGGCGGCTGCCGACGTGCGTCAGATCGGGTCCGAGCCGAGACCCGGCGTCGGTGCCGCGAATGGTGTGGCACGTCGCGCAGGGACCCTGCATGAAGACATCGCGGCCCTTGCGTTGCTCGTCGGTGACCGGTTCCGCGGCGGGCTGCCGCTGAGACTCGATCCAGGCGAGGAACCGGTCCATCGGTTCCGCGACCACTTGCAGCGCCATGTGGGCGTGCTGGTAGCCGCAGAATTCCGCACACTGACCACGGTAGACACCGGGCGCATCGGCCTGCATCCACGTGTTCGTCACGATCCCCGGAATGAGATCGCGCTTGCCACGCAGGTTCGGCACCCAGAAGCTGTGAATGACGTCGCGTGACGTGGCTTTCAGGACGATCGGCACGCCGACGGGCACATGGAGCTCGTTCGGGCTCGTCACGAAGTCATTGGGCGACAAGTCGCGATACTGAAACTCCCACCACCACTGGTGACCGACGACGTCCACCGTAATGGCACCGGGACCGCTCGGCGACTCGAGGCCACGGTCCGCGGCAAAGGTGACGACTGCCAGGCCAATGAGCGTGGCGACGGTGGCGGCACTCGCCAGCGCCACGTTTCGTGTCAGGCGAGCCTTCGTCTCGGGCAGAACGTCGCTCTCGCGGCGGCGCCGGAACATCGCGACCGCCAGCGCCACCATGACGGCAAGGTAGATCGCGGTGCACAGCCCAATCAGAAACCACCCGAGCTGCGCCGAGCTGCGCGCTATCGGGCCCTGCGGATTGAACATGGACTGGTTGCCGCCGCAGCCGACCAGCACTGCGCCACATGCGCAAACGAGTGCTCTCCGCCACATCAGCGCGACCCCGTCCGCACGGGTCCCTGCGCGGGACGCGCGTTCTCTGGTGTGCTGGAACGCATATGGTCGCTGCGCCCCGGCAGGCTGTCGATCGGCGCGTGCCCGCTCATCGACTGGACGAACGCAACGAGCTGCCAGACCTGCGCGTCCGGGATCTTGCCGCGCCAGGCGGGCATGCCGTTCGGCCGTCCTTCCACGATCGTTTCGAAGATGTTTGCTGGATGACTGCCGTAGATCCATTTGTCATCCATCAGTGCCGGCCCCATCCCGCCGCCGCCGTGCGAATGGCATCCGGAGCAGTTGTACTGGTCGAACAGGCGCTTTCCCTCCGCGATGCCGTACGCGTTCTCCTGGAAGGGACTGTTCTCTGGCGTCGGCGGCCGTTGCGCACCGGCGTAAAGATCTCCCCCAAGCGGCTTCTGGGACGAGGCAGCGGCAACGGCCTCTTGAAACGGTCGCGTTTCTCGTTCGCACGCGGAGACAGCGAGGGACGCGAGGAGTGCCAAGAACGCGATGCTGAGTGGCTTCATCGCGGCACCTCGAGGCGTGGGATGCGGTACTCCCCCAAGATGCGATCGATATCGATCCGGTGACGGGTCAGGAATTCGTCGAGCTGCGTCAATCGTGCCGTGTCGTTGCGCCGCACTGCCATCGAAATGTCGAACACCTGCGGCAGTTGTGCGTCGACAGCTGGTTGCACCGGGACGAGGTCGAGCGGTTCCGGCTGCCGCGCTGCGAAATAGCCCGCCAGCGGCCCCCACACCGCAGCGACGTCCACCTCCCCGCGCGCCACGGCGGTCACGATTGCCGACGGCGGGCTGTTCATCCGGTAGTCGCCGTAAACGCTGTAGCCGATCAGGTTCTGCACGATGCCGCGGCGGCTCAATGCATGTGCGGGCGGTGAATTCGCGCCGTCGTCGCCAATCAACTGGACGCCGATCCGCAGCGTCCGCAGCACCGGATCGTTGAACGAGCGAATGCGAAGATGTCGGGAGCGGCGCGTGACGAACATGTACGACGATCGGTAATACGGCCTCGTCGTTCGCACACCGTCGGCGGCGGCCGGATACCCCATGACGACATCGCACGCGCCTGCATTCAGCGTGTTGCGCAGGAAACCGCGCCGCTGTGCCCACCAGACGTATTCGAGCCGCGCGTGCTGGTCGAGGGCGAGGATCTCTGCCAGCTTGTTCTCGAAACCCTGCTGGTTGCGATTCGAATACGGCAGATTGTTCGGATCACTGCAGACACGCAGTGGCGGCACGCCCGCGCGACCTGCGGCATAGACAGAGGCTCCGAGCGCAGCCGTCAGAAGAAGCGCCCCAATTCTCATGGCAGCCCGAAGATGTAGACCGTTCCGCCGCGTGTCGTGGCCTGCGGCAGATCGGCCATGGCGTTGACGAACCCCAGCGCCGCCGTCGTGTCACGTGTGTCGAGGCCGCCAGCGACGACGGCACCGGACCAGCCCCCGACTCCGGACAGAACCGCCACGTACTGCTTCCCGTCTGGCCCGCGATATGTCATCGGCTGTCCAACGATTCCCGAGCCGGTCTTGAACTGCCACAGCGGTTCGCCGGTTCTGGCGTTCGCCGCCTTGAAGAAACCGTCCATGGTGCCGTAGAAGACGACGTCGCCGGCAGTTGCCACGACGCCGCTCCAGACCGGGAATTTCTCTTTAATCGACCAGGCCTTTCTGCGCCCGACGGGGTCCCAGGCGATGAATTCACCGCGGTTGCCCCCGGGCCCCGCGTACATCCGCACGTTGGCTCCGACAAACGGGGTGCCGGCGATGTAGTTCGCCTCGACCGCTTCGAAGTCCATGCACAGGTTGTTCGCCGGGATGTAGAGGTAGCCCGTGCGCGGCGAGTAGGCGCTCGGCTGCCAGTCCTTGCCTCCCGGTGCAGCGGGACAGATCTCACGAATGACTTTCCCGACGACGGGCTTCTTGTCCTCCCTTTCAACAGGCCTGCCCTGTTTGAGATCGATCCCGTTCGTCGAGGTGACGTGGACGAAGGGATCAGCGGTAAGGACTTCCCCGGACGTACGGTCGATGACGTAGACGTAGCCGTCGCGATCCGGCCGCAGCATTACCTTCCTGGGGACGCCGTTGATGGAAAGGTCCACGAGGATCGCCTCGTTGACATCGTCGTAGTCGAAGACGTCGTGAGGATCGGTGTGGTAGAACCAGACCGCCTCACCCGTATCGACATCGCGCGCGAAGATCCCCGAGGTCCATTTGTTGTCGCCCGGTCGCTGCTCATGGTTCCACGGACCAGGATTGCCGGTGCCCGCGTAGACGAGATTGAGCGCAGGGTCGTACGAAAGCCAGCCCCAAATCGTCCCGCCACCTTGTTTCCACGACTCGCCAGGCCAGGTATGGACCCCAAGATCCTGCCCTTTCAGATGGTCGTACAGCGGCTTGAACCGCGGCCCTATCAACACGTCTTTGTCTGGTCCAGTCGAGTACGCGCGCCAGGCGATCTTGCCCGTTGCCGCATCGAGCGCGGTCAACCATCCCCGAACCCCCATCTCACCGCCGCTGTTGCCGACGAGAACCTTCCCCTTGGCGACGAGCGGCGCCATCGTGATCGTCTCGCCGCGATTGATGTCGCCGAGCGCCGCGACCCACTTCTCCTGACCCGTCTCGGCGTCGAGTGCGATCGTTCGGTTGTCGAGCGTGTTGAAGAAGATCGTGCCGTTGTCGAAGACCGCTCCCCTGTTCACCACGTCACAACAGGCGACGCCCTGCGCGGCACCCAGAGGCTTGGGGTCGTACATCCATTTCAGCGGAATGTCGGGCTTGGTAAGGTCGAGCGCATAGACGACGTTCGGAAACGGCGTGACGATGAACATCGTGTTGTTGGCGACGAGAGGCGCTGCCTCATGGCCGCGCAGGAATCCTGTCGAGAAGGTCTGGCGGACGCCAAGCTGCCTCACTGAGTCGGTCGTGATCTGGTCGAGACTGCTGAAGCGGCTGGAGGAATAGTCGAGGCCAGGCCGCGTCCAGTTTCCGGATGCGTCAACGCCCGGCACCGAAGCACCCGTTGACGCACCTGTCGGTGGTGCTGGAACGGCGGCTCGCTCTGCTGATGAGTCGTTCGAATGGCAGCCGATGAGGAGCAGGGCAAGCCCGGCGACGAGACTGGAGCGCATAGCAGCCCCATCTTCAAGCACGGTAGCTGCCGAGCCCGTTTTAGTTCTGCCTGCTAAACTGGAAAACGATGCACCCTGACCTGAAGGAGTTACACAACGTCGCCGAGCTCGATCAGTACTTATTGGAGAGCCATACGCGACCGTTGGTCCTGTTCAAACACAGCTATACGTGCGGCATCAGTGCAGAGGCGCTCGACGAGTTGGTCGAACACCTGAACGCCGCGGTGGCCGCGGCAGGGCTGCCCGATCCGCGTTACGCCATGGTGACCGTACAGACGCACCGCAACGTTTCGAATGCTGTCACTGCCCGCCTCGGCGTGCGTCATGAGACACCACAGGCATTGCTGGTCCGCGCCGGGCGCGTTGTGTGGTCCGCTTCCCATTTCCGCGTAACCGCCCAGGCATTTCAGCAGGCCCTCACTCACGCATCGCAATAACGCTCGCCAGCATCTTCCCTTCGAAGTCACCCTCGCGCTCGAACAGAATTTTGAACGGAGCCACCAGTTCGCGAAGCTCGCCTGGTCGAAGCAGAAACGCGGGATTGGTCGGCTTGCCCCTGGCGGCCTGCGCCTGCGTGAACGTCTCGTAGACAAGGACGCCACCGGGGCGCACCGCCGCCTTGATCGCGGGAAACAGCGGCCGGTGCAGGTAGTGGACGACGACGATGACGTCGTAGGCCGCGGTGCCGAGGGACACGGTCTCAGCCTCGAGGTCAAACACTTCGGCGTGCAGGGGCAAAGCCAAGCGCGCGGCGCTTTCGAGCAGCGAAGCGACGGCGTGTCGATCACGATCGACCGCGAGCGTTTTCAGGCCCCTGCGCGCTAACCACAGCGCGTTTCTGCCGTTGCCGCTGGCGACGTCCAGCGCGGCGCCGGCGGCGGGCAAGACCTGAACGTGGTCGACGAGCCAGCGTGTGGGTTGTGCCATCTCAAGTGCAACATCCAATTCGCATCACTCCGAGTGGATGATTCTGGGCCCGTTGGAGTTGGCGGTTGGGAGGTTTCCTCACGTCGCGGCTCGCGCAATCGCCCGCGCCGCCACCCACGCCGACGACCACGCCCACTGAAAATTGAATCCGCCAAGGCGGCCGTCGACGTCCAGAATCTCTCCAGTCAGGAACAGGCCGGGACACACTCGCGACTGCATCGACGCGGAATCGACTTCGTCGAGCGGAATTCCGCCGGCGGTCACTTCGGCGTAGTTGTAGCCGCGACTGCCGCGAATCGGCAGCGCCGTCTCGAGCAGGGTCCGAACCAACACGTGGCGTTGCTCGCGCGTCAGATGCGCCATCGTCAGATCTTCGGCGATACCGGCTGCGGCAACCCAGCGTTCGGCCACGGCTCCGGCCACACGTCCTGCGACGATCGTCGTCACCCGGGCGCGTGGGCGCTCGCGCTCCGCGGCACGCAGCCAGGCGTCGAGGCTTTCGAACGTCTCTCCCGGGCAGACGTTCAGCGTGACGTCGCACGCTCCACGCGCCGACGCACGATGCCAATGCCGCGACATATTCAGCGCGAGAGGTCCGCTCGCGCCGAAATGGGTCCACAACAACGGTCCATCGAGCCTCACGATCTCCGTCGCCACTGACCGCAACGTCATCGCCGCCGGGTGAGCCACTCCAGCCAACATCTCCCAGCCGCCGAACAGCAGCGGAGCAAGGGCGGGAACAGTCTCCACGCAGCTGTGCCCAAGCCGCCGCGCCAGCTCGTATCCGAAGCCATCGCTGCCGGTCTTGGGCAGCGATCGACCGCCGGTGCATAACGCAACGGCTGGCGCGCCCCATAGTCGATCGCCCGCGCTGACGAGAAACCCGCGCGGACCGCGGCGTAGTTGATCGACTCGTGCTCCGGTCACCACGGCAATCCGCAATCGCTCCGTTTCGCGAATGAGCGCGGCCAATACGGTGCGCGAGCTGTTGGTGTCGGGAAACAGCTTGCCGTCGTCTTCTTCGTGCAGGTGGACGCCAAGGTCGGTGAAGAACTCGCGCGCGCGTCCGGCCGGAAAGGCTCGCAGCACGCTGCGGACGAATCGCGGTGAACCACCCCAGAAATCGCGCTCGCTGACCACGCGATTCGTCACGTTGCATCGCGAGCCACCGCTGACGAGGATCTTTGCGCCAATGCGGCGCGCACTGTCGAGACAGATGATGCGGCGCGATGGCTCCGCCCGCGCCGTGAAGATGGCGGTGGCGAGACCGGCGGCGCCGGCGCCAATAACGATGAGGTCAGCGTCGGTGCTGTTCATGCCGAGCTCTGCCGCTGGAGGCATACAAGATGCAATTCCTCTGAGCGGCGACGCGGCGGCACCGCGCCCAGCCATATTTGATGAGTCGTGCGAAGCGAGGAGGGACACGCATGAAACGGGTGAAGTTAATTGCCACCGCACTGGCGCTGATGGTGCTCGCGGTGTTGTCGAACCGAGCCACCGCGCAGCAGGCGAACACGATGGAGCGCACATTCCTGACGTTCAGCGGCGCTGTGGAGATGCCGGGTGTCACGCTGGAGCCGGGCACATATGTATTCAAGCTGGCGGACACACCAAGCCGCAATGTCGTTCAGGTCTGGGACAAGGACGAGAAGAACATGATGGGACACTGGACCTTTGTCCAGGCGGAGCGTCCGCAGGTGAGTGAAGACACCGTCGTGATGTTCAAGGAAACGCGCGAGGGCGCCACGCCGGCCGTTCAGTTCTGGTACTTCCCCGGTGAAAAGGTCGGGAAGGAGTTTATCTACCCGAAGGACCAGGCGGAGAAAATCGCGACGCGCACAGGCGCTAAGGTCCGCACTGACAGCGGATACGTCGAGGGTGGCGGCTTGGCGTCGATTCAGCCGAGCAGCAACGAGGTAGCTGCAGCGCCGAGCCCCGAACCCGCGGACAACGCGTTGCGCGACGCACCGGCACCAGCACAGCCGACGGCGGCCGCCGGGTCTTTGGCGGGCAATCGTCAGCCGGCGGCAGAGCCGGAACCACTTCCTGAACCGAAGGCCGAAGTGGCGGAGGCCGCACCGGCGGCACCGGCACCAGCGGCGGCTCCGCCGGTCGAGGAAAGCCGCGTTGCGGCGAATCAGGCGGCCAGCGCGCCGCGGCCCGTGGGCACGAGCGGCCAGGCGCAGCGGACCAACGAGGAACTGCCGCGTACCGCAAGCCCGCTCGCGCTGAGCGGCCTGCTGGGGCTGTTCTCTCTGGCCGGCGCTGCGGGTATCCGCGTGTTTCGCGCCTGACGCGTCTACATCTGAGCCGAATGGCGTCCGGTTCGCGCAGGTGGACCGGACGCCTCGTTTTACTATGGTTCGCAGGTCACCGATGAAAGCGCCTGTCACAGTTGTGTCGACACTCCTGGCCACGTGTGCCGCTACCGTTTCGATCAGCGCGCTACGGCAGGATGTGCCCGCGACGCCGACCTTCAAGGCCGAATCGGAACTCGTCGTCCTGCACGTGAACGTCTTCGACGGGCGGTCGGATGCCGTTGCTGACCTCCCGGCAAGCGCCTTTCAGGTGCTGGAGGACGACACGCCGCAGCAGATCGCGTTTTTCAGCAACGAGGATGTCCCCGTCGCCGTCGGTCTGATCGTCGACAACAGCGGCAGCATGATCGCGCGGCGAGGAATGGTGCTGGCGGGAACGAAAGCGTTCGCCGAATCCAGCCACCCGAAAGACGAAGTCTTCGCGATTGTCTTCAACGAGCACGTGCGTCACGGCCTTCCAGACAACATCCTGTTCACGCAGAACCATACGCAGATTCAGACGGCCGTCTCCCGGTTCGCGCCAGGAGGCATGACCGCCCTGCACGACGCGGTGATCGAAGGGCTCGAACATCTGCAGGAGGCATCCCACCAGAAGCGGGTTCTGGTGGTCCTTTCCGATGGTGAGGACAACGCAAGCATGCATTCGCAGGATGTCATGCTCGAGCGTGCGGCACGCAGCGACGCGTTGATCTATACAGTCTCGACCGCAGATCTGGTTTCGAGCGTCGGCAGGCCTGGCGTACTGAAACAACTCGCCCGCGTGACTGGGGGAGCCAGCTACCGACCGAAATCAGAGCAGGCCGTTATCGACGCGTTTCGGGAGATCGCGGAAAACATCCGCCGCGGTTACAGCATTGGGTACGCACCGACCAACAACAAACACGACGGGCGGTTCCGACGCGTCAAAGTGACCGTTCACGCCCCTGGATACAAGAACCTCTCCGTGAGCGCCCGCGATGGCTACCTCGCGCCACATAACCTTGACGCCAACTGACGGCTGGGGACCATTGCCGCCTCACGCCGATCCGCCACGACGCCGTGGATGGCGACTGCTCGAGCGGCTGCTCCTCGCGGTCGCATTCGTCTGTCTCGGTTACTACGGGTACGTATCGGCCGAAAGTGCGCTGTATCAGGCGTACGAAGCGCGCGAACTGGATGCGATCCTCGCCAGTGGGCCTGCCCGATCCGATCCGGGACCGGAAGCGCTGGCACCTTCCGCCGCGACCGAGGAACCAGCGACGGCCGAGCCGCGCCGTGTCGCTGCAGCCGATTCCACGAAGGCCGGTACCGCGCTTGGCCGTCTCGAGATTCCACGGCTTCATGTCTCGGCGATAGTCCGCAGCGGAACCGATTCTCGAACGCTGCGCCTTGCAATCGGACATATCAACGGAACGGCGCTTCCGGGCGAGACTGGCAACATCGGTCTGGCCGCCCATCGCGACACCTTCTTCCGTCGTCTCGGTGAGATCCGACCACAGGACCAGGTGCGCATCGTCACGACGCAGGGAACTTACACCTACGTCGTCGAGGGCACGCAGATCGTCAATCCACACGAGACCTGGGTGCTGGATCAGACCGACACGCCGGCGTTGACCCTCATCACTTGCTATCCATTCCACTACATCGGCTCCGCTCCACAGCGCTTCATCGTTCGGGCGCGGCCAAGTGGCCCCTGATGAGAAATATGGTCCGATATAATCGGCACTGAAAGACGTCACTAACAGAGATGCGAGTCCTACCCGACGCGACATGATCATTGCCGCGTTCAATCCCAAAGGCGGTGTGGGGAAAACGACCACCGCCGTCAACATTGCGGCCGTGTTCGCGGCGCTGGGCAAGAAAACGCTGCTCGTCGACCTCGAAGCCGACCTGAACTCCTCGATATCGCTGGGCGTACGGCCGTCGGACGCGGCCCCCTCCATTGCCGAACTGCTGGTGCGCGACGCGCGGCCGACCGACGCAGTGAGACGCGTTGCCGGCGTGGCGAACCTCTCGCTCATCACCGGATCCGCTGCACTGGCGAGCATGGATGTGACGCTGCGTAACGTCCGCGACCCCGAACGGCGGCTCGCCGACGTGCTCAAGCCGCTGGCGCCGCAATTCGACGTGATCGTGCTGGATACGCCAGCCGGTTTTTCCCTGCTGGCGCGGAGTGTTCCCCTCACGGCCGACGAATTGATCGTGCCGGTCCGCGCCGAGTACCTCGCGCTCGAGTCGCTTGCCCAGTTTCTTCGCTGGTACAAGGAACTGCATACCGAACGGAAGGCGTCCGCGCGAATGCGCGGCATCCTGCTGACGATGGTGGACCATCGGCGCCAGGCGACCCGCGAAATCATCGACATCATCAGGATGCACAACCGGCGCGGCGTCTTCGCCACCGAGATTCCCCTGGATCAGCGGGTTGCCGAAGCACCCTCGCATGGAATTCCCGTCGTCAGCTACGCGCCCAAGTCCCCCGGCAGCCGCGCCTACGATGAGTTCACCCGCGAACTCCTGAAGTCTGTCCGCGGCCGATAATCGTCGGCATCTTGCACACTGCGCGAGAGTGCTCTAGGATTGCGTTGAATCAATTTCGGCCATCAGACAATAATTACTGAAAGAATTCACTGGTCGGGGTGTATGTCGAATCGAACCTTTGGCAAACGGCTTGGGAAGAGCGGCGAGGACATCTTCGTTCCACCCGTCGAGAGCAGCAGCGATGCTGAACGGCCGAAAAAGCGCGGGCGGAGACCGTCCCACACGGAGCACTGGACCAAAGTGACGGTCGTGCTGTTCGACCGTCAGATCGTCTTCCTCGATCGACTTGGTGCCGACATCCGCGCCGCGAGCGGCGTGGCGATCAGCCGGGCGCACGTCATCCGTGCGCTGATCGATGCGTTGAGCGAATCCGACCTCGATCTCACCGGCACGCGGTCCGAGGCCGATCTCAAGGCGATCCTGACCGCACGTCTCGGCCGATACCGCGTGTAGCCGGACCGCGCCCGGTCTGCTCCTTCCCGGACCGGGGACTCGGGCGACAATACCGCCCTGGTGAACTCGTCCGCTCCCGCGTCAAAATACGGAGACATTGCCGGCGGCATCACGACATTTTTCACGATGGCTTACATCGTGGTCGTCAATCCCGGCATCCTCTCGGCGCCGGGGACCGGAATCCCATTTTCGGGCGCCTTGACCGCGACCGTACTCATCGCCTTCGCGATGACGCTGGTGATGGGGCTCTATGCCCGCCTGCCATTTGCGGTTGCGCCAGGCATGGGACTCAACGCCTTCTTCGCCTACACCATCGTTCTGCAGAATCGTGTCCCATGGCCGGTCGCGCTCGGCATGGTCTTCTGGGCGGGAGTGCTGTTCCTGCTCGTGTCGGCGACGCCGCTGCGCGAGCGCGTCGCGATGTCGATTCCGGCGAGCCTCCGCGTTGCCGCCGCCGCCGGCATCGGACTGCTGCTGACGTTCATCGGCTTTCGCAACGCCGGTTTGATCGCGGCCGATCCGGTGACGGTGACGCTGGTCCGTCTTGGTGTGCTCGATCATCGAGCCGCGTTCTTCCTGCTGGGAATCGTCGTCGCATCGATCCTGCTCCGGCGTAACAACCCATTCGCGTTTCTCGCGGCAATCTTCGCCGCGACTGTGCTCGCCTGGGCGTTTGGTTACTCCGCGCCTCCGCAGCAGCTGACGAGCCAGCCTGATTTCTCGTCGGTGTTTCTCAGACTCGACGTGATCGGCGCGCTGAAGCTTTCACTCCTGCCGGCGATCGTCGCCATCCTCTTTACCGACCTGTTCGATTCGCTGTCGACATTCATCGGGGTGGCGAGCGCGGCCGGCCTCACCGAGGCGGACGGTCGGCCGTTGCACCTGCGCAGGGGCCTGATCGTCGATGCCGTTGCCACACTGGGCGCCGGCCTTGCCGGCACATCGTCCGGCACTGCGTTCGTGGAGAGCATCGCCGGCATTCGTGTCGGCGCCCGCACCGGCCGCGCCTCGGTCGTGACTGCTCTCTGCTTTCTGCCATGTCTGTTCGTGGCGCCTCTGGCGGCGGCGGTACCGTCCTACGCGACGGCGGCAGTACTCGTGCTGGTCGGTCTGTCGATGTTTCAAATGGTGCTGACGCTCGACTTCCGCACGATCGAGGATTCGCTGCCGGCGTTCGTCACCATCGTATTGATCCCGCTCACCCTGTCGATTACACAGGGCATCCTGTGGGGGTTCATCCTGCACGCGCTGCTCTACGCCGCCACTCGCCGTCATCGGGAAGTGACGCCGACGCTGTGGATCCTCGCGGTGATCTCCGTCGGCCTGCTCATGCTCGAGAGCCGCTCGTGGTGAATCCACATGCGAACGACCCGACCGTGTTGTGGCGGATGACGCGCGGACGCTCCACCGCGCACGCCACGATCTTCCCGGGGCAGAGCACGACGACCGTCACCTGGTACTTCGACGGCGTCATGGACCGTGCCGAAAACTACGAGACCATCGAACTGGCGGTGGCACGGGCCGAAGACATCAAAGGAGTGCTGCTGCGGGACGGCTGGAAGGAACTCTGAGGAGTACCGACTGGTATCCTTAATCACGTGTCTGTAGCAGCCCGCCTTCACAAGACTGTCGGCGTCCGCGTTGGCCAGGTGCAGGTCGGCGGCGGCGCACCGGTCGTCGTGCAGTCAATGACGATGACCGATACTGCCGATGCCAGAGCAACTGCACAGCAGTGCATCGAGCTTGCTGAAGCGGGCTCCGAGATGGTGCGCGTCACCGTCAATCTTCCCGAAGCCGCGGTGGCGGTGCCGGAAATCAAACAGCGGATGCTCGACGCCGGCTGCACCGCGCCCCTCATCGGCGACTTCCACTACAACGGCCACCTGCTGCTCACACGCTTTCCCGCGTGCGCCGCTGCGCTCGACAAATACCGCATCAACCCGGGCAACGTCGGCACCGGACGCCGGCGCGACGAGCAGTTCTCGACGATCTGCAAGGTGGCGATCGAGCACAACACGCCGGTGCGCATCGGCGTCAACGGCGGGTCCCTCAACCAGGAGCTTGTCCTCGCCAAGATGCAGGAAAACACCGATCGGAATCTCGGCCGGAGCTCCGAAGAAGTCATCAACGAGTGCATGGTCATCTCCGCGCTTCAATCGACGGAGCTGGCGCTCGAGACCGGCATGCGCAAGGACCAGATCATCATTTCCTGCAAGGTGTCGCGTCCGCGTGATCTGATTGCCATCTATCGCGACCTGGCCGGCAAGTCGGACCAGCCGCTGCACCTCGGCCTCACCGAAGCCGGCCTGGGCATGAAGGGCCTGATGTGGTCCGCATCGGCGATGGGGATCCTGTTGCACGAAGGCATCGGCGACACCATTCGCGTATCGCTGACGCCCAGGCCTGGCGGTGATCGGCGCGAAGAGGTCTACGCGGCGTGCGAGCTGCTGCAGGCGCTCGGCATTCGGTCGTTCGCACCGAGTGTGACCGCCTGTCCGGGCTGCGGCCGCACGACGAGCAGCACGTTTCAGGAGCTGGCGGAACGGACCCAGGATTACATCCGTGACCGGATGCCGGAGTGGAAGAAGGCATACGAGGGGGTCGAGACGCTGACTCTCGCCGTGATGGGCTGCGTCGTCAATGGCCCCGGAGAGTCGAAGGCAGCCAATATCGGGATCAGCCTCCCCGGAACAGGCGAGGCGCCGAACTGTCCGGTCTATATCGACGGCGAACACGTCACGACGCTACGTGGCACCTACGACGAGCTGGCCCACGGCTTTCGTGAACTGATCGACAACTACGTCGCCACCCGCTATTCGAAGCGCTGAATTTCAGGCAGCCTTCTTCCCCGGCTGTTTCTGCAGCGCCCGCAGAATCGACAGCACTGCCGATTCGTCGAACGACAATCTGCCCCGGCCACGGCCGCCGCCAGCGCGATCCGCCAGCACCTGCTTCATCGTCCCGTCCACGTACGCATCGATGATTGCCGGGTGCACGTAGGACTTGCGACATACGGCACGCGTGTTTCCAAGCAGGCCGGCCACGGCGTCAATGGCCTTTACGACATTCCTGGTCGCACGCCTCCCCGAGGATTCCATCTCCCGCAGTGCCGTACAGGCGAGGACGGTACCCGCCCACGTACGAAAGTCCTTCGCGGTGAAGTCCTGGCCCGAGATCTCCTTCACATATGCGTTTACGTCTGCTGACCCGACGTCGCACGTACGGCCTTCGTCGTCGAGGTACTGGAACAATTCCTGCCCCGGTAGATCGCGGCAGTTCTTGACGATGCGCGCGAGGCGTTTATCGGTGACCGTAATCGAGCGGCGGACGCCACTCTTGCCGCGGAAGTTGAACTTCACGACACGCCCGCGGACCTGCACATGCCTGTCGCGCAGCGTCGTCAGTCCGAACGAGTTGTTGTCGCGGGCATATTCGTCGTTGCCGACGCGAATCAACGTCCGCCCGAGCAGCTGGACGACCGCCGCCAGCACCTTTTCGCGCGGTAACCCGGGCCGCGCCAAATCTGCGGCGACGCGGGCGCGGATCTTCGGCAACGCTGCGGCAAAGGCAGGCATGCGCTCGTATTTCGTCTCGTCGCGCGTGTGTCGCCACTCCGGGTGATACCGGTACTGTTTGCGGCCACGCGCGTCACGGCCGGTTGCCTGCAGGTGCCCGCGCGGGTCCGGGCAAATCCACACGTCCTTCCACGCCGGCGGCACCGCCAGCCGGGCAATCCGTTTCAATTCTGCCGCTCGGCGGATCAGGCGACCGTCGGCACGGTAGTACTTGAAGCCGAGAGCAGACAATTCGCGGCGGATGCCTGGGCGCTCGTCGGTCACGTAGCGGAGGCCTGCGGACCTCGCCGAGTCCATCGGCGCCGGAATAGGGGCCGTCCGTCTCATCCTGACGATAGGTCGAGCAAAATCACGGCCGAAGCGAGTATCGCTCAGTAATCAGGCGGACGCTGCGCTGGAACGTGATGTACGCCAACGCCCATTGCAGCATCACGGCGACCCTGTTGCGGAATCCGATGAGCATGAAAATGTGAAGGAAGAGCCACATCAACCAGGCGATCGGACCCGACAGGTGCAGCCGCCCGATATCGGCGATGGCGGAGCCGCGGCCGACGATCGCCATGCTGCCGAAGTCGCGATAGACGAATGCGATCGGCTGTTCCCCGCGCAGAGTGCGCAGCACACCGTGCGCCGCATGGGCCGCCTGCTGCATGGCGACCTGCGCGACGCCGGGAAGTGGATGACCATCCGGGCCTGGAAACACCGCGGCGTCGCCGACAACGTATACCTCCGGATGTCCGGGAATCGACAGGTCGGGATTGACGAGGACCCGTCCGGCGCGATCGACGGGGACGCCGAGCGTGCGCACGAGCGGTGAGGCTGCCACGCCGGCCGCCCACAGCACGGTGCCTGCGTCAAGGCGCTCCTGCCCAAGCCACACTCCATGCGCGTCGATGTCGGTGACGGCCGTATGCTCACGTACTTCCACCTGGAGGTGCTCGAGCGCGCGTCGTGCGGCAGCGCGGAGCGTCTCCGGAAACGTCTGCAGGATGGTCGGCCCGGCTTCGACCAGGACAATACGGGCGGCGCTGGTGTCGATCGAACGGAACTCGTCGCGCAGCGTTTGCCGCGCGATCTCGGCCAGGGTCCCCGCGAGCTCGACGCCCGTCGGCCCGCCGCCGACCAGCACGAACGTCAGCAGTTCACGGCGGCGCACGGGGTCCGCCTCACGTTCGGCCCGCTCGAACGCGAGCAGGATGCGGCGACGGATCTCCAGCGCGTCCTCGAGCGTCTTGAGTCCCGGCGCGTGTGCACTCCATTCCGGGTGTCCAAAATAGGCATGGCTCGAACCGGTCCCGACGATCAGAAAGTCATAGGCGATCGACTCGCCATCGCTCAGCTCGATTCGTCGCGCGGCAACATCGATGCGCGCCGCCTCGCCGAGCAGCACGCGGATGTTCCTCGCCCGCCGCAAGACCCATCGGATGGGCGCCGCGATATCGCCGGGCGACAACGTTGCCGTCGCCACTTGGTACAGCAGGGGTTGAAAGACGTGGTGATTCCGCCGATCGAGCAGCGTGACCCGGCAGTCGGTGTTCCGCAGTACTCTACTGGCCGACAGACCCGCGAACCCTCCGCCAATGACGACAACATGTGGCTGGGACATATGCCAGTATTAGTAAACTCCCAACTCCCCATCGGGAGTCACTTTCGGTTATGAATTCCGTTTTCGCCACGGAACACGTTGTCTCGACCGTCTGTCCGCTCGACTGCCCCGATTCGTGCAGCCTGGACGTGCGCATCCAGGACGGCCGTGTCACGTCCATCGACGGCTCGTCGCTGAATCCGGTCACCGACGGATATATCTGTGCGAAGGTCCGCCGCTTCGGGGAGCGTGTGTACGGCGCGGATCGGCTGCTCCACCCCGCCATTAGAAAGGGTCCCAAGGGGCTGGCGGCGTTTCAGCGCGCAACGTGGGACGACGCCCTGGCGCTCATCGCGCAACGTATTCGCGACGCCCGCGAGCAGTGTGGCGGTGAATCCATTCTGCCGTACTCATACGGCGGATCGAACGGGTTGCTGACCCAGGACACAAGCGATGCCACGCTGTTCCGGAGGCTCGGTGCGTCACGGCTGGCGCGCACCATCTGCGCGGCGGCGACCGGCACGGCGAATCAGGCGATGTACGGGAAGATGGCGTCGGTCACGTATCTCGACTTCCGCGAAGCGCGGTTGATTGTCGTGTGGGGGGCCAACCCGTCCGCCTCTGGCATTCACATCGTTCCCCATATTCGTGAAGCGCAACGCCGTGGAGCGAAACTGATCGTCGTTGATCCACGCACGACGCAGCTCGCCCGGCACGCCGACATTCACCTGGCGATCCGTCCCGGCACTGATCTGCCGGTCGCATTGGCCATCCATCGCCATCTGTTCGAGACCGGTGGTGCTGACTTCCGGTTTCTCGCCGAATACACACACGGCGCGGAACGACTCCGGGCCAAAGCTCACCATTGGACGTTCGACCGTGCCGCCGAAGAGGCTGGCGTAGCGGCCACCCAGATTCAGGCGGCGGCGGAGCTTTACGCGACGACGAGCCCGGCAGTCATTCGCTGCGGCTGGGGGCAGGAGCGCAATCGGAACGGCGGCAATTCGACGCTGGCCATTCTGGCGTTGCCGGCGGTCGGCGGGAAGTTTGCCGTCCGTGGCGGCGGCTATGCGATGAGCAACACCTCGGCGTGGGGAATTACCAGGAACTGGATCCCGGAGGAAGAGCCGCGCACCCGCATCGTCAACATGAATCAGCTCGGCCGCGCCTTGACCGAGTTCACCGATCCACCCGTCAAACTGCTGTTCGTCTACAACTCGAACGCTGCCGTCACGGCGCCTGACCAGCGCCGCGTGCTCCGCGGTCTGGAACGCGACGACCTGTTCACGATCGTGTTCGATCAGGTGATGACCGATACGGCACGCTATGCCGATGTCCTGCTGCCGGCGACGACGTTCCTCGAGGGCTACGATCTGACCCGTGGCTACGGACCCATCAGCCTGCGGCTCGCTCAACCCGTCATCGAGCGCGTCGGTGAGTCCCGGCCCAACGCCGACGTCTTCAGTGAGCTGATGCAGCGCCTCGACGTGACGAAGGAGGGCGAACCCGCCGGCGAGCTGGAAGAAATGCTCGACGTGATGGCTCACCTGCCGCCGGCAATCGGCGACGACCTGCGCGAAATCGGGGCAGCCACACCACCATTCGGCGGCCGCCCGATTCAGTTCCACGACGTGTGGCCGATGACTCACGATGGCAAGGCCGACCTGTTCCCGGAGGCGCTCGGGGCAGAAGCGCCGGCAGGGTTGTACGGGTACCAGCCCGACCCGGCAACGGCAGCGTTTCCGCTGGTATTGATCTCTCCGGCGAGCGAACGCACGATCACGTCAACCCTGGCCGAACTCTCGCGTCCGGAAGTTCGGCTGCTGATGAATCCGGACGACGCGGCCGCCCGCGGACTCAAGGACGGCGACGAGGTTCGCATCTTCAACGATCTGGGCGAAGTGCGATGCCGTCTTCAGGTGGGCACCTGGATTCGTCCCGGCACCGTCTCCCTGCCAAAGGGGCTGTGGAGGAAGCACACGGCCAACGGCTATACGGCCAATGTGCTCGCCCCTGACACATTGACCGACCTCGGCGGCGGCGCCTGCTTCAACGACGCCCGCGTGCAGGTGGAGCTAATAGCTGAAAAAGAAAACTAGATCGAGGCCGGCGCGCTCGACGCGGCGGAACGTCACGCGCTGCGCTCCAGTTTCGGCCGCCGTTCCCTGGACACGCAGATAGTCCTTCAACTGGTACTCGAGTATCAGTTCAGTCGTCTGCGCATCGCCAAAGCCCTGGCGCACCCGGAAAAAGAAGTGCTCGCCTACCTGTTCGCCGACGCTAAGTGTCGGTCCCAGGCCGTTCTCGCCGGTCTGGATCTCGAACTCGTCGAGCTCGAGTGCGTTGCTGATCGAACGTGAAAGGCCAGTCGCCAGATAGCCGCCGGCCAGCGACGCGGCCCGCTCGGCCAGCGTCACCTGCTGTCCTTCAGCGAGCTCGTTGATCGGCTGGTTGAACACGATCAGCGAAAGGATGTCGGCCTGGTCCAGCGGCGGATTGCTGGTGAATGACAGCTCCGGCTGCTTCATCGATCCGCGTACCCGCACGAACGTCTCGACGCCGGAGATGATGCGCCGCGCCTGCAGGTCGAGCGTCGGATTGAGCTCGTCGGTCCCGGCGAAGCGAATGTGGCCGTCGCGGAGAATTTCAAACCGGCGCCCCTGGAACGTATAGCTGCCACGTACCGTGTTGACGTCGCCGACAGGCCGAAGATCGGCATCCGCCGCCTTGAAGAGTCGAACCTCGCCGCCGACGGTCGCGCTCATGTCGCCGATCTCGATCGGCGCATTCGCCGGGCGCAGGTCGTTGCCGCGAAGAACCAGGTTGTCAGGGACCACCAGCCTGACGTCCATCGCCAGCGCACTGAACAGACTGGGCGGCGCCGCCGGTTTGGGTTGCGGCGGCGTTGCCCGCGCGGCCTCGTCGGCTCCGACGATGCCCGCATCGGTGGCTTCGGTCGAATAGGGATTGGCTGTCGTCTGCTCGAGTAACTCGGCGAGGTGAATCGTCCCGTTTTCGACTTCGACGGTTCCTTCGACCTTCGGCTTGGTCAGCTGGCCGGTTATCTTCAACCGCATGTCGAGCTTCAGATCGGCGAGGCGGTTGTCGATCACCTCGAAGTCTTCGGACTGCAGGTTGAAATCGAACGCACCGATGGCGCGCTCGCGCACGGCCAGTGTGCCGCCAACGCTCATCGGAAATCCGCGGCTGTCGAGAATTTTGAATTCCTGAACACTGACCAGGTCAGGCTTCACATCGATGCGCGTATCGAGTCCCGAATAGCGCGTTCCGAGCTCCGGGATTTCGAACGCACCGCCGCGAATATCCAGCGTGCCTTCGGCCTGCGGATCATATCCCGTCCCCCTGACGTTGACGTTTGCCTGCATCGTGCCGGCGACGTTCGTCACGTAGGGAGTGAATCCCTGGATGATGCCGAGACCGACCTCGCTGCTGGCGATTTGGATGTTCACGGCGCCACCGGCGGCTTCGTCGCCTTCGAGGCCGGGTGGTGTGGGCTGAAACAGCGTCAGCGGCGCCGTCCCTTTCGCGGTAATCCACTCGGCCGGCGACTGCTGCAGGCGGAGGTCCATCGTGACCGCGCGCTCGTTGTAGTCCACGGTGCCGGTCAGTGCCTCGAACTTGAAGGCGCGGAATGCACCCTGAGCCAGCGTGAAATTCGAGGAGACGCGCGGCGCGCTCGTGGAGCCGGAGACACTGGCGTCACCGGTGAATCGTCCGGCCAGCCGGCCGTCGCCGAGCAGCAGCGTGTCGAGCTGCGCGACGTCGACGTTCTCGGCGTGCACCTTCAGCGCATCGGTGGGTGACGCAATGACACCGTCAGCCGTAAGCCGCTGGTCGCCGTTCACCAGCTGGAGGTTCTGAACTTCCACGCGCTTGTTCCCATAGCGAACGGTCGCCGACGCGCCCGCAGGCGTGCGCCATTCGATCTGCTCGGACCGCAGGCCGAGTTCTCCGATATGCACTTCATGGTGATCCGGGTGGATGAGCAGGTCGCCAGTCGCAGCCAGCTCGCGTCGGCCTTCCTGCGCGGTCGCTTTGAAATCGAGGCGCGATTGCGAATACGTCGTGTCGGCAACAAGTCTGTTGACCTTCTGTCCGGCAACCTCGAGGAACGTCACGGTACTGCTGGCCTGGACACGGACCTTCTCGATCTCCAGGTCGGGAACGACCGCCGAAAACTTGCTCGACAGACTCAGCGCTTCGTTCTCCCCATAGCCGATATCACTGCCGGTGAGCGTCCCGTCGGCCTTCAGCTGACGCGCATTGCCAGTGACGGTCGCGTCGACGACAGCACTGCCTTTGAACGGCTGCCCGACGAGCTCGCCGATGCGATCAAGCGCTGGCGAGTCGGCATGGACAGTCAGGTTCGACGCGCCGGTGTCGTTGAGTGCGATCGTTCCCTCCCCGGTGGCGTTGACGTCTGATCCCGCGACTTGCAGCTGTTTGAGCTGACCTTCACGCCGTGAATAGCTACCGTCGATCACCGCCGAATCGATCGCCACCTTGCCGATGGTGGACTGGCCGAGCTCGATCCGCCCCACTGTGTCGAGCGAGTCGACGGTCACGCCGGACGCATATGCGCGAATCGTCGTCTCCGCATTGATTGTTCCCGCCAGCATGCCCTCGAGCCGATCGTTGGCGGTCGCGATTGCCGGATTGAATGCGGAAAAACTTCCCGCTGTCTGTACACGCAGATCGCCGCCCGACAGCTGCGTCGCCACGTCCATCTTCGGAAACGTCGCGCCGAACAGTTGTGAATCGACGAGGGTGCCGGACACCTCGAGTGTCAGCGGATACCGTCCACCGCCGGACCCGGACACGTCGAACGGTCCGTTGACGACGCTGCGATAGCGATCCGTAGCGATTGCTGTAATGTCGAACTCACGGCCGATGCGCTGCACATCGGCGCCGGACACTTGCCCCTTCGCCGTGTAAGTCGGGACACCGCTGCCGAACGAGAACGTTCCCGTCGACCCCTGCGCGAGGGTGGCGCCGGCCAGCATCGACTGATCGAGTGTGACCTCGCCCCGATACGCAGCACCCCGGCCGGTCAGCGTGTAGGCGAACTGCAGGTCGCTCGTGACACTCGGAACGTTTGCGATCGCCGGCAGCTTCCGCAAGTCGACGTTTGTCGCGCGCCCGCGCAAGTCGAGGGCGAGCGGCGTACGCGCCTTCACCGTGCCGACCGCCGTTGCGTGTCCGCCATACGCGTTGCCGCGCGCATTGACGCGAATCGTCGTCCCGTCGATTCGGCCGTTACCGACGACACCGCGTGCCTCGTAGCCGGCGATGCGCACGTGGGCCACGTTCACGGCATACGATCCGCGGATCGGCTTGTCGCCCTCCGGCAACATCAGATCGAAACGGCTGTCGCCCGTGATGTCGCTCGCCAGGGGTGAACGAGTCTCCCGATCGCGGGTCAGCGCCTGCACGTTCAGGTGCTCCACATGCGCGGCGCCACTGGCACGGTAGCCTGGCGCGATCCCGTCGACGGTCATCTCAGCCTTGACGTCGCCAAGACGGGCGTCACGCAGCGACAGGTTGACCGCCATCCGATCCACCGGCCCGCTGCTGGTCACGTCGAACGCCGGCTGCAGCGCGTACCCGCGCAGCGCCGGAAACAGTTTCGCCAGCTCGTTGATTGCCAGCTTGTCTGACGAGGCCTTCAGATCGACGACTGGCGTCTTGCTGTCAAGGCCGCGGATCGCCCCGTTCACGTGCAGCTCGCTCTCCTCCGTCTGGATCACCACGTTGTCGAAGGCGAGCTGGTCCGCCGTCCGCCGGAAGACGCCCGACAGCGCGTTGATGCCAACGTTCGGGTCCGCTGCGCGCAGCGACGCACGCGAGACGTCGAACGTCAGTTCGTCTTCGTTCGAGGTGACGCCGATTGAGGCATCGAACTTTTCGATGCGCGACGGAACGGCGACGCCCGAGGTGCCGACAGCTCCCTCTTCCACGTAGAGCGTGCCGTCGCTGACCGCGATCTCGCCAATTTCCAGCGTGCGCCGGTTGCCCTGCTTGTCGGGAGTACGCGCCTTGATCAGGTGGGCCAGATTCCAGCCCTGCGCGTCGCGCTCGAGCCGCAGAACGGGCCGCGTCAGCCTGACCTCGTCAAGGACCACGTCGCCCCGTACGAGCGTCCAGGCGTTGTAATCGAGCGCGACATCACCGATGTCTACGACCTTCTCGCCATCGACGGTCACGTCGACATCGCCCAGTTTTACGCCGAAGAACAGGTTGCCATCCAGCCGCCCGATCGATAGACGGCCATTCACATAGTCGGCTGCCTGCTTGACAATGAAACCGCGCAGCCACTCTTTGAACCAGGTGGTCTGGGTGACGATGACGGCCATCGCCGCCGCCCCGACGATGAGCGTGGCGAGAAACGCGATGATCTGGAGCGAACGCCTGGCGAGCGACATTAGGTTTCCATCGCGGTGTCAGAACGCCTGTCCGACGCTGAAGTGAATGCGGTAGTGCCGTTTCTCCGGCTCACCGTTCACCAACAGCCCGTCAATCGGATTCAGCTGATAGCCAACGTCGAGTCGGAGCGGCCCGATCGGCGTCTGATAGCGCAGTCCTGGACCGACGGCGTAACGCAGGTCGCCGAGATCAATGCCCCACGCGTCGGCCCATACGTTGCCGTAATCCACGAACGCGACCGCACTGAATTTGCCGGCAACCGGAAATCGCAGTTCCGACGAGCCTTCGAACATCGACAGACCGCCAGCCGGAAAACCGTCGATGAGCGGGCCGACATCGAACCGTCCCCACCCGCGGATGCTCGATGCACCGCCGAGGAAGTAGCGCCGGTAAAAAGGCACGTTCGCCTCATCGTCACCCGCGGGTGTGATCGATCCGAAACGCACCTTATTGGCCACGGTCACCGTTTTCGCCACCGTGAAGTACTGACGGCCTTCGGCGGTCGCCGACCAGAAATTGAATGTGCCCCACAGCCACTTGCCGGCCTGTTCCAGGTGCCCGGACAGCACGTAGCCGGACGTCGCATTCAGCAGGTTGTTCGTCGTGTTGCGCGAGGCGTCGAACACGATCGCCGATAGCGTCCCGCGGGATTCCCCGGTGAACGGGTCGAGGCCGAGGGCGATCAGGTCGTCATGGAATTCGGGGTCGGCCAGCGCCTCCGGCGCAACGGTGCTGCTCGAGTACTCATTGGCGAGGCCGATCGTCCAGAAATTCTGCTGATTGGCCTGATGACGCAGCAGAACATGGCCTCCGAGCTGCTTGGTCGAATAGACAGGCTCGGCCGCCTGCCACACCTGACCGTCGAAGTTGAGCGAGAAATGTGAAGAGAGGAAATACGGCTCACGGTAATCGGTGCGGACACCGCGATCGAGCGACGACCACTTCGATTCCACGCCAAACCGCTGCGCGCCGCCAAAGACGTTGTGATGCTCCCAGCGGATTCGCGCGCGAAACTGCTCCTCCGTGCCGTAGCCGACGCCGGTCTCGAGCCGGCGGTGCTTTCCTTCAGCGACCGTGACGCGAACCGGTACTTCCTCGTTCATCAGCACCGGTTCCTCGAGCGGCTCGACGTTGGCAAACTCGAACAGCTCGAGTCCGTAGAGCCTGCGCTGGCTCTCGCGCAACTCGCGCCGCGAGAACCGATCGCCAGGCATGAATGAGAGCTGGCGGCGAATCACGTGCTCGCCAACGCTCGCATATCCGCGGATGTCCATTTCACCGAAGTGCGCCATCACGCCCGGCGTCGCGTCGAGAATAAGGCGTTGCTGCCGACTGCCGACCTCCTCCTCACGCAGCGTGACCTCGGCGTACGGGTAGCCTTCGTCACGCGGCGCGTTCAGTGCGCGCTCACGTGAGGCAACGGCTAGCTGACGGTCGAGTGGGTTGCCCGGCCGGAGCGGCAGTCCGTTCTGCAGTTCCTGCTGCCGGTTCTGCGGCAGCACATCGAAACCTCGGATCTCGATCGCGGCGACCCGGATCGGCTCCCCCTCGACGATGTCGAGTGTGACATCGACTTTGTCCTGGGCGTCGTTCAGCTTGATGTCAAAGGAACGGATGCGCGCGTCCGGAAATCCGCGGTCCCTGTAGAAAGCCTCGATGCGCTTGAGATCAGCCTCGAAGGCGCGCCGATCGAAATAGCGCTTGCGCCCCCAGGGAATCCAAGAGCCTTTTTTCGTTTGCAGGGCGCCGGCGAGCGCTTCCTTGTTGACCTGCTTCACGCCGTTGAAGGTCAGGCCGGAAATCTGGATATCCCCTTCTTCTCTACAGGCCGCGAGCGAGAAAGCACCCAGGACGACCAACAAGAGGAACGCCGCGGAGTACCTGGGCATGGCGAGCTGTGCGGAAACACAGACCATGCCAAGGCGAGGCCGACGGACTGAGGCCTAACGGCCAACGGTTTGTCTATGGAGAAGGCCCCTTATTCCTTCCAGAAACATTTCGCTCTTCCCTTAGGCCTTCGCCCTTCGGCCTTAGGGCCTCATATGGTGCTCATACATCTCGAGTAGTGGTTGTGGTCACGGCGCGTGGAGTCGAGACGACCGCCAGTATGATTCCAAACCCGACGGTGACGATCACACCGAGCGCGAGCCAGACAACGGGGATGTCGTCGAGCACGCGCGCCTGCCACAGCGCAAGCCCTGCTGCGCTCAGGAGGACGAAGTAACCGACGAGGTAGAGCTTCAGCCACTTCACTCCAAGTCAGCGAAGCATGAAGGGTGCCCGAGCTGACGCGTTGTACATGAAAAAGGCCTAAGGCGATAAACGCCTTAGGCCTTGACCAGCCCTGCGCCTCCGGCCTTTGGCCTTAGGCCTTCGAGAAGCTCACTGCATGATGATCGCGAGGTGCGCGCGCCGATTGCGAGCGCGACCCGCCGCGGTCTCGTTCGTGTCGATCGGACGATCCTCGCCGTAGCTGACGGTCCGCAGCCGTGACTCCGCGATTCCGCGCATCACCAGATAGGCGCGTGCCGCGTTGGCGCGCCGGTCGCCCAGCGCCAGGTTGTACTGCTGCGTGCCGATGCTGTCGGCGTGGCCTTCGATCGTCACTTGGATATTCGGATTCGCCTGCAGTTTGGCGATGGCATCGTCCAGGATCTTCAACGCCTCTGGTCGCAGATTAAAGCGGTCGAAGTCGAAGTGCACGTCTTCGAACTCGATCACGACGCGACGCTGGATCGACAGAGTTGCCGACGCGGACGCCGGGTTCTTCGCGTTGTCCGTCGTGGTCACGGTGACAGTGACCGAATCTCCTGCCTGAGGAGCGGTCAAGGTCGTGTTCGGAGCGTCGGTCGGACTGACAGTTCCTCCAGTCGTCGTCCACTGGTATGTCAGCGGTCCGCCTTCCGGGTCTGTCGCTTGAGCGGTGCATCTCGACGTCTGACCAGGCTCCACCACGCCCGGATCGCACTTAACAGTGACGGTGGGCGGGCGGTTCGGCGCAGGCGCTGGCGGCGCCGGCTGCGTGACCGTCACCGTATTGGTTACTGTCGTCGTTTCACGAATGCGTCGGACGCGCTGACGTGGCGGCGTGACGCCCAGATGCCGGCCCATCCGCAGGTCGAGACCCCACGCGTTGTGATCGATTTCCAATCCACCGACATTGCGACCCGCGGTGCCAAAGGTGTAGTTCGCGCCGCCGTGGGCAAACCATCCGCTTTTGGCCTGCCAGACCGCGCCCAACTTGACGCTCGTCGGGTCCGAAATCGGGCTCAGCGTCGGCGCGATGCTGCCGTCTTCAGCGACGAGCGGCCCACCGATGATCTGCGCGTTGTCCTTGATGACCCACTCGCCCGTCCACTCGAGCAGGGCACGGAACTGTGAGCGTGTCGGGAACGTCGCACCAAGACCCCAGGTAACGCCGTCGGACAGGCGGAACTCGTCCGGGTCGCCGCGGAGGACGCCGCCGATGACACCGGTCAACTCGGTGGTCTTGCCGAATTCGCGGCTGGTCACGAGGTCGATGTGTCCGTCCCAGTCGTTGGTGCCCGACCAGGTCGCACCAGTGGGGAACTTCACCATGGGACGAAGGGCCACGCTGATGGCGTCGCCGCGGCCCTGTTGAATCAGGCTCCATTTGCCGCCTACGTACACCGGGCCCCCGAGCGTTTTCGACCAGCCGCGGCGTACGTAGGGATACTCCTGCGACACGCCGCCAAACGTCGGTTCGCCCGGCACGAAGGTCGGTTTCACATCGCGGTCGAGGCGGACGGTCCGCCACGACCCGAAGATTTCAAATCTGTCACCGAACGCGTACGCGAACGTGGCACCGATTTGATTGATGTCGGTCAGGCCCTGTCGGCGATCGTCATTAGCGCGAAACACGCTGAACGACCACTTCCCCGCCGGCATGGTTTCGGCCGTCGGCAGGAACCACAGGCCCGTGTCGCCATGAATCGTCGGAAGGCCGGGACGCGGAGTCGAATCGCCTTCGAGAACGATTTCATCAGATGTGACGACGGGGCCTGACGTGGTGGTGGTGGTGGTGCTTTTTCCGCCGCCTTGCTGTGCCTGCGCCAGGGCGGGCGTTGCCGCTAGCGCGCTCACCAGGAACGCAGATGACAAAAAACGCACTAACACAGAACGCCTCTCTTTTCCGGCTCGATGTCGAAAGCTGGCCGACTATTAGTCTACCCGTCCCGGCTCGAATCCGGATGCAGAACTCGCGCCTATATTAGGGACGTCGGTCGGAGTTGCCGGGGCCACCAGTCGTCCCCGCCCGCCGCGACTGATCTGCCCGCCCTTGCGTCCGGCGGCACGCGCCTCGTCCGCCGTCCACTCGTGCGCAGTTCCCTTTTCGTGAGCAGCGCGACCGCCCTTACTGGCGATTTCCCGCTGTTTTTCCGGCGACATCGATGCAAAGCCACGGCGCTCTTTTCGAATTCCGTCCACAGCATTCCTCCTGATCATTGCCGTGACGTGCACGGCTCCCGTGTCCGCGTCGGACTATTTTGCTCGTGCAGCTGCACGAATCTGGCGAAGCCGTGGCTACAAGGCGTATGCCACCGCAGCATTAAGGTGGAGCCTTAAAAGCCACTTCCTTTCAGTAACTTACGGGCGTCGGATCGACGGCACCCGGGACCCATCTGAAGCGTTACGCTACAGATGAGATTCCCAGTGCGTAGCGAATCAAAACTCACGGCGTCAGGCTACGGAGGGAACTCCAATACCAATGCCCAGCCACCAACGCGAGCCGACGGCCCACGACCGACCGAGGTAACATCGTGGCTATGGCCGACGATTGCGCACCCTCGCCTACGCAACCTCCGATCGGGAATAAGAGCGGCCGCACCGTCAAGTGCGTGAAATTCCAGAAGGAACTGCCCGGCCTCGACACGGCGCCTTGGCCTGGTGAACTCGGTCAACGTGTCTTCGAGAATGTGTCGGCCCAGGCATGGAAAATGTGGGAAGACCGCCAGAAGATGATCCTCAACGAGTACCGGCTGATGCCGTGGCAAAAGGAGGCGCAGCAACTGGTGGCGCAGCAGATGGAAGACTTTTTCTTCGGTGAAGGAGCCGCGCTCCCGCCCGGGTTCGTTCCCCAGCAGAGCAAGTAATCGCTAAACGACGGCAACGTCCCTGTCGATTACAAATTGCAGCGCGGCATGCGCCTGGCGCAACGCACTCTCCGCCTCAGCCGGATCGCGACCGTGCGCGAAGATGAATCCCAGATAGCTGCGCCCTTCGGGTAGCGGGACGAGCAGCGAATCCCGCTTCGCCGTGATCTGCACGTCGTTGACGCGTGCGACTGAGCGCGCGGCCTCGATGCCCTGCACGTCCCTGAGAATCCCGCGTTGCGGGATCGGAATCATCATCACGCCGGAGGCACGCGCTTCACGCCGATAATGCGCAATGTCTTCGCCGAGGGCGTGGCGCAGCAGTATGTCCTCGAGCGAGAGCGGACCTGCGGCGCCGGGCTGGCCAGCGTCGATGAACCGCAGCGCCCGCGAACAGAGCCCGCCGATGGGCCGTGCGGCCACTTCCAGCACATACACGCCGGTGTCGTTGACGCGACATTCTGCGTGAATAGAGCCGTGATTGAGGCCGAGCGCCTCAGTGGCCGCGGCAATCGTATCGATAATCCGTTGCTGAACTGCGTCTGGCTGGCGCGACGGTGTGACGTAAATGCTCTCCTCGAAAAATGGACCATCGAGTGGATCGGGCTTGTCGAAGATGGCGAACGGGCGAAACTCCCCGTGCGTGAGCACACCTTCGACGGCAAATTCGTGCCCGGAGACGAACGATTCCACGAGGGCGGCGGTGTGCACCGCATCGCGCTCGAGGCGGATGTCCAGCGACTGCATCAGCCGGCGCAGCCGTTCAAATGCGGTCGTGAACTCGCGGCCGTCATTCACGCGCATCACACCGCGACTTCCCGACAGTGCTAGTGGCTTGAGGACGGCGGGGTACTCCGTCGCCGCGGCAACGGCTTCAGCGTCGTCTTCGAGCGAGACGGCCCGAAACCGCGGTACCAGCATCCCTGCTTTGAAAAGGGCGGCGCGCGCCTGCAGTTTGTCCCGGCTTCGTACCGCCGCCCCTGGCGGATTCCCGGGCAACGCCAGCGCAGCGTTCAGGTGGGCCGCCAGCACCGTCGGCCGGTCGCCGACGGCAATCACCGCATCCGGGCGCCTGTTGCCGCACGCCGCCAGCACCGCGTCGATATCGCGCTGCTTGTCGAGAAACCGTACGGGCACCGCTTCGTCCATCCACGGATCGTCCAACTGGTCGCACCGATCGGTTGCAAACAACAGCGTCGCGCCCGCCTTGCGCGCCGCGTCGCCGAAGGAGCGAATCTGATAACCGGTGGTGGTGGCGATGAGGAGAACGCGTTTCACACGTATTCGCCGATGTCCGGTCCCGGTTCGGCGCAACAGTACCACGCTTCGGTCATGTGCGGCGCCGGCGGCGAACTCGCTCGCCGCGCCCGCGGTTCCCGTCTCGGCATATGCGCCTGTTCGCGCGCGAGCACGTCGATGGCTTCGAACACTTCCCGTCGTGGCGCGTCGCGCATCGACGCCACCAGTCGCATCACTGTCTCCTGCAGGCGATCGAGCGTCGGATCGGCATGACACCATCGCCAGGCCAACGACGTCGCGTCGTAATCACCGACGATGGCACGGATCTCATCGAGTTGAAGCAGCGCCGAGTCGGCGGTCACCAGGAGACGGATACCAAGCTGAATCGGCGCCACCTCCTCCTCAAGGTCAAGCGCCGCAAGCAACTCGAGGAGTTCGACGTACCCGCGCGCCGTCGTCCATGGCGTGAAGGGGACGAAGGTTGGCGACAGGCCAACGCCGGCGCTCCGGCATAGCGTCACGGCGCGGACGAAATCTTCACGCGTGTGTCCCTTGCGCAAGAGCGCAAGGATGCGGTCGTCGATCGACTCGACGGCGCTGGTCACGAAGAGGCACCCCGTCTGCCGCAGTAACGGAAGCATGCCGGCATGCTTCAGCAGGTGCTCGATCTTGATCGTCACGTCGTAGCTGACCCCCGGGCATTCCTCCGCCAGGCGTTCGACGATTCGCCGCGCGTGCGACGGGCCGTTGAAGAAATCGGGATCGCCGAACGAGATGTGTTGGGCCCCCGCAGCGACTTGTGACCTGATGTCGTCGAGCACCACGTCGACGGGAACGGCGCGGAACGTCCCCTGGTAGACAGGAACGATCGGGCAGTGCCGGCAGAGATGCTTGCAGCCGCGCGTCGCATCGGTGCTGCCGACGATACGGCGCGAGCCGTCGGCCAGCTGCAGTGCGGCATAGCGCGACAGCGGCGCGAGTGTGGACCGATCGGGCTGAATGAATTGCAGCTTCTGGATGTCGGTGTTGGAAATTGGCGCTTGGAAGTTCGGATTTGGTTGCTGGAATTTGGGATTTGGGATTTCACCTTTCGCCAACCTCACCAAATCCTCTTCCGCCTCCGGTCCCAGCACATCGGACACGCCGCGCTGTCGCAGCCACGCGGCGTTGAGCGGCGCATATAGCCCGTACGCCGCCAGGCGCGCGTGCGGATTGACCGCACGGACGCGATCCAGCACAGCGGTCGCCAGCCTCGTGGCCGTGTGCATGGGCAGATACACAGCGACCAGGCTGGCCTGCTGAATCACATCGTCCGTCAGGGGCTGTCGCGACGTGTCAACGCAGTCGACCTCTACCCCTGCCTTCCGAAGCCACGCGGCCGGAGAGGCGAGGCCGAACGGCTGCCGACCAAGGTCATAAGTGGACAGGAGCAGAACCCGCACCGCTTTTCATTATTCACGTTATTCTTCCCCCATGGAGGACGCGTGAACCCACCGACCACTGCGAGCGTAGCAGCCCGGCGCATGAACGTTCCGGCGACGACCCCGGCAGTACCGTTGGACACGCGGTTCTTTGGTCACCCGCGCGGCCTTTCTACGCTGTTCTTCACCGAAATGTGGGAGCGGTTCAGCTATTACGGCATGCGCGCGCTGCTGATTCTCTTCATGACGGCAGCGCCGGCCGCCGGCGGCCTCGGCTTTGACGCCGTCACCGCGGGTGCGATTTACGGGCTCTATACGTCGATGGTCTACATGATGACGCTGCCGGGCGGCTGGATCGCAGATCGCCTCATTGGCCCGCAGCGCGCGGTACTCGTCGGCGGCACCCTCATCGCGTCAGGACACTTCAGCATGGCGGTGCCGTCGCTGACGACCTTCTATCTCGGCCTGGTACTGATTGTGATCGGCACCGGCCTGCTCAAAGGCAACGTCAGCGTCATCGTCGGCCGGCTGTACGGCGAGCACGACAGCCGGCGCGACGCCGGGTATTCGATTTTCTATATGGGAATCAACACCGGCGCGTTCGTCGCGCCGCTGGTGTGCGGTTACCTCGGGCAGCGGGTCAACTGGCACGTCGGCTTCGCTGCGGCTGGTGTGGGGATGGTGTTCGGCCTGATCCAGTACATGTTCGGCCGCCAGTATCTGGGCGAAGCGGGCCGCTATCCTGCGGATCCTGGCTCGCCCGAACTGCTGGCGAAGCAGAAGAAGGACGCGGCGAAGTGGGTGGCTATCGGCGTCTTCATCCTCGCCGCCTTCGGACTGAGCGTGTATCTCGGCATCATGCCGGTGACGCCGGTGCAGATTTCTGACGCGGCTGGTTACGGGCTGCTGGGCCTGTCGGTCGGCTTCTTCGTCTGGGTGTTTGCCTCTGGCGGGTGGACGCGCACCGAGCGTAATCATCTGATTCTGATCGGCGTCCTGTTCGTCGGCTACGCGCTCTTCGCCTCGTCCTTTGAACAGGGAGGATCGACGCTGAATCTGTTCGCCTATCGCAACACCAACAACTCGATCTTCGGCTACAGCTTCCCCAGCAGCTGGTTCCAGTCGGTCAACGCGCTCTTCGTGATCATGTTCGCGCCGATGTTCGCCTGGTTGTGGATCCGCATGGGGCATCGCGGCAACGAGCCGGGGCCCGTCCTCAAATTCGCGTTCGGGCTGTTGCTCGTCGGTGCCGGCTTCGCGGTACTGATTCCGCCCGCCTATCGCGCGGAAGCCGGGGCGCTCGTCGGTCCGGGCTGGCTGATTCTCACCTACCTGCTGCACACATGGGGTGAACTGTCCTTGAGCCCTGTCGGCCTCAGCGCTATGAGCAAGCTGGCGCCGGTACGGATCGGCGGCCTGGTCATGGGCGTCTGGTTCCTCGGCACGTCGGTCGGCAACTACGCTGGCGGACGCGCGGCAGGCTTCTACGAATCGATGACGATTCCAAACCTGTTCATCGCGGTGACCGTGTTCACCGTCGGCGCCGGGCTGTTGTTCCTGCTGTTCTCGAAGCCGCTGAACAGGCTGGGCGCCGACGTGCAGTAGGCGGAGCCGTGGCCCTCGACAAGTACAAAGCCAAGCGAAACTTTTCGGAATCGCCGGAACCGGCCGGCGACCTCCGCCACAAGTCGCCCGCGGGACGCAAGCCGCGATTCTTCTGCGTCCAGAAACATCTCGCCAGCCACCTGCATTACGATTTCCGTCTCGAGCACGACGGCGTGCTGTTGTCCTGGGCCGTTCCGAAAGGGCCATCGCTCGATCCGGGCACGAAGCGCCTGGCGATGCACGTCGAAGATCACCCGATCGAGTACGGCGACTTCGAGGGTGTGATCCCGTCAGGCTACGGCGCCGGGATCGTCATGCTGTGGGACCGCGGTACGTGGACCCCGGAAGTGGACGACGTGGACGCGGCGCTGAAGAAGGGGGACCTGAAGTTCACACTGGACGGCTTCAAACTGAAGGGCTCGTGGGTCCTTGTCCGAACCAAGGGTGGCCGGTGGGGTGGCAGCGGCGACCGCTCATGGCTGTTGATCAAGCACCGCGACGACTGGGCCGGTGAAGTGGACATCACCGAGTTCGCACCGCTGAGCGTGAAGGACACGGGTGATTTCGCCGACATCCTCGCCCAGGACAACCCCGCTATCTGGATCTCGCACCGTCCGGCGGAAGGCGGCGAAGCGGGCGCAATGTTCCAGAAGATCGTCGAGCGCGCGCTCGCGCTACGGGAAGAGCGCGCGCCACGAACGGTCAGGCGTCCGGCACGGAAAACGGCTGCCGCGAAGGCGAGGACGAAGACAGCAGCCGTGGGCGCAAAAAAGAAAACTTCGCCGGCGGGAAACAAGAAGAAATCGGCGCGGCGCTGATTACGGAACCTGCTGTGCGACCGGTGGAGCGGGGAGCGGTTCGAGCAGCAGGCGTTGGCTGAGCACCGACCAGACGGCGAACGCGAGCCGGCGGCGATCGTGGCGCGCGATCTCGGTGCACCAGAATTTGCCACGCACGGCCTCGACCGCCGGTTCGAGATTGCCGAGCGCCAGTGGTTCCTTGTGTTCCGCGGCGTAGCGCATCACGGCGTTATCCGACGGCCGGCCGTCGTTGGCGATGACGACATCCACCGGGCGATCGATTGCGTCGGTCACCCAGCGGACCGCGTCAGCGGCAGTAAAGCCCGTCATCCCGCGTCCCTCGGTGAGGAGATTGGAGATGAGGATGATCGGTCCCGGCACCTCCGCCATCGCCTCTTTCACACCGCGCACCAGCAATGTCGGCATCAGGCTGGTAAAGAAACTTCCCGGCCCGATAATCACCGCATCGAAGCCGCGAATGGCGTCGGCCACAGCGGGGTGAATCGACACCGTCGGCTCGAGCCATAACCGACGCACTTCGTGTCCCCGCGCCTGACGCGCGTCCACCTCCACCTCGCCGCGCGACGTTGTCCCGTCGGCATATTCCGCGACCAGTGAACCCGGTTCGACGCTGACCGGCCACACGCGGCCGCGGCAGCCGAGCAGGCTTCTCAGCCCGTCAACGGCAGCAAGAAAATCGCCGCTGTAGCGCTCCATCATCGAGAGGAGCAGATTGCCGCCCGTATGTCCGGCCAGCCGGTGGTGTCGCTCGATCGTCGGCAGTCGCGAGAGCAGAACACGACGCGCCTCGCCCTCGTTGCGCGCCAGCGCGAGCGCACACTTGAGCACATCGCCGGGCGGCAGCACACCAAGCTCGTCCCGGAGCTGACCCGAGCTGCCGCCGCTGTCGAACATCGTCACCACGGCATTCAGGTGCAGCCATGGGTTCGACTTGAGGCCGCCCAACAGGCTCGGCAGACCGGTACCGCCGCCGAAACAGCCGATGTTCAGCTCGCGCAAATGCATCGCGCCATTGTACGTTCCTCGGACGTATGCAGTCGCCAGCCGTCAACTAGAATGGACGCATGACGCCAACGTGGCAGTCAGCGGCGCACGCGCTCGTCTCCGACCTGCGCAACGTCTTCGGCGACCGGCTCCGCTCGGTCGTTGCCTACGGTCCCCCCATTGAAGGTCAGAGTGGCGTGCCGCTGACGTGTCTGGCGCTCGTCAGCAGCCTGGGCGTCAACGACCTCGACGCGTGCGCGCGACACACGCCGCGCTGGCGTCGGAACCGGATCGCCACGCCGCTCGTCATGTCAGAAACGGAGTTCAGAACGTCACTGGACGCGTTTCCGCTTGAATATGGCGAAATCATCCGCTCGCACGAGCGGGTGCATGGTGGCGACCCGTTCGCCGGCGTCGCCATCTCCGTGCCGGATCTGCGCCGTGCCTGTGAAACCCAGATCAAGAGCCACCTCGTTCACCTGCGCGAAGGCTTCCTGGAGGCCGGCAGTCATCCGGCGGCAATCGCCGAGCTCGTGACCGCTTCGGCGCCGGCGTTTACCGCGCTGCTTCGTCACGTCGCCTGGCTGGGCGGCAGCACATCGCGCGATCGCTGGGAAGCAACGCGCGCCGGTGCGCGGGCGGCGGACATTCCGGGGACGATCGTCGCCGACATGATCGCGCTCGCGCAGCAGTCCGGCGTCCGCACATCCGATCCCGCGCGCCTCTTTCCCGACTACCTCGCCGCCGTCGAGCAGCTGGCGCGCACAGTGGACACCTGGAGGGTGTAGCCACCAGCCGATGGCACTGCGCACCCTTCGTGTCTCTCAAGTCCTGGCTGTCTGTGCGCTGCTGGTTGCATTCGCGCGCGGCGTTGCCGCACAACCGCTCCCGCCCGAGCTCACCCAGCCGGTGAACGATTTCGCCAAGGTGATCGATCCGGACAGTGCTGCGGCGATGGATTCGCTCATCCGCTCTCTGCAGAACGCGAGCGGCGACGTGGTCGTTGTTGCAACCATCGATACGTTCAAGCCGTACGGCGATATCCGCGAGTACGCCGTCAAGATGTTCGAAAACCGCGGGCGCGGCATCGGACAGAAGGGCAAGGACAACGGTCTGTTGATCCTCCTGGCGGTCCAGGATCGCCAGGTCTGGGCAGAGGTCGGCTACGACCTCGAGGAGTTCATCACCGACGGCTTCGCCGGCGAAACGAGCCGGAAGGTGATGGCGCCCGAGTTCCGCCGCGGCGCCTACGGCGCCGGATTGCTGGCCGGACTCAGAACCATCGTCAGCCGCATCGCCGACCGGCGGAACGTGACGCTCGACGGTGTGGCGCGGCAGGAACAACCACAAGGGGACGACGTCGGCCTGGGCGGCTCGGCGATCGTGTTTCTGATTCTGTTGTTCATCCTGCTGAACATGATCGGGCGCACCCGCAGACGCCGACGGTTCTGGGGCATGGGGCCGTGGAGCGGATGGAATAGCGGCGTCGGGCCGTTTGGCGGCGGCGGCTTCGGTGGGGGTGGTGGTTTTGGTGGCGGAGGTTTCGGCGGCGGCTTCGGTGGATTCGGCGGGGGGCGCAGCGGCGGTGGCGGCGGCGGCGCCTCGTGGTAATTAGTCTCGGTAGGGGCAGTGAGGGAGTAACGATGAAACTCATGCGCAAAGCTGGCGCAGCGGCACTCGTGGCGCTGTTGACCGTGGGACTCTCCGGATGCTCGTACAACCGGTTCGTCTCACAGGAAGAATCAATCAAGACGCAGTGGGCGCAGGTGGAGAACCAGCTCCAGCGCCGCAACGACCTGATTCCAAACCTGGTCGAAACGGTAAAAGGAATCGCGCAGCAGGAAAAAGACGTCTTCGGTCAGATTGCCGACTCGCGCGCCAAGCTCGCCGGCGCGAAAACGCCCGAGCAGACGATCGAAGCGGCGAACCAGCAGAGCGCCGCGCTGGCCCGACTGCTCGTCGTCGTCGAGAACTATCCTCAGCTGCGGTCGAATGAACAGTTCGGGCGACTGATGGACGAACTCTCGGGAACGGAGAACCGCATCGCCACCGAGCGTATGCGCTACAACGACCGGGTGAACGACTACAACACGGCACGCCGCAAGTTCCCGTCGAACGTCACCGCCGGTATTTTCGGCTTCAAGGAATACCCGCGGTTCGACGCACCGACCGCGGCCGAGCAGGTTCCGCGCGTCAATTTTGGAACGAGGCAGTAACGATGCCGATCGCGGATGCGCTGCTGCCGGAGTTCGATCACGAGATGACCGTCACGCGCAAGCTGCTCGAGCGCGTGCCGGAAGACAAGTTCGACTGGAAACCGCACCAGAAGTCGATGTCGCTCGGCCAGCTGGCGCAGCACGTGGCGACGATCCCCATGTGGGGTTCGATGACGCTCAATCAGCTCGAGTTCGACCTCGCCTCCGACCAGCGGCCGCCGCAGATGTCAACACGATCGGAGCTGCTTGCAGCGTTCGACCGGCTGGTCGGCGAGGCGCGCGCGGCCCTCGTCGGCAAAGGCGACGGCGAGATGATGGCACCCTGGGTGCTGAAGCGCGGTGGCCAGACGATCTTCTCGATGCCGCGCGCCTCCGTCTGGCGCATGTTAGTCATGAGTCACCTGATTCATCATCGCGCGCAGCTCGGCGTGTATTGTCGGATGCACGACGTCCCGCTGCCCTCGATGTACGGGCCGAGCGCAGACGAGGGCTCTCTCTGATCAACGCCCAACTGCCACCGCCCAACTCCCAGACAACAGCGGATGCCGAAACGGGCGTGCGCCGTTCGTGGAAGCTGGACGTTGGCAGTTGGACGTTGATGCTTCTCTGCTGTCTGGGCGGCATCGCTTTCGTGCTCGTCGCCACCGCCAACGGCGGCGGCTACCGGTACGGCACCTCCGATCAGGCGTTTTACATTCCGGTCGTCATGCGGGCGTTGAATCCGGCGGCGTTCCCGCGCGATGGCGCACTCATCGACGCCCAGGGACGGCTCATGCTCTGCGACGAGGTGATCGCGGCAGTCATGCGCCTCACCGGGCTCCCGCTCGATGTCCTCTTCCTGGCCGGCTACCTGCTGTCGCTCCTGCTCATGTGGCTCGCTATCGTCGCCATCGGACGCCAGCTGTACGCGTCGCCATGGGCGACGGCTGCGTTTGCCGCGGCGTTCACACTGCGCCACCAGATTCCGCGTACCAGCGCGAACTCGTTCGAGCCCTACTTTCATCCGCGCATGCTGGCGTTCGCCGTGGGCGCCTTGGCTATCGCCGCCGTCCTGCGCCGGCGCTTCTGGCTGGCGATCGCGTCCGTCGGGATCGCGGCGATCGTCCACGTCACCACCGGTCTGTGGTTCGCGGTGCTGATCGGCGTCGCCCTCGCGATTCTGGATCGCCGCCTTCGTCGCCTGGGATTCGTCGCCGCCGCGGCAGCCAGCGTGTTCCTGCTGTGGGCGGTTACCGCGGGCCCTCTGCGTGACTCGTCCGTCACGATGGATGGAGTCTGGCTCGCAGCGCTGGCGAGCAAGGATTCCCTGCTCGCGTCGGACTGGCCGTTATGGGCATGGGCGGCAAACCTCGCGTTCATCGTGATCGCGTGGGCGGCGCATTCCGTCCGCCGCGCGCGGGGCGTCGCCGGTCGCGAGGAACGAGCCCTGTTATGGGGCGCGAGCGCACTCGTGGCCATCTTCCTGATCACGTTTCCGCTGGTGCTGGTGCGGTTCGCCTTGTCCGTTCAGCTGCAGATGCCGCGTGTCTTCTGGCTGGTCGATTTCGTCGCGCTGATGCTGCTCGTCGGAGTTGTCCGTCGCCAAACGGTGGCGAAGATCGCGGTGGTCGCCGTGACCGTGTTCGCCGTCGCGCGAGGAGCCTACGTACTGACGGTCGAGCATCCCGAACGCCCGCTGTTCGCGGTTCACCTGCCGGCATCGGCATGGCAAGACGCGATGGGATGGATTGGCAGGCAGCGGATCGACGTCCACGTACTGGCCGATCCGGGACACGCCTGGAAGTACGGAACGAGCGTGCGAGTGTCGGCCGGGCGTGATGTGTTGCTGGAAGACGTGAAGGACTCAGCGGTGGCGATCTACTCGCGCGACATGGCACTTCGGTATCTGGAACGGTCGAAGGCGCTGGCTGACTTCGACAACCTCACTGCTGATCGGGCACGGACCTTGGCCGCACGCTACGATCTCGACTACCTCGTGGCCGCAGCCGATCTGCCGTTGCCGCTGGTGTACCGCAACGACCGTTTCAAGGTCTACCGGCTGACACGCTGAGAGACCTCGACCAACCATCACAGCAGCAGTGTCTCGATGCGGTGGGCGTGCACCATGCCCTCGCACGGCGACCACGCGAACACGGTAAATCGCCCGTCCTGCGACGCCACGAGCGCCAGCGCGTCGCGCTGATCGTGGATGAACTGCGCGCCGGCGAGGTGGCGTGTCGCGCCGATGTCGGCCGGCGACAGAATCCGCGCATCGGTTCCTTCGATCGGCTCTGTCAACGTCAGCTGGTCGATCTGGGTACCCCCCTTGCGCCGCGCGACCTTGACTCCGAACGCCAGCACGTGGAACGCGCTGGTGATGACGGTGGCGCCGTCGATGGCCGTCAAGCTCGCGACCTCGTCCACCGATCGGTTGAGCTCCTCGCGCCATGCCCGCTGAGTGATACCTTCAGCCGGGCCCGCCGCCAGTCCCGTCAGTTCGTTGAACGGCGGCGACACCGAATAGGTCGGCGGATGAACGATCGACTGTCTCCAGGCGTCCGTCCCCTCCGGCACGACGAGCAGCACACCGCCGCGGCCGTGCGCCCGCATCGACACCGCCAGTTGCACCAGCACGTTGACGCTGCCCGCCCAGGTTGACGGCGAATCGAACGCCAGCAGCGACGTCAGCAGCGATGGACAGTCGGGCAGGCTTGACGCGTGTTCGTCGATCACCTTCACGCTGTCGCCCTGCAGAACCGCCACGTTGACGAACTTGGCCTGCACTTCGCCGCGATGATGCTTGATGACGAGGAGTCCGGGTTCCGCCACCTCGATCACGCAGCAATACTTCGGAATCGTGCGGACAATTCCCCAGGCGAGCAGGTCGCCGCCCTGGTAGGCGATCCCGAGGTGAATACCGCGGCGTTCGACGACCGCCGACAGACGTGTCAGTGCCGCCGGCTCCAGCGGCACTGATCGCTCGAACACCAGCGGGTTCAGCGCCTGCTCGCGAGTCAGGAAGGCCAGCGAAATCTTCGGCTCTGTTCCCTCCTCCCGTCGCAGGCTCGCCCAGAACGCAGTGTCGATCATGCGCGTAATCGCGCGTTCATCCGGAAGCATGGCGAATCCGTCTTCACCCCGTTCGCGCGCGGCATTGAGGTGGAGCGTGAGATGCGCCAGCACCGACGGCGCCACAGTTCCCGCCGCGGCGTAGGTGTAGTCGGGCATCAAACAATTATCGTCGTTCGGATCGTTCGGATCGTTCTGTTAAGCTGAATTTCGTGACGTTCGAGGCATCGGAGTACCGTCCCCGCTTCAGCGGCGGCCACGTACAGACGTTGTACGCATGGGCCAGACCGCGGCGATTTCCCTCATTGCCTGTTCCCGTCGAACGCTGCTTCGACGTCGCCCCTGATGCGCGCGTGCTCGCGCATTGCCACTGGCATCCGGATCCGGCCGGGCATCCGACGCTCCTGCTGCTGCACGGTCTCGAGGGCTCGAGCCATGCACACTACATTGCCGGGATCTCGGATAAGGCATGGGCGGCGGGTTGGAACGTGGTCCGGCTCAATCAGCGGAACTGCGGTAACACCGAGCATCTGTCGCGTGGCCTGTACCACTCCGGGCTGACGCACGACCCGCTCTTCGTCGTCCGCGAACTCATCGCCTCGGACGGCATCGAGCGGATTGCAATCGCCGGTTACTCGCTGGGCGGCAACCTGACCCTGAAGCTGGCCGGCGAGCTCGGCGACGCGGCGCCGCCGCAGCTGAAAGCGGTCTGCGCCGTTTCGCCGACAATGGACCTGTCGGCCTGTGTGGAGGCGCTCGAACGCCGGTCGAACATCGCCTACGAGTTCAACTTCGTCCGCAACCTGAAGGCGCGCATGCGCAGAAAAGCGTCGGCGCATCCGGGTCTGTTTTCGCTGGATCCGCTGCCGCGCATTTGGACCGTGCGGCAATTCGACGAAGCGTACACCGCACCGCATCACGGGTTCCTCGATGCGTCCGACTATTACCATCGCGCCAGCGCGCTGCGCGTGATCGAGAACATCCGCGTCCCCGCCTTGATCCTGACCGCTGCAGACGACCCGTTCGTCCCGACCGGTGCCTTCTACAGCGACGCGGTGCAACGCAATCCGTCGATCAAGGTCGTCGTCACACCCCACGGCGGCCATTGCGCGTTCGTCGAGCGTTCGGTCAATGGCTACGACGGTTACTGGGCGGAACGGGAAATCGTCAGGTTCGTGAACGCTCAGGTCTAAGAGCTCGGACGTTCCTGCGACGGGCGGTTCAGCCGTTACTACAGATAGATACACTCACGACAGCCGAGCTGATCAGCCAACGGCACAACGTCAACCATCCGCCGTGTACACGTGAACTCCTGAACAGGACCCGCTGAACCCGTTGCACCTCTGAACCTATTGAACCTGAAGATACTGCATCAACAGCTTCCCGAATTCGGGCCCCTTCCCCGACTCCTCGTGCTTGAAATAGACGAAGATGTCACCGCAGGCTGACGTCTTCTCGCGGATGACCTCTGCCCACCGCCCGATGTCGTCTGCGGTATAACCCTCGTCCCGCAGCCGGAAGTAGGCATAGTCCGCCGTGATTTCCGCCGGCGTCGCCAGCTTCTCGCTGTCGGCGACGCACAGCGCCAGATTGCGCGCGCGCAGACGGCCGTAGACCTCCTCATCGAGCCAGGACGGGTGACGGAATTCGAACGCCGCGCAAACGCGCGGCGGAAACGTGTCGAGAAACGCGTCGAGCAGGGCGATGTCCTTCTTGAGATTTGGCGGCAGCTGAAAGAGCAGCGCGCCCAGTTTGGGGCCGAGAACCGCTGCCGTTTCCAGGAACTGCCGTACGCGATCCCCGCAGTCACGCAGCCGTGCCTCGTGCGTGATCCGTTTCGGCGCCTTCAGCGTCAGCTTGAACCGTTCCGGTGTGGCATTGCTCCACCCGGCCAGAATCTTCTCGTTGGGCGCACGGTAGAACGTGTAGTTGATTTCAACCGTCGGGAAGCGTTCGGCGTAATACGGCAGCATCTTCGTCGCCGCCAGCTTCTCGGGATAGAACGTCCCGCGCCACTCGGGATAGTTGTAACCCGACGTTCCAATCCAGATCATCGCAACCCCAAACGTCCACCTCCCAACCGGTCGTATCTTCGAAGTCTGGAAGCTGGAAGTTCCCAATCATGCCGCCCTGGCCCAGCGGATAAGAGTTCGGAAATTCGGCGGCCGCCCGTGCATCAGCAGACCGATCTTGAAGACCTTGCCGGCAAACCAGATGGCGGCCCATGCCGCACCGATTCCGACAACGATCGTCAGCCACACCTGCCACGCCGGCGGCGGTGAGTCCGACGCCATTCGCGTCATCATCGCGAAGCTGTTGATCGGTGGAATGAAACTGAGCGCGACGCTGAGCGCCGAGTTCGGCGCACGGCCAACCATCGGCGACAGCATGTACGGCATCATCAGCAGGAGCATCACCGGCCCCATCAGCGACTGCGCTTCCTGAATCTGATTGACGGCGGCGCCGATCGACATCATCAGCGCCCCGAAGACGATATAGGTAATGAGGAAGAACACCACGAAATAGACGATCAGCATCGGCTCGATGACGCCGAATACCGCGAACGAGTACAACGCGAGCAGGCCCAATCCGAGATAGATGCCGATCGCCACCAGTCCAATGCCGACCTGGCCGAGCAGCTTCCCCGCCATCAACTGAAATGGCGACACGGCCGCCAGCAGCACTTCGACGACGCGGCTCGATTTCTCTTCTACGGTTGAGGTCATCAGCGACTGTCCGCCCGTGATGACACCAACGAAAATGAACACGCCCACCAGGAATGGCAGCAGACGCATGAACTGACGCTGCGCACGCCGTTCGCCGGTAGCAGTGACGATGACCGAGGTTGGCCGCGTGACGCGCGTCATCGCCTCGACCTGCTGCTTATCCAGTTGCGCCGTGGCCAGACGGGCACCTACTAGCGCCTCGCGCATCGAATCGAAGAGCGCGGATTCGGTGGCATCGTCCAGGTTGCGCGACGCGTAGAGGTCAAACGTTCCGAATTCCGGGTTATCGGCGGCACGCTCGACGGCATCCGGTCGAACGACCACCAGCGCGAGTGGCCGGGTCGCCGCCTCGTCGCCGGACAAGGCTGCCTTTTCCCGCGCCAAATCCGCATCGACGGGCCGCTCGACGATGGTCAGGTTGGGCACGGCGCCCATCGCGCGCTGCATCGCATCGCTGGCCCGGTCGCCACCGGGCACACCGGCGACAGCGCGACGCGCGGTTTCGGCGCGTCGCGCCTCTATTGCTGACGCGGTCAGCGTCTCCCGCAGCCGCGGCAACACGCGGGTCGTCGGGTCGATGATGGCTACAGAACCGACCACCTGCGGCGATCGCACGGCCAGCAGCCGCGGGGCCACCATGATTCCCATCGCAATGAGTGCCGGAAACACGAACAACCCGATCAGGAACCCGCGGTTGGAGATGGTCGTCACGAATTCACGCCGCGCGACGATCAGGATCTTGTTCATGCCAGCGCTCCTTCGCTGCCGAGGCCCTTCAGCTTGGCCTGCAGCGCCCCTTCGGTGTCCGTGTCCTTGGCGTCCGCCGCGACCAGGCGCAGAAACACGTCCTCGAGCCGCAGTCGCGCGATCGCAACGCGCGCGACCGGCACCGCAGCGGCAATCCGCTGCATCGCCACGGTCGGTTCCGTTCCAGGGCGCAGATGCACTTCGAATCCGTCCACCGTCTGGCTGACCTGTTCCACATCGTCGATTGCACGCAGCGCGTCGGCCGGAGTGCGCTCGTCAAGAGGTTCGACCTGGATCACCCGCGGGTCGTACTGACGGCGCAGTCCGGCCATCGGTTCGTCGAGTACCTTCCGGCCGCGGTGAATCATCACGACGTGCTGGCACAATTCCTCTGCCTGCGTCATGACGTGCGTGGAGAACAGGATCGTCGCCCCGCGGCGCTGCTCTTCGGCGACGAGATCCTTGAGCAGCTTCACGCTGACAGGATCCAGTCCGCTGAACGGCTCGTCGAGGATGAGCAGCTCCGGCCTGTTGATGACTGCGGCGACGAATTCGACCCGGTGCGCCATGCCCTTCGACAGTTCCTCGCACTTCTTCTTTTCGATGTCGCCAAGGCCGACCCGCTCGAGCAGCTGTCGCGCCCGCCCCACGGCGTCGTCCGCCGGCACTCCTTTGAGCTGCGCGATGAATGTCAGGAAATCGCCGACACGCATCCGGCGATAGACACCCCGCTCTTCCGGGAGGTAGCCAATCCGATCCTTTGCCTCCAGCGCTGACGGGCGGCCCAGCACCGAGAGCGCGCCGGAGTCAGGGAAGAGAATGGACATCATCATGCGGATGCAGGTCGTCTTGCCGGCGCCGCTGGGACCGATAAAGCCGTAGGTCGCACCGCGCGGCACGACGAGGTCGAGCTCATCGACGGCACGCGTCGCGCCGAATGTCTTGGTGACGCGCTGGAGTCGTAACGCTGGTTCCATCAGGGACCCTCGAACTGCGCTTATACCACGGCAATCCGACACAGACAGGCGAGCGCGCTTTCCAGCGCTGCCACATCCTCGTGGTTCATATCGAGACGAGCGCGATTGTTGTTACAGTGGATACGCATGCGGGTCCGGATTGTTATGCTCGCCCTGGTCGTGATGGCCGGCTGCACCAGGCAGCCGCCGGCAAAGGAATATCAGCTGCAAGGGCAGGTTCTCGGGATCGAGCGCGACCGCAACGAGGTGCTGATCAAGCACTCCGACATCAAGGGCTTCATGCCGGCGATGACGATGCCGTTCAAGGTGAAGGACGCGTCGCTGCTGGCGGGCAAGGAGCCCGGCGATCTCGTGACGGCAACGCTCGTCTACAGCGAGGTGGACGCCTACCTGTCCACACTGACACGCACCGGCCATGCAGCGCTCGAAGCGCCGCCGGTCGTATCCGACGCGCCGCGCATCCTGATGCCGGGTGAGCAGGTGCCTGACGCGCTGCTGATCGATCAGAACGAAAAGCCGCGGCCGTTTTCCTCGTTCCGCGGCCACCGCGTGGCCCTCACGTTCATCTACACGCGCTGTCCGCTGCCCGAGTTCTGCCCGCTGATGGATCGCCATTTCGCCTCGGTGCAGAAGACGATCCAGAGCACACCAGCGCTCGGCGACGTGCGGTTGGTGACGATGACGCTCGATCCCGAGTTCGATACGCCTGCCGTTTTGAACAGCCACGCGCAGCAGCTCAAGGCGGACCCGGCCATCTGGACGTTCGTCACCGCAGAACCGAACGAAGCGGCACGGTTCGCCCGCCAATTCGGACTCTTCGTCGAGAAGGATCCAGCCGGCGGCGCCGCCATCACGCACAACCTGCGGACCGCGGTGATCGATCCCGACGGCCGGCTGGTGAAGGTGCATTCCTCCAACGACTGGACACCCTCCGATCTCGTTGCCGACCTCAAAGCGACTCCCGCTCCCGCGCACTGACCCGGCGGATCCGCCGCTACTGCCGCTCACCACCGCAGAGCGTCGAACCATCGCCCGTCTGCGTACGCCGTCCGCGGTGCAGCAGTGGTTGAATGCCCTGCCGTACAACCAGGAGCAAGGCGGCGAGACACTGCGATCCTTCCGCGGCGTCGTGCGGACCGGAACCGCGCACTGCCTCGAGGCCGCGCTGGCGGCAGCGGTCATCCTCGAACAGCATCGCTATCCGCCGCTGGTCCTCAGCTTCGAATCGATCGACCTGCTCGACCACGTCATCTTCGTCTACCGCACACCGACCGGGTGGGGCTCCGTTGCGCGCTCGCGCGATCCCGGCCTGCACGGCCGCAAACCGGTGTTTGCGACGCCGCGGGCGCTGGCCTTGAGTTACTACGACCCCTACATCGACTTCACCGGCCGCGTGAAAGCCTATGCGGTCGTCGATCTGCGCGTTCTCGGCAGCTACGACTGGCGACTGGCCGAAACGAATGTGTGGAAGGTCGAGCAGCTGCTGATCGACTGGCCGCATCGACTCATTCGCTCGTCTGATGCGCGCGCCGAAACGATGCGACGGAAGTACCGTGCGTTCCGGGAGGAGCACGGCTACAAGCCGTGGAAACACTACAAGAGACGCGATCGCTGGACGCCGCTGCCGCGCGAATACAGAAACCGCGGCTAATCGAGGTCGAAATCCCGCAGCGGCTTCGTCACCGGCTCGACGTGCGCCTGCTTCAGCGCTTCCTCGAACCGGCGCGCCAGCGCGTCGTCGCGGCCCTTCTCGTTTTGAACCGACTGCTCGAACAGCGCTTCGCGCCGAGCGGCTTCGGCCGCCAGTATTCGCGACGCATCGTGCAGTTCAGGCTTGTCGCCGCGCGCCGGCTCCTGATGCGACACCACTCGTCCGAGGTTCACGTCGATGACCAGCGACGAGCGGCAGCATGGGCAGGTCACCTCGATCTCGCTCTTCAGCTTAGCCATGCAGATATTCTAGTGGTTAGTGACCGACTCCCACTGGCGGACCCTCCGAGTCGCCACCTACAACATCCACCGCTGCCGGGGCCTCGACGGGCGCACGAGTCCAGCCCGCGTTGCCGACGTCATCCGCAGCATCGACGCCGACGTCGTCGCCTTGCAGGAAGTGATTGGCGCCGGCCCCTCGTCACCAGGGCACGCGGAAGAGCTCGGCGCGCTGCTCGGCATGGGGTGGGTGATGGCTCCGGCCCGACATCTGCGCGGGTGTCTGTTCGGCAACGTGGTGATGAGCCGGCTGCCGATCCGCCATCATTCCCAGTACGACCTCTCCTGGCGCACATGCGAACCGCGCTGCTGCCAGCGGGTGGACATCGCCATCGGCGACGACACACTGCATTTGTACAACGTGCATCTCGGCACTGCTCTGTTGGAGCGCCGCCACCAGGCTGGACGGCTCAGTGCCCTCCTGCACGATCGACGGATTGGCGTGCCGAAGGTCGTGCTCGGTGACTTCAACGAATGGATGCGGGGCCTGGCCACCGAAATGCTGAACGAGCGGCTGAAAAGCATCGACCTGCGGGCGCACCTGCGGCGGCGACGCACGTATCCTGGCGTCTTTCCGGTGCTACACCTGGATCACATTTACTACGAGGGGAATGTCGAGGTGGTCAAGCTGGAATTGCCGCGAACGCGGCTGTCGCTGATGGCGTCGGATCACCTGCCGCTCATCGCGGAGCTGCGGGTGCAGTTCTCCTAACCTTCCTCTTCGTACTCTTCTTCTTCGAGCGGGAGCGAGCGCGTCGGCGGACGCAGTGCCTCACGGTAGTCGTAGAGCGGGATATCGCGAACGTGCAGCGAGATCACGCAGCCGGGGCCCTTTGCATCGACCACGACGGTGACCGGACTCCCTTCGACGCCTTCGCGAAAGGCGAGCCGGCACCCGCAGGCAAGGCGAGCGTGCGTGAACCCCTTCAACATGAACGGATCATACTACCGGGGGGGGCCGATGCAAACTCCCAACTGGCAACCTCCAAAACATCTTGCCTACAGGAGGCGCTTGATCTCCCGCTCGAACTGCTCGAGGCTGCGGATCCCCGACTGTTTCTTCGCGATCCTGCCCTCACGGTCGATGATGATCGTCACGGGAATCCCCCACATCGGACCGTACGCCTCCTGGATGTTCTCGTGTCCAGCGCCGACGAGAACGGGATAGTTCATCTGATACTTCGCGGCGTAACTCTTCAAATCTTCAGGTTTGTCGTCCACTGAAAAACCAAGGACGACAATGTCGTCTTTGTACTGGGTCTGCAGCGTGACGAGGTCCGGGATCTCCTGCTTACACGGCGTGCACCACGTGGCCCAGAAGTTCAGCACGATGATCTTTCCCTTGTAGGACGCAAGGTGCACGTCCGCGCCGTTCATGTCCTTGACGGTGTAGTCGAGCGACGCCGTTTTTCCACTCGCTTTCGAATCATCGAACTCGTCGCTCTGTGCCACTGGAGCGGCGGGCGTTTCGTCGGGAGGAGGCGCCTGCAGATCGGACGCGGCCCAGAGCAGACCAAGCGCCAGCGCCACTGAGCCCATCGCTATCCAGGCGGCGCGACGCGACAGTCTGGGCTCAGGCAACGGCGCGGCAGGCGGCAGGGCCTCGTCCGGCGCCACCCCGGTTGGCGGGTTTTCAATGTCCGGCGTCGCATCCAATCGGGTCCGCGCCGCCTGTATCTGTTCGTCCATTCAATTCTCCGGCGTCTCCACCATTGCGAAACGCTGCTACCGCGCTTCGGCCATCACGTATTGCAACAGGCCGCCCATATCGCCCCCGCTCACCGGCCACACGAGCACGTAGGTCCTGTCGCCACGGTTCCAGATGTGCGAGCGATGGCCCAGCGAGACGAGATCACCGGCGTGCCGTGTGACGCCGTTCAACATATACAGTGACACGTCGTGGCCGCCAACGCGGTACATCACGTGCGGCAGCCAGCCGTCCGCGTACAAGCAGCGGCGTGCGCCAAGCAGGTGAACGCCGGCCGCCGGCGAAGAAGGCGGCACGCGCACGTTCCAACCGTAATCCTGCTGCAGCATCCGCTCGACGCGACGGGCGTCCTCGTCGGCCGACTCGCCAGTGGCGAACAACCGGAAGCACTTGGCGTGATCGGCGGTGAGCTGCGCAGCGAGCACCGTGTCGGAACGGTGGGTGGCGAGGGAAAAAAGGAAGAGGGCAACGGCACCCGCCATGATGGCCGTTACCGACGCAAACGGCCGCAGCGCAAAGCGCCGTCGTCGAGCCGATGCCGAGGCGTGATCGCGCAGCAGAGCCTCGCAGCGGCTGCGCAGACCAGGCGGCGGTGTGGTGTCCGTCAGCGCGCGCGCCTGGCTGCGTAGAATCGCGCGCGCGCCGCGTTCGCGATCCGCCGCTGATTGGCAGAGACGACAGCGATCGAGGTGGCGCCGCACCTCCGCCTGTTCGCTCGCCGGCAGGAGATCGTCGACGTAGGGGGCGAGACGACCGGCCGTGCGACGACAGTCCTCGTTCATCATCGGGTAAGACGCCCCTCGCGCTCGACGTGACCCGACGCTGAGCTGAGCCGTTCGAACAGCAGGCGGCGGCCACGCGAGATTCTGGACATAACCGTTCCAATCGGGATGCCGAGCATCTCTGCTATCTCGGCATATGTGAACTCTTCCACGTCACGCAGCCAGACGGCGTCGCGAAACGCCTCCGGCAGAGCATCGAGCGCAGCTTGCAGATCCTCTCGCAGCGTTGCGCGCAACAGAATCTCTTCCGGGGTCTCGAGGGCTGCGGCGCCGCTCGAATCGGCGGCTTCCTCGACCCGCGTGCTGTCAACCTCCACCGGCGCCCGCGTCGTGTCGCGCCGCCGATTCCTCCACGTGTTGAGCAGGATCGTATACAGCCACGCCTTCAGGTTCGTCCCCGGCTTGAACCGCTCCGAGAACCGCAGCGCCTTGACAACGGTGTCCTGCACCAGATCTTCCGCGTCCGTCGGGTTTCGCGTCAGCCGGAGCGCTGTCGCGTAGAGCGGCTCGAGAAACTCGAGGGCCCCGGCCGCAACGGCGTTGGCGGCATCGCGTTCACCGGCCGACATGGCCCAATTCCATAACCCGGCACGTGGTCAGGCTATTCCCGGTGTGATCCGTTCCAGAGGACAGAAATCGTGGCTTTTGTGCGGACACGCTGCGCGAGCACCGCCAAACGGGCCCTTTCACTGCGCACCTCATCGGTACACCCTTTGCTGCTGCGCGCACGATACCCGCATTGCGGGCGTCAAAGTGACAGCTGTAAGATCGCGACTCCCGTATTTCTCCACGCGCGATTCTCTCGAGGAGTCCCTATGACCACCCGAAGGCGGCTTGGTCTTGCCGTCGCCACAGCGCTCGTGCTTGCGCTGACGACGTCGGTCGCGGCGCAGACACCGTATGTCCCGTATTTCGGCAAGAACCAGGTGCGCTACGACCGTTTCGAGTGGTGGACCTACGAGACCGATCACTTTGTCATCTACTACTACCCCGAAATCGAGCCGCATCTGGAGCGGATGGCAGGCTATGCCGAAAGCGCGTATCAGCACGTCAGCTCGGAACTCAAGTACGACCTCGCACACAAGGTTCCGCTAATCCTGTTCCAGACCAGCAGCGAATTCCAGCAGCAGAATGTCGTGCCCGGCGCGGCCCAGGAGGGCGTGGGCGCGTTCGCCGAGCCGGTTCGTCAGCGCATTGTCATGCCGATGGACGAGCCGTTCGACCTGCTTTACCGCCTCATCGTCCACGAACTGACTCACCAGTTCGAGTACGACATGATCCCGACCTCGCTCATCCGTCGCGCGGTGCCCCTCTGGGTCAACGAAGGGCTGTCGGATTACATGACCGGCATCTGGAACCCGCTCGACCAGATGCAGGTCCGCGACGCGGCGATCACCGACATCATCCCGAAGATGTCGAGGCTCGAAGGACCGAGCGACGTCGGCGGCGGCCGCATGGTCTACAACCTCGGGCATGCCGTGTTCGAATTCATCGAGGCGAAGTGGGGCAAAGAAGGCATCCGGCAGTACCTCTTCAACCTTCGCAAAGCGGTCATCGGCGGCGGCGAGGAAGCCTATCAGGAAACGTTTCAGATCAGCGCCGACGAATTCGATCAACAGTTCGACAAGTACCTGAAGGATCGATTCAAGCCGTTCCGTGACAAGGAGCGGCCCGCCGACTACGGTCGCAATCTCGGACCTGATCCCGAGCGCGGCCCGTTTCGAGGCGCGTATACCGTCGAACCGTCGCCATCCGGCGAGATCCTGGCGATCGCAACCGCCAATGCGTCCGACCGCGAGCTCGACATCGTCCTGATTTCGGCCAAAGACGGAAAGCGACTGCCCGACGGCAATCTGACCGGCGGCTTCGATCAGGATCACGGCTTCGAGTACCTCGTGACTCCAGGCGGGCGCTTTATCACCGTGCCCTGGTTGTCGTGGTCGACCGACGGCGACTTCCTGGCGTACTTCGCGCGAACCGAAAAGTCGCGAACCCTGATCGTTCAGAACGTGCTCACCAAGAAGATCAAGGAACGCATCGAGATGCGGACGCTCGACGACCCCGAGTCGCCCGACATCTCTCCTGACGGTCGCCGCGTCGCTTTCATGGCACAGCAGGGCGGCACGTCCGACATCTTCGTCGTCGACCTGATCAGCAGGGAAATCATCAACGTCACCAAAGACGAGTTCGCAGATTCCGGCCCGACATGGTCACCGGACGGCCGTTCGATCATCTACATCGCCCGCGTCAGCCAGAACGAAAAACTGTTCCGCCTCGACGTGGAGTCCGGCCGCAAGACGCAGATCACCTTCGGCACGCACGACGACGGGACGGCAAAGTTCCTCGACGATGACACGATCGCCTTCGCGTCCACGGCGACGGATCCCTCCAAGCCGCTCGATCCGGCCATCGCCCGCAACGGCAACATCTACAACATCTGGACGCTGAACCTGAAAACGGGCGAGCTGCGCCAGTACACCGACGCGGTGGCCGGCAACCCGTACGCGGTCGTGATCAACGACGGCAACGGCCGCAACAGGATCGGCTTCATCAGCTACTACAAGGCCGACTACGAACTGCACACGCTTGAACGGCGCGAACCGATCGTCACCGCCGCGTCGGCGGACTTCGGCGAGCCCGGCGCGATCATTCCGTTCCAACCGCCACTGACCCACACGCTCATCACTGACAACAAGAAGAAGAAGGGCACCTTCGAGAAGCTGTTCCTCGACGGCCGTCCGCCGGTGAACGTCGGCGTCACCAGCGGCGGCGACATCTTTGGCGGATCGGCGGTGACCTTCAGCGACGTCCTCGGCGACCAGCAGTTCACGCTGTATGCGGCGTCGATTTCGCAGTACCGCACGCTGTCGTTCTCGTATCTGAACCTCGCCCGCCGGTTCAACTACGCCCTGCAGGCGTTCTCGCAGACGCAGTTCTTCTACGGCAACCTCGAAAACATCCTCTACGAGACGTCGTTCATCGTCGATCGCGATTACGCGCTGGCGACACGGACCGTTCGCGGTGGCACCATCTTCGGGATCTGGCCGTTCAACCGTTATCGCCGGGCCGAAGTGTTCGGCGGCTTCATGCAGTACAAGGAAGAGTTCAACGACCCGAGCCTCGAGGCGCTGTCGCAGCAGTATCAGCAGGAGCAGTACGGCCGGTCGCTGTTCCGCGACGGCAACTTCATGCCGCTCGGCGTGAACTTCGTCGAGGAGACGACCGTGTTTCGCGAGTTCGGTCCGCTGGCCGGGCGGACGATGCGGATCGGCTTCGAATACGCGCCGAAACTGGGCGGCTCCATGCTGTCGCGCCACACCTTCGACGCCGATGCACGCTACTACCTCCGCCTCGGTGGCAGTGGCCTCCTCGCCTTGCGTGCCCGCGGCTTCCGCAGCTGGGGCGACGCGCCCGACTTCATGTATTTCGGCGGTAACTCCGAGATGCACGGGTACGAGTACCTCGAGTTCGTCGGCGACCGGGCGGGATTCCTGAATGCCGAACTGCGCTTCCCGTTGATTCAGGCGATGCTGACGCCGCTTGGCGTGCTTGGGGGAATTCGCGGCGTGCTCTTCGCCAACATGGGCGGCGGCAGTTTCGGCCAGACGGCTGATCCGGCACGGCAGGGGCAACCCTTCCGGTGGGCGACGAACAAGGACGAGATCTACACGCCGGTTGCGGCCTATCTGCCAGTCAGCGCGTTCCAGCAGATACCGGTGATGGGCCAACCGACGCACGTCAGCGGGTTCCGCCTGGTGGACGCGCGCGCCTCATACGGGATCGGCCTCGAGACATTCGCGCTCGGCTTCCCTGTCCATTTCGACTGGTCCTGGCGAACGCTGATGAACAGGGACTGGGAGGACCTGCGCTACATGGCGTTCGGCGGCAGCCACGCCTTCCGCAAGCCGCAGTTCGCTCTGTGGATTGGGTACGACTTCTAAAGCGCGAAACGCGCGACGCCGCAGACGATCGCTGACGAGATCACGGAGAAGAAACTATTCTTCGCGATCTCGTGTGTGGGTGTGAGGGCTCATCGCGCCCACGTGTACAAACGAACCGGTTCACCCGACCAGCGAGTCTCGGCAACCAACCGCACATCCGGACTGGCTGCGATCAGACGCGCAGTCTCTTCACAGTCGGGTTTCGACGCATGTGGCAGACCACAGTTCAACGTGACGTGGGTAACGCCACGGCTGCGAAGCTCGTTGACCGTGCTGCCACGTGGAAACTCGGCGAGCGCCTGCCGAACAGGACCGTACGACGGCGGCAGGAATGAACTGTAGCCGCCAACCATCGGCGCCCAGTGCCACAACGAGAAATACTGAAAGACCGCGCTGTTCCAGCTCTCCGGCCCGATTGGCAGCTCGGCGAGCACGACGCTCGGAGTGTTCCTGATCTGCTCGTAAATCGAGGGCGGCTCCCTCCACACGGGAACCATCGTGTCCAGTTTCGACAGCGACTCGACAACGATGAACCCATATACCGCCGCCAGGACAACGGTCTTCGCGACGGTTGACGGACAACGTCGGAGCAGCCGTTGCACGCCAAACGCTGCAAAAATCGAAAGCGTAAAACCGACGAGAATGCTGAACCGCGACGCGACCCGCATGCCGCGGAACGGAGGCACCCATCGGTACAAGTAAGGGTAGATGACGCCATTGAATCCTCGCGACGCGTCGAACGTCAGGAGGAGACTGACGGCGTACACAAGGCGCAGCGTCGTGAAGGGCGGTGCCAGGCCGACGAGGGCGAGCGCGAGAGGGGCGACGCCGGGAAACAGCGCGCGCTCGGCCTTCGGCGCGGGGTCGGCCCACCACCGATTGAATTTTTGTCCGCTGAAATAGTCCCCAATCTCGGCGCTGTACGGCTTCACCTCTTCGATCCGACGCTCACCCTTCATCGGCTGTGCCGCGGCGAACGCCTGGAAAAGCGGCGCCGCCACAAGGCAGGTGACCAGCGCCGCAGCTGCGGCTGGCACGATGATTCGGCGGATCGACGGACGATGTATCCAGACCAGGCCAACGCCAACGACAGCCGCGTAGACGGCCAAGAACACCGCGTAGTACATCGACGAATAGATCTGTCCGATCATCGCCGCCGCCAAGGTCCAGGCGTAGGGCCACCGTCCGGTGCGGATGAACAGATGCAACGCAAGAAGAGCCAGCGGCATCCACATCGTCATCTGGCCTTCGAAATAGCTGATGTGTTCGAGCCGGTACGGATAACAGGAGAAGATCACCGCGGCGATGAACGCCGCGGCCGAAGAGGCTGTGAGGCGCTCGACGAAGACGTAGGTAGCGATTCCAGATAGCCACACGGCTAACAGGAACAACAGGTTGTAGGCGAGCACCGGCGGAACACCAAGGGCGGTGAGCGGTGTTTGTATGAGGCCCGGAAGGATGCTGGGATCCGACAACGTCAGCGTGACGCGTTCGGGGTAGAAGATGTTCGCATCGAACAGGTGAGCGGGATCTGTCGCGAGTTGATGCGACACCCACCCCAGTCGCCACATCGAAAAAAGCGGATCGCCGTAGTCGTGCACCGAGTCCAGGTGACGGACGACGTCAACGAACACTATTGCAATCGCGACCGTGAGACCAACGCCTGCCAGGACCGCATGGCGCCACGATCTGGTCTTCGCCAGAGACGCGGCGCCAGTGTCGGTCGCGAACGCTCGTGACAAGGCTCTTGAGAGCAGGGAACCCGCCGGGGCGCGACCGAATAGCAGTCGCCGAAGTACGAGAACGGCCAGGAGCCACAGGAACGTTCGAGCGGGCGCGCGAAAACGGATAGCAACGCCGTAAACGGAAACGACAAAGCCACCGAACAGAAAGACATAAGCGAGAATTGCCGTGAGAATCACCGCCCCGGCATCCAGGACGGCAAGAAGCGCCCTCGGTCCGCGGTTCACGGTCGTTTCAAAGTCTTTGCCTTCTCCAATCGCCTGGCGGCCTTCGTGGTTCAAATCCAGTTTGGGCTTTCAGAACTTCTGCAACCGCAGCTCACTCGCGGCGAGGTCCATGGTGACGCGGTAGGACGCAAGGAACTTGTGTCCGACGATGCCGCCAAGCTGGAAGCCGAGGAGCAGGCTGGGCGCGCGCAGGTTGAGGACGACCAGCGGCACGTTGCGGTACTCGATCCGATCGAAGTCGAGATTGAGCCCCGGCATCAGGAACGCGTCGCGATCCCATCCGGACGTTCCCCACACGCGTAACGGAATCCGCCGATAGGGCGAGGGCGGCAGCGCATCCGCCGTGTCGGAGCTGATCGAGATTACTTCTCCGCCGGTATCGACGACGAAGTAGGTGGGGTGATTCTCGTTGAGCATGCCGCGGACCATCGCCAGCCGGTGCATGCGCATCGGTATCCGGTAATCGGCCGGAGCATCGGGCAGCTTCTGCCCGATCGTCAGCAGCTGCTTCTGATAATCGATGGTCAGCGATAAGCCGAGCGCCAGCGGCGAGAAGCTCTCCGTTTCAGGTTTCGGCATTCCGCGCAGGGCCGGCGCCTTGATCAGGACCGGCACATTGCGAATCTGCAGCGTCCCCAGGTCCAGGGACTTGATGCGTCCCAGCTGCAGGCCGCGCATGCCGATTTCACCAACGCCTGCACTGATGGTGTTGGTGACGGCCTTGACGCGCTCGCGGCGCGCGGTCGGCACCGAGATGATGGTCTCCTCGGACCCGGTGTCGAGAACGAAGTCCTGCGCGGCACTGCCGTTGACACGGGCGCGAACGATGATCTTGCCGTTGACGAGCCTGAACGGCAGGGTGTGGAGCGCCGCACGATCCTCGGCGTCGATGTCGATCGGGATCTCGCCTTTGAACGACTCGAGGAACGAGACCTGGGAGCGTGCCCACAGCGCCTTCTGGCTGCGTTCCTTGTTCGGCAGCAGATTGATGTAGCTGCGCAGCGCGTTCGCCGCGTCGTCATAGCGGTTCAGGCGCTCGTACAGTTCGCCGACAAGCGCGTGGATCTCTCCGTCGCGCGGCGCCGCCGCAGAGGCGGTCAACGCCAGGTCGAGCGCTTCGTCGAGCTTGCCGACGGTCGCCAGCGTGCGGGCGCGGCCGAACTGGGCGCGCGAGGAACCGGCCGTATGTTGCAGCGCCTGCACATAAGCGCCGTCGGCCTCGTCGAATTGCCCAAAGGCCCACAGCGCGTCGCCGTAGAGGGCGATGCTCTCGGCGTCGGCATCAGGCTGCGCGCGGAGCGCTGACGCCGTCTCGCGTGCAATGCCGAACTCGGCGACCCGCAGCGCCGATCGGATTTTGCCCTTGCGCGCCTGGGTGGCGATGGCCGCGTCGGTGCTGCGCAGGGCCTGGTCAAACGCGTCGAGCGCGTCGTGGTACCGCGCCTGGTCGAAGAGCAGCGAGGCGAGCTGGATCTGCAGTTCGGCGTCGGCGTCGGTTTCTGCGCGGAGACCGAACGACGCGGTCAGAACGAGAGTGGCGATGCAACCAAGGCGGAGGATTGTAGCGGGCATGCTCGCTCCATCGGTGCTTGAGTTCGTGGCAGCCTTACGCCCCCGCCGTTCGGCTGTCGCGCACGGCCCCCGACCAACGTCGAGGTACGCCAGCGCGTTCGATCACGCTTTCTGAAAAAACTCGGCGTTCACGGCAATAAAGTTCGTCCACTTTTCAGGCGTCTCGTCGAGCGCGAAAATCGCCTCGACGGGACACGCCGGCACGCAGGCGCCGCAGTCGATGCACTCGTCCGGGTGGATATACAGCATGTCGGCCGATTGGAACTGCGGCTCGTCCTTCCGCGGGTGGATGCAATCGACCGGGCAGACGTCAACGCAGGCGGTGTCCTTGGTACCGACGCACGGTTCACAGATGATGTAGGCCAAAGCTCTCCCTTATGGAACGGAAAAGTATACCCTGCGCGGTTGTTCTCATTGCCCTGGTCGGCGTGATGCGGGCCGCTGCCGACGTCGCCTGGCACGACGTCCGTGAATACGTCGGGCTGTTCGCGCCGGTCAATCATGCCGATGCCTACAGCGCCGCCGTGTCGCCGGTGGATCTCGACCGCGTGCTGGGAGAAATCCGCGCCGATCCGGCACTCGGCGCGGCACCGGCCGGCTGGCAGGCGCGCAGCGAATCGCCGCAGGATGCGTTCGGAACCGGCGGCCTCTACAACCGCTGGCTGCTGACCCAGGCGTACGGTAGCGCGCAGCCGCGCGTCGCCCGTGGCACGCGCACCGACCGCGGGCGCGTCGTCGAGGCCTGGACGCTCATTTCGCCGTATCCGTCGGCTGACCTTCGGACTCTGCATTCGGGCACGTTGCGGCTTATCCTCCAAGTGGCGCCATGAGGATCAGCACAGCAGCCTTCGTCGCGGTCGTGACGGCGGCCAGCGCAGCATCCGGGCAAACGCTCCCGTCCGAGCCGGTGACGCTGGCTGGCGGCCGCGTCGTCATCGGCGGCGACGTTGCCGCGACGATGGCGCCGCAGGACTTCGGGTTCTTCAACTACAGCGACTACGAACAGACGACGTTGCGGCAGTTCCGTCTCGGGATGAGCGCACAGATTCGAGTCTCGGAGCGGATTGCGATCCTCGGCGAGCTGCGCTCGGAGAATCTCGAATACATCACGCCGTTTGCACTGTACGCACGTATTCGTCCGCTGCCCGAGCATCGGCTCGATATCCAGATCGGTCGCATTCCGCCGACCTTCGGCACCTTTGCCAGGCGGACCTACAGCAGTGACAATCCGCTCATCGGATACCCGCTCGCCTATCAATACCTGACATCGTTGCGTGCCGACAGCGTGCCGGCAGACGCAACCGAGCTGCTGCAGATGCGCGGGCGCGGCTGGCTCTCGTCGTTTTCCGTCGGCAACCCGATTCCCGATCATGGCGTTCCACTAGTCAGCGCCCTGACATGGGACACCGGCGTGCAGGTCTCGACCGGATGGAAGATGGTGACGGCGGCGGCGGCGCTGACGAACGGAACGGTGTCGAACCCTCGCGTCGCCGACGACAACACCGGCAAACAGCTCGCCGCGCGCGTCACCGCCACCCCGACGATCGGCCTCACGTTCGGGGCTCGTTCGCACGCGGCGAATTCCTCGACAGCGACGTCCGCGCGCTGCTGCCGGATGGCAACGCGCATCACTATGAACAGCGGGCAGCGGAATTTGACGTCGAGTATTCGCGTGACCACTGGCTGGCGCGGGCAGAAGTCATTGGCAGCGAGTGGAGCCTGCCGATGCCGGCGATGAGTCCGGCGCCGGTGCCGGTGCGTTCGCTGGCGACGTCGTTCGAGGGTCGCTACGCCTTTGCTCCCGGCTGGTACGCGGCGGCACGGGCCGAGCATCTCGGGTTCAGCAAGATTGTCGCGACGACGCGGACCGACGAGTGGGAAGCGCCGGTGACCCGCGTCGAAGTGGGCGCCGGATACTACCTGCAGCGGAACCTGATCGCGAAGATGTCGCTGCAGATGAACCGTCGCGATGGCGGCCGCGTGCCGAAGTCGAATCTCGCCGCCGTGCAGCTGCTCTACTGGTTCTGATCGTGATGAAGCGCCTGACCGCTCTGTCGTGCCTCGCCGCGTGCCTGGTCCTGGCGACCGCGGTGCTGCCGGCGCAGCCGCGGCTCGGCGCCATCCGCGGCCGCGTTGAGGTCCGGCGCGTGTTCGCGCCGCCCGAACGGCGGCCGTCGGTCGCCGAACTCGGCGCGCCGCCGCTACGCGAGATCGCTGACCTGCGGCGTACGGTGGTCTATCTCGAGACGGCGCCCGCCGCCGCGCTCGAAGCGCGCGAGCCGGAGCGCGCACGGATGGATCAGCGCAACGAGACGTTCCTTCCGCACGTCCTGGCGGTCGACGTCGGCACCGTCGTTGACTTTCCGAACAACGACACGACGTACCACAACGTCTTTTCGCTGTCGAAGACGCGGAAGTTCGACCTCGGGCGATATGCGCAGGGCAAGTCGAAGCCGGTACGATTCGATCGTCCGGGGGTGGTGCGCGTCTTCTGCGACATCCACTCGCACATGAGCGCGTTCATTCTCGTGTTCAGCCATCCCTACTACGCCAAGGCGGAAGCTGACGGCAGATACAGGATCGACAACGTGCCGCCGGGAACCTACACGGTGGCGGCCTGGCACGAAGGCGAGACGCGTGAGACCAAAACCGTCACCGTGCCGCCGCAAGGCGGCGACGTGGATCTGGACTTCGACGTCCAATGATGCGAATCGCCTCGTCGCTGACCAACCGAATCTTTCTGGCGTCGACGCTGCTGGCGGTGTTCGCCCTCGGGTTCACGCTCTATTTTTTGAACGCTCGCCTCTCGGCAGAGGCGGAAGCCGATTTGCGACGAAGCGTCACTGGTGCGGCAACGCTGGTCGATCGGCGGCGCGCGGACGACACCGAGACGTTCACCACCCTGGCGCGCAACATTGCTGATCTGCCGAGGCTGAAGGCAGCGGTGAGCACCAATGACCCGCCAACCGTTCAGCCGCTGGCCGATCAGTACCTGGCGCCACTGAACGCGGGGCTCTACCTGGTGACCGGTCGCGGCGGCGACGTGCTCGCCGCGTCGGCGCCCGACGTGGCCAACCTCAGTGCCGCCCGGTTTCCGCCGGACTCGCCACAGGAATTCTTCACCTTGACCACGCATCAACGTGGAATGCTGCAGATCATCAGCGTCCCGCTGTTCATCGACAGCGGCGTGCGCGAGGTTCTCGGCCGCCTCTCGGTCGGCTTTTTCATGGACGACACGGTTGCGTCGCGCTTTCGTGAGCTCACCGGCAGCGAGGTGGCGTTCGTCGCCGATGGGCATGTGCTCGCTTCGTCGCTTCCGGCAGCGGCACGTCGCCGGCTGACTCCACTGCAGCCGTCGGTGGCCCCCTCGCGGGTGCAGCTCGGAAACGAAGAGTACCTGGCACTCGCCAGACCGATGCTGACCGCGAACGGGCCAACCGTAAACGGCACGAGTCCGCCGATGACGGTCGTCCTCCGGTCGCGAACGGAACGGCTGCGCGTCTTGCGCACCCTGCGCGCCGGGCTCGCCGGCACGCTGGTGGTGACGGTGCTGCTCGCCACCGTCCTCAGCTATCTGGTCGCGCGCACGATGACGCGGCCGCTCGCGGCGGTGACCAGCGCGATGCGCGACGTCGCCGCCACCGGCGACCTGACGCGCAAGGTGACCGTCCGCAGCCGCGCGTGGGATGATGAAGACGCGCGGGTGCTGGCCTCCTCGTTCAACACGCTGACCGATTCGATTGCGCGCTTTCAACGCGAGGCGGCGCACCGGGATCGGTTGTCGTCGCTCGGCCGGTTGTCGGCGGTCATCGCGCACGAGATTCGAAACCCGCTGATGATCATCCGCGCATCACTGACGTCGCTGTGGGACGACTCGGTCCCGGCAACGGAGCGGCGCGAAGCGCTGGCGGATATCGACGAGGAAACGAAACGGCTGAATCGGATCGTCACGGAAGTACTCGATTTCTCGAAGCCAATCCGATTCGACCGCAGCGAGACGCAGGTCAACGACGTCTGCCGTGCCTCGTCGGCCGCCGCCTGGGCGGGCAGCAACGCGCCGCCGATCGAGCTCGATCTCGATCCGGCGATTCCTCCCGTCGTCACCGACGCGGAACGGCTGCGCACCGCGCTCGTCAACATCCTGTCGAACGCGCGCCATGCCGTCGAAGAGACGGCCGCCCCTGCCCCGGCCGTTGTCCTCACCACCCGGCGCCACGATGATCGGATTGCGGTGACCGTCCGCGATCGCGGCCCAGGCATCGCCGCGGAAGATCTGGCGCACATCTTCGATCCGTTCTTCACGACGCGCCGGACGGGTACTGGCCTCGGCCTGCCGATTGCCAAGAACATCATCGACGGCCTCGGCGGCTCGCTCTCGATCGACAGCCGGCCCGACACGGGCACTGAAATACGCATCGAGCTGCCCGTCGACGGGATGGAGCCTGCATGAACGGACCGCGCGGCGCCGTGCTGCTCGTCGACGATGAGGAAAAGATTCTGAAACGGCTTGGCCGTGCCCTGCGCGATGAGGGTCACGACGTCGTCGAAGCCGGGGCGGTGCGCGATGCGCAGCGGCATCTCGCCCACCGCGCCTTCGATCTGCTCGTCGTCGACAACGTGATGCCCGGAATGACGGGCCTCGAGCTGCTGCGCGAGGTCTTTTCGACGCTCCCAGAGGCCGAGCGTCCTCAGGTCGTCATGATGACCGCGCACGGGTCCACGCAGATCGTCAGAGAGGCCTTCAAGCTCGGGGTCGAAGACTTCCTCGAGAAGCCGTTCGAAGTCGACGAGCTGCTCGGGCTGGCCCGGCGTGCCGTACGCAGCCGGCGGCTGCAGACCGAAAAGCAGTATCTCATCAGCGAACGCGACGCCGAATTCAATCACTACGGCATCGTCGGCCGCAGCCGGGCGATGCAGGACGTCATCCGGCGCGCCGAGCTCGTCGCGGAAACGAAGAGCACGGTCCTGATCACCGGCGAGACCGGCACGGGCAAGGAAATGGTGGCCCGCCTGATCCATCACCGCAGCGCCCAGCGCGAGATGCCGCTCATCAAGGTGAATTGCGCCGCCATCCCCGAGACGCTGCTCGAATCCGAACTGTTCGGCCACGTCCGCGGCGCCTTCACCGGCGCGACGATGAGCAAGCGTGGCAAATTCGCGCTCGCCGACGGCGGATCGATTTTCCTCGACGAAATCGGCACGATGTCGCCGGCCGTTCAGTCGAAGCTGCTGCGGGTGCTGCAGGAGCGCGAGTTCGAGCCGCTCGGCGCCGAACGGACGCAGCGTGTTGACGTGCGCGTGATCGCCGCCACCAACCGCGATCTGAAGCAGATGGTGTCGGACACGCGCTTTCAAGAGGACCTCTATTACCGCCTCAACGTGATTCCCATCGAGATCCCACCGCTGCGCGAACGGCGCGAGGACATTCCGGTGCTGGTCGATCACTTCGTCGAGAAGCACCGGCAGCGCACGGGCAAGAAGATCGACCGCATGGACGATGGCGTCATTGCAGCGCTCGAACGGTACGAGTGGCCGGGCAACGTCCGTGAGCTGGAAAACACGATCGAGCGCGCCGTGGTGCTGACGACCGGTCCCGTGATTACAGCGAGCGCCATCTCCCTGGTCGGCGCGACCTCCGCCTCGTCTTCGGGATTGCCGTCGATGCGGCTGCACCAGAACATCGAATGGGTCGAACGCGAGACGATCCGGCGCGCGCTCGAGCAGGCCGGCGGCATCAAGAAGGATGCAGCCGAATTGATGGGGATCAGCCAGCGTGCTCTCAGCTACTACCTGGCGAAGTACAGGATTGATTAGCCGGGCTAGGTGGCGCCCCGACGGGGCACCCGCCCCGCCCTACGAGTCACCGGTGCGTAGGCCGCGCCCCTCCAGGCATGCCGGCGGGTTTCAAATCTCGTACTGACTTACAGCGGCAGTAACAAGCCGCGGTGATGGTCGCCGGATTCTGGCGGTTTCCTCACCGCAACCGGGGCACTGGGCTTGCTGCTGTGGACGCCGGGATGCTCTGTCGCAACGATTGCGTCCGTACGCGGGTATGGCAGTGCGTGGCGGGCGCCACGTTGGCAATCGCGGCGAGCGCGATGCTCGACAATCGCTCCCTGGCGCAGACAAGCGAACCCCGCGTCGTTGAAATCATGGCGCGGCGGTTCGCGTTCGAGCCGGCGGAAGTGGAAGCCATGGTCGGCGAGCGGATCCAGCTGATCGTACGCTCGGCCGACGGCGTCCATGGCCTGGAAATCAAGAAACTGAAAATCAAAAAGGAGGTCCCGCGCGGCGGGGAACCCGTGACCATCGACTTCACGCCAACCACTGAAGGCATCTTTCCGATTCTCTGCTCTGAGTACTGCGGGAACGGACACAACGACATGCGGGGTACGTTGATCGTCCGCGGCGTCGCGAGTACCGAACCGTGAGGCCGCTCGCGCTCATCGTCCTGGTGGCGCTCGTTACCACGCTGGCGCCGGCTGTCGCGGCGGCGCAAAATCCGGCGCCACCGCCCGCCGCCGACGACGCCGATCGCGATCCGAACCCGGCGCAACCGGACTTCACGGTCGTGAATCTGCCGACGACGCTGCGACTTCCCCGGTTCAAGAGCGCCTTCCGTGTGACGCACCGGTTCACACGTCCGCTCGGCCAGGGCGATTTCGGCGACCTGGCGGACGACCTGTTCGGTCTCGACAACGGTGCGCTGATCGGCCTGGAGTACCGATTCGGGGTGATGAGCGGCCTGCAGGCCGGCATCCTGCGGACGAATCTCGACAAGACGATCGAATTCTTCGGCCAGTACAACGTCCTCAACCAGCGCAGCGGCGCGGCGGTCGGTCTCGGCGTCATCGGCTCCGTCGAGGGCATCAACAACTTCCGCGACAGTTACAGTCCTTCGCTGGGCGTGGCGATCTCGCGGGAGTTCGGCGACCACGCAACGGTGTATCTCGAACCGATCTGGGTGAACAATGCCAACCCGAGTCCCAGTGACCTCACCGACGAGGACAACGACACGTTTCTGATTGCGTTCGGCGCGCGCGCGCGAATCCGCCCCACCGTGTATCTCGTCGGCGAATTCAACGGACGCGCGGCGGGGTACTCGCCCGGCACGCACCAGGGCTCGTTCGCCATCGAAAAGCGGGCCGGCGGCCACGTTTTTCAGCTGAACTTTTCGAACGGCTTCGGCAACACGATGGGTCAGGTGGCACGCGGTGGGACATCCAGCGAGGACTGGTATCTCGGTTTCAACATCTCGAGGAAATTCTTCTAATGGCTACACGAATCCTAATCAACAGCAGTCTGGCGATGGCGCTGGCACTCGGCTTCGCCGCGTGCGGAGGAGACGGCGGTCCAGTCTCGCCGAGCGGCAACGGCGGCGGTGGGAACGACGGGGCGGTTGGAGCCACAGTGACCATCACGTCGGCTGGTGTCTCGCCCAAGGATGTGACGATCTCGGCGGGTCAACGCGTTCAGTTCGTCAACAACGACACGCAGGCCCACACGATCAACTCCGATCCGCATCCGGAGCATACGAACTGCCCGCCGATCAACGATGTCGGGTTCACCGCGACCGGCGCGACAAGGACGACGAGCAACATGACGACGGTGCGCACCTGCGGGTACCACGACCACAACCTGCCGGACGATGCGCGGTGGAAGGGAACGATCCGGATTCAATAGGCGAAAATTCCCAACCTCCAATTGCCAACACCGAAATCGCAAACGTTGGCGGTTGGAAGTTGGAAGTTGGGAATTACCCGGGGGCTATTCCGCTGTCTGTCCTGGCTGCAGCTCGAGGACGTCAATCCCTCTCGGCGCGACCAGCGCTTTGAGATCCGCCGGCGTACCAGTGAGCAGCGGAAACGTTCCCCAGTGCATCGGCACCACCTGCCTGACACCAAGAAACGCACACGCCCTGGCCGCCGCTGCCGGATCCATCGTGAAGCGATCGCCGATCGGCAGAAACGCAATCTCCGGTTTGTACATCTCGCCGATCAAGCGCATGTCGCCGAACAGACACGTATCGCCGGAGTAATAAATGCTGCGACCGTCCTCGAGGGTGAGGACGAAGCCGGCCGGCTCTCCCATGTAGACCATCTGCCCGTTGTCGACGTAGCCGCTGCTGTGTCGCGCGTCGGTCATCGTCACGCGCAGGCCGGCGATGGTCTGCGAGCCGCCCTTGTTCATCGGCGAGGTGTTCTGGATGCCCTTGCGTCCGAGCCAGTCGCACAGCTCGAAGATGGCGACGACGGGCGCGCCGCTGTCGCGTGCGCACAGAACCAGGTCGTCCATGTGATCGAAGTGGCCGTGCGAGACGAGAATCAGATCGACCTTGGGCGGCCGCTTCATCGCCGCGGGACAGGAGGGGTTGCTCCCCAGCCACGGATCGAAGAGAACGCGCTTTCCGCCCGGGGTCCGAATCAGAAAGGTGGCGTGGCCCAGCCACGTAATCGATAGAGGTGACATCAATTGACGAATCGACGAATTGATCCGACCGTTGAAATTATTGCGACACGCCGCCGCAACACGCATGGCAGATTCTGCCATGGTTGGAATAATGCCGACCGGTGGCCGTCAAGCGCCTCGAACGGTAGCCTATCTCCACGCTCTACCCAGTCCAGCAATGCCAATTCGTAAATTCGTAAATCCGCAAATTCGTCCATTACACTGGTAGCAGTGTCGGTCGAAGCGCCGCTCGAATTCGTTCGGCCCCGTGAGCCGAAGCCGGAATGGCTGAAGGTCCGCGCCCCTGGATCGGAGAACTATCTCCGGCTGAAGGGCATCATGCACGACCTGAAGCTGAACACGGTGTGCGAGGACGCGCATTGTCCCAATATCGGCGAATGCTGGCACCACGGCACCGCGACCTTCATGATTCTCGGCGACGTCTGCACCAGGGCCTGCTCGTACTGCGCGGTGGCACACGGACGTCCAACCGAGCTCGACACGGCGGAGCCGATCCGCGTGGCGGAAGCGGTCAGTCGGATGCGCCTGCAGTATGCGGTGATCACCTCGGTCGACCGCGATGACCTTGCCGACGGCGGCGCTTCGATCTTTGCCGACACCATCCGGCAGACGCGCGCCCGCGTCCCCGACTGCCGCGTCGAGGTGCTCATTCCCGACTTTCAGGGGATCGAGTCGTCACTGCACACGGTGCTCGACGCCGGTCCGGATGTGCTCAATCACAACATCGAGACGGTTCCGCGACTGTATCGCATGGCGCGTTCAGGGGGCCGTTACCCGCGCTCGCTGGAGCTGCTCGACCGGTCGCGTCGATACCGCCCCGACATCGCCACGAAGACGGGAATCATGGTCGGCCTCGGCGAAGAGCGCGACGAGATCATCGCGGTGCTCGACGATCTTCGCCGCGTCGGTGTCTCGATTCTGACAATCGGCCAATACCTGCGCCCGTCGCCGACGCACGCGAAGATGGCGCGCTACTACCACCCGGACGAATTCGCCGACTTGAAGCGAATCGCACTGGCGAAGGGGTTCGTTCACGTCGAGTCCGGGCCGCTGGTCCGTTCGTCCTACCATGCGCACGAGCAGGCCGACGCATTTCAGGCGCGTACGCTGAGCTGATCGGCGCGCGCGAAATCCCGATTGGAAGTACTGTTGCCAGCAGGAGCTGCGCCCATGACTTACCACTCCGCGAGCCGCCGCGATTTCCTCGCGCTGTTGTCGTCGCTGCCATTGGTGGGAGCGGCGGTTCCTCTCTTTGCTCAGCAGAAAATGCCCGTTCGCCGGATGCCCGGGTCTGGCGAGAGCCTCCCAGTCATCGGCCTCGGGTCGAGCAAGGTCGTCGAGGAGATCGCAAAAACAGGCGAGGAACCGCTGCGTCAGGTGATACGGACGCTGGTGGCGCACGGCGGCAAGGTCATCGACACCTGGCCGCGCAACGCTGCCAACGACGCGCGCTTCGGCAGCGTGATCAATGACGCGGAATTTCGCGACCGGCTGTTCGTGACGAGCAAGATCGATCGGGTCGGGAAGGACAACGGCCTCGACCAGCTGCGGCAGGCGCATCAGCTCTACGGCCGCAAGGTGCTCGATCTGGCGCAGATCTTCAGCCTGACCGACGTCGACACGCATTGGCCCACGCTGCGCGAGTGGAAGGAGTCGGGTATGGCGCGCTACATCGGCGTCACCGTCTCCGAGCTGCGACGGCATGGCGATCTCGAGGGCTTTCTGAAGCGCGAGCGCCCTGACACCATCCAGGTCAACTACTCGATCACCGAGCGCGAGTCGGAAGAGCGTGTCATCCCGCTCGCCGCTGACCGCGGCGCCGCCGTGATCATCAACCGCCCATTCATGAACGGCGCCTACTTCAAACGGCTCGAAGGACGACCGCTGCCGCAATGGGCGATGGAGATCGGCTGCACCACCTGGGCCCAGTTCTCGCTGAAGTACATCCTTTCGAACCCGCGAGTGACGTGCGTCCTCACAGAAACCAGCAATCCGACGCATATGGCAGAGAACGCGCAGGCGGCGCTCGGCCCGATGCCCGACGAGAACGGGCGCAAGCGGATGCGCGAGTTCATCGCTGCGGTATAAGGCAGCGGATGTTATTGCCAGCTTGACACAGGTCTTACAAAATGTAAGATCAGCCAGCCATGAACGAAATGCGCCTGCCGTCGATCTCCAGCACGGAGTCCCTGCTGCTCGATCTCCTGGAGCACCGCGAGCGTTTCGGCCTGGAACTCGTCGAGGCATCGGGCGGCAAGGTGAAACGCGGATCGGTCTACGTCACGCTCGCCCGCATGGAAGCCAAGGGCTTCGTCGAGTCGCGGCAGGAGGACCGACCACCCGGCGCCATCGGCCTGCCCCGGCGTCTCTACCGCTCGACGCCCTACGGCCTGAAGGTTCGCGATGCCTATCAGATTCTGCGTGAAGCGCTCGCGCTCAAACCGGCGGAGGCGCAATGACATTCATCGACCGCATCGAGTCGTGGTCCTCGCGCTTCCTCAGCGAGCGCACCTACGAGCTGATCGTGGCGCCGGCGATCGCCGATCTGCAGTATGACCGGGGCGCCGCAAGCGGACGGTACTCGCTCAGCGGATATCTCTCCGTGCTGGTCGCCTTTGCCGGCGCGGCGTACGAGGAACTCACCGCTGACTCGACGCTGCTGAAGATCGGTCTGCTGGCGCTCATCCCGGCCCTCTACTACGCGTTTCTGATCGTCCTGGTCGTCCCGGAGGCCGGAGCGTTTGTGCTGTCGCACTCCGGACCGCTGGTGCTGGCCGTCGGCATCGCGATTCTCTCGTTCGGGCCGGTCATCGCCTGCTGCTGGCCGGAGCCAACGCCTCGTCGGTCCGTTCAGCCGGACACGGCCGATGCCTGAGCTCCGCGCCCGCGCCCTCACCAAGCACTTCTCGGGCGTCATCGCCGTCCGCAACGTCGACTTCACGGTCCGTTCGGGCGAGATCGTCGGCTACCTCGGCCCGAACGGGTCCGGCAAAACGACGACTCTGCGGCTGGTGGCTGGCCTGGTCGAACCGTCATCCGGACGCGTCGAATGCGACGGACGGAATGTTCGCGACGACCTGATCGCCTTTCGCCACGAGCTGGGCTACGTGCCGGAGGAGCCGTACCTCTATCCGTTTCTCTCAGGCCGCGAATATCTGGAGCTGATCGGCCGGCTGCGCGAGATCCCCGAAGGGCTGCTGACGAAGAAGATCGATGGGTTCCTCGACCTGTTCGGGCTGGCCGGCGCTGCCAACCAGGCGATTGCGTCGTACTCCAAGGGGATGCGCCAGAAGATCGTCATCTCCGGTGCGCTGCTGCATGACCCGTCGGTGATCCTCTTCGACGAACCTGAATCGGGTCTCGACGTGACCACCACGCTGGTCCTGCGACACCTGATCCGGCTGCTCGCCGATCGCGGCAAGGCTATCCTCTACAGCTCGCACATCCTCGAAGTCGTCGAACGCGTCTGCTCGCGCGTCATCGTCCTGCACAAAGGCGCGGTCGTCGCCGATGACTCCGTCGAGCACCTGCAGGTGCTGATGTCGAGAAGCTCGCTCGAAGGCGTCTTCTCGGAGCTGGTCATCAAAGAGGATCCCGCCCGGATTGCCGGCGATCTCGCATCGGTGGCGGCACTCGGCGCCTGAGGAGCCATCATGCGGGCGAGGAGCATCCATTCCACGCTCACGCGGCACTTCCTGAGGCGATTCCTCGAAAACGACCTGATCTCGCCTGACGCCGACCGTTCGCAGCTGCTGGCGGTGGTCGGTGCCATGTTGTTCTCGCTGACGCTGCTCATCACGTTGTTCATGTCCTTCGTCTACGTGTCGGCCAGGCTGACGCCGTCGCAGCTGGCGATTTCGGCGTTGAACGACAGGTTCTTCTATATCTCGCTGTCGATGGTCGTCTGTGCGCTGCTGGCGGTGGCGCAATGGGACTCACTCGTCGTCGACGTGCGCGACGCCGCCATCCTCGAACCGCTGCCGGTCAGACCGACGGTCATCCGCCGCGCCAAGCTCGCGGCGGTGGCGATCCTCGGCGCCGGCGCGGCGGTCCTGGTCAACGTGATGCCGACGCTGATCTTTCCCTGGCTGCTCGTGTACCACACGCAACTGCGGGTCGTGGACATGTTGCGGCTCATCGCCACGCACGCAGTGGTCGCCGGTGCCGCGGCGGCATTCGCCTACGTCGCGGTCATCGCGCTGCGCGAAACGCTCGCTGCCCTGTTCACGCCGCGATGGCTGTCGGTGTTCTCGGCCGCCGTTCAGGGCGGATTGATTGTGGTGCTGGGCAGTTGCCTGCTGCTGATTCCGCCGGCATCCACGCGAATCGAGCAGCGCGGCTTCAGCGGCTCACGCGCATTGCTGCCGCCCACGTGGTTTCTCGGCCTGCACGAGACACTTGCCGGCGACATCCTTCGCGACGCACCACGGCCGCGACTGTCGGCACGCCGCGCCCGGGCTGACGTCCTCGCGTCGATGGCCTACGACCGGCACCACAATGACTTTGCGGCGATGGCCCGGCGCGCGGGGACGGCCTCGGCGCTGACGGTTCTCATCGCCGTCGTCTCGCACTGGTGGAACGCACGCCGTTTTCCGTCGGTTGCTCCATTCAGGGGACGGCGACAACGGTGGCGGGCCGGCGGGATGTTGGCTCGAATGACGATTCGCGATCAGACGACCCGCGCCGGGTTCTTCTTCACGTTGGCGACGGTCTGGCGAAGCAACGTTCATCGTCTGGCGCTGGCGTGCGCCGGTGCCGCGACCGTGGCGGTCGCCGTCGTCACGCTGTCCGGAATCGACCTGCAGAATCTCTCCGGATCGACTGCAGTGCCGGTAAGTATTTTCATGATCCAGCCGATCTTCTACGGCGCCCTGCTCGTGGCCTTCCGTCATGGCATTCGCGTGCCGGCGGAACTTCGCGCCAACTGGGCATTTCAGCTCGCGTGGCGCGATCGCGACCGTGCGTTTCTCGCCGGGTCGAAACGGGCGGCGCTGGTGGGCATTGTGCTGCCGGCGCTGCTGCTCGTGCTGCCGCTCTTTTCCTATCTCCTCGGAACTCGCGCAGCGATCGCGCACGCGGCACTCGGCTTGGCGGGCGCGGTGGCGATGCTCGAAGCGCTGCTCTTCTGGTACGAGAAGGTGCCGTTCACGTGCACCTACCTGCCGAATGAGAGCTTCAAGGCGTTCGGGATTCTCTATCTGGTTGTCTTTCTCGTCGGCGCCGCGGTGTTTGCCGGGATGCAGCGCGACGCGCTGCACGATCCAATGGCGGCGTTCCGACTCGTCGCCATCCTCGTGGCCATCGTCGTCGCGTTTCGAATCGCGTCCGCCCGCCGCGCGGGGCGAGGGCCGGTCGATTTCAACGAGGCACCCGTCACGACGCAACGGCTCGGCTTACACACGTGAGGTCCCTATGCGTCTTCTGACCACCGCACTGGTCGTGTCGCTCGTGACCGTCACCGGCGCACAGGTTGATCCAGCGCCGGCGTTCGAAGTCGTGTCCGTGCGGCTCAATCAGTCGAATCCGCCGATGCAGGTTCTACCCACGCTTCAGCAGGGTGGACGCGTGTTCGCCATCAACCTGCCGTTGCGCGAGTTCATCCGGGTCGCATACGGACTGCAGGACAACCAACTCGTCCTCGATTCGAAGATGGCCGACATGCGATTCGATCTGGAGGCGAGAGCAGGCGTCAGTGCCAACAGCAAACAGGCAGTGATGATGCTGCGGCGGACGCTGGCCGACCGGTTCGGCCTGAAGACGCATGCCGAGACCAGAGAGCTTCCGGTCTATTCGCTCGTGCGCGCCGACAACTCGCGGCTGGGCGCGGGCATGAAACCGTCAGGCCCTGAATGCGCACCGTTGACGTTCCCATCATCAGCGCCGGGCGGACCACCAGCTCCCCCTCCACCGCCGCCCCCTCCACCGGCGCTCGCCGGCACGCCGCTGGTCGCCGGCGGGTTGGCGGCCCGGTGCCCGACGGTGTTTTTCCCAGGCGGATTGTCGGCGAGGTCGATGGACATGGCGGCCTTCGCCTTCGCGCTCGAACGTATCGTCCGTCGTCCGGTCGTCGACAAGACCGGACTGACCGGCGTCTTCGACATCGACATGCGGTTCACGCCAGATAGCCTCGACGACCCGTTCCTCCCGCGCACTGGTGGCGGCCCCAACGCTGGACCAGCGGGGCCGGTGTCCGCCGATCCCAGCCTGCCGTCCCTGTTCACCGCACTCCGCGATCAGCTCGGTTTGCGTCTCGAGGGCAGCCGCGCGTCCGTCGATGTCCTCGTCGTCGACGACGTGCGGCAGCCGACCGAGAATTGATCGCTACGACACTCGCCCCGGGACGATGATTTCGCTGACCAGCTTCGAATGCCGGCTGTGTGAGACCTCGTAGCCCGAATCGCCAGAACCCCAGATCATCGTCAGACGATTCGCCGTCTCTCCAGGAACGAATATCAACGCCGGCTCGCGGACGGGGTTGACGCCCTGCATCTCGGTCGTCTGAACGAACATCTCCGTTTTATTGCCGTGTTCTCCCTCGATGCGCAGAATCGCCGAAGACGTCTCGGTGCTTCGTTCGATGCGGTACTTTCCCGCCGGCAGCTGCTTGGCGCCCACCGTGAACGCGAATGGAACGTTCACTTCGAGAGTTTCGGCGCGCGCGACGCCTGCTGAGGCAAAAACAATTGCGACGCCGAGCATCGCGACCTTGATCGCTTTCATACGACCTCCCCGGCGGCAAATGCCGCCTTCCGACCTTCCTAAACAGATCGACGAACGGGAGGCCATCGGCGATGTCAAAGTCTCGCAAAAGCTTTGTTAAATGCGCTTTAACGTGGTGATAATCTCGGCGGGCTGAAGGAGAAACGGATGACGCGACGGCAACTGATCGGAGCCAGCCTGGCGGCGTTCGGCGTGGCGACGCGATGGCTGCCCTCGTCCACCGTCTACGCACAGCGCGGCACCGGTGCCACGGGCAGCCTTCCGTTCACTCCGCCGACAGGCACACAGCTCGTTCTGCTCGGCACGCAGGGCGGCCCGAACATCAATCTCCAGCGCACACAGTCGTCGAGTGCGGTCGTCGTCGACGGCCGCCCGTATCTGATCGACTGCGGCTACGGCACCGTCCGGTCACTGGTGGCGTCGGGCATCGGCTATCAGCAGCTCGGCACCGTCTTCATCACGCATCTGCACGACGACCACACGAGCGACATCCCCGCGCTCCTGACCCAGCAATGGACCGGTTCAAAGGCCTCGCCAACCGCGGTGTATGGGCCGTTCGGCACCGCCGCGCTCGTAGACGCCGCCGTCGCCTTCCTCAAAGCAAACGCCGACATCCGCATCGTGGACGAGGGGCGGACCACGCGGCCCGAAACTCTGTACAAGGGGAACGACGTGGCGGCGACGTCGAGTCCGGCGCAGGCCTTCGCCGACGACCGCGTCAAGGTCACCAGCGTCGAAAACGCGCACTACCCTGAGCGCGCGAAAGCGAACATGAAGTATCGATCGCTGGCCTATCGCATCCAGACGCCGACGCGATCGGTCGTGATCTCCGGCGACACGGCCTATTCGCCTGGTCTGGTCGAGCTCGCCAGAGGAGCGGACCTGTTCGTCTGCGAGGTGATCGACCTGTCGATCTACGACGCGATGATGGCGCAGGCGAAGGCGGCGGAGGCCAAGGGCAATTTCAACAGCGTCGCCAAACACATCGTCGAAACGCACTCGACCACCGTTGACGTCGGACGGATGGCAGCGGAAGCGAAGGTCAAGACCGTGGTCCTGTCGCACCTGCTGCCCGGCTCGAACCGGAACTCCGTTGCGGAGTTCCCCGACACGACGTATATCGAAGGGGTGCGGAAGCACTTCTCAGGACAGATCATCATCGGACGCGACGAAATGGTGCTGTGAGTCAGTACCGCCTGCTGCCGTCGGCGGTTCTGACGACGGTGGTCGCCTGCAGTGGAGTTGTGGTGTGCGCGGCCCAGCCGACGCACGAACAGCTTCGCATCGTCGCGCCCGCGGCGCCTGGTGGCGGCTGGGATCAGACCGCCCGCGTCATGCAGCAGGCGCTGCAGCAGGCTGGAATCGCGCGCACAGTCCCTGTCGAGAACGTGCCCGGCGCGGCGGGCACGATCGGACTGGCCCGGTTCATTGGTGCGGAACGTGGCCGCGGCGACACGTTGATGGTGTCCGGGCTGATCATGCTCGGCGGCATCGTGACGCACCGCTCGCCCGTCACCTTGCACGACGTCACGCCAATCGCACGACTGACTGGCGAATATGAAGTCGTCGTCGTACTGCCGTCGTCCCGGTTTGCGTCGCTGCGGGATCTTCTCGATGCCCTGCGCGCGAATCCGACGTCGGTTTCGTGGGGCGGCGGGTCGGCGGGCGGCAGCGATCACATCCTCGCCGGGCTGATCACCGACGCCGCCGGAGTATCCGCTGCTCGCGTCAATTACATTGCCTTTTCCGGCGGAGGCGAATCGCTGGCGGCGATCGTTGGTGGGCAGGTCGACGTCGGCATCAACGGCTACGCGGAGCTCTCCGCCCAGATTCAGGCTGGAACAGTGCAGGCGCTCGGCATCTCCAGTGCCGAGCGCCTGCCGGGTCTCGACGTTCCAACGCTCCGTGAACAGGGCCTGGACCTGGTCTTCGAGAACTGGCGATCGGTCGTCGCACCGCCCGGAATCTCTCCGGCGGACCGCGATCGCCTGACGCGTGCAATCGACGCGATGGTCCACTCGCAGTCGTGGCGCGAGGCGATCAGCCGGTATCGCTGGATCGATCGCTATCTCCCGGGCGAGGCGTTTGCCTCATTCACGGACGCCGAAGAGCGACGGATCCGGGCGATCCTCGGGAAGCTGGGTACCAATCAGGATACGGTCACGCTGGCAACCGCCGGCCTGTACCCGATGTTCGTCCTCGCAGGTCTCGCCGTGACCGGCATCGCAGCACTCATCGCCGGCCTTCGCCGGCGGCAACCGTCGACGTCCGTGGCGCGCCGCTGGCGGTCAGCCGCGCTCGTCGGTGCCGCCGTTGTGCTGAATCTCGTCCTCGCGGAACGGGTCGGTTTCATCGTCGGTTCGGCGGTGCTGTTCTGGCTGACCGCGCGTGCGTTTGAAGAGCGGTATCCGCTGCGCGACGCGCTGATTGGCTGCACCACCGCCGTCGCCGCCTACGTGCTGTTTGCCCGTCTCCTTGATCTCAGTCTCCCGGCCGGCGTCCTCGAGCGGTGGTTTTGAGACCGTGATCGAGACACTGCGCGCATTGGCGGCCGGCCTTGCAAGCGCGTTGACGGTGCCGCACCTGTCGTGGGCGCTGGTCGGCGTCACGCTCGGAACAGCGGTCGGCATACTTCCCGGGATTGGACCAGCTTTGACGGTGGCGGTTCTTCTCCCCGCCACGTTCTCGCTCGATCCAGTGAGCGCCTTCATCATGTTCGGCGCCATTTATTACGGCGCGATGTACGGCGGCTCGACGACCAGCATCCTGCTCAACACGCCTGGGGAAACGGGGTC
>Ga0111539_10000156_pt1 | contig 77946 bp, 64 predicted proteins | sample RhiMethybrSRZTD1_FD_79667 | JGI IMG/M metagenome (GOLD analysis project Ga0111539, IMG submission 79667) | Populus rhizosphere microbial communities from Tennessee, USA - Rhizosphere MetaG P. TD hybrid SRZTD1 (version 2) (version 2) | ecosystem: Host-associated > Plants > Roots > Rhizosphere >...
AGGACGCCAGCGTCTCGCCCTCGCTCGGCGCGCGCGTGAAGCGGGACGCGGCGACCTCGCCGCCGCTCGGGCGCGGGAAGCCCTGTCCGCCTGGCCGGGCGCGCGCGAGGCGGCGCTGATCGTGGCCGAGCAGGCGCTGCGCGAAGGAGGCGAGGAGGCGCGCGTGCCGTCGATCGACGAGACGCGCGCGGACGAGCCGCCCTGGCTGGTCGCGTGGTCGCGGCTGCTGCGCGCGCGCGAGGCCGACGCGCGGGGCCAGCGGGCCTTCGCCCTTGATCTATACAAGAAAGTATATGAACACGACTGGCGGCGCACCGATCTGCGCGACGGTGCCGCGGAAGGCCTGCGCTCCCCCTTCCACCCGGACGGCCCTCGTGCGCGGCCGTCCGCGCCCGCGCGCGACAAGCGCACATCGATTCCGACCGCTCCTGGAGCGGGTTTCCTCGATGTCTCGCGCTTTTCAACAGCGGCGTGCACAGGCTAAGCCTTAACTCCTGAGCGGCATGCCTCACTCGTGTTGAAAAAAAGTCTTGACAAGGGCAAACCGCGTCCCTACGCTAGGCCTAGTATGTCAAGCCCCTTGTCACCCACGATGTTGATTCGGGGCTCCTTTGTCCATGCCTGGACCGAAAGGGGGGATCACAGAAATGGCCGCGAAGAAGAAGGCCGCCAAGAAGGGCGGATCGAAGAAGAAGAAGTAAGCGCCCCGGGGACAAGGGGGGGTGGACCGATCACCCCCTCCACACTTTCATCCTGACCACGTCAGGAAAGGGGTTTTACCGATGAAGAAGGCGACCAAGAAGGCGGCTCCAAAGACGAAGAAGAAGAAGTAAGCCGCCGGTCGTCCGTTTTTGCGGGGGATGAGAAATCATCCCCCTCATGCTTTTTAGGGGCCCGCGTAATCGCGGTATCAACGGCCACCGCGGCGTACGTGGCGCCGGCGGTGGGTCGGGCGAGCGGGCGCGCGGACTTGCTCCCGCAGCGCGCATGTCTTCATCGAGGACGGCGCGTGGGGCCCCACCCACGCGATCAGCGATAAGGAAGTTGTTCGCGCGCTGCGTCGCTGCGCCGCTGTTGCCCGCTCGCCATCAACGCTGCCTCGCCACGAGGTAGCGGACCATCAACAACAGCGGACGCGGCTCCCTCGATGAGCCGGCGGGTTCCTTCTAGCCTCCCGCCAGCACGTATTTCTCGATGGCCACGGCTACTCCGTCTTGATCGTTCGTCGGGAGGACTTCGAGGCCCAGCTCGTGCAACGCGGGATCGGCGTTGCCCATGATCAGGCCGCGGCCGGCGCCCGTGAGCATGTCGCGGTCGTTCCAGTTGTCGCCGATGGCCATCGTCTCCCCGCGCCCGATGTCCCAGCGCGCACGGAGGAAGTCGAGGGCCTCGCCCTTGCTGACCTGCGGATGCAGGACGTCGAGGAAACCCATCTCGTGCCCGGGATACAAGGTCCGCTCGACCTTCGCGCGGGCGCCCAGACCGCGCACGAGACGGGGATAGAGGTCGAGCATCGCGGCCAGCGGACCCGCGAACATCACCTGGACGGGGTCGTCCGGCAGATCCTTCTCGAGGTCTTCGACCTGTACGCGGGCGTCGCCACCGCGGTCGACGTAGCCGCGGAGCTGGGTGTTCCCCGCGGCGATGGTCGCGACGAGCAGGCGGCCCTCCCCGCGGAAGCCGCAATGTACGACCGGATCCGCTCCGCACTCCCGTCCCCGGCGCACGACCTCGCGCACGACCTCGCGGTCCAGGGGCAGGCAGCGCAGGATGAGGGGCGCGCCCGCGTGGTCCGTCTCCGGATGCGGCTCCACCGCGAGCGCGCCGTGATGGAGGACGAGGGGAACGCCGGGGCCCAGCTGCACGGCGATGGGCCGGGCGGCCGGGTAGCGGCGGCCGGTGACGAGCACCACGCGCACGCCGGACGCGCGCGCCGCTCCCACCGCCGCCAGCGTCCGCGGCGAGATCCGCTTGTCGCCGCCGAGCAGGGTGCCGTCGATGTCGAGAGCGAGCAGGCGGACGCGCGCGGTCAACGGCCGGTCCAGGCCTCCACCTTCTCGATCACGTCGCCGGGCCGGATCTTGTCCACGACGTCCATGCCCGAGGCCACCCAGCCGAACACGGTGTAGCGCCCGTCGAGGTGCGGAGCGGGAGCGAGGGTGATGAAGAGCTGGCTGCCGCCGGTGTCCTTGCCCGAGAGAGCCATGCCCACCACGCCGCGGCCGTAGGGCCGCTCGCCGATCTCGTCGCGCAGGGCGAAGCCGGGGCCGCCGTTGCCGTCGCCGCGCGGATCGCCGCCCTGCACGACGAAGCCCGGCACCACGCGGTGGAAGGTGAGGCCATCGAAGTAGCCGCGCCGGGCGAGGTCGAGGAAGGTCGCGCTCATGAGGGGCGCCTCCACGACGTTGAGATGGATCTCGACACGGCCCTGCTTCATCTGGAGGAAGACGCGCGGCGTGTACACCGGGCCCGCCGCCGCCTCGTAGGGCGCGAGCGCTTCGAGGTAGTCGAGGGCGGGGCGCGTCACGGGCTCGGGGCCGGGCGCGGGCGGGGTCTCGCCCAGGGCGCGCAGCTCGCGCGCCGCGCGCTCGCGCACCGGCCGCGCGGAGTCGCCGGACGCGATCTCGCGCAGCAGCGCCGCCGCCCTCGCATCCTTCTGGATCGCGAGCAGCGTGACCAGGGCGAGACGCGCATCCATCTCCACGTCTCCCTTCGCGCGCGCCAGCGACACGGCCAGCGCTTCGCTCAGGCCCGTCACCTTCAAGGCCGCGAGCTGGTCGGCGGCGGCCATGCGCACGGCGAAGTCCGGATGGTCGAGGTGCCGCCGCAGCGTATCCACGGAGTCGGGACCGCGCGCCTGCCGCAGCGCCTCCAGGACGTAGGGAAGGACGCGCACGTCGTCGTCCTTCAACATGGCGAGCAGGCGCGCCTGGCTGGCCTCGTCGCCCGCGATGGCGAGGGCGGCGGCCAGGCCGGCGCGCACGAACCAGACGGGATCGGGATCGAGGTTGGCCAGGACGAGCGCGAAGTCCTCGCGCTCCATGCGGGCCAGGGCCGGCAAGGCGGCGGCGCGCATCCAGGGCTCGGGACTTCCGACTTCCGCGATCACGCGCTCGCGCAGACCGCGGTCGGGAGGGAGAACGGAAAGGGCCTTCATCGCCTCCACGCGCAGCACGCTGGACGGAGAGCGCAGGAGCGCGGACACCGGAGGCACCGCCCGCGCCTCCCCCAGGAGCGCGGCCGCGCGCACGGCGTTGACGACCACGGTCTCGTCGCGGTCGCGCAGCAGGGGCAAGAGCGTGTCCAGATCCGCGGGATCCTTGAGCGCGCCCAGGCCCCGCGCTCCGTACGCGCGCGAGAGGGGATCCGTGGACGTGACCGCGGCCAGGAGGACGGGGCGCAGGGCCGGGTTCTCCAGGCGCATGGCCGTCCAGGTCGCGGCCCACCAGTCGAAGCGCGGCTGGCCCGCGGAGAGGAGCGCGGCCTGGGCGCTGCGCGCGTCCTTGAGGCGGGCCAGCGCGAACACGCCCAGACGCGTCTCCAGCCACGGGTCGGTCAGGCTCGCGGGATCGTCGCCGCGTACGGTCACGAGCGGAGCCTTCGGCGGCAGCGCGCCCACCACCATCTGCGCGATCGCGGGCGCCGCGCGCGCGTCTCCGATCTGGCCGAGGGCCTCGGCGGCGCGGCCTCGCACGACGGCCTCCGGGTCCTTGAGCGCGGCCAGCAGCGGATCCACCGCCAGCGGCTCCCCGATGAGGCCGAGGGCGAACGCCGCCATCTGCCGGACCTCGAGCTCGGAATCCTGGAGCAGCGGAATGAGGGCAGGCACCGCGCCGGCGTCGCCGATGCGCCCGGCGGCGAGGGCGGCGCGGCGGCGCACGCTGCGGTCGGAGTCGGCGAGGCCGAGCTTGACGCCGGTGGTGAGATCGCGCCGGTCCTCGGCGGCCAGGATGCGCGCCAGCTTTTCCATCCGGGGGACGGGCGGCGGCGGTGAGGGTGGGGCCGCGAGGAGAAGGCCCAGGATCAGGGAGGTCATCGGGGCGTGAAGGGGAATTATAACTACGCCACCGCGATCAGGTCGGACCCGTCACGCAGCCCCAGGCGCGCGGCCTGGCGGCGGATCTCTTCGCGCGCGCCGGGCTGGCCGACGGCGGCGAGATGGAGCGCGCCCTTCGCGGCCGCCGCCTCCTCCACGGGCACGACGGGCACGCCGTGGATGCGCTCGCCCAGGCGGCGGGGATGGACCTCGACGAAGGCGGCCACCTCGTGTCCACGCGCGCGCAGGGCGCGCGACCATCCCTTCCCCACCGGGCCCGCGCCCCACACCACGGCGGGCCGGCGCCCGAGCGCGCCCGCTTCCAGGGCGCGGATCTTGAGGTCGCGGAAGCGTTCGGGCGCGTAGCGCGGATCCGTGCGCGAGAGCCGGCCGGTGCTGTCGCGCCAGTCGAGGAGCTCCTCTCCCAGCGTCGCGAAGCGGGCGCCGGCGGCGTGCGCGCGCAGCCACAGGTCGTAGTCCTCCGGCCCGTCGAAGGCACGGTATCCGCCCAGGCCGGCCCATGTCTCCGCCCGCATCATCACCGTGGGATGGGCCAGCGGCGATTCCACGAAGAGGTCGCGCGCGATCGCGTCGTGGTCGAGGAGGCCGTTGAGCCAGCGCACGTATGCGCGCATGCCTTCGTTGGGGCCGGAGCCCCCCACCAGGCGGACCTGCGTTCCCAGCACGGACAGAGAAGGATCGGCCTGGAAGCGCGCGCGCTGGGCCCGAAGCCGCTCGGCGTGACAGACGTCATCCGCGTCCATGCGCGCGAGGAGCGGCGCGCGGGCCGCCTCTCCCGCCGCGTTCAGCGCCGCCACCAGGCCCTGCCCCGGGTTGTCCATGACGCGCAACCGCGAATCCTGGCGCGCCGCCGCCTCGAGGATGGCGCGGCTCGCGTCGGCCGAGCGATCGTCGACGGCGATCACCTCGTAGTCGGCGAGGGTCTGCGCGGCCAGGGAGGCCAGGCATTCCGGGAGCGTGCCCGCCGCGTCGCGCACGGGCAGGAGGACGGACACGCGCGGCGTGGTCACTGCTGGCGGCCGACGAACTCCCGGGCTTCGCGCAGCGCGATGGCGGGCGAGGCCGCGGCCACCACGAAGTAGGGCCCGGCACGGCCCGGCCGCCAGCTCTCCCGCGGCGCCCGCCGTATCTCCGCCTCCCACCCCTGCTCGCCCTCCACGGGCTCCCGGATCTCGTACACCCAGTCCTGGCTGGAGACCGTCGAATGGATGCCGTGGTTCGGATCGGGAAGGGCGATGTCCCCGGGCGCCGGCCGCAGCGCGCCGGAGACGACGAGAGCGAGGGTGGTGTGGCTCTCCTCGGGCACGAACAGGAACTCCACGCCGTAGCCCCGGAACGGCCAGGCGACCTCGGGCGCCTCTCTCACGACGCGGCCGAGCGCGCGGAGCCGCGCCCGCACTCCGGGCAGGACGAACTCCAGGTCCAGGTCGGGCGCGTCCGACAGCCGCAGGGGACTGGCCAGGAGCATGCCGTTGACGCTGAGGTTGTGGGTGAGGCCGCAGAAATGCGCGCCGCCGACGTGGCGCGACGACGCGACGACCTGGCCGCTGACGGGGACGCGGGCCACCACGCGGCGGGGCACGATGAGGAGCTTGGCCAGCGCGGCTTCCAGCGTGGGGCGGTCCACCGGGCGCCGGAGCACGGCGTTGGCGCCGGCTCGTCGCGTCTCCTCCTCGATCTCCTTCGTCGCGCTCGCGGGAAGGATCGCCATCACCGAGACCTCGCGGGTGGCGGCCGAGCCGCGGATGCGGCGGACGGCGTCCGGAAGGGTGAGGTCGGGCAGCTCCGTGCCCAGCACGACGAGGCGCGCGCCCGTGGGGACGATCTCGCGCAGCAGGTCGCGGGCGTTGTTGCGCTCCTGGACGAGGTGGCGGTCGCGCTGAAGCACAGGCGCCTCCAACAGGAGGCTCCGCGCATCCAGGCCGGCCACCAGGAGCGAGGACGGCATGCCGCGAGTCTACGGCTGCGCACAAGGACCGGCAACGCCACGGGGGTCAGAAGTGACTCAGGACACCACGCGCTGGCTGCTGCGCCGGAAGCGGAAGATCTGCTGGAAGCGATCGGGGAGCCAGCTCTTGAGACCGAGCAGCGAGGGGATGCGGTCGTAGTGGAGGACGAGGCGCACGTCGCGGCGGCCCCCCTTGGCCACGTCCTGGACGAGGAAGCCGTACGGCCCGATACGGATGGCGGTGCCGGCCTTGAGCTCCTTCCGCTCCCCGCCCTTGCCGTAGCCGATGAACTGCGCGCGCGCATCCAGCAGCGCCTTGCGCAGCGTCTCGTCGGAGAGCAGGTGCACCTTGGCATTCAGGAAGTCGGCCGCGCTGATGGCGCGCCGGCCGGGACCGGCCGACGTCAGGATGCGCTCCGCCTCCTTGGGGTCCAGGTTCTTGGCCACGTAGTCGAGGTTGAGCGCGAAGATCTTCTCGTCCTTCGTTCCCTTGGTGTTGATGTCGTCGATGGCCTTGCGCAGCTCGTCGAGGGGCAGGGGGAGCAGCCAGGCGATGGTCGTGTCGAGGCCCGTGGTGTCGATCCCGACGCCGGTGAGGTCGAGGTTGGCCGCCTGGTAGGTGAAGGTCGCCGAGGCCTCCTTCGTGTCCCCTACGAGGCTGAGGCCGGTGTTGGACCAGCCGTCCTGCACCTTGTGCAGGCGGTCGGCGGCCACGTGTACGGGCGTGTTCAGCGAGAGCTCGAGGACCTCGACGTCTCCGGGGCCCGGGAACTGCCGCACCAGGATCCCGAGGAGCAGGGCGAGGAAGAGGGCGAGGGGAAGGATGAGGGCGCTGAAGAACTGCGCCTCCACCGCCGGGCGCGCGGGCGTGGAGATCCGCGTCACGATGGGCGCGATCTTCTTGAGGCCCTCCTGGGGCTCCACGCGGAACACGAACTTCTTGAGCAGGACGCCGTTGTCGGAGAAGAAGCCCGCCATGCTCTGCGCGAACGGCGCGGCCTTCTTGCCGTTTGCCGCCTGCACCATGTCCAGGATGAGGCCGGGCGCGCGCTCCGCGTTGCCCTTCGTGGACACGGTAGGCGGCTCGCCCACCAGGATCACGTAGAGCGGGATGTTCATCTCCTTGATGAGGCCGAGCGTCTTCTCCACCACGTGCGCCTTCAGGTCCGCGCCCTCCGGGACTTTCATGTCTGCCCAGTCCGCGGGCGAGGGGTCGAGGATGGCGTCGGTGATGAGAACCAGGCGGAGGTCGGCCCCGGGCGGGTAGTCGGCCGCCACCAGCTCGCGCGCCTTGTCGAACGCGAAGTAGAAATCCGTCCATTGCCCGTTGTTGCGGTACTTGATGGCGTCGTCGACGAAGAGCTCGCGCCGCCCCCCGAACAGGATGAGGCGGTAGGGCCGCCCCTTGAGGAACGTGAACATCTTCTCGAGGGCCTCGACGCGCTTCTCCTCCGGGTCCAGCGGGGGCAGGGAGGCGGAGTTGTCGATGAGGAAGATGATGGTCGGGCCGGGCGTGGTGCGGGCGGCGGGAAGAGTGGGCGAAGCCTCCAAGGTGGCGGGGGACGACGCGGCCGGAGAAGGCGAAGCCGGACGAGGGGCGCGCGGAGTCGGCGCCGCCGCCAATGCGGGCGCGACGAAGAAGGCCAGCGAAAGGAGGGATGCGCCCACGGCCATGGGTTGCGGAATTCTACTACAGGCACTCTGAGCCGCCCGGTGTAAGCTGAACAACCAACCGCGCGGGGAAGGGTCACGTAGAGCACGACGGCGCCGCGCAGCGGCGGCGGCGCGCGAGGGGGGTTTCAGGGGGGGCCGCGAACGCCTATCGCGGATCATGCGTGAGTGCCCCCCCTGACTAAGTTAAGTAAGGAAGCGAGTAGCAAGTAACGAGTCAGTGGCAGCAAGTAGCAAGTAGCAAGTAGCAAGCAAGCAAGGTAAGAAACAACGAAATGAAAGTCGGCATCATCGGTCTGCCCGCCACGGGCAAGAGCACGCTCTTCTCGCTTCTGACCGGCGCCCCCGCGCCCGCGCCCGGCGGCCGGCCGGAGCCGCGGGTGGGCATTGCGCGCGTCCCCGATCCGCGGGTCGAGGCCCTGGCGGAGATGTACCACCCCAAGAAGAAGACACCGGCCACCGTCGAATACGTGGACATGCCGGGCGTGGCCAAGGGCGAGGGGGCGGCCCTGGTCGACCTGCCCGCGCTGCGCGGAGTGGACGCGCTCGTCCACGTGGTGCGCGCTTTCGAGTCCGAGGTCGTGCCCCATCCCGAAGGATCGATCGATCCCCTGCGCGATGCGCGCATGCTGGAGCTGGAGCTGATCCTGGCCGACCTGGGCACGATCGAGCGCCGTCTCGAGCGCCTGGAAGCGAACATCAAGAAGGCGAACAAGGCGGACGACGTCGCGGAGCGGGTGGTCCTGCTCAAGATGAAGGAAGCGCTGGAAGCGGAGAAGCCGCTGCGCGACCTCACCTTGATCGAAGAAGACCAGCGACGGGTGCGCGGGTATGCCTTCCTCAGCAGCAAGCCGCTCGTTCTCGTCGTCAACATGGGCGAAGACCAGGTGCGGCAGGCGGCGGCGGCGGTCGAGCGCATGGGGCTCGTCGCTTTCGCCGCCGAAGGGAGCGCCCGCGCCGTCTGCGCGGTGGCCGCTCCCATCGAGGCGGAGATGGCGCAGCTCTCGGCGGAGGACGCGCAGGCCTTCCGCGACGACCTCGGGCTCAAGGAGCCCGGGCTGGACCGCGTGATCCGGACCTCGTACGAGCTGCTCGGGCTCATCTCGTTCCTCACCGCGGGCGAAGACGAATGCCGGGCCTGGACCATCCGTCGCGGCACGCGCGCGCAGCCGGCCGCGGGCGAGATCCATTCCGACATCGAGCGCGGCTTCATCCGCGCGGAGGTCGTCGCCTTCGATGACCTCATGAGGGCGGGATCGCTGGCCGCCTGCCGCGAGCAGGCGACGCTGCGACTCGAGGGCAAGGACTACGTGGTGCGCGACGGCGACGTCATCAACTTCCGCTTCAACGTCTGATGACGGGCGGCGGCCCCATCTGTCCGCACTGCGCGCGTCCAGTGGCCGCGGCCCAGCCCCGCTGCGTGTACTGCGGGGCCAGCCTGCCGGTGGAGGCGGTGGAGGCGGCGGCGGCCGCCCGCGCGGCCCTCGAAGCGGAATGGGCGCGCGAGGGCCCGATGGCTGTCGGCGTGCCCGCGGCCGCGGAGCCCGCCGCGGCCACCCCGCGCGTCCTGCTCGTGCTCGATCTGGCGCGCGCCGACGAGGCCGCGCTCCGGCGCGCCCTGTCCCTCTCCGCGTTCGAGGCCAGCCAGCGGCGCCGGCGAGGGGGCCCCGATCTCCACCGCATCCTTCCCGCCGCCCCCGCCGCGGAAGAAGCCGCCCGGCTCCGCGCCGAGGGGCTGGACGTGCTCGAGATCGCGGAAGACGAGGTCCGGCGAGCGGAGCCGGTGCTCGTCACGCGTGGAGCCGCCGACGGCGACGCCCTCGCACTGGATGGGGACGAGGGACCGATCCGTCTCGTGGCCGCGGATCTCCTCCTCGTCGTACGCGGGGTCATCACCCGGGAGTACCAGAGCGCGGCCGAGGCGCGACGTCAGCGCCGCCTGGCCACTCTCGATCCCGGGTATCGCGTGCATCTCCATCGGCGGCAGGAGGTACGGCCCGTCGAGCTGGACCCGGCCGCCTTCGATTTCGGGCCGGGGGGAGCGCCCAGTGGCGCCCAGCTCCAGATCGCGAGCTGGCTCGACCGGCTCTTTCCGAACGTCCCCCGCGACGACTCCTTCCGGGTCGTGATTCCCGCTCTCGCGCCGGCGGCTCCGAGCGCCGCCGCCGCGGGCATGGCCGTCGTACCCGTGGCCCGCTCCGGCCGCGAGGCCCGGGCCGTCCTCGACAACCTCGCGCAGTTCCGGTTCCACTCCGCCTGGCGCGGGGCCGCGCGGCGGCGGGCCGCCGTCACTCCTTGAGCACCATGTCGATGGACATCACGGCGGCCAGGAGCAACAGGCGGCGGGGATCGTCGGGGCGGACGCTGTCCGCGATCGTCAACATGTAGTTGTCCGCGCTGGTGAAGAGCTCCTTCCCCAGCCCCGCCCATTTCTTGCTGACCTGGGCCAGCACCGTCGTCCCCGCCACGAACTTGAAGTCCCAACCCGTCCAGTTCCCCTGCAGGGTGCAGACGGGCTGGTCCTGGGCGTCGAGGACGGTGAAGCGGCCGCCGATGGAGAAGAACTTCTGCTTGAATCCGCCCACGACGCGATCGTGCTCGTCCAGCACCTTCACGTGGGACATGAAGAACGAGACGCCGCGCGTGACCCGCACGAGGGTCACGCCGTCGGGAGACTTGATCCGCACGTCGAAAGGGGTCATCCGCTTGTAGTCGGTGAAGCGGAGGAGCTTGGTGAAGAAGCCGAGGTCGTCCTCGCGGCAGAGCAGGACGATCTGGCTGGTCTGGGGATCGAGGACGTCGTAGTTGTTGGCGGCCTTGAAGAGACCCGTGTGCTCCTTGACGAAATACATGTTCCGCTGCAGCGCGGGGTGCATGCTTCACCTCCTCGGAAGCGGACTCTACGCTAACTGGCCCCGAGACCCCTGTGCTACCGTTCGCCGCGGATGAAGCTGATCGTCCAGATCCCTTGCCTCAACGAGGAAGCGACCCTTCCGGAGACGCTCAAGGCCATCCCCCGCACGATTCCCGGCGTCGACGCGGTGGAGGTCCTCGTCATCGACGACGGCTCCACGGACGCGACCTCGCAGGTCGCGCGCGCGCACGGCGCCGACCACATCGTGCGCTTCACCCGCCGCAAGGGCCTGGCCGCCGGCTTCATGGCCGGCCTCGACGCCTGCGTTCGCCTCGGGGCCGACGTCATCGTGAACACGGACGCGGACGCGCAATACGCGGGGAGCGAGATCCCGCGCCTCATCGCCCCCATCCTCTCCGGGGAAGCGGACATGGTGATCGGGGACCGCGAGGTCGGCCAGGTCGAGCACTTCTCCTGGCCGAAGCGCCGCCTGCAGACGCTCGGCTCGTGGGTGGTGCGCAAGGTGTCGGGGACCAACGTTCCCGACGCCACCAGCGGCTTCCGGGCCCTCAACCGCGAGGCCGCCCTCCGCATCAACATCGTGAGCGAGTTCACCTACACCCTGGAGTCGATCATCCAGGCCGGCAAGAAGAAGATGGCGGTCACCCACCTCCCCATCTCCAGCCGGCACACGCGCCCCTCCCGGCTCTTCTCCTCGACCTGGGAGTACTTGAAGCGCTCCGCGGCCACGATCCTGCGGATCTACGCGATGTACGAGCCGTTCAAGGTCTTCGTCCTCATCGGCTCCGCCCTCACCGCGGGCGGCCTCGCCCTCGGCCTGCGCTACGCATGGTTCTGGGCCCACGGCGACATCCGCGGCCACCTGCAGTCCGCCATCCTCTCCGTGCTCCTCCTCATCCTGGGCTTCCAGACCCTGCAGTGGGGCATCATGGCCGACCTCGTGGCCAGCAACCGGAAGCTCCTCGAGGACCTCCTCTATCGCGTGCGCAAGGGAGAGCTGGAGCGGGGTGACGGCCGTGGCTGAGCCCGCGGAGGTCTCCGTCGTCATTCCCGCGTTCAACGAGCAGGAGGCCATCGCGGACGTCGTCACCCGCGTCCGCGCCCGCGGGGCCTGGCGGGAAGTCGTCGTCGTCGACGACGGGTCCACCGATCTCACGGCCGAGCGCGCCGCGGGGGCGGGCGCGCGCGTCGTCCGCCATCCCTACAACAAGGGGAACGGGGCGGCGGTGAAGACGGGCATCCGGGAAGCGCAAGGCGAGGTCGTCCTCTTCCTGGACGCGGACGGCCAGCACGACCCGGAAGATATGGCCCGCCTGGTCGCGGGCGTGGGCGTGCACGACATGGTGATCGGGGCGCGCTCGTCGAAGGACCAGTCCTTCACGCGCGCGCTCGGCAACGCGGTGTTCCGCCTCCTGGCCTCCTGGCTCACGGGGCGCCCCATCCCCGACCTCACCTCCGGCTTCCGGGCCGCGCGCCGCGAGCGGATGCTCGAGATCATCCACCTCCTGCCCAACGGTTTTTCGTATCCGACCACCTCCTGCCTCGCCCTCATGAAAGCGGGACACAACGTCACCTTCGTGGCCGTGGCGGCTCATCCACGCGTCGGCACCAGCAAGATCCGCGTCCTCCGCGACGGCACGTGGTTCATCCTCATCATCTTGAAGATCGTCACCCTCTACAGTCCCCTGAAGGTCTTCTTCCCCATCTCCGCGGTGTCGTTCCTGCTGGGCATCCTCTACGGGATCTGGAACGTCTACGTCCACGGCAAGATCCCGATGGGATCGGCGCTGCTCATCCAGCTCGCGGTCGTCGTGTTCCTCTTCGGCCTCATCTCGGAGCAGATCGCGTCGGGCCAAGACCGGGCGTGATTCTTCGCCGGGCGCGACGTGACGTATGGCTCCTCCTTCTCCTGGCCGTCCTGCCCGCCGTCGCCTACGCGCCGGCCTGGATGGGGCATCGCCTGCTCGGCTCCGGAGACGGCGCGGCCCTGCACTTTCCCCTGCGCGCACTCGTATGGGAGAGCTACGGCCGCGGCGAGCTTCCCGAGTGGAACCCGACCATCTTCCTGGGCACGCCGCTGCTCGCGGGCTACCGGCCGGGGGCGTTCTACCCGCTCATGCCGCTCCTGGCCCTCCTGCCTCCCTTCGCGGCCTTCCAGACCCTCGTCCTCGTGTCCCTCGCCGCCTCCGCCGTCCTCGTCTTCCTGTATCTGAGGCGGCTGGGCGCGGAGCGCGTGGGCGCGTTCGTGGGCGGGCTCTGCTTCGCCCTCGGTCCCTACCTCGTCGCCCATCTCGCGGACACGGCCACGCTGGTGGCGGCGCCGCTCCTGCCCCTCGTCCTGCTCGCGGCCGAGGATCACATGCGGCGGGGGACGGCGGCGCGCGCGGCCGGCCTCGCCGTGAGCCTCGCTCTCCTCCTGCTGGCCGGCTCGCCGGAGGCGGCGCGGGCGGGGGCCGCGCTCGTCGCGGGCCGGCTCGTGGTCGGCCACGTGCTGATGCCGGGCCCGCGCGGCCCCAGCGTCCGCGCCAGCGTGCTCGCCCTCCTGGCCGCCGCTCTCCTCGCCGCCCCCCAGCTCGTGCCCACGCTCGTGCTCGCCCGCGACGCCGGGCGCTCCGTCACCGGGCTCGCGAACCGCGATCGTCCGCTGGCCGGCCTCTTCGGCCTCGTCCTGCGCTACGCATCGCACACGCCGGCGGCCTCGCTGGCCCTGGCCGCGCTGCCCCTGGCCCTGACCCAGACCCCGATCCGGGTGCTCGGCCTGGCCCTCGCGATTTGCCTCGCTTTGCAGTGGGGCCGGGGGCCCCTCTCCGCCCCCGGCGCGCCCGGCCTCGTCTTCGAGTTGACCCTGTGCGTGCTCGCCGGCCTCTCGCTCTCCGCCCAGTGGCGCGCCCGGCGACAGGCCGAGGGCGCGCGCCTGCGCGCGTATTTCCTCACCGCCGCCCTCGCCTCGGCGGCGGTGTTGTCCGTGGCCGCGGCCGCGGTGGGGCCGCTGCCGGACTCGCTGGCGGGGGCGGTGGGCGTGCTGGCCTTGAGCCTCATCCTGTATTTCTCGCTGGCCCCGTCGCCGCACACGGTGCGCGCCGGCCTGTGGCTCCTGCCGCTGACGGTGTCCTTCGTTCTTCAGCCGGGAGGCCGGCGGCCCTGGGACCGCTACCCGACGGAGGCGGACATCTACGAAGGCAGCGCCACCCGGCGCGCGCTCTGGAACGCGATGGGCGCCGGCGCGCATGGACGCATGCTCGCTCTCGTCCGCGACTGGCCGCGCGACCAGGAGAGGGACCTCGCCTACGCGAACTGGGCGGGGCTGGCGGGCGGCCGCTCCGCCAACGGCTATGACCCGATGGTCCCGCTGCGCACGCGCGCCGCCCTGGGCGGGATGGGCGTCGGGGGCACGCTCCCGAACGCGTTCTTCCGCTCGGAGCCGGCGCGGCTGGAGATGCTCGGCGTGCGCTGGGTGCAGGTGCCGGCCACGTCGCTGGCCGCCCCCCGCATCGGGTTCGCCGGCGATCCCGTAGACCAGCGCCTGGCCCCGGGACGGCGCCGGTTCTTCCCCCTGCCCATGGCGCCCGCCACCGAGATCCAGGTCGTCTCGCTGCTCTCCGACGCCGTCGGCGTCGCCCAGGGACAAGAGGTCGCGCGCGTGGAGGCGCGCCTGGCCACCGGCCGCAGCTTCGAGCTCAGCCTGCGCGCGGGGGTGGACACCGCGGAGTGGTCGTGGGAGCGCGCAGACGTGCGTCCACGCGTGGCCCATCAGCTCGCGCCCGTCTTCAACACCTGGACCGATCCCGGGACGACTTTCAGCGCGCACCGCTACCTGGGGCGGTTGCGCCTGCCCGGCCGCTACTTCGTCGACGGCGTGAGCCTGGAGGCGCGGCCGGACACGGGCCGGCTCATGCTCTCCCGCCTCGCCGTCTTCGACGCGCTGACCGGCGCCCTCACGCCGGTGTCGCTCCCGGCCGCTTTCGTCAGCGACGGCGGCGTGCTCGCGGAGCGCGCGGTCACGCCCCTCGTCCGCCTTTTCGAGGTCCCGGGGGGCGTGCGGGCCTGGGTGGCGGAGCGGACGCGCGTCCTTCCTGACGAGGAGGCGGTCATCCGCGCGCTCGGCCTGCCCGAGGCGATCGGCGTCGATCCCCACCGCGAGGCGTTGGTCACGCCCGAAGACGTGGGCGGCCTGAAGCTGGACGCGGGGTCCCGCCCCGGCCGGGCCGAGGTCCTCGTGCCCGCGGACCCGCGCCGTCTCGACATCCGCACGGAAGGCCCCGGCCTCCTCGTGGTGAGCGAGGGCTGGGACCGGGGCTGGTCCGCGGCCGTGGACGACGCGCGCGCGCCCATCGTGCGCGTGAACCACGCCTTGATGGCGGTTGCGCTGGGCCCCGGGATCCATCGCGTGGTCCTGACCTATCGCACGCCCGGCCTCGCCCTGGGAACGGTCCTGGCCGCCCTGACCGCGCTCCTTCTCGGGGTCACGGTGGCGCGCGGCGCGCGCGGCAAACGAAGTTGACCCTCCGCGCGGGCGCGTGCTACGGTCCCAGATTCCCTATGGCCCCGAGCCTCTCCATCTTCTTCCCCGCGTACAACGATGCGGGCACCATCGCCAGCCTGGCCCTCATCGCGCACATGACGGCCCGCCAGCTCACCGACGACTACGAGGTCATCGTGATCGACGACGGCAGCCCGGACCACACGGGCGAGCTGCTCGACGAGATGGCGCGCCACTTTTCCTGGCTCAAGGTCGTGCACCACGGGACCAACCGCGGGTACGGGGGGGCGCTGCGCACCGGTTTCCAGACCGCCTCCAAGGACCTCGTCTTCTACACGGACGGCGACGCGCAATACGACCCGCGGGAGATGACCCGGCTCTTCGAGGCCTTCGGGCCGAACGTGGACTTCGTCAACGGGCTCAAGATCGCGCGCCAGGATCCCCTGCACCGCAAGATCATCGGCCGCCTGTACCACACGTTCGTCAAGACGATGTTCGGGCTGCGCCTGAGCGACGTGGATTGCGACTTCCGGCTGATGCGGCGCAGCGTGTTCGAGAAGGTCGCGCTGACCCGGTCCTCGGGCGTCATCTGCGTCGAGCTCATGAAGAAGGTGCAGGACCACGGCTACCGCCTGGCCGAGGTCCCGGTGCACCATTTCCACCGGACCTACGGGAAGAGCCAGTTCTTCAACTTCCCGCGCGTGGCGCGCACGCTGGTCGACCTCACGCGTCTCTGGTGGGAGCTCGTCGTGCGCAAGGAGCACCTGCGCACCCCGGCCTCCCCCGTGCCCGCGGGCGCGCCCAAGACCCGGGCCCACGGGGAGTGAGCGTTCTCGACTACCGCGACTTCTATCGCGGGCGTCAGGTCCTGGTCACGGGCGCGCTGGGATTCATCGGCTCCAACCTCTCGCGCGCGCTGGCCGACCTCGGGGCCCGCGTCCTGGCCGTGGACAGCCTCCTGCCCGACTACGGCGGCAACCTCTTCAACCTCGCCGGTTACGAAGACAAGGTCCGCATCAACATCGCGGACGTGCGCGGTCACGGCATGGAGTACCTGGTGCGCGACCAGGACGTGCTCTTCAACCTCGCGGGCCAGGTCAGCCACATCGACTCGATGGTCGATCCCTTCACCGACCTCGAGATCAACTGCCGCAGCCAGCTCTGGATCCTGGAGGCGGTCCGCAAGAACAATCCCGGGGTGAAGATCGTCTACGCGGGGACGCGCCAGGTCTACGGCAAGCCCATGCGCCTGCCCGTGGACGAGACGCACCTGCTCAACCCCACGGACGTGAACGGCATCAACAAGATCTCCGGCGAGTTCTACCATCTCGTCTACCACTCCGTGTACGGCATCCGCAGCACCTCGCTGCGCCTCACCAACACCTACGGGCCGCGCCAGCTCATCAAGCACAACCGGCAGGGCTTCATCGGCTGGTTCATCCGGCAGGCCGTGCGCGGCGAGGAGATCCAGCTCTTCGGCGACGGGAAGCAGAAGCGGGACTTCGACTACGTGGACGACGTGGTGGATGCGCTGCTGCGGGCGGGAGCGATGGAGGCGGCCGACGGCGAGGTGTTCAATCTCGGCGGAGAGGCGCCGGTCGCGCTCATCGACCTCGCGCGGATGCTGGTGGAGCTGGCCGGCCGCGGCGGCGCCTATCGTCTCGTGCCCTTCCCAGACGATCGCAAGAAGATCGATATCGGTGACTTCTACGCGGACACGACCAAGATCCGCAAGACGCTGGGCTGGGAGCCGAAGGTCGCCCTGCGGGACGGGCTCGCCCGCACCCTCGATTACTACCGCGAGCACGCCGGGCATTATCTTTGAGCGTGGTGTCCCGCTCGTGACGGCCGTCCCCTTCGGCGACCTCAAGGCCCACGTGTCCGCGCTGCGGCCGGAGATCGATGCCGCGGTGGCGCGTGTCCTCGACTCCGGCTGGTTCATCCTGGGGCCAGAGGGCGAGGCTTTCGAACGCGAGCTGGCGGCCTCGCTCCAGGCGCGGCACGCGGTGGCCGTGGCCAACGGCACGGAAGCGATCCAGCTCGCGCTGGAAGCGCTCGGCCTCGCCGCCGGCGACGAGGTCATCACCTCGCCCCTCACCGCCGCCTTCACCGCCCTCGCCGTCCTGCGCGCGGGCGCGCGCCCGGTGTTCGCAGACGTGGACCCCGTGACCCTCAACGTCACGCCCGAGACGGTGGAGCGCGCCCTCACCCCCCACACACGGGCGCTCCTTCCCGTCCACCTCTACGGCCATCCCGTCGACCTCGATCCCATGATCGAGATGGCGCGAAACCGCGGGATCCCGCTCGTCGAGGACGCCTGCCAGGCCATCGGGGCCCAGTACAAGGGCCGCCCCGTGGGCGTGCGCAGCGGGATCGGCGCCCTCTCCTTCTATCCGACCAAGAACCTCGGCGCCTTCGGCGACGGCGGCGCGGTGGTCGTCGACGACCCCGAGGTCGCGGCGCGCTTGCGGCGGCTGCGCAACGGCGGCCAGAGCGACCGCTATCGCCACGAAGTGGCCGGCATCAACAGCCGCCTGGACGAGATGCAGGCAGCGATGCTGCGCGTGAAGCTCGGGCATCTCGCGGCCTGGACGGACCGGCGGCGCGCCCTGGCCGCGCGCTACGAGGAAGGACTGCGCGACGCGGGCGTCGGCATTCCCGTGGAGCAGCCCTACGCGCGTGCGGTCTACCACCTCTACGTGATCCGCCATCCGCGGCGTGACGCCCTGGCCGCCGCCCTCAAGGAACGCGGCATCGGGACCCTCGTCCACTACCCGATCCCGCTGCACCTCCAGCCCGCCTTCGCGGAGCTGGGGAAGAAGCGCGGCGACTTCCCGGCGGCGGAGCGCGCGGCGGGCGAGATCCTCTCCATCCCGCTCTTCCCCGAGATGACGGACGCACAGGCGGAGGCGGTGATCCGCGCGATCCGGGAGGTCGCGCCGGGTCTGCGCTGAGCGCGTGACCCCCGCGCTCTCCCCGTGATCCCCATGGTGCCGGCGGGGACGGCCCTCGCCGCCGGCCTCGTCCTCTTCCTGGTCCCCGGCCTCGTCTTCCTCGCCTTCCTTCGCGGAGAGGATCGCGACGAGCTCGGTTTCGACGAAGCCGTGTTCGCGGCGGTCGCGGTCAGCGTGGCCGCGTCCTCGTGGGTGGCGCTCGTCCTCGCGGAAGCGGGCCGGTTCTCGCTGGTGCGGGGCGCGGCCGCCGTCGCCTTGCTGACCGCGCTGGCCGCATTCGCGGCGGCCCGCTTCGGACACCGACCGGGGCGCCCGTGGCCGCGCTGGCCGGGCCTGGCCCCGCTGGGCGCCGCCCTCGCCGTCCTCGGGCTCGCTCTCGGCCTGCAGACGCGGCCGAGCGAATACGTGATGGGCGGGCGCGACCCCGGCACCTACATCGCGGCCATGGCCCTCATCGGCCGCACGGGCGGCATCGCCTACGTCGATCCCGTCGTCCTCTCCATCCCGCACGAGGACGTCGCGCTCTTCTACCGCAATCCCGACAACGGGGACTACTCGTGGGGCCGGTTCATGGGCATGCCCCTGGAGCGGCCGGAGACCGGGCGCGTGGTGCCCGAGTTCTTCCATCTCTTCCCCGCGTTCGGGGCCTACCTCTTCCAGGCCATGGGCGTGCGCGGGGCGCTGGCCGCGCCCTGCGTCTTCGGCGTGCTGGGCACGCTCGCGATTCTGTTCGCCTGGCGCCGCCTGTTCGGGACGCCGGCGGCGCTCCTGGCGTCCGTGCTGCTCGCCATCAACGTCGTCCAGGTCTGGTTCGGACGTTATCCCGTCTCCGAGCCCATGTCGGAGTTCCTGATCTTCCTCGCCCTCTGGGCTTTCGCGGTCTGGGAAGAGCGCGGATCGGCCGCCATGGCCGCCCTCGCCGGCGCCGCTCTCGGCCTGACCCTCCTGGTCCGCATCGACAGCGTCCTCATCGTGCTGCCGCTCGCCGTCTACCTCTTCGTGCGACGGGCCCACGGCACGTTGCCCTGGCGGAAAGCGCGCCCGCTCGTGATCCCGTTGCTCCTCCTCTCGGGGCACGCCCTCGTCCACGCCGCCTTCTGGTCGCGCAAGTACCTGCTCAGCGTCGTCAACCGCCCGTATTGGGCGCAGCCGGGCTGGGTCTGGCTCGCGGCCTTCGCCGCCGTCGTGGGCGTGCTGCTCGCCGCGCACCGCTTCGAAGCCCGCGTCGTGCGATGGGCGGATACCCACGGGTCCCTGCTCCGGCGCCTGATCACGGCCGGGGTCGTGATTCTCGCCCTCTACGCGTATTTCTTGAGGCCACAGCTCTCGGCCTGGGCGGGAGGTGACGGCAATACGTCCCCTCCCCTCGCGCATCGAGGCTGGCTGCTCGCGCTCGGTTTCAACCGGCTGGCCGCGCACGACGCCCAGTCGCTGGTGCGGCTGGGCTGGTTCGTGACCTGGATCGTCCTTGTCCTCGCCGTGGCCGGGTTCGCGGTGATCCTGCGCCGGTGGCAGGAACGCTGGCTCTTCCCGATGCTCGTGGCCGGCACCTACTCCGCGTTCTTCTTCTACAAGATCCGCATCTACAACGACTACTTCTTCGCGCTGCGCCGCTTCATGCCCGTCATCGTGCCCTCGCTGCTCGCACTCGCCGCGGTCGCACTCGTCGCGCTGTGGAACCGCGGGCGCGCCGGCCGGGTCGCGACCGCGCTGCTTACCGCGTCCGTGGCCGCTCTCTTCCTGCGCGACACCCTTCCCTTGGCGACCTATCGAGACTGGAAGAACTCGGTCTCCTTCGTCTCCGACCTCGCCCGGCGTTTCGGCCCCCAGGACGTGGTCATCTTCGAGCAGCCGCGCAGCGTGCACCTCCTCTCCCTGCCCCTGTGGGCGATCTACGGCGTCAACGCGCTCGAGCTCGCCCGCTTCGACCCCGATCCCGTGCGCCTCCGCCATCTCGTCGCGGCCTGGCGCGGCCGCTATCGCAACATCTACTTCGTGCACACCTACAGCACGGACCTGTGCGGCCTCTTCCTCGAGCGCGTCGAGGACAAGCCGTTCGGGACCTACGAGTGGGAGCGCTCGTACCTCTGGAAGCCGCGCGGCCCCGACCCGCGCGCGCTGCATTTCCGCATCTCGCGCGTGATGCTCCCGGAGGACCTCCAGGTGCCGGCCCTGCGGGAGCTCGATCTCGGCGGCTCCGACGACGTCCAGGTCTCGGGCTTCTACGACAAGGAGGGAGGCGGCGAGCACACGTTCCGCTGGACGGGCCGTTGCGCCTCCGTGTACCTCCCGGGCGCGCGCGGGGGGGACGAGGTCACGGTGACGGCGGCGACCGGACGACGTCCGGTCACGGCGCCGGTACCTGTCTCCGTCTCGATGGGGGGCGCGCCGGTGGGGCAGTTCGAGGCCGGGCGCGAGTGGGAAGAGCATCGGCTGCGCCTGCCCGATCCCCTCCCCGCGGGGCCCGCGGTGCTGCGGCTCGACGTTCCCACCTTCCGGCCCGCGAACGCGTGGCCGGGCGACCCCGACACGCGCGACCTCGGTGTCATGGTCGACCGAATCCGGCTTACAATCCCCGTTTCCCGCACCGCCGGAGGTTCGCCCTGAGCGCCAGCCGCACCCTCGTGGTCGTGCCCACGTACAACGAGCGTGAGAACGTCGGGCCCTTGATCGACGGGCTCCTCGCCAACGGGGAGACGATCGACGTCTGCGTCGCGGACGACGGCAGCCCGGACGGAACCGCGGACGCGGTGCGCGAGGCCATGGCCCGCCATCCCGGCCGCGTCGACCTCCTGGAGCGGCACGAGAAGGGCGGCCGCGGCGCCGCCGTCATCGCCGCCTTCAAGAAGGGGCTGGCCGATCCCAAGAGGTACAAGTACCTCTTCGAGATGGACGCCGACTTCTCGCACCACCCGCGCGACGTGCCCAAGTTCCTGGAGAAGCTCGGGGCGTGCGACATGGTCATCGGGTCGCGCTACATCCCGGGCGGCGGGACTTCGGATTGGGGTGTGGTCCGGCCCATCCTCTCCTGGCTCGCCAACAAGTACATCGGGCTGGTGGCCGGCATCCCCGTGCGGGACACGACCAGCGGCTACCGCGGCTATCGCCGCGAGGTGCTGGAGGCCGCGGACTTCGACCGCATCAAGATCACCGGCTACGTCGTGCACGGCGAGATGGCGTACCAGGCGTGGCTGAACGGGTTCCGTCTGGGCGAGGTGCCCATCCACTTCCGCAACCGCAGGCGCGCCGCCTCGAAGCTCACGGCCGAGGAGATCTACATGGCGCTCCTGAACTTCGCCCTCCTGCGCCGCCGCTACGGGAAGGTGCCGCGGCGGCGGGAGGAAGCGCGGGCCGAGACCTCCTGACGGAATGAACGTGCTGATGGTCGCGTCCTCCTACCCGAAGTTCCCGGGGGACGTCACGGCGCCTTTCATCGAGTCGATCGCCCATGCCGTGGCCGCGCGCGGCCACTCCGTCGACGTGCTCGTGCCGCACCATCCCGACCTGCGCCGCCCGCCCGGCGAGCCCGTGAGGGTGCTTTCGTACCACTACGCGCCGCGCGAGGAATGGAGCCTCTGGGGATACGCGCAGAGCCTGGAGTCGGACGTGCGCGTCCGCTCCGGCATCTACCTCCTGGCTCCCCTGGTCGCCATCGCGCTCCGCCGCGCCCTCGGGTCCCTCCTCGCGAGCCGGCGCTACGACGTCGCGCATGCCCATTGGGTCGTGCCCAACGCGGCCATGGTCAAGGACATCGTGGCCGCCCACCAGGTGCCGCTGGTAGTGAGCGCCCACGGCAGCGACATCTTCCTGGCCGAGCGCTCCGCCCTCGTACGGGCCTTTGCGCGCGCGACGCTGGAGCGGGCCGCGGTCGTGACCGCGTGCAGCGACGACCTGCGGCGGCGCGCGATCGCGCTGGGCGCGGCGGAGACGCGGACGACGACCGTGCCCTACGGCGTCGACGCGGCGGCCTTTGCCTCCGGAGAGGACGCGCTGACGCGCGCGGGCCTGGGGACTCCCCCCGGCGCCACTCTCGTCCTCGCGCTCGGACGCCTCGTCGAGAAGAAGGGCTTCGGTCCGCTCGTGGAGGCGGCGACGGGCCTGCCGGGACTGCACGTGGCCATTGCGGGTGCCGGTGATCTGCACCAGGGCCTCGCCCGCCGGATCGCGGAGACAGGCGCGCCCGTGCGGCTGGTGGGACCGCTGGACCGCACCGCGGTCGCGCGGGCCCTGGGCGCGGCAGAGATCGTGGCCGTTCCCTCCGTCGTCGACCGTGCGGGCAACGTCGACGGCCTGCCGAACACGCTTCTGGAGGCGATGGCCGCGGGCAAAGCCGTGGTGGCCTCGCGGGTGGCGGGGATCCCGGACGTCGTGACCGACGGCGCCAACGGCCTCCTCGTCCCGCCCGGAGACGTCGGTGCCTTGCGGGCCGCGCTCGCGCGGCTGGCGGGGGACGCCGCTCTGCGCGCGCGGCTGGGCGCGGCCGCCAGGGACACCGCGGTGCGGCGCCATGGGTGGGATCGTGCGGCCCGCCGGTTCGAGGAGTGTTATGCCGAGGCGGCAGCGCTGGACGCCCGTTAAGGGCACCGCAACCCGCGTCGCGTCCCCGGTCGAGCGCGCGCTGCTCGCGGCGGCCGACCTGCCCCTGCGCGTTTTCGGACGCGCGCCGCTCGAGGGCGGCTCCCCTCTCGCTCCCGACCGCGTCCGCGAGATCCTCGTCCTGCGCCTCGATCGTATCGGGGACCTGCTCATGTCGCTGCCCGCGCTGGCCGACCTTCGCCACGCCTATCCGGCGGCGCGCATCCGGCTGGCCGTGGGGCGCTGGAGCGAAGAGATCGCGCGCCGCGCGCCCGTCGACGAAGTGCTGGTCTGGAGCGCGCCCTGGGTGGGACGGGCGAGCGAAGGGGCGGAAACGTGGCGGGCGCTCTGGACGCACGCCCGCGCCCTGCGTGCGGCACGCCTCGATCTCGCCCTCGACCTGCAGGGCGACGTGCGCGCGGCCTGGCTCATGGCGCTCACGGGAGCGCGGGAGCGCGTCGGCTACGCCAACACGGGAGGAGCGCGCCTGCTGACCCGCGTGGTCCCGCTCGACGAGACGGTCCCGTGGATCGACCAGAACCGCCGCGCCGTCGCGGCCGCGGCCGGCTCGGCCGCGATCGGAGCCGGCGCCCGCGTCGACCTCCTCCGCGCCGCCGACCGCCTGCGCGCGCGCGAGATCCTGGCCGCGGCGGGGGCAGACGGGGCGCGGCCCCTGGTCGGTCTTCACGCCAGCGGCGGACGCCCGGTCAAGCAGTGGGCGGCGGGACGATGGCGCGAGGTAGGGGCGCGCCTCCAGCGTGAGTTCGGGGCCGGGATCGTGCTGACGGGCACGGCGGCCGACCGCCCGCTCGCGCAAGAGATCGCGCGGGGGCTCGGCGGTGCCGTGCACGACCTCACGGGCCGGCTGTCCCTCGTCGATTCGCTGGCCGTGATCGGCGCGCTGGGTCTGTTCCTTTCCTCCGACACCGGGCCCATGCACATGGCGGCCGCGGTGGACGCGCCGTCGGTCAGCGTGTTCGGCCCCTCCGATCCGCGGCGGTACTTCTCCGGCGGAACGGGCGGCCCCGAGACGCGCCACGTGGTCGTGCAGCCGGACCTGTGGTGCGCGCCCTGCAACCTCATCCGCCGCCCGCCGCCGGAATGCCTGGGCCCCGACGGTCCCGAGTGCCTGCGCCTCGTCACCGTCGACGCCGTGCACGCGGCCGCCGTCCGGCTGCTTCTCGCGGGCGGGTTCCCGCGCCGCGAGGCGGGCGCGGCGTGAAGACCCTCGTGCTCGTCGCCGGTGACTCCGTTCCGCGTGAGCTCGGCGCGGCCACGATCGTGGCCTGGGACGAGGCGGCGGAGCGGGGCCTGCGCGGCCGCGGCGCGGAGGCGCGGACCGTCGCCCAGATCCTGGGTCCGGAGGCCGCGGAGGAAGTCGATACGGCGGCCGTGCGCTGGACGAAGGACTGGGGACGCCGTCCGCTCCTCGACGGCTGCAGCTTCCGTGACCTGTACGACTGGAAGGGCGTCTCGCTGTGGTGGTCCGCCGAGCTGTTCCTCCATCACTCGACGGAGGCGACGCGGTTCGTGCGCGTGATCGAGACCGTGCACCGGCTGCTCGACGCCGAGACGCCGGACGAGGTGGAGGCGCACGGCCTGGGGGACGACGAAGCGCTGCTCGTGGAACGGACCTGCCTGACCCGAGGCGTGCTGTTCCACGCCGGACCCGCGCGTCGGGCGCCTCGGCGAAGCGCCGCCGCCGTCCGCCGGCGGGCGCGCTGGAACGCGGCGAAGGCGTGGGCCACCGCGGCGAAGTCGGCATTGTCCGGACCCGCCCCCGCGCCGGGCCCGGGAGCGCCCGTCGCGCTCTTCCTCTCCCACGCCGCCTTCTGGAGGGAGCGATCGAATGGCACCGGCGGAGCGCCGCGCGCCTACGAGCACTACTTCGATCGCCTCATCCCCGCGCTCGGTGAGAGCGCGACGCTCCGCCCCTTCGTGGTCGCCGTGGGACCGCGGGCCGCGTTCCGCCGTCGCGGCCTCGGGGAGCGGCTCTCGGACTGGCTGCGGTTGCATGGCGACGGCGAAGGCTATGTCCACGTGAACCGCTACTTCACGCGGCGCGTCGCGCGCGAGACGCGGCGGGGCACGGCCCTCGCCGAGCGGATCTGGAAGGAGCTGTCCGGCCGGCCGGCAGTGCGCGAGACCTTCTCCCATCGCGGAGTGGCCTTTGCCGACCTCAGCGAAGCGGACCTCGCGGCCACCGTGCTCCTGCAGCTGCCCTGGGCCATCCGCTCCTACGAGGAGATGGCGGCGGTACTGGAGGCGGTGCGGCCAGCCGTGGTGTGCCTGTACGCCGAGTCCAGCGGATGGGGACGTGCGGCCCTCGCCGCCTGCCGGGCCGCCCGCGTCCCCGCCGTGGCCGTCCAGCACGGGATCGTCTACGCCAACTACTACTCATACGTGCACGACCTCGACGAGGCGGCCTGTCCCCGTCCCGAGCGCACGGCGGTCTTCGGAGAAGAAGCCCGGCGCCTTCTCCTGGAGATGGGGCATTACCCGGCCCACGAGCTCGTCCTGACCGGCAGCCCGAAGCTCGACCAGCTCCAGGAATCGGCCCGTGGCTGGGACCGGGCGGCGACGCGCGCCGAGCTGGGTGTGACCGCGAGCGAGACGCTGGTCGTCGTGGCCAGCCGCTTCCGGGGCATCCGCCGCACGCATCAATCGATCGGGAGCGCGCTCCCCGGCCTCGTGCGCGCGCTGGAGGCGCTGGGGGCCCGCACCGTCATCAAGCCGCACCCCGCGGAAGGCGCGGAGGACTATGCACGCGTCCTGGCGGAAACGGGAGTGACGGGGGCGCAGATCGTCCCTCCCGGCGCCGATCTCCTCCGCTTGCTGCACGCCGCGGACGCGCTCGTGACCGTGGAGTCGCTGGCCGCGGTGGAAGCGCTGGTGCTCGAGCGGCCGGTGGTCGTGCTCAACGCGCCCACGAACCTCCGCGCGATGGTGGAGGCGCGGGTCGCGCTCGGCGTCCCCGTGGGGGCCGATCCCACGGACGCGCTGCGCCGGGCCCTCTTCGACGAGAGCACGCGCGAGCAGCTGCGCGTTGCGCGCGAACGCTATCGCCCCGAGATCGCGTTCGGAGCGGACGGAGGGGCCACCGCGCGCATCCTGGACCTCGTCCGCAGCACGGCCGGGGTGCCCGTGGGGGGCGGGGCGGTCGCCGCGGGAGCCCATGGTAGGGTGAGGACGCCATGAGGCCACCGACTCTCGCGCTGGGCAGCCGCACCATCGGCGAGGGCCAGCCCTGCTTCGTCCTGGCCGAGGTCGCTTCCGCCCACGGCGGAGAGGCGGACCGCGCGCTCCGCATGCTGGAGTCCGCGTTCAAGATGGGCGCAGACGGCATCAAGTTCCAGCTCTTCCGCTCCAGCCTGCTCGTCGTGCGGCGCCATCCGGGCCGCAAGGACTTCGACCAGATCGAGCTCAGCGAGAAGGAATGGCGCAAGGTCCTGCGTGAGGCCAAGGCCTCGGGCCTCACCGTGCTGGTCGAGCCGTTCGACCTGCCCTCGCTGCGCCTGGCCCAGGACGAGTCCGCGGACGGCTACAAGGTGCACTCCACGGACATGGAGAACCCGGAGTTCATCCGCGCGGTGAGCGCGGCCGGCAAGCCCGTGATGTTCGCGACGGGCGGCGTGCCCGAAGACGCGGTGCGCGAGGCCCTGGAGCTCGCGGGCGCGGTGCCGGTGGGACTCCTGCACGGCTTCCAGACCTTCCCCACTCCCATCGAGGAGATCCGCTTCCGCGAGCTGGCCTCCTGGAAGGAGCGCTACCGCATTCCCATCGGCTTCCTCGACCACACGGATGGGGGCAGCGCCTTCGCCCTGGTCGCGCCCGCCCTCGCCGTCTCCTATGGCGCGGACCTGGTCGAGAAGCATTTCACGCTCGACCGCAGCGAGAAGGGCTTCGATTACCAGTCCTCGCTCAACCCCGAGGACTTCTACCGGATGGTCGAGCTGCTGCGCCAGGCCGAGCGCGCACAGGGCGACGGACCGGCCGCGGCCAGCGACGGGGCCAAGCGCTATCACCGGCTGATGGCCCGCTCGATCGTGGCCGGCCAGCTCATCCCGCGCGGCGAGGTCCTCACCGGGGAGATGCTGGCCTTCAAGCGCACGGACGTGCGCTTCGAGCCCGGCTATCCCCCGCGTGAGGCCCACCGCGTCATCGGCCGCCGCGCCACCCGCCCCATCCAGGCCGACGAGACCATCCGCGAGGAGATGCTGGAGTGAGCGTCTTCGTTTTCGTCTCCGCGCGCATGGCGTCGTCGCGCTGCCCGGGCAAGGCGCTGGCCCCCCTGGCCGCCCGGCCCCTGCTGGAAGTGCTCCTCGACCGCATGGCCGGCGTCCGCGGCGTGGACGGCGTCGTGCTCGCCACCTCCGTGAACGCGGAGAACGACCCCCTCGTCGAGACGGCGCGGCGCGCGGGGTTCGAGGTCTTCCGCGGTGACGAGGACGACGTCCTGCGCCGTCACGTCGACGGCGCGCGCGCGCTGGGCGCGGATCACGTGGTGCGCGTCACCGGCGACAATCCCCTCACGGACGTGGAGACGATCGAGATCCTCGTCGCCCGTCATCTCCGCGAGGGAGCGGACTACACCTACGTGCCCGGCGACGCCCTCCTCATGGGCATCCTCGCCGAGGTGATCTCGCACGACGCGCTGGAGCGAAGCTGGGAGCGCGGAAACGCGCGGCATCGCTCCGAGCTGATGACGCTCTATATCAAGGAGCACCCCGAGGAGTTCAAGGTCGTCACCGTGGAGCTGCCCGCGGGACTCTACCGTCCGGAGTACCGCCTCACCGTGGACGAGCCGGAGGACGTGCGCCTGATGCAGGAGATCTTCGGCCGGCTGGCCGCGCCCGGACGCCGGGTGACGACGCGCGAGGCCATCTCCCTGCTCGACCGCGAGCCCGCCCTCGCCCGCATCAACTCCCACCTGCGCCACAAGGCGGCCAACCTGCGCTCCGTCGCCCTGGACGCGGGCATCGGCAAGATCGTTTAGACCTAAAGCATTTCGCGAGGCCCATGAAGTCATCCTTCCTCATCAACGGCCGCACCGTCGGCAAGGGCGCGCCCTGCTACGTGATCGCGGAGGCGGGCGTCAACCACAACTGCGACGTGCAGCTCGGCTACAAGCTCGTGGAGACGGCGGGGGCGGCCGGAGCCGACGCCATCAAGTTCCAGAGCTACACCGCAGGCAAGATCGCCACCCGGGTGGCCCCGCGCTACTGGTTCGAGCCCGCCGACCCCACGGGCACGCAGTGGGACTCGTTCGACAAGCTCGACAAGCTCTCGGACCGCGACTTCAAGTCGCTGCTGGGGCACGCGCGGCACGTCGGCCTGACCGCCTTCTCCACGCCGTTCGACGACGAGGCCGTGGACTTCCTGGCCTCGCTCGACGTGCCCGCGTTCAAGATCGCGTCCGCCGACCTCACGTGCCACGGCCTCATCGAGCGCGCCGCGCGCGTGGGCAAGCCCATGCTCCTCTCCACGGGCACGGCCACCCTCAGCGACGTCGAGCAGGCCCTCGAGGTCTGCCGGAAGGCGGGCAACGAGGAGGTCGCGATCCTGCACTGCACGCTCAAGTACCCCTGCCCGCCGGAAGGCATCAACCTGCGCATGATGGAGCACCTGATGCGCGCCTTCCCGGAGGTGCCCGTCGGCCTCTCCGATCACTCGCTGGGGATCAGCGTGCCCCAGGCTGCGGTAGCCCTCGGGGCCTGCATCGTCGAGAAGCACTACACGATCGACAAGACGCTGGGCGGCTCCGCCGACCACCACCTCTCCGTCGACCCTCCGGAGATGAAGGCCATGATGGCCGGCATCCGCACCGTCGAGAAGGCCATGGGCAAGGCGGTCAAGGGCGTCGAGCCGCTGGAGGAGGAGGCCCACCGCTTCGCGCGGCGCAGCGTCACCTCCAAGGTGGCCATCCCGCGCGGGACGGCCATCACGCGCGCGATGCTGACCTACAAGCGGCCGGGGACGGGGATCGACCCGCGCCAGATGGACGTGGTGGTGGGACGCGTGGCTCGTACGGACATCCCGGAAGACACGACCCTCACGTGGGAGATGGTCTAGCTAGCGGCTACTTGCCTATCTCGAACGGGCGCGCGTTCGTCGCCGCGCCCGTCCCGTCCACGAGAGACAGGAAATAGCCGCCGGTGGGCGCGCTCGCGTCCACGTGCAGGAGCACCTGCAGGAGCGTGGCGTTCACGTAGCGCTGGCGCATCACCTCGACCCCCTTCACGGCCTCCTTCGGGCGGGAGATGCGTGCCTGGTGGTCGCTGCGGAAGCCGACGCCGTGCACATCCACGAGCACGTTCGCGCCGCGTTTGAGCAGCGGCGGCGAGACGTTGGTCACCGCGGCCGGGGCCGCGGGCTCCGCGGGGGGCGGAGTGGCGACGGGCGCCGGTGTCGCGGCGGCGAGAGTCGCCACTGGTGGGGCCGCCACCGGGACCGACGCCGCGGGCGACGGACGGACGGACGCGGCCACCGTGGGCCGGGCCGACGGGGACGGAACGGCGGGGACGGCCGCGACGGGCGCCGGCGTTCCCGGTCCCGCGCTGGCCCCGGGTCGCGCGGCGACAGCGGAGGGTGACGGGACGGGGGTGGCCACCGCCGCCAGCGTCGTCACGGGAGCCGTCGTCGGCGGCGCGGGTGGCAACGCCGGCGGCTCGATGGGCTGCCGCAGGCGCATGAACGCGATGCCCACGCTGACGGCGAGGGCCACGAGCGCGAAGACGAGCAAAGGCCACGGCCGCGGGGCCGGGCCCTCGCGCCGCGCGCGATTGACGGGCGTGGCGGAGGAAACAGCCGCCGGGCGACCGCCGCGGGAGGGCTTCGAGCTCCCTCCGCCGCTGGCCGCAAGCCCCTCCAACTGGCCGAGCAGGTACGAGAGGTCCTTGGGCCGCCACTCCGCGTCCATCTCGAGGCAGGCCTGCACGGCGTCGCTCACGTCACGCGGCAGATCGGGCCTCAGGTCGCGCAGCAGCGGCCCACCGCGTGACTCGAAGGCCCGGCCGGACAGCATCTCGAAGCACAGGACGCCGACCGTGAAGACCTGGGACTGTGGCACGGGCGGCCCGCCCTGAGCCATTTCGGGCGGGCGGTAGCGGCCGGACGGCAGCGCCTTGCCCTCCGGTGGGCGGCATTCGTCGCCGCTCATCTGGATATGAGCGGGATCGAGATCGAGGCTCCGGCCCGAGTCGGAGACCGCGCGGCAGAGGGTCTCCGCCGCTTTGAGCCGCTCGGAAGGCTCGTGGTCCCCGTGCAGCCAGTCGGCGAGGTTCATAGTTTGAAGCGCTCTCTCGAGGGGGAACCGGGGACCGACGACGCGCTACGCTAGCGACCCTCGGTCCCGCGGTCAAGCCGCCGCGTGACATGGCGCAGCCGCCAGACGGAGCCATCCCCACCCCCAGGCCGCTTGTGCAACCGGTTGACGGCCGGGTGGCAGGGCCGGTAGGCTCGCCGGGACATGCCCCCGGTGACGAGACCGCGTTGAAGGACGGGCTCCGGGTGGTCGCGATCGTCCCCGCGCGCGGCGGGGCGGACCCCGTGCCATACCTCAACATCAAACGCCTGGGCGACGGGCCGCTCCTGGCCCACACCCTCGACGCCGCCCGCGGCAGCCGCTACGTGGACCGGGTGGTCGTGACCACCGACGACGAGCACGTGGCCGAGGTGGCGCGCGCCCACGGAGCGGAAGTGCCGTTCCTGCGGCCTCGGGAGCTCGCCGCGGACCTCCCCTCCCTCAAGCCCGTGGTCGCGCACGCCGTTCGCGCCCTGGAGGCGGCGGGCGACCACGTCGACCTCGTCGTCATCCTCCAGGCCACCACGCCGTTCCGGGATTCGAGCGCGGTGGACGCGGCCATCGACCGGCTCGTCGAGGGCCCGTTCGACACGGTCGTCTCCGTCACCGAGGACCGCACGCTGAACTGGCGCGAGCAGGACGGGCTGCTCGTGCCCCTCTTCGACAAGGAAGGACGGCGCGAGGAGCAGGCGCCCGTCTACAAGGAGAACGGTGCCGTGGTCGCTCTCCGCCGCGCCGTCCTGGACGGCCCCACGCGGTTCGGCGCGCGCGTGGGCTGGCTCGTCCTCGACAAGCGGGCCGGCTTCACCGTCTACGACCTCGAGGACTTCTGGATGGCGGAGCGGCTCCTGCGGCAGCCCCGCGTGCTCTTCCGCGTGGACGGGAGCTCCTCCGTCGGGATGGGCCACGTGTTCCGCTCCCTCGCCATCGCGGAGGCGCTGCGCGGCCTCAGCCGCGCCGACATCGCGTTCCTGATGAGCGCGGATCACACGGAGGGCCTCGTCACCGTTTCCCGCGCCGGTTACGCCGTGCGTGTGGTCGGAGACCGCAAGGAGGAGACGTACCTCGAGCACATCCGTGATTTCGCTCCCGCCATCCTCATCAACGACCTGCCCGCGGTGGACCGGTCGTACCTGACCGCGCTCAGCCGCCTCGGCGCCACCACCGTGAACCTCGTCGACACCATCGACGACCTGGAGACGACGGAGCACTATGCGCAGGTCATCGTGTCCGTCATGAGCCAGGAGCGTGAGACGCCGGAGGGCTTCTACGGCGGTCCTGCCTACGCGATCCTGCGCGAGCACTTCCGCGGACGCGACAAGGAAGTGCGCGACACGCCGCGGCTCGTGCTCCTCAGCTTCGGGGGGAGCGACCCGCAGGGCCTCACCCTGAAGGCGGCGCGCGCGCTCCAGGACCTCGATCCCGGGGTCGAGCTGGTGGCGGTGGCCGGCCCCGCGTTCTCCTTCCGGCGCGAGTTCGAAGCGCTCTCCGCCGGCCTCCCCCGGCGGGTCCCTCTCATCAACGAGGCGGGCGGCCACATCGCGGAGCTCATGCTCGAGGCGGACGTGATGGTAGGGTCAGGTGGGATGTCCGTCTACGAGATCGCCGCTCTCGGCACCCCGGGGATCATCCTCGGCCAGAATGCACGCGAGGATCGACGCATGCGCGATTTCGCCGACCACGGAACCGTCGAGTATCTCGGCCTCGGCACCGAAGTGGACGAGGGCGTCCTCGCCTCCGCGGTGAACTCCCTGCTCGCGGACCCCGCGCGGCGCCGGGCCATGAGCGCGCGCGGGCGCGCCCTGGTCGACGGCTTCGGAGCGGCGCGGGCGGCGGAAGTGGTGTTGGAGCGACGAGGCCGGTGAAGGCCCTCATCACGGGCGGGGCGGGCTTCCTGGGCAGCCACCTCGCGGAGGCGCTCATCGCGCGCGGCGACACCGTCTACGTGCTCGACAACCTCTCCACCGGCTCCATCGAGAACATCGAGCATCTCAAGACCGATCGCCGCTTCCACTACGCGATCGACAGCGTGATGAACGAGCCCGTCACCGCGGAGCTGATCGACCGCGTGGACGTCGTCTTCCACCTCGCGGCCGCGGTGGGGGTCCGTCTCATCGTGGAGAGCCCGGTCAACACCATCGAGACCAACGTGCACGGCACGGAGATGGTGCTGAAGCTCGCCAACAAGAAGAAGAAGAAGGTCCTCGTCGCCTCCACATCCGAAGTCTACGGCAAGAGCGAAGACGTCCCTTTCCGCGAGGACGCGGACATCGTGATGGGGCCGACGAGCAAGGGCCGCTGGAGCTACGCCTGCAGCAAGGCCATCGACGAGTTCCTGGCCCTGGCCTACCACAAGGAGAAGCACCTCCCGGTGGTGATCGCGCGGCTGTTCAACACGGTGGGGCCGCGCCAGACCGGCCGCTACGGGATGGTGGTGCCGAACTTCGTGAAGCAGGCCCTCCTCGGCCATCCCATCACCGTCTACGGCGACGGGGAGCAGAGCCGCTGCTTCACCTACGTGACCGACGTGGTGGGGGCCCTGCTGAAGCTCGCCGACCACGAGGGCGCGCTGGGCCAGGTGTTCAACATCGGCAACGACTCGGAAGAGGTCTCCATTCGCGCCCTCGCCCAGCGCGTGAAGGAGCGTACGAGGTCCGCGAGCGAGATCGCGACCATCCCCTACGACAAGGCCTACGAGTCGGGCTTCGAGGACATGCCGCGCCGCGTCCCCGACCTGGGCAAGATCCGCTCGCTGGTGGGCTACGAGCCCAAGGTCCACCTGGACGAGATCCTGGACCGCGTGATCGCGTACTTCACGTCGGACAAAGCGCGCGTCTGACCGTCGCTTTGTCCGCCGTGGTCTCCTCAATTCAGGGGGGGAGCGCCACGCTTGGAGGGATGCTCCCCCCTACGCGCTTCGCGCTACCCCCCCGGCCGCTCGTCGCCGAGTGAATCGGCTCCTCGCTGCTTGAGCCCTCGCTACCGTTTCACGAGCAGTCCACGTCATCATCTGCCTCGGTGACGAGCGCGAACGCATCCAGTTCCCCCACTTCCCTTTCCGGCCACCTCAAGAAGCTCGCCGCGCACTCCGCCGTCTACGGCGCGGCCGACGTGTTCACCAACGTCGTCAACTTCCTGCTCATCCCGCTGTACACGAAGTTCCTCACGCCCGTGGACTACGGAAACCTGGCCCTCCTCATCACGTTCGGCACCGTCGCCAAGATCCTGTTCCGGCTGGGCCTCGACGCCGGGTTCTTCCGCGTCCACTACGACATGGAGACGCCGGAGGCGCAGCGCCGCCTGGCCGGGACGGTGTCCCTGTTCGCCGCCGCGTTCTCGCTCTTCCTGTTCCTGCTCGTGGTCGCGGCCATGGAGCCGCTCACCCGCGCCGTCCTCGGGGACGCGGCCGCGCCGCGCCGCTGGGTGGTCCTGGTGGCGGCCGACGTGTTCGTGGGCATGTTCGCCTTCGTCCCCCTCGCCCTCCTGCGCATCCAGGACCGGCCCGGCCTGTTCTCGACGTTCTCCGCCGTCCGCCACACCGTCAACACCGGCCTCAAGGTGCTCCTGGTCATGCGCGGCTGGGGCGTGGACGGAATCCTCTGGAGCGACTTCCTGGCGACGGCCGTCTTTTCCCTCGCCCTCTCTCCCATCCTCGTGCGCCATGCCCGCCTCGCCTTCGATCGCGGCGCCCTGCGGGAAGTGCTCGCCTTCGGCCTGCCCAAGGTCCCGCACGGTTTCCTGGTGCAGGTCCTGAACGTCTCCGACCGCCGGATCCTGGCCGCGTTCGTGCCGCGGGCGGAGGTCGGCCTCTACCAGATGGGGTACGGGCTGGGCACCTCCGTGAAGTTCGCGCTTTCCGCGTTCGAGCCGGCCTGGGGTCCCTTCGTGTACGCCGAAGTCAAGCGCGAAGACGCGAAGGCGACGCTGGCCCGGATCGTGACCTACACGTTCGCGGTCTTCGTGTGGGTGGCCCTGGGCGTGGCCGCGCTCGGGCGCGAGCTGCTGGTCCTCATGACCCGTCCCGCCTACTACGCCGCGGCGCCGGTGATCCCCGTGATCGCGTTGGCCTACCTGCTGCACGGCGTGTTCCTGCTGACCTCGATCGGCATCGGCATCGAGAAGAAGGCGCGTTACTACCCGATCGTCACGGGGGCGGCGGCCGCCGTGAACCTCGCCCTGAACTTCGCGCTCATCCCGCGTTACGGGATGATGGGCGCGGCCTGGGCCACCGTCGCCGCCTACGCCGTGATGGCGGGACTGGGAGGGACGCTGTCGCAGAGGCTGTATCCGATTCCCTTCGAGCGCGCGCGCCTTCTCGCGATCGTCGTCGCGGCCGCGGCCGTGATGGCTCTCGTCCCCCTCGCTCCCCCCGCGATGGCCCCCCGGCTGGCCTTCAAGTGCGGGCTGCTGGCCCTGTTCCCGATCGCCCTCTTCGCGGCGGGCGTCTTGCGGCGGCCACACGGCGGGGCGGCCGGGAGGCATTAGAATCCGGGGAAAGGAGCTCCTTCATGAAACTTTCGACGCTCGCCCTGCTCGTGGCCTCGATGACCGGAGCGGCCGTGATGGCCGCGGATGCCGACAAGCCTGCCGCCGCCAAGAAGCCGCGCGTGTTCTTCGTCGAGCCGAAGAACAACGCCACCGTGACCAGCCCCCTCCACATGAAGTTCGGCTCCGAGGGGATCACGATCGCGGCGGTTCCGGCGGGCGAAGTCACCACCGTCCGGCCGGGAGTGGCCCACTATCACGTCGGGATCGATCAGGACTGTCTGGCTCCGGGCAAGAACATCGTCAAGGGCACGCCGTCGTGGGTCCATTTCGGCGACGGCAAGGACGTGTTCGAGACGCAGCTCACGCCGGGAAAGCACAAGCTCGCCCTTCAGCTCGGGGACGACAAGCACGACACGATGCCCGGCACCTGCGAGGTCATCACGGTCGACGTCAAACCGTAGCGCGCGCCCGGAGGGCCCAGCTCCTCGCCTCCTCGCCGGCACGAAGCGTGCAGGAGACGCTCACCGGAGGAGATGCCCCAATGAAAACTGCATCCACGACGGCGGCGGCCGCGGTCGTTCTCGGGTTGGGCGCGATGGCCCTCGCCCAGTCCCCTTCCCCCGCGGCCCCCGCCGGGCCGAAGAAGGCCACGAAGGCGGTCGCGATCGTGCACCCGACGCAGGGCAACAACGCCGAAGGCACCGTCTGGTTCACGGCCGGCCCCGCCGGCGTCACCGTGAAGGCAACGCTGAAGGGTCTCGCCGCCGGCAACCACGGCTTCCACGTCCACGAGTTCGGCGACTGCACGGCGCCGGACGGCGCGTCCGCCGGCGGCCACTTCAACCCGAAGGGAACTCCCCATGGCGCGCCCACGGACGCGGCGCGCCACGCCGGCGACCTCGGCAACGTGCAGGCGGCCGCTGATGGGACGGCGACCCTGGAGTGGAAGGATCCGGCGATGAAGCTCGACGGGCCGGACGGTGTCATCGGCCACGCCGTCATCGTGCACGCGAACGCGGACGACATGAAGACCCAGCCGACGGGCAACGCGGGCGGCCGCGTGGGCTGCGGCGTCATCGGCGTCGCCAAGGGCGAGTAGCTAGACCCCCGCCGCGAAGAAGCGGTCGGTGTAGAGAGCCCAGTCGCGGACGGCGGCCCACGCCACCGCTCCCGCGAAGGCGAGCACGGCCAGGGCGCGACCGGTGCGCCCTTGCCCCCAGACGACGGACAGCCCGGCCGCGCTCAGCACGGCCAGGGGAGCGAGGAGCAGCTCGACGTCCTTGGCGTCGCGCAACGCCGTGGGCAGGGCGTAACGCAGGACCAGGATCGCTCCGCCGACCGCCACCGCACAGGCCAGCACGCGGCGCGCCGACGCCGGCATCCCGCGGGCCACGACCAGACCGAGCAGCGCCAGCACGGGATAGACCGCGTCGTAGAAGATGCCGAGCCGGCGGAGCGCGGAGGTCCAGACGGGATCCCGCGCCGCCGTCACCGCCGCGCTCCCCCCGCCTTCGAACACGTAGGGCAGCACGCCCCCCCACAGGGTGGGCAGGAACCCCACGTACATGGTGGCCATCAGGATCGCGGTCGCGATGGCCCATCCGATCGACAGGCGCAGCGCGCGCCGCCATTCCCCGGTCATGGCCAGGACTGCGGACAGGGTCAGGACGAGCGCGGAGACGGTGAGGAGCGAGCCCGTGTACGCCGCCTCCGCGATGAGGATGAAGGTCAGAGCGGCGGCGCCATCGCGTGCCCCGTCGAGATGAGCGAGACGCCGTGAGAGATGCACGAGCAGGAGCGTGACCCACGCCAGCCCGAACAGCGTGGGGTAGAGGGCCAGGGACAGCCGTGAGGTGAGGACGGGGAGGACGGCGGCCAGGAGCTGGGCCAGCGTCGCCCACATCGGATCGAGCGCCGCCGCCCGCGCCAGCGGGTGCACGAGCAGCACGACCGCCGCCGCCGCGATCACCGCCACCGTCTTGAGCGCGCCCGTGTCGCCGAGGAGTGGCGAAAGCGGCCAGGCCGAGGCGTGGAACACCATCGCGTAGGGGATGGGGATCTTCTGGCCGCCGATCTCACGCGTGACGTCGCCGCGGCGCTGCCAGGGCTGGGTGGGATCCACGAGCAGCGAGGGGTTGTCGCGCAGCGCCTGCAGGAACCGGCCGTGCGTGTCCACGTCCGGGTAGTAGCAGAAGGGATGGAAGAAGGCGACGCAGGCGGCGATGGCGAACAGGATCGGCAGGGCCACGGTGCGGCCGCGAGCGGCGGCGGGATCGGGCCAGTGCCGGGTCATCAGCCGATCCAGGCCCAGCAGGACGAGGACGGCGAGGAACGCCGGCACTGCCGCGTCCGCGCAGGCCCAGGCTCCGCCCAGGCGATCCCGCCAGACCGCGGCCGCGCCCACCGCCGCCGCGAACGCGGCCACGCCCGTGGCCAGCGCGCTCGAGCGCGTGATCAGCCAGGCGAGCAGCGGCGGCCCGAGGAAATAGAAGGCGAGCCGTCCGGCCAGGCGGCTCGTGGGACGCACCGTCTCCGCGCCCACGACCTCCGCCCAGTCCACCGCGACCGCGGTGGGATCGCTCCCCTCGCCGTGCGCGCGGAACGTGAGCGTCAGCGGCCCGCGGAGTTCCCCGAGATCGACCTCTCGCACGCGCCATCCGACGGAGGGCTGCACCCACCGGTCCACGGCGCGGCCACCCGCCTCCACCGTCACCTCCGTCGGGCTCGGTGCAAATCGGGCCAGGCGGATGCGCGCGGTGAGACGGCCGGAGCGGACGGAGACGGGCACCTCCAGCCGCGAGCCGTCTTCCGCCCAGCGGAACATGGTCTCGCCGCTCCCGGTGAGCCCGTCGCGCTCCCAGCGCGCGCGCCATCCGCGCGCGAAGGGGCCGTCGCCCGCGCCCACGTTCACGAAAAGGGGCTGCGGACGCTCGAGTCCGGCGATGAAAGCGGCGGCCCCGAGGGCCCACGCCACGGCGAGGAGGAGGGTGAGGCGGCTCCAGGATGAAGGCACGCGACTTCGACCTTAACACCGTCCGCGGGGCGAGTCCCCATGCGGCCAACTCTTTGGTTCCTCAGACTTTCCCATGGTAGCCTTGGCGTTTTGCCAGGGAGGGAACGGGCGCTGCTGTCCATCGAGCCACGTGGCGCGTCGGACGCCGACGAGCTCTTCCGCATGTACGGCGAGGTGTTCGGGCAGTCGCTCACGGACGCCAGCCGCCGGCGGTGGCAGTGGCAGTACCTGGACAATCCCGCCCGCGCGGACGGCCGGCCCGAGATCTGGGTCGCGCGGGAAGACGGGCGGCTGCTCGGCCAATACGCGTCCATGCCCGTCCGGCTGTGGTGGGGGTCTCGCGAAGTGCGCTCGTCCTGGGGAATGGATGTCTTCCTGGCCGCGGAGGCGCGCGGCCGCGGTCTTGGCGCGCAGCTCTTCACCGCCTGGAGCGACCACGTCGAGGTGGCGCTGGGCCTGGGCCTGACTCCTTCCTCCTACGGGCTTTTCAAGAAGCTCCGCTACCATGACGTGGGGCCGGTGCCCTTCTTCCAGAAGGTGCTCGATGCGCGGGCGGTCGCGCGACGGCGCCTGGGCCGGGTGGTGGGTGAAGCGGCCGCACCCTTGCTGCGGGCGGCCCTCGCCATGGTCCATCCGGAGCGCCGCCGGCCCGCGCCCGGCGTCGTGACCGCCCCCGGCGCCGGGTTCACCGAGGATTACGACGCGCTGTGGGAGAGGGCGCGCGGCTCCTATGCGATGTGCGTACGACGAGACCGCGCGTACCTGGATTGGAAATACGCGCGCTGCCCGCACCGGCAATACGAGGTGACGGAAGCGCGGCGCGCGGGCCGTTTGGACGGGTTCGCGGTCAGCCGCCATGAGGACCACCGCGGGCTGCGGCTGGGCTGGGTGATCGATGTGTTCGCGGAGGCCGGGGACCACGAGGTCAAGGACGCGCTCCTGGGCGCGGTACTGGACGGCTTCCGCCGCGCCGGGGTGGCGCGCGCGCAGGCCTTCAGCATGAACGCGGCCCTGGCCGCCGATCTCCGCCGCCGCGGGTTCGCGTCCGGCCATTCGCCCATGCAGTTCTGCGTCCGCACCCAGGTCGAATCCGCGGACGTCCTCGCGGACCTCGGGCGTTGGCACGTCGTCTTCGGTGACAGCGACATGGACCGATGAGCGCGCGTCCGCCCGCGGTCCTGGTGGGGATCGACACCGAAGCCGACGACCAGTGGTCGGCGCGGGGACGGCAGGAGATGGGTGTCCGCAACGCGGCGCGCCTGCCCGCTCTCCAGGCCCTGTTCGAGGAGTTCGGGGTTCGCCCGACGTACGTCGTCACGTGGGAGATGGCCACGCGGCCGGAGAGCGTGGCCGTGCTCCGCGACCTCGCCCGGAGCGGCCGCTGCGAGATCGGCACGCACCTGCATCCCTGGAGCTCGCCTCCGTTCCGTCCGGAGGACCTGGCCGCGCACACCTATCCCCACAACCTGCCCGTGGATCTCCTGGACCGCCAGCTCCGCGAGCTCACGGCCGCGATCGAGGAGAACCTCGGCGTCCGGCCCACGACCTACCGAGCGGGACGCAACGGCTTCGACGGGCGCACCCTTCCCATCCTCGAGCGGCTCGGCTACACGGTGGACACGAGCGTCGATCCCCTCTTCAACGAGCGCCGCAAGGGCGGGATGATCTTCGACGGCGCGCCGATCGCGCCGTACCACCCGGATTACGACGACGTGCGGCGTCCGGGCGCGTCGAAGATCCTCGAGATCCCGATCACCTCGGCCACGCTGCCCGGGCTGCCCAAGGTACTGGAGCGCGCTTACGCGCGGCTCAAGCCCATTCCGTGGCGCGGCGCGTTCAAGCGCCTGGGACTGCGCCCGGTGTGGCTGCGTCCTTCCTACACCCCGCTGCCCGACATGCTCGCCTTCGCGGATCGGCTGGGGCGCGCGGGGGCGCCGTGCCTGAACCTCATCTTCCATTCGAGCGAGGTGCTGCCCGGCGGCAGCCCGTACACGCCGGACGAGCCGAGCGTGACCCGCTTCCTCGACGACCTGCGGCGGCTGCTCGCGCACGTCACGGGGCCGCTCGGTGCCCAGGGACGCACGTACGCGGAGTTCGCGCGCGAGTGGGCGGGATGAACGTCCTCATGGTCACGCCCCACCTGCCGCCGCACCAGGCCGCAAACGCCCTCCTGCCCCACCTCCTCGGCCAGGCGTTGGCCCGGCGCGGCCATGCCGTCGAGTTCCTGACCTTCGGGGACGGACGCGACGCGGACGGCGTCCACTTCGTCCGCCGCGGCGCGCGACGGATGCGCGCCACTCGGGTGCCCCAGGCGATGGAGGCGCTGCGGACCTGGCGCAAGGCCTCGCCGCTGCTGGCCCGGGCCCAGGTCGTGCACGTCCACTCCAGCACCTGGATGAACCAGGTGGCGGCCCGGCTGGCCGTGCGCGCGGGCCGGCCCTACGTGCTCACGCATTACGGCACGGAGATCTGGCACTACAACGGCGGCGATCCCCGCTTCCAGCGGTTCAACCGCGACGCGCGCCACGTGACCTTCTACAGCCGCGCGCTCCTCGAGCGCGCGCGGGCCCTGGCCGTCCCCCTGCGCGCGGCGTCCGTCGTGTACCCGCCGGTAGCCGACGCGTTCCAGCCTCTCCCTCCGGAAGAGCGGATCGCGCTGCGCGAGCGCGTCGCCCCCCGCGCGGGCGCGTTGCTCGTCAACGTCAAGCGCCTCCATCCCCTCGCCGATCAAGCCACGCTGCTGCGCGCGTTCGCGGAGGTGCGCCGCGAGCGCACGGACGCGGTGCTCCTCGTGGCGGGCACGGGCGAGATGGAAGGCCCGCTCAAGGCGCAGGCGGCGGCACTGGGACTCGGGGACGCCGTCCGCTTCCTGGGCCTCGTGCCCAACGACGAGGTCGCGGCCCTGCAGGGCGGAGCCGACCTGTTCGTGCTCTCCTCCGTCCTCGAGGCCACGCCGACGGTCGCCCTGGAGGCCCTGGCCTGCGGGACGCCCGTCGTCTCCACCGACAACCCCGGCGGCCTGGAGCTGCGCGAGATCTTCGGCCCGGACGTCGCGGTCGTGCCGAAGGGAGACGCGGCCGCGCTGGCGCGCGCGATCCTCGACCGGCTGGCCCGGCCCGGGCGCACGAGCGCGGCCACCGCGCGCCACATCGCCGAGCGCTTCCGGGTCGACGGCGTGGCCGAGCGGTATCTCGGGCTCTACGCGGAGGCCCTGGCGTCGTGAGGACGATCGACGAGACCGCCCTCCGCGAGGCCGCGGCCGCGCGCTTCCGCAGCGAATACGACTACGCGGTGTTCGAGTACCGGCGCAGCGCGAAGGTGATCCAGGCCCTCGAGCGCGCGGGGGTGAGCGCGCACGGCCGCGTCCTCGACGCCGGCTGCGGGGGCGGAGGCACGGCCCTCTCGCTGGCGGAGGAATCGTCCTTCGCGGTCGGCCTGGACCTCGAGGCGCGCTTTCGCGGCTCGGGCACGCGGCTGGCGAGCGAGAAGCACGTGGCCAACGCCGCGTTCGTCCAGGGCGACGCCGCGCGCCTGCCCTTCCGCACCGCGGCGTTCGATCTCGTGTTCAGCCATTCCGTGATCGAACACGTCGCCTCCGCCGAGGATTACCTGCGCGAGTGCTTCCGCGTGCTCCGCGCGGGTGGCGTGCTCTACCTCTCGACCGCGCCCACGCTGTCCCTCGCCGGCGCGCACCTGCCGCGGCTGCTCGTACCCGTGCCGCTCCACCTGCTCGTCGGCCGGCGCGTCTCGTTCGCGACCTTCCGCTGGCTGGCCCGGCACGCCCCCTGGACGCTGCAGGAGCCGAAGGAGGCGAACACCTTCATCGCCCTTGCCGAAGAAGGAAAGGAGAAGCAGGACGACGTCCTCCAGACGGTGACCGTGCGGCGCCTGCGGGCCTGGATCGAAGGCTCCGGCTTCCGTCTCGTGCGCGAGGACCGCCACGTCACCGGTTTCTTCCGCCGCGTCCTGCCCGGGCCCCTCCGGCGCGCCCTCGAGGCCACGCCGTTCACGCAGGACGTGATGATCGGCCACATCCAGTGCGTGTTGCAGAAGCCGTGAGCACGGCGGCGACGGCGGCGCCTCTCGAGGTCCTCGTGCCCGCGGACATCCGGTTTCCCCTCGAGCGCGCGAACGGCGTGCAGATCGTGAAGACGGCGGCCGCGCTCAGCGGAGCGGGAGCCCGCACCACCCTGCTCGTGCGCCAGAGCGATCCGCGCCCCACGCCGGAGATACTGGCCCTCTTCGGCGTGCCTCCCCATTCCGGCCTGCGCGTGCGGCGGATGCGCGTCCTGCACCGGCGGGGATCCTTCGCGCTGCCCCGCGCCTCGTTCCTCGCCCGCGCGATGCTGGTGGCCCTGCCCGCCCTGCGGCGGGGAGCGGTCGTGCTGACGCGCGACCTCCAGCTCGCGGACGCCTTGCTGCTCCTGCCCGGCGCGTCGCGCGTGGTCTACGAGGCGCACGCGGTGGAAGCCCTCATGTACGGCGAGCGGGCCGCGCTCTACGGCACGCAGGAGAGGGCCAGCCCGCGCAAGCAGGAGCGCTTGCGCGGACGGGAAGGCCGGGTGTGGCGGGGAGCGGCGGCGGTAGTGACGACCACCGCCGGCATCCGCGACAGCTTCGCCGAGGCCTATGGCGCGCGGCCCCGCGTGCACGTGGTGCCCAACGGCTGCGATCCGCCGGAGAGCGCGTTCACGGGCCTGCCCGCGGGCGAGCCGGAGATCCTCTACGCGGGCCAGCTCTATCCCTGGAAAGGCGTGGACGTCCTCGTGGAGGCCTTCGCGCAGGTGCCGCGCGGACGTCTCGTGATCCTGGGCGGGATCGAAGGCGAGGCGGACACCGCGCGCGTGCGCGGGCTCGTGGAGCGCCTGGGCCTGCGCGGCCGCGTCGAGATGCCGGGGCTCGTTCCCCAGGCGCGCGTGGCGGAGGCGCTTCAGCGCGCCACCGTGGTCGCGGTCCCCTTCTTGCGCACGGCCATGACGGAGCGCCACACCTCGCCCCTCAAGGCCTTCGAGGCCATGGCCGCCGGGCGCACGATCGTCGCTTCCGACCTGCCGTCCACGCGCGAGGTGCTGCGCCACGGTCATACCGCCTGGCTGGTGCCGCCGGGCGATCCCGCGGCTCTGGCCGCGGGTCTGCGTCGCGTCCTGGACGATCGCAAGCTGGCGGAGTCGCTGGCGCGGGCCGCCCACGCCGCCGCCCCCGCCTACGGATGGCCGGCGCGGGCCCAGGCCCTGGTGGGCGTGTTGTCGGAGGTCCGATGAGCGCGGCGCGGGTGCCCTGGATCCTCGTGGCCGCGCTCCTCCTCACCCTGCCCCTGGTGACGCCGAAGATCCGGGGCGCGGACGAGATCGAATACTTCGCGTACCTGCACTCCGCCGTATTCGACCGCGATCTCGACTTCGAGAACGAATACACGCATTTCTACGCCCAGGATCCCGTGGGTCTGGCCGGTTTCAAGGCGACGTTCCTCGACCTCCGGGAGCCGACAGGGCGGCCCATCAACTTCGCGCCGATGGGCACCGCTCTCCTTTGGGCGCCCGCCTACCTGCTCGCGCACACGGGGGTCGTGATCGCGCGAGGCCTGGGTGCCTCCGTGGCGGCCGACGGTTTCTCGCGGCCCTACGTGATGGCGGCCTGCTACGCGTCGTGGGTTTATGGGATGTTGGGCCTGCTCCTGGTCCACCGCGCGCTGGTGCGCTTCGGCGGGTTCGCAGAGCCGGCGGCGGCCTGGGCCACGGCGGCGCTCCTCTGGGGAACACCGCTCCTCTACTACGTCACGCTGGGACCGGGTTTCTCCCACGCCGTCTCGCTGTTCGTGATTGCGCTCCTCCTCTGGCTGACCCTGCGCTACCGCGGCCACGAGCTCACACTCGGACGGGCGGCTCTTCTCGGCGCAACCGGAGGCGTGGCCGCGCTCGTGCGCGAGCAGGACGGCCTGTTCCTCGCCGTGCCCGCCCTCGTCGTCGCGATCGACGGCCTTCGGGAACGGCGCCTGCCGGCGGCGGCGGCCCGCCTCGGAGTGATGGGTGTCGCGGCCGGGATCGTCTTTCTGCCCCAATTCTTCGCCTATCACGCCATCAACGGCCGCTTCGGCCCGTCGCGTTTCGTCACGCGCAAGATGAGCTTCGCCGGTCCACACGTCCTGTCCGTCCTCTTCGATCCCGCTCACGGCCTGTTCGTGTGGGCACCACTGCTGCTCCTCGCCGCCGCCGGCCTCGTTTTCGCCGCCGTGCGCGCGCGCCGCGGAGAACCCGTCGCCCTGGCGCTGGCTCTCGGCCTCCTGTTGCAGGTCTGGATCAACGGGTCGGTCGAGAGCTGGACGCAGGCCGGCGCCTTCGGGTCGCGACGGTTCGTGGGCGCCACCCCGCTCCTGGCCTGGGGCCTGGCCGCGCTGCTGGCCGCGGTCCTTGCGCGGACCTCGCGGCGCGCCGTCGCCGTGGGGCTCCTCGCCTTCGCGTGGTGGAACGTGTCGCTGATGGTGCAGTTCGGCCTGAAGCTGATGGACCGCCAGGGGCTCGAATGGCCGCGGGTGGCGATCAGCCAGTTCACGGAGGTGCCCCGGCACCTGGGCCGATCGGCCTGGCTCTTCTTCACCGATCGCGAGCGTCTCGTGCGGGAGGGGCGATGATCTCGGAGTCGCTCCTTCAGGCCGTGGCCTGCCCGGTCTGCCTCGAGCCCGCGGGCTGCGCCGTGTGCACGCGCACGGGCGGCCACGACGTGACCTGCGGTCCCTACGCGTCGCGGGCGGCTTGCGCCTGCGGCGGGCCGGACAAGGTGCGGCTGACTCACGACGGCGGCGTGCTCGCCTGCGCCTGCTGCGGCGCGCGTTATCCCGTGGCGGCGGCGGAAGGCTGGGTGGACCTCGTCCCTCGCACGTCGGTGGGCGAGGTCACTCAATACGCCGACCACGAGTTCCACGAGCGCCTGCACGTCACGGAAGCCGAGCCGGTGCTCTCCGCGCGCGTGAAGGCGGACATGATGCGCCGCATGCTGGGCGCGGGGCCGGACGAGACCGTGCTCGACCTCGGCTGTGGCGCGGGCAAGATGGCGCTCTACGCGGCCCAGGGCGGACGCCGCGCGGCCGGCCTCGACGTCGCTCCCTTCTTCCTCCCCCGCGCCGCGCGCGAGGTGGACCTCGTCCTCGGCGACCTCCGGCGGCTGCCCTTCCGCAAGGGCAGCTTCCCGCGCGCCTACTCCCTCGACGTGCTCGAGCACCTGGACGAGACGGGCGTGCGCGAGGTCCTGCTGGAGGCGCGGCGCACCCTGGGCCCGCGCGGGCGGCTCTTCGTCTACACGCATGCCATGGAGTCGTCGCGCCTGGCCTCGTTCCAGCGCGCCGTGAACCGACTGGCCCGGCGGCTGGGACGGGCCGGCCTCATCGACCACGAGCGGGAAGCGATGCGCAAGAGCGACCATCGCAACGCCATCCGCAGCCATGAGCACTTCGACGAGCTGTGCGCCGCCGCCGGGCTGCAGGTCGCCGAGCGCCGCTACTACAACGTCGTCTTCAAGGCGGTCGTGGAGGACCTGGGGCTGCGCCTCTTCGAGCAATGGCGGCGGCGCGGGGGGAAGACGGAAGCGCCGGCCACCCACGACGCCCACGCTCACGCGGCCGGCGGCGCCGCGGTGGGGACGAGCCGTCCCTCGCCCGCGCTCCTGGCCGTGGCCCACGCTCTCACCTGGCTCCTCAAGCTCGACGTCGTCCTGTTCGGTGGGGTGCGCACGGGCCCGTTCTTCGGCCTTCTCGTGCCGCGCGAGCCCGCGTGAAGATCCTGTACGTGGCTACCGACCAGAAGGTGCCGGGCGCGACGGGCGGCAGCGTGCACGTGCTGGAGGTCGCGCGCGGGCTCGCGCGCCGCGGACACGAGGTCCACGCCGTGATCGCCGCGGACGGCGGAGCCGCGCGCGAGGAGGAGGCCGGAGTCGTCTGGCATCGCGTCCGCTGGACGCCAGGCCATCGCGTCTTCCGGTTCCGCGCGCGGCCCGCGGTGGAGGCCATCGCGGCCGAGGTGCAGCCGGACGTGGTGATGGAGCGGTACTACAACTTCGGCGGGGAAGGCGTGGGCACGGCCGCGCGGCGCGGCATCCCTTCCCTCCTCGAAGTGAACTCGCCGGTCGTCGATCACCCGCGCTCGGCCAAGCAGGCCCTCGACGCTGCGCTCCTCGTCCGGCCCATGCGCCGCTATCGCGAGTCACTGTGCCGGCAGGCGGCGGCCCTGGTTTCGCCGATCCCGGAGATCGTGCCGGCTTTCGCACGCGCGAAGACGGAGACGGTGACCTGGGGCGCGAACGTCGATGCGTTCTCGCCGGGCCGCGGGCAGGAGGACGTCCGACGCGGCCTGGGCATCCCGGACGGAGCCGTCGTCGTCGTCTTCACGGGCAGCTTCCGTCCGTGGCACGGAGTCCATGTGCTGGAGGCGGCGGCGCGAAGGCTACGCGACCGCGCCGACTTGTTCTTCCTGCTCGTGGGCGGACCCGACGCCGGGCCGGGCGAGGGATATCGCGGCCGCCGGCTGGGCACCCGTCCGTACGCGGAGATGCCGGCGCTGGTCGCGGCCGGCGACGTGGGGGTCGCGCCCTACGACCCCACCCGCCTGCGCCAGCTCGCCCTCGGGTTCTACTGGTCGCCGCTCAAGATCTTCGAGTACATGGCGTCCGGCCTGCCCACCGTCACCATCCCGCGTCCTCCGCTCACGGAGATCGTCCGCGAAGGCCAGGAAGGGCTCCACGCGCGCGAGGGCGACCCGGCGGCCCTGGCCGAAGCCATCGTGCGCCTCGCCGGCGATTCCGCGCTGCGGCGGCGGCTCGGCGCCAGCGCGCGCGCCCGCGTGGTCGAGCGCTACTCCTGGGCCTGCCACTGCGAGCAGCTCGAGCGCGTGCTCCTCCGGATCGCGGCGTGAGGGTCCTCCTGGCCACGGAGGTCTACCCTCCGCGCGCGGGGGGGGCGGGCTGGTCCACGCGGGCGCTGGCCCTCGGCCTGCGCGAAGCGGGTCACGACGTCGCCGTGATCACCACCAGCCCCGGCACGGAGGACCTCGACGGCCTGGCCGTCCGCCGCCTGACCACGCGCGGACGGCGGCGCCTGTCCGTTCCCCGCGTCATCGCCCGCGCCCTCGCCGAGGAGAAGGCGGGCGTGGTGCACGCCCAGCACTCGCTGTCCGCGCTGGGAGCGCTGGGCGGACCGCACCCCGAACGCGTGGCCGTCACCGTGCGCGACCACTGGCCCGTCTGCTTCTGGTCTACGCGGATCAGCCGCGGCGCCCTCTGCCCGGGCTGCGGTGTGAGGCCGATGGCGCGCTGCGTCGAGGGCCACGTGCCCGCGCCCGCCCCTCTCTCCTGGGGCGCGATCCCGTACATGCAGGGCGACCTCGCGCTCAAGCGCGCCGCCCTGCGCCGGGCGGGCGCGAACCTGGCGGTGAGCCGGGCCATCGCCGAGGAGCTCGGCGCGGCGGACATCCCGCGGGTCGAGGTGATCCCCAACGTGGTCGACCCCGTCGAGGCCCGCGCCGTCGCCGCTGCCCCGTGCTCCTTCCCGCTCCCCGAGCGGTACCTGCTCTTCATCGGCAAGCTCGAGGAGAACAAGGGGGCGCGCCTGCTCGTTCCGGCGGTGGCCGCCGCCCGCACGGGGCTGCCTCTCGTCGTCCTCGGCGAAGGCAGCCTGTCGCATGCGCTGAAGTTCGAGGCCACGGCCGCCAACGTGACCCTCGTCCTCCGCGGCTGGGCGGAGCGCGAGGACGTGCTGCGCGCGCTCGCGGGCGCGACCGCGCTCGTCTTTCCTTCCCTGTGGCCGGAGCCGCTCTCGCGCGTGCTCCTCGAGGCCCTGGCCCTGGGCACGCCGGTGGCGGCGATGGAAACCGGAGGGACGAGAGAGATCCTGGGCGGCACGGAAGCCGGCCTGCTCGTCACGGATGTGGGGGCCCTGGCCGACGCCGTCGCGCGCATCGCCTCGGATGCCGCGCTCAGGGAGCGGATGCGCGCCTCCGCGCGCGTCCGCGCGGAGGCGTTCTCTCCACCCGCCCTCATTCCACGCTACGAAGCCGTGTACCGGCGGCTGGCATGAGGGTCGCCCTCTTGAGTCGCTCCGCACATCCGCTCCACGATCCGGGCGGCATGGAGCGCGCGGTCTACCTCCTGGCCAAACACCTCCAGGCGCGCGGCGTCGAGACCGTGCTCGTGACGCGCCCGGCCACGCGCGGCGAGGCCTTTCCCGGCCGGGTGGTGACGGTGCCCTACGGCGGGCGCGGACGCCACGGCCGCGTGCTCGCGCGCACCCTGCACTATCCCGCCTTCGCCGTGCGCGTCGGGGAGACGGTGTCGGAGATGGTCCGCGCGGGCGAGGTGGACATCGTCGATGCCCAGGGGCTCACCGCGCTCGGGTACGGGCGGCGACGGCGACGCGACGCGAGCCTGCGCGCGCCCCTCGTCATGAACCCGCAAGGTCTCGAGGAGCACAAGGCGCGCGGGCTCAAGCGCCTGGCCCTGACCCGCCTCCGCCGCCTCTCCCGCGAAGCGGCGCGCCTCGCGGATCGGGTGGTGGCGACGGACGAGGCCACGCGCGCGGAAGTGCCTCGCTACCTCGGCGTCGATCCCGGCCGAGTGGTCGTGCTCCCGAACGGGGTCGACCTCGACGAGATCGCCGCCCTGACGCCGCCCGATCCCCGCGCGGTGGCGGAAGCCGCGCTCCCGGCCCTGCGTGGGGCCGATCCCGTCTTCCTCTCCGTCGGCCGCCTCGAGAGCTACAAGGGATTCGAAGACGCGGCGGCGGCCCTGGCGGCGCTGCAGGCGGACGGACGGCTGGGCCAGAGCTGGGCCTGGGCCATCGTCGGCGAAGGCCCCGCGGCCTCGCGCCTGCGCCGCCGGCTCGCGCCCGCGATGGCGCCGCACGTACATTTCGCGGGGCGCGTCCCGGACTCGCTCCTCCACGCGCTGTACGAGCGCGCGGACCTCTTCGTCCATCCCACCCATTACGAAGGCTCGAGCCTGGTCACGCTGGAGGCCATGGCGCACGGCCGCGCCGTCGTGGCCACGCGGGCGGGAGGGATCCCGGACAAGGTGCAGGACGGCATCACCGGTCTTCTCGTCGAGCCCGGCGCCCCGGCCGGCCTCGCTTCGGCGCTCGGTGGTCTCGCGCAGGATCGCCCGCGCCGCGAGGCCATGGGTGGCGCCGGCCGCCAGCGCGTGCGCGCAGCGTTCGCTTGGAACGTGCTCATCGATCGCACGCTCGCCCTCTATGAGGACCTGTGCCGGCAGGCGCGCGCATGACACGCGACCGCGTGTCGGCCCTCGTCGCCGTCGTCCTCGGCGTCGGCCTGGCCCTGGTCGTCATCACCGGCCGGCCGAAGGGAGTCCTCACCGCGGGTCTCCTCGCGGCGGCCACGGCCGGTGCGGTCGTCATCCGGGCGTGGGCGCGGCCGCAGGACGGTGCCCAGACCCGGGCGCAGGCCGTGCTGCTGGCGCTGCTGCTCGTCTCCGTCGTGCAGCTCCACGCCGTTGGCGGCCGCATCGCCGGCGACGGGGTGAGCTACTACGTCTACGTGCGGTCACTGATGAAGGACGCCGACCTCGACTTCACGAACGAATACACCCACTACGAGATGATCGATCGCACCGACCTCAGGGTGCCGACGCGGACAGGCCGGCGCCGCTCCATCTTTTCCGTGGGGCCGGGGCTGGCCTGGATCCCGTTCTTCGCGGCCGGGGAGCTCGTCGGCCGCGCCCAGCGCGCGCTCGGCGCCGAGGTCGATCTCAGCGGCTATGGGCCCGTGCACGTCAACGCCGTCGCCCTGGGCAGCCTGCTCTACGGATTTGCCGCGGTAATCCTGATGCACGGGCTGCTGCGCCGGCACTTTCCCGAAGACACCGCGCTCCTCGCCGCCGTCCTGATCTGGTGGGCGACGTTCCTCCACTGGTACATGGTCCATCAGCCCACGATGTCGCACGCCGTATCCGCGGCGGGCGCGGCGCTGGTGGTCCGGCTCTGGGACCGGCAGAGGAGCCGGCCGACGCTCTGGTCCGCGGTGGCCCTGGGGCTGGCCACCGGCTTCGCCATGTGCCTGCGCTGGCAGAACGCGCTTCTCCTGCTGCTGCCGGCCTGGGATGCGCTCCTCGCCATCCGCCACGGCGGCCGCGAAGCGTCGGAGGGCCTGCGCCGTGGCGCTCTCGTGGGAGCGGCGGTGCTCGTGGGCGCCTTTCCGCAGATGGCGGCCTGGAAGGCCATCTACGGCGATTGGCTGCTCCGCTTTCCCCCGCACGGCGCGGACTTCCTCCGGCTCGATCATCCATACGTCCTCCAGACACTGTTCTCGTCTCGACACGGCCTCTTTTCCTGGACTCCTATCTTCTGGGCCGGCTACCTCGGGTACCTCTGGCTGGTGCGGCGGCGCGCGCCCCTGGCCTGGCCGCTGCTGCCGCCACTCCTGGCCATGACGTACGTGAACATGTGCTCCGGCGACTGGTGGGCGGGAGGGTCCTTCTCGAACCGCCGCTTCGACAGCCTGTTGCCGCTCCTCGCCCTCGGCCTCGCGGGGAGCCTGGAATGGGCGCGGCGCACCCTGGCGCGTCATCCCCAGGTCGCGGTCGGGGCCGCGCTGGTGCCGGCCGTCGCCTGGAACATCGGCGTGATGACCCAGGTCGCGCGGGGTGAGGCCGCGCCCGGACGCGCGGCGTTCCCCGACCTCGTGGGGGGGACGGCGCGTCTCGTCGCGGAGGTGGCGGGCAGCCCGCCCACGTGGCCGGCGAGCTGGCTCTTCGCCTGGCGCCACGGCCTCGCCGCGCGACAGTACGATGCCGCGGTGGGACGCTACCTCTTTTATCGCCAGAACAGCCTGGGCGGCCGCATCGACGTGGGCGGATCCGAAGCGGCCCTGCTCGGGGAGGGATGGGGAGACCGTCAGGAGAGAGGCGGCCGGGACTGCCGCGTGGCTCAAGGACCGGTGCGCGTCCTCGCCCCCCTCGACGTGCCGGAGGACCTCGCGTTGACGGTGACGGCCCACGTGGACGGGCCGAGGGCCCTGCGCATTCGCGTCAATGGCCGGGAGGCAGGTACGATCGCCGCCGATTCCGGGGGGACCTTCGGCCCCCTCGTCCTGCCCGCCGCGCTCTGGCATCGCGAGCTCAACGACCTCGTGCTCGTCCCCGGGCCGGGCGCCGTCTGCGTCGAGTCATTCGACCTCGTCCGGATGCGCGCGCCCGAAGCGCCACGCGGATTCCAGGCCCGATGACGCGGCGCGCGATCGTCATCGGCGGCGGACCCGCGGGCATCAAGGCGGCCCACGAGCTGGTCAAGACGGGCGCGGACGTCACCCTCCTGGAGAGCGCACCCGTGCTCGGCGGCCTGGCCAGCGCCTTCGACGTGCAGGGCGTGCGCATCGAGCGCTACTACCACTTCATCTGCAGGGGCGACGACCACCTGGTGGACACGCTGGAAGAGCTTTCCCTCTCCCACAAGCTCCACTGGCGCGATTCGCGGATGGCGTATTTCGTCGACGGCCGCCTGTACCCGTTCCTCACTCCCATCGAGCTGCTGAAGTTCCGGGCCCTGCCTTTGCACGACCGACTGCGCGCGGGGCTGGCGGTGAAGCTCGCGCAGCGGAAGCGCGAAGAGGACCTCGCGCCCCTCAAGGCCACGCTCTGGTTGCGGCACATGTTCGGGGAGCGCAGCTATCGCGTCATCTGGGAACCGCTCATGCGGTTCAAGTTCTCCGAGCACGCGGACGAGGTCAGCGCGGCCTGGATCTGGGCGCGCATGGTGCGGCTGGGACGCTCGCGCACCTCGCCCTGGCGCGAGGAGCTCGGCTACATCGAGGGGGGCAGCGCGACCGTCATCGACGCGCTCGGTGCCGACTTCCAGCGCCGCGGCGGGCGCATCGTCCTGAACGCTCCCGTCGAGCAGATCCTGATCGAAGGCGGGCGCGCCACCGGCGTGCGTGTCGGGGGCGAGACCCTGCCCGCGGACGCCGTCATCTCCACCATCACCACGTCCCGCTTCCGCGCCCTGGCCCAGGGGCTGGACGGCGACTACATGCGCGCCCTCGAGAAGATCCCGACCATCGGCATCTTCTGCCTGTTCCTCCGCCTGCGTGAGCCCGTGACGCCGTTCTTCTGGGTGAACGCGCACGACGCGCGCGTGCCGTTCGCCGGGATGATCGAATACACGAACCTCAACCCGCTTCCCGAGCTGGGGGGCGACCGCATCCTCTACGTCCCCCAGTACCTGTCCGCCGACGATCCCCGTTACGCGCAGTCGGACGAGGAGGTGCTGCGTACGTACACGGACGCGCTGGCCCTGATCAATCCGGCGTTCGACCGGCGCTGGGTGAAGTTCTCGGCCGTCTTCCGCGACCGCTACGCCCAGCCCATCTGCCTCACCGACTACCGCACCACGACTCCGCCCATCCAGACTCCGGTCGCGAACCTGTTCCTCACCGATTCCTGCCAGCTCCACCCCCACGACCGCACGATCAGTGGCTCCTTCGGCCTGGGCATCGACGCCGCGCGCCGCGCCGCGGCGCCGGAGGCGGCGCCGCGATGAAGCCGCCCGTCGAGGGACGGACGGTGGCACTGCTGACCGCCACCATCGTGCCGCCGACCTTCGTCCTCTCCGGGCGCTCGCTCGCGGCGACCCTTCTCGCCCTGGCCAGCCTGCTCACGATCGCGGCCGGGCTGGCGATCCTGGAGCGCACGCTGCACGAGACGGGCGAGCTCGCGTCCGTCAGCGTGGCCGCCTGCCTCCTCACCCTGTACGGGACGGGCCTCCTGTGGCACGCGGTCCTGGAGCCCGGGCTCGACGCCCTCGCCTTCGTCGCGGGCACGCTGCTGGTCGGCGCTTGGATGAGCCGCGTGGGCACGTCTTCCTCCAACGCGATCCTCCGCGGCGCGGCGCTGGGGGTGGCCCTGGCCGGGATCGCGCTCCTGATCGCCCTGGCCGCGGAGGCTCCGCCGTCGCTGGCCCGGCCGTCGCTTCTCGACAGCCTCTTCTCGTCGCGCCACGGGCTCCTCTTCTGGGTTCCCGCGCTCACGGCGGCGATCTTCGGCCTGGCCCTCCGCGCCGGTCCCGGACACCGCGGGGCCCTGGGCGCGCTCGGCGCCCTCGCCGTCCTCGCCATCTTCAACTCCAGCCTTCGCCCCTGGTGGAGCGGCGGCTTCGCCAACGCGCGTTACCTGCCGGCGCTGCCCTTGTTCGCCCTCGGCCTCGCCTTCGCCCTGGATTTCCTGCGCACGAACGCCCGGCGCCATCCGCTGCGCCTGGCTGCCGTCGCCGGCGGAGCGCTCGTCCTCTGGAACCTCCTCTTGATGGCGCAATATCGCGCCGAGCTCATCCCCCGCGACGACGTCGTCTCCTTCCCGGAGGTGGCCGAGAACAGCGCACGCCTCCTGGCCCGGAGCGCGGGCGCGCCCACCGCCTGGCCCGCCAACTGGATCTTCGCCGCGCAGCAGGATCTGCCCGCGGCGCGTTACGACCTGCTGGGGGGCCAGGACGTCCTGGCCCGTTCTCATGGTCCGACGCGCATCGAGGTGGGCCGTCTCGAGAGCGAAGCGGCGTTCCTGGGGACGGGCTGGAGCGTGCGTCACCCGTGTGGCGCATCCACCTGTCGCGAAGTGGAGGGCCGGGCCGTTGTCTATCTGCCTCTCGTCGACGTGCGGCCGGCGGACGTGCGCGTGCAGGCACAGGGATCCGGACTCCTGCGCGTGACCTTGAACGGCCACCTCCTGGCCGAGACCACTCTCGCGCCCGCGTTCGCCGAAGTCGCCGCGAGCGCGCGCGCCCGGGATCTCCGGCCGGGGACCAACGTGCTCGTCCTCGAGCTCGCTCCGGGCGGGCAGGCGCTCGTGGATGCCATACAGGTGATGCCCAGGGGCGGCTCGGAATGAACCCCGAGGAATACGGCCGCATGTACGAGGCGGAGGAGACCCAGTGGTGGTACGCGGGGATGCGCGCCATCAGCCTGTCCCTGCTCGCGGCGGAATGGCCGGACGGCGCGGCCGGCGACCGGCGCATCCTCGACGCCGGCTGCGGGACGGGCAACAACCTCTCTCACTTCCGCCGCTTCGGACGCACGGTGGGCGTGGACCTCTCCGCCGAGGCGCTGCGTTTCTGCCGCAGCCGCGGCGTGGCCGCCACCCGCGGGAGCCTCCTCTCCCTGCCCTTCCCGGACGCGAGCTTCGATGCGGTGACCTCGTTCGACGTCCTCTATCACCGCTGGGTCGAGGACGACCGCGTGGCCGTGCGCGAGATCGTCCGCGTGATGAAGCCGGGCGGCCTCTTCCTCGTGCGCGTCCCCGCCCTGAAGATGTTGTGGGGCGCGCACGACGAGGCCGTGCACTCGCGCCACCGCTACACGCGCGGCGAAGTGCGGCGGCTCCTGGAGGACGAAGGCCTCGAGGTCGCCCGCCTCACCTACGCGAATACCCTGCTCTTCCCCGTCATCGCCACGCGCCGGACGCTCGACCGCCTCCTGCACCGCCACGGCTCGGACGTCGGTTTCCTGCCTCCGCCCCTGGAGTGGACGTTCCGCAACCTCCTCGGGATCGAGGCCCGCCTGGTGCGTCACCTGGCCCTCCCCGTCGGGGCCAGCGTCTTCGCGGTGGCGCGGAAGCCGCGCGGAGGCGCCCCTGCGGCCCGCGGTTAGAATCGCCGGCATGTGGGGCGAGGCCGCATGACCGACCGCAAGCAGGTCGCGGAGGAGCTGCGGCGCGTGCGCGACGCGGTGCGGGCGCGGGCGCTGCACGAGCGCACGGCGACGCTGCCCGCCGCGCGCGCCGTCCACGTGCCCGGGCCCATGCCGCCGGACGACGCTCCGGCGCCGATCGTGGCCACCCCGCGGCCGGACAACGCCGCCCTCAACGAAGGATGGCGGGTGCGGGACACCTTGGGCGGCGGGGGCTGGCGGCGGCTCCTCGCGCGGGGCCTGGGCCGCGTCCTGGCCCGGGTGCTCGACGCCCAGGAGTCGTTCAACTCGCGCCAGGTGCAGTTCGACAACGCGATCCTCGACTACATCGACGCCCGCCTCACCGCGACCCACCGGCACTACGACGAGGTGCTCGGCCTGCACGGGCGCCACATGGGCGAGATCGACGAGCGGCACCTGATCCTCCAGGAAGAGCTGGTGACGCACGTCCACGACCTCGTGCGGCGCATCGACCTCGTGTTGGCGGAGGCGGAGCGCGGGCGGCTGGGCCTGGAGCGCGACCTGCGCGAGCTGCGCGACCGGGCCCGCCAGCTCGAGGAGCGGCTCTCCGCGAGATGAAGACGGTCCTGGTGTGCGCCGCCCAGGCGCCGTTCGTGACGGGCGGAGCCGAGATCCTGGTCTCGGAGCTGCGCGCCAACCTCGAGCGGCGGGGGTTCCGCGCGGACGTGGCCGCGGTACCCTTCAAGTGGTACCCCGTCTCCGAGCTCGTCCGCCAGGCCCTGGCCTGGCGTCTTCTCGACGTGACGGAGAGCAGCGGCATCCGCGTGGACCTCGTGATCCCGACCAAGTTCCCCAGCTTCCTCGTCCGCCACCCCCGCAAGGTGGCCTGGCTGTTCCACCAGCATCGGGAGGCCTACGACCTGTTCGGCACGCCCTACTGCTCCTTCCAGGACACGCCGGAGGACGTGCAGGTCCGCACGGCCATCCAGGCCATGGACACGGCCGCCCTCACGGAATGCCGCGCCGTGTACACGATCTCGCGCAACGTGGCCGAGCGCCTGCGGAAGTACAACGGCCTCGCCGGCGAGTCGCTCTATCCCCCGCCCCATCACCTCGGGCGGTACCGCACGGACGCCTACGGGGACTACCTCTTCTATGCGGGCCGCCTGGACCGGCTCAAGCGGCTCGACCTCGCCATCGACGCCATGCAGCGCGTGCGCGGCGGCGCGCGGCTGAAGATCGCGGGGGCGGGGCCGCTGGCCGAGGAGCTGCGCAAGCAGATCGAAGGCCTCGGCGTGCAGGACCGCGTGGAGATGCTGGGCTTCGTCTCCGCGGACGAGCTGATCGGCCTCTACGCGGGCGCCCGCGCCGCCTATTACGCGCCGCTGAACGAGGACTACGGCTACGTCACGGTGGAGTCGTTCCTCTCGCGCAAGCCCGTGGTGACCACGACGGACGCGGGCGGCGTGCTCGAGTTCGTCACCCCGGGCGAGACGGGCGTGGTCGCGGAGCCGACGCCGGAAGGAATCGCCGACGCCATCGACACGTTGTGGTCCTGGCCGGAGGCCCGCCTGCGTGAGATGGGCGACGCGGGCCATGCGCGCGTGGCGGACATCTCCTGGGACGTGGTCATCGACCGGCTCACGGAGTCGATCCGATGACCCGCCTCGCCGTCTGGAGCCCGCTGCCGCCGTCTCCTTCGGGGATCGCGGACTACGTCGCGGAGGGCCTGCCCGCCCTCGCCCACTATTTCGACGTGGTGACGGTGAGCGAGGAGCCCGGCTCCGCTCCCCCGCCTGCGGATCTCGATCTCTATCACCTGGGCAACTCGCCGGCCCACGGGTTCGTGTACCGCGCGGCCCGCGCGCGACCAGGCGTGGTGGTGCTCCACGACTGGAGCCTCCACCACCTGGTGCTGCACGAGACGGTCGAGCGGGGAGACGTACCGGGCTACCTGCGCGAGATGCGGCGCGCCTACGGCGAGACGGGAGCGTTCGTGGGCCGCCAGGTCGCTCGCGCCCTGGGCGGCGATCTCCTTCCCGCCCTCTTCCCCCTCAACGACCGTGTGCTCGAAGGAAGCCTGGGCGTGGTGACGCTGAGCCGGCAGACCGCGGGGCGCGTCGCCCGGCGCCTGCCCGGCCGACCGCAGCTCCATCTGCCTCACCACCTCTCGCTGCCGATCGAGCCGCCGCCGGCGCGGGCGGAGAGCCGGGCGCGCCTGGGGTTGCCCGCGGACGCCTTCGTGGTCACCGCACCTGGCCTGGCCACCGTCAACAAGCGGCTGGACGTGGCCGTGCGCGTGATGGCGCGGCTCCGCGCCGACCATCCGGAGTCGGTGCTGGTCATCGCGGGCGCGAGCGATCCTCGCCTTCCCTTGGAGGCCTGGGCGCGCGAGGCGGGTCTCGGAGATGGCCTGCGGGTGACCGGCCGGCTGGAGCTCGCCGACTTCGAGCGCCACCTGGCCGCCGCCGACGTCGTGCTCGCCTTGCGTTTCCCGTCTCACGGCGAGATGTCGGGCGCGGTCGTGCGCGCCCTGGGCGTGGGCCGGCCCGTGCTGGTGAGCGCCGGCAGCGCGGCCGCGGACGAGTTCCCGGAAGGGGTCGTGGTGCCCGTGGATCCCGGCCCGCGCGAGGAGGCGGAGCTCGAAGCGTTCCTGCGCCACCTCTACGCGTCGCCCGAGCTCCGGGAGACGATCGGCACGCTGGCCGCCGTCCACGTGCGCGAGGGCCACGGGCTGGCGACGACGGCCGCGGCCCTGGCCGGATTCCTGGGCGCGGTGGAAGGGGGCAAGGAGCGCGCCGTGGCCTCCCTGCAGGCGGACCGCGCCGCGGAAGGCGGCCTCATGGGCTACTTGATGGAAGAGGTCCGATGGGGCGCGCGCGACCTCGGCCTCGTGGACGTGCGCCTGGGCCTCGAGGGGCTCCTCGCGCCTCTCGCGAGAGGCGCGCGCTGAGCGCCCCGCTCCTCTCCGTCGTCATCCCCGCCTTCAACGAGGGGCGGCGCCTGCCCCCCACGCTGGAGAAGATCCAGCGGTACCTGGAGGGACGCCCGCACGAGATCATCGTCGTCGACGACGGCTCCCGCGACGACACGGTGGCGCGGGCGGCGGCGGCCGGGGTGACGGTGCTGAGCAACGAGGGCAATCGAGGGAAGGGATATTCGGTGCGGCGCGGGATGCTTCAGGCGCGCGGGGCGCGGCGTCTCATGACGGACGCCGATCTCTCGACTCCGATCGAAGATTTGGCGCGCCTCATGGCCAAGATGGACGAAGGCTACGACGTCGTGATCGCCTCGCGCGCGCTGCCGGAGTCGAACGTGGAGATCCGTCAGCCCTGGTACCGCGAGAACTCCGGCCGCCTCTTCAACTTCTGCGTGCGCCTCCTCGCCCTGCCCGGGCTGCAGGACACGCAGTGCGGCTTCAAGCTCTTCCGCGCGGAGGCGGCGGAGAAGGCGTTCGCGCCGTCACGCCTCGACGGCTTCTCCTTCGACGTCGAGGCCCTTTTCATCGCGCGCCGCCACGGCTGCCGCATCGCGGAGGTGCCCGTCACCTGGCGAAACGACGAGGCCACCCGTGTCGGCACCCTGAAGGGAGCCATCGCCTTCGCGGACCTCGCGCGCATCCGGTGGAACGACTGGCGCGGAGCCTACGACGGGCCCGCGACCGCGTCCGCCGATTCCGCGTTGTAGCGGATCTCCGCGGCCTCCCGCAACTCCTTCACCCACGCCTCGATGCGGCGCGACAGATCCTCCTCGACCAGGCGGGCGCGGATCGCGGGCGCCGCCTCCGCGAAGGACGCGGCATCCCCCGTGCCGCCTGCCTGGTAGGCGCCGCGCACTGCCTCGTCGCTCACCCGCACCTGGGGCCGGAAGCGGAACCCCACGTATTTGAGGATGGCGGCCTGGCGCCGGGCCAGGCGGTGGAGCTGCTCCTCGTCGTCCGGGCTCGCCGTGGTCAGGCGCGCGCGCAGGCTCTCGAAGGCGCGCTGCTCTTCCTCCGGGGTCAGCGCGGCCTGGGGCAGCCGCGCCGCCTCTCGATACATGAGCTGCTCGTCGATGAAGCCGTCGAGAGCCTGGCGCTCCGTCTCGCCGCGCACCTTCGCGAAGAGCACGACTTCGGAGAGAAGCACGGGACGGCCGTCGACCACGGCCAGGATCCTCTCCACCATGCCCGCCCGGGCGGGGGCGACGAGGAGGAGGAGCACGGCCGCCAGATCAAAAAGCATGGCCGATCGTGAAGTGGAGATGGTACGGCTTCTCGCCGGTCCGGCGATCGAGCTTGTAGCCCCAGTCGAAGCGCAAGGGGCCGACCGCGCTCTTGTAGCGCAGGCCCAGACCCGCCGTGTAGCGGAGGTCGCCCAGCGAGACGTCGGAGGCGAGCGGATAGACGTTGCCCGTTTCGGCGAAGGCCGCGGCCCAGAACGCGCCCAGGAGGTGGCGACGCAGCTCGATCCCGCCGAGGACGAGCGCGTTGCCGCCGTCCGGACGCACCTCGTCCAGGCCGAAGCCGCGCAGCGAATAGTCGCCGCCGGCGAAGAAGCGGTCGGGCGCGGGCACGAGGAGCTGCTCCTCGCCGAAAGTGCGCGCGAGGCCCAGGCGCGCGGAGAGGGCGACGAGCGTGTCCGCGGTGAGGAGGTGATAGCTCGCGCCCTGCACGAAGCCCTTCACCAGGGTGTTGCCCCCGAGGAGGTGGAGCGACAACTGTGTGTCCGTGAGGAGGAAATGTCCGCGGCGCGGGTCCAGGGGGTCGTCCCGGGTGTCGTGGACCAGGGAGGCGGACGGGCCGGAGAGCGTGCCCGGACAGAACTCACGTCCGAAGGCCAGGCAGTCCTCGGTGGTGTTGAAGGTGCGCGTCTCCGCGTAGGTCTCCCGCAGGATGAGGCTCCAGCTGTGCGAGAGGCTCCGCGCGGTCTGCAGGGTGACCCCGGTGCGGATGTAGCTGAAGGCCTCACGTTCCTCCTCCTCGCGGAAGGCGGTGAAGAAGAGCTCCTGTTTGCGGCCCAGCAGGTACGGCTCCCGGAACGTGCCGAGCATCCGGAACCCGCGGAAGCTCGCCCGCGCAAAGGCGGAGAGGCGGCGGTCCATGCCGAAGAGGTTCCGCCGCGTCACCTCCACGCTGGCGCGCAGGTAGTCCTGCTCGGCATAGCCGATGCCGTAGGACACGGTGGTCAGGGGCGCTTCCTCCGCGCGCACGATCACGCTGCGGCGCTGCGGCGAGTCGGGGTCCATCTCGGTGATGGTCACGCGGTCGAAGAGGCCCAGGGCGCCGAGCCGGCGCTGGGACTCGAGCACACGGTCCAGCCCGAGCGGCTCGCCTTCCTTGACCGCGAGCTCCCGGCGTACGACTTCCTCCTTGGTCGTTTCCAGCCCGCTGATCACGACGTGCTCCACCGTGGTCGGCGCTCCGGGGGCCACGCGCAGGACGACGGCCGCCTCCGCGCGGTCCTCGGAGAAAGTCACTTCCGGAACGACGTCGGCCTGCTGGTAGCCCGAGTTGCGGTACGCGGACAAGACGGTGTCCCGGTCGCGGGCGAGGTCGGCCAACCGGTAGGGGCCGCCTTCGCGCAGGCGGAGCTCCTGGGGCGCCGTTTCAGCGGGCAGGGGCTGCGGGCTCTCGATGCGGACGGAGGTGACGCGCGTCGCGGGGCCGGGGCGGGCACGGAAGACGACGGGGAGATCGCCGCCTCCGTCCGCCACCTCCACGTCGACGCGGGCGGCGGGATGCCCGCGCTCCTCGAGGGCGCGGGTCAGCGCGCGGACGTCTTCGGCCACCGTCGCCTCGACGAGGGGCTCCGCCGGCCGCGTCTTCAGCGCCGCCTCCAGCCCCTCCGTGCCTTCGCCCTCCACGCGCACGGACGCGACGTAGGCGCGCGGACCCGCCTCCACGTCGTACACGAGGAAGAGGCGTGACTCGCGCTGCTCCTCGTGATGGCTGACATGGGCGAGGCGGTGTCCCAGGCGTCGCGCCTCCTCTTCCAGGAGGTCGCTGGCCTCCTCGACGGCGTCCGACTCGAGGCGGCCTTCCTTCAAGAGGTCGCGGATCCGGCCGCGGAGGCGGCTCTCGGGGAGGCCGCGCACCTCGACGTCCACGAGCGGGCCCGCGTCCACCTGGAAAACGAGCGCCATGGTGCCTGCGCCCGGGTCGTAGGACTCCGTGACCGTGACCGTGCCCCGCCAGTAGCCGAGCCGGGCCAGATCCTCGCGCATGTGCTGGGCGGCGGCCTGGCTCTTCTCGCGCCGGAAGGGCTCGCCGACGTTCGGGCGCACATCCGGCTCGAGCGCGGCCATGACCTCCGGCGGACCCGCCACCCGTGCCGAGACGACCCGGACGCGCGGACCGCCGGTGATCGTGAAGACGGCGTCCGCGCCGTCGCCGGTGTGGCGGATGGCCGCGCTCACGCGGGCTTCGAGGTAGCCGCGCTGCGACAGGGCCACGCCGACGTCGCGCGCCCCCTGCTCCAGCCGGGCCGGCCACAGCGGCTCGCGCGGACGGAGGCGGGCCAATCGACGGACGACGTCCGGCTTGAGCAGGCGGTCGCCCTCGACCCGCACTTCGTCCAGCAGCGGCGCCTTGACGGGGCGGAACACCACCTCCACGCCACCCGCGGACGGGGTCGTCTCCACCACGACGTCCGCGTATTCCCCCGTCGCGTAGAACAACTCCACCACGTGGCGGACGAGCTCGGGATCGAGCCGCTGGCCGGGTTTGATCTCGACGTAGCGGCCGAGCCGGGACTGGTCCGCCGGATCGCCGTCGATGCGCACGGCCGTCACGACCGGCGCCGCGACCGGTTCCGGCGCGGCCGGCGCCGTCCCCGCCAGCAGGGCGGCGAGGACGAACGCGCTCATCGCGCTTGCCGGCGGATGCGCAGATCGAACCCGTAGCCGCTGGTCTGGGACTGGGTGAGGAGGACGGACAGCCGGTCGGACAGCGTGTATTCGACCGCCACCAGGCGCTCCTCGGTTCCGGTCAGGTCCTGCGAATAGACGACGTTGATGTCGGGTGTGATGCGCTTGCCCAGCGTCATGCGCGCCGTCGAGTTGCCCCCGCCCTCACCGCGCAGGAAGTTGGGGTCGATGGAGAAGCGGTTGAGCCCGAGGCGGGCCGCGCCTTTCTCGAGGCCCATCTGCTCCGAGAGCCGGCCCGCGGCGAGCGTGGCCGCGCCCTGCCCGGCCATCTTGTCCACCCGGCCCTGGACCTGCTGCGCGACCTCCACCTGGCTCTCGTCGAGGCCGGCCAGGAGGCCGAGGATCCCCACCGTGCTGAGGGGCGGATCGGAGCTCAAGGTCGGATACACGCGCTCGAGGGTGCCGTTCACCTTCAGGGTCACGTTGTAGGAGCGAACGCGGGTCTCGGCCTCGACGTCGAAGAAGGGATCCAGCTTCTGCGGGTTCGTGAAGTCGATCGTGCCGCGGCGGACGGTGTAGGTGTTGCCCTGGAAGTAGACGCGTCCGCGGTCGATCTCCGCGCGACCGAGTACGACCGGGGCCGCATAGCTCCCCTGCAGGTTCAGGTCGGCGCGGGCCTGCAGGGTGGCCAGGTTGTTGTCGATCTTGAGCGTGCCCGGAGCGTCCACCTTGACGTCGTAGCGCACGCCTCCGCCAAGGGTGGCCGCCTCTACCCCGGGCCCGGAGATGGCGAGGAGCTCCGAAGCCACGTCGTAGCGCCGGGTCCAGACCGCGTCCTTCACCGCGACCTTGCCGGTGAGCCATTGCTCGGCGGCGTCGCCGAAGAAGCGCAGGTCGGCGTCGAGCACGCTGCGCAGGCCTTCCGGATAGCGCAGGGCGATGCCGCGGCCGTTGCCCTGCAGGTCGAAGGAGGTGAGCCGCCCACCCGCGTAGGCGGCCTGGCCCTCGATCTCCACCGGGCCCCCGCCGACGGTGCCGGTGATGCCTGAGAAATGCGCGGCGTGCCCGTTGAAGAGGACGCGGCCCTTCACGTCCTCCACGCCGTGGGGGAACCCGCGCAGCCGCACGCCCGCGCCGTCCACGTCGAGGGTCCCTTCGACGACGGGAGCGGTCCGGCGGCCGGAGATCGCCACCTCGACGTGGGCCGACCCGCGCCCCCGCAGCTCCGTGCTCACGATGGACAGGGCGCGCAGGTCGGCGCTGCCGCGCACGGTGAGACCGAGGGCGCCGTCGCCCACGAGCGGGGCCGTGCCCGCCACCGCGAGGTCGGTCCCTTCCCCGGAGAGCTCCAGGCGCTGCACGTCGAGTTCTCCGTCGGCCAGGCGCAAGCGGAGCGGAGCCCGGTTCTTGACCGGGTAGTCGGGCAACGAAACGAGCAGCTCGCGGACGTCCGCCTCCGCGGTGAGCGCGCGCGGAGTGGCGAGCGGGCCGCGCACGCGCAGGGCGCCGGAGGCGACGATGCCGACGGCGGCGGGCAAGGTCGCGGCGGCGCGCACGAACGGGTCGAGGCTCGTCTCGTCGGCCGTGAGGGCGAGGTCGGCCTCGTAGGGAGCGGCCACGCCCACGCTGCCCTTCAGGGCGAGGTCCACGCGCGGCGACCGGCAACGCGCGTCCACGGCGACGCGACCGTCGCCCGTCCCCGTGATTCGCCCCTCCAGCGCGCCGAGGCCTTCGTCTCCCAGGAACACGCGGGCCGCCGTGAGATCGCCTTGGACGCGCGGGCGGGCCAGCGTCCCCTGCAGGAGCACCGATCCCGAGAGGCGACCACCCAGGCGCAGCACGGTGGCCTTCGCCGGGACCAGCGCGCCCGCGTCGAGCCCTTCCGCGCGCGCACGGCCGTCGTAGATGCCGTCGTCGGTGACGGTCCCCGCGAAGTCCAGGCTGCCCCCGCCGATGCGCGCACGGCCCGCCGTGACCTCGGTCACGTGGCCGTGGAGCATGGCCCGCAGGTCGAGGTCCTCGTAGGGCACACCGTAATAGCGGCCGGCCCCGCTGGTCAGATGCACGCTGCCCAGCGCTTCGCTGCGCCGGCCGGTGAGCGAGGCCTCGCCGGAGACGAGCCCCTCGACCGCGATGTCCCACCCCAGCGCGGTGACGAGGTCGGGCGCGGGCCAGTTCGCGATGCGGACGCGCGCGTCGATCGCGTCGTCCGCCCCGAGGTCGCCCGTCTGCACGCGCCCGTCCACCCAGAGCTCGCCCCCCGGACGGCGCAGGACCAGCGAGTGCGGCCGCACCTCGCGCGCGTCGAAGGCGCCCACCCACTCCGCGTGACCCCAGCGGACTCCCAGGTACGCGACGTCTTCGCCGGTGAAGCGGCCCTCGAAGACGGGCGCATCCAGCGTGCCGCGCCAGTGGCCCTCGAAGACGCCCGCGCCCGCGAGGCCGACGGGCTCGGGCCCGGACGCCCCCAGGGCACGGCGGACGCGCACGAGCAGCGCATCCGCGGCCGCGACGTCCGTGCTGCGCGCTTCGAGCGCGAGGTCCGTCTTGCGGTCGATGGTGATGGGACCCTGGACATGGGCCTGGGCCGCCGGCGTCTGCAACTCCGCGTCCTCGACGAGCTGGGCGCCGTCCTGGGCGCGCCAGACGACGCGACCGCGGAGCGGCGTGCGGCCGTCGTCACGGGGCACGAGGTCGAAGGCCGCCCGTCCGCTGAGGGCGCGCCGGCGGCCGCGTGGCCAGCGAACGGAGACCTCGCCCGTGGCCGCGGATCCCAGGCCCGCCTTGCCGATGCCGAAGAGGTGGCTGGCCGCCTCTTCGGCGTCGATGCCCTCGACCTCCGCGTCCACGCGGGCCGCTCCCGGAGCGGGCGGCACTTCGATCTCGAACTTCCCGGTCCCCCCCAGCAGCGCGGCCTCCAGACCGCGCACGTGAATGCCCTTCTCGTCCCACGTCACGTCGCCCGCGTAGCGGGGCACGGCCACGCCGTCGAACGAGCCCTGCGCGCCGTCCAGCCGGCCGGCCACGCGCAGGTGGCCCTGCTCGTAGTGGACCGTTCCCCGGAACTGCCCGTGACCCTCGAGGCCGAGATCGCTGGCCAGGACGTGACGGTCCAGGATCGCGAGGTCCACCTCACCCACGACTCCCAGCTCCGCGCCCAGCGGGGAGAGCGCCACGCGGCCGCGGTAGGTGAGGTCGGTGCGATCGCCGGTGAGAGACCCGGATTCGATGGTGATGTTCGACCCTTCGAGGGCCAGCTCGACCTGCGTGCGCAGGGGCAGCGGGGGCGCCGACCCGAAGCGCGCGGGCCCGGGACCGAAGGAGAACGTGCCCGCCAGCACACCCGGACGCCGCTGGTTGAGGCGTCCTCCCACGTCCGGCAGCTCCAGGTCCAGCGGGACGCGCTGATGGTCGAGCTCGAGCTCCCCGCCCGCCACGATGAGCCGCCGGATCTGCACCTCGCGCCCCGGTCCGCCGAGCGTGAGGCGCGGGAGGTCGTCGCCACCCTGCTTGAAGGCGTGCACGCGGACGCGTGGACGCTCCACCACGACGCGTGTCAGCACGACGCGGCGATCGAAGAGGGCGGCCAGGGAGGGCGTGACGGCCAGGCGCGGGATCTCCAGGAAAGGCGGGGCCTCCGCGGTGGGACCGCCGATGCGCAAGTCCGTGACCTCGACCTGCAGCGGCACGAGGTGATAGCGGACGCCCCCCACGGAGACGGGCCGGTGGAAGACGCGGGCCAGGCGGTCGGAGAGGATGCTCGACGTCCAGATCGGTACGCGCAGGAGGGCTCCGCCCAGGGCGAGGACGAGCAGGCCGAAGACGATCGTGCGGCGCTTCATGGGCGGACCCGGGGAGAGAGCGGGCGGTTCACTCCAGCAGGACGAGGAGGGCGCCGGTCTCCACGGCCTGCCCCTCCCGCACGGGCGCTTCCTTCACGCGGCCCGCGCGCGGCGCGCGGATCTCGTTCTCCATCTTCATCGCTTCCATCACGACCAGGCCCTGGCCCGCGCCCACGTCTTCGCCCGCGCGGACGAGGACACGGACGAGCTTGCCCGGCATGGGCGCCTGCACGCGCGCCGGCCCGCCCGCCGCTCTCCGGGCCGCCACCGCGCCGCGCGACGCCTCCATGAGGGCGACCTCGATGGCCTGGCCGCGCAGCAGGACGCGGTAGCCTCCGTCGCGGCGTTCGACGACGGCGTCGTAGGCGCGTCCGTCCGCGATCATGCTGATCGCGTGCGGGCCGGCGTCGTGGACGTCGACCTCCACCGTCCGGCCGTCGAGGCGCACGGTGTAGCGGCCCTCGCCGCTCGCGCGCACCTCCGCGCGCACGGTCCAGCCGTCGACGGCGGCGTCGTAGATCACCGCGGCCGTCCGAGATCCCGCCAGGCCTGCGCCCGCCAGGCCGAGCCCGTGCCCGAGGCCGCCGAGGGCTGCGCGCGGGCCGACGCGCGTTCGCGCATCGCACGCACCACGGCCGCGATCACCGCCATCTCGCGCACGTCCTCCGCGGGGGGCGCGAAGAGCTCGCTCCGATGGCGCTCGATGAACCCGGTGTCGATGTCACCGGCGACGAAGGCCGGGTGCCGGAGGACGCGGTCGAAGAAGGGCAAGGTCGTGGTGATACCGAGCACCGCGTATTCGGAGACGGCGCGCTGCATCCGCGCGAGGGCCTCCGCGCGATCGGCGCCCCAGACCACCAGCTTCGAGATCAGCGGGTCGTAGTGGATGGGGACTTCGCCACCTTCGTACACGCCGCTGTCGTCGCGCACGCCGGGTCCGGAGGGCGCGCGCAGGGCCACCAGGTGTCCCGGGCTGGGGAGGAAGCCCTGGGCGGGATCTTCGGCGTAGACGCGGCATTCGATGGCGTGGCCACGCTGGCGCAGGTCCTCTTGCGCGAAGGGCAGCCGCTCCCCCTGCGCGATCGCGATCTGCAGCTTGACGAGGTCGAGGCCCGTGACCATCTCCGTGACCGGATGCTCGACCTGCAGGCGCGTGTTCATCTCGAGGAAGTAGGGATTGCGGCCCGCGTCCACCAGGAACTCCAGGGTGCCCGCGTTCCGGTAGCCGGCCTTCCGCACGAGAGCCACCGCCTGCGCGCCCATGCGCTCGCGCAGCTCCGGGGTCACGAAGGGAGACGGGCTCTCCTCGATCACCTTCTGGTGCCGACGCTGGATCGAGCACTCGCGTTCGAAGACGTGCACGGCGTGCCCGTGGTGGTCGGCCAGGACCTGGATCTCGATGTGGTGCGGGCGGACCAGCGCCTTCTCGAGGTAGAGGCGGCCGTCTCCGAACGCGGAGAGGGCCTCGGAGCGGGCGCGCTCCGCCGCGGAGGCGAGGGTGGCGGCGTCGGGCACCAGGCGCAGGCCCTTGCCGCCGCCGCCCGCCGCCGCCTTGAGCATGACCGGGAAGCCGATGCGCTCGGCCTCGCCGCGCAGGGCCTCGAGGTCGTCGACCGGTTCCAGCGTGCCCGGCACCACGGGCACGCCCGCCTCCACCGCCAGCCGGCGGGCCGAGGTCTTCTCCCCCATGAGCGCGATCGTCTCGCTGCGCGGTCCGATGAAGACGAGGCCCGCGTCTTCGCAGGCCCGCGCGAACTCCGCGTTTTCGGCCAGGAAGCCGTAACCGGGCTGGACGGCGTCCGCGCCGCGGCTCCGGGCCGCATCCAGGATCCGGTCGATGCGCAGGTAGCTCTCGCGCGAAGGAGCGGGCCCGATGGCTACGGCCTCGTCGGCCATGCGCACGTGCAGGGCGGCCCGGTCCGCCTCGGAGTAGACGGCCACGGACTCGATGTCGAGCTCCCGGCAGGCGCGCGCGATCCGCACCGCGATTTCGCCTCGGTTCGCGATGAGGACCTTGCGCAGGCGCGTCACAGGGGGATGTTGCCGTGTTTGCGCGGCGGGTTGCGGTCCCGCTTGTTGCGGGTCATGTCCAGGCCGGCGACGATCTTGCGCCGGGTCTGGCGCGGAAAGATGACCTCGTCCACGAAGCCGCGGTCCGCGGCCACGTAGGGGTTCGCGAACTTCTCGCGGAACTCCTCGACCTTCTCGCGGCGCAGGCGGTCGGGGTCGTCGGCCCGGGCCAGCTCGCGCCGATGGAGGATGTTGACCGCCCCCTCCGGGCCCATCACCGCGATCTCCGCGGTCGGATAGGCGAAGTTGAGGTCGGTGCGGATGTGCTTCGACGACATCACACAGTACGCGCCGCCGTAGGCCTTGCGCGTGATGACGGTGATCTTCGGCACCGTGGCCTCGGCGAAGGCGTACAGGAGCTTGGCCCCGTGGCGGATGATCCCCCCGAACTCCTGGGCTGTCCCGGGCAGGAAACCGGGCACGTCTTCGAACGTGACGAGCGGGATGTTGAAGGCGTCGCAGAAGCGGACGAAGCGGGCGCCCTTGACGCTGGCGTCGATGTCCAGGCAGCCGGCCAGGACCGCGGGCTGATTGGCCACGATGCCCACGCTCCGCCCGGCGAAGCGCGCGAAACCCACCACGATGTTCGGTGCGAAGTGCGCGTGCACCTCCAGGAAGCGTCCGTCGTCGACCACGCCTTCGATGAGCCGCTTGATGTCGTAGGGCTTGTTCGCTTCGACCGGGATGAGCGTGTCCAGGGCGGCGTCCTCGCGGTCCGCCGGATCGTCGCTCTTGAGCCTCGGCGGCTCCTCCATGTTGTTCGAAGGCATGTAGGCGAGGAGCTCCCGGATGAGCGTGAGGCACGCCCGATCGTCGTCCACCGCGAAGTGGGCGACGCCGGAACGGACGTTGTGCGTCATCGCCCCTCCCAGGTCCTCCTTGCTCACCTCCTCGTGAGTCACGGTCTTCAGGACGTCGGGGCCGGTCACGAACATGTACGCGGTGTCCTTCACCATCACGTTGAAGTCGGTGATGGCGGGGCTGTAGACGGCACCGCCGGCACAGGGGCCGAGGATCGCGGAGATCTGCGGCACCACACCCGAGGCCAGGGTGTTGCGCAGGAAGATGTCGGCATAGCCACCCAGCGACGCCACGCCTTCCTGGATGCGCGCGCCCCCCGAGTCGTTGAGCCCGACGATGGGCGCGCCCATCTTCATGGCAAGGTCCATCACCTTGCAGATCTTGCGAGCGTTCGTCTCGGAGAGGCTGCCGCCGAAAACGGTGAAGTCCTGGGCGAAGACATAGACGAGCCGGCCATCCACCTTGCCATAGCCCGAGACGACTCCGTCGCCCGGCACCTTCTGATCCGCCATCCCGAAGTCGAGGCAGCGGTGCTCGACGAGCATGTCGAGCTCCTCGAACGTGCCCTCATCGAGCAGGAAGTCGACCCGCTCGCGCGCGGTGAGCTTGCCCTCGCGGTGCTGCCGCTCCCGGCGCTCCGCTCCTCCCCCTTCTTCCGCGCGGCGGATCTTGTCCGCCAGGGTGTCGGTGGGCTGGCTCAATGTCCACAACCGCAGCCGCCCCGGCCGCATCCACATCCGCCTCCGGCGGACGCGGAAGGCCCCCCGCCCCCGGCGAACGCGAAGGTCGAGAGCTGCTTCTCGACATCGTGGCCCTGGCAGGAGGGGCAGGCCACCTCTTCGCCGAAGGAGCGGACGTAGCACTCGAACTTACCGTCGCAGGAGGCGCACACGTATTCGTAGAGCGGCATCCGGAGCCCTCCTAGGCCTCGTTGGAAATGATATCGCCGCGCCGGGGCGCGAGCACCCGCGGCCTCAGCGCCCGCCGGGGGCGGGGGCGGACGGCTTGCTCTCGTTCCCGGCCCGATCGACCGCGGTCACCGTGTAGATGTAGCGCGTGCCCTGGGCGGCGGTGGAGTCGCGCAGGGACGTCTCGGGCGGTGCGACCTCGCCCACCTTCTCTCGTGGACCACCCGCGGCCTGGCGGTACAACCGATACGCCGCGAGGTCCGGCTCCGTCGACGGGCTCCAGGAGACTTCGATCCCGTCGGGGGCGCCGAGCGCGGCCACGCCGCCGGGCGCGGCGGGGGCCACGATGTCGACGACGGACACGCAGACCTCGTTCGAGCGCGTGCTCTCGGCGACGGGCTCGGTGGAGACGACGGTCCCCACGACGTAGCACCACCGCTGACCCAGGGCGACGGTCTTGTCTTCGAAAGCGTTCGTGGTGAAGGGCTCGGATCGGATGGGCCCGGCGTAGGACCCTCCCGGATCGGGCCGGCGATAGAGGAGGAAGCCGCGCGCGGGCGGCTTGGGCGTGGGAGAAGGGGACGGTGACGGCGACGGACTCGGTGAGGCGAGGCCGCTCGGGGACGGGCTCGGGGACGAGCCGGCGCTGGGCGAGGGGGTCGGCGACGCCGAAGGGGATGGGCTTGGCGACGGGTGGAGCGACGTGCCCGGGGATGGACGAGGTGACGTGCCGGGCGACGTGCCGGGCGACGTGCCGGGCGACGTGCCGGGCGACGGGCTGGGCGACGGGCTCGGCGGCGGGGGGCTCGGAATGGTGCCCATCCAAGCGAGGGCGACGGACTCCGCCCTGAGCTCGCCGACGAGATCGTGGGGCGCGGGAGGCACTGGCTGCACGACGAGGCTCGCCACCGGCGACAGGGCGGAGACGCGGCCGCGATCGATCGCCCTCGCGGCCACGCGCACGGTTGTCCCCGGCGGGGGGAGGGGCGACGTCTCCGTGAGGCTCTCCCCCGGCGCGGCGCGCCGCTTCGAACGCTTGGCCGTCTTCTGGAAGTCACCGGCCGTCTTCTGGAGGTCGCCGGCCGCGTCCGCGCGCAGGATCTCGATGTCCAGCAGACCGAGGCGGGCGCCGCCGGTGGTCGCGCGCGGCGTCGTGTACGAGATCTCGAGCATGTCTCCGCGCTGGGCGAGCTTGAGGCCGCCGACAGCTTGCGGCGTCACGGGCAGCGGAGGCAGGGGGTCGCCGCGCTTGCCGCAGGCGGACAGCGCGAGCGCGCCCAGGGCGAGGGTCCGGGTCCAGCGGCAGAAGCGCGCCACGGCGTTACCGGTTTTCAGAGGATGAACCGGCTCAGGTCCTGGTCGCGGACGAGCGCGGCGAGGCGGCGGCGGACTTCGTCCCCGTCGATTCGCACCGTGCGCTCGCCCTTCTCGGGCCCTTCGAAGGAAAGATCCTCCAGCACCGTCTCCAGGATAGTCGCGAGTCGCCGTGCCCCGATATTTTCGGTGGCCTCGTTCACCTCCATCGCGAAGCGGGCCATCTCGCGCACCGCCTCCTCCGTGAAGGTGAGAGCGAGGCCTTCCGTCGACAGGAGGGCCTGGTACTGGCCGAGGAGGGCGCTGCGCGGCTCGGTCAGGATGCGGACGAGGTCCTGCTCCGTGAGGGCCTCCAGCTCGACGCGGATGGGGAACCGTCCCTGCAGCTCGGGGATGAGGTCGGCAGGCTTGGACACGTGGAAGGCGCCGGCGGCGATGAAGAGGATGTGGTCCGTGCGCACGGGCCCGTATTTCGTCGAGACCGTCGTCCCCTCGACGATGGGCAGGATGTCGCGCTGGACCCCTTCCCGGCTCACGTCGGGGCCGTGACTGCCCTCGCGGCCGGCGATCTTGTCGATCTCGTCGATGAAGAGGATCCCCGAGCTCTGCACGCGCTCGACGGCGGCGCGCGCGACCTGCTCGGCGTCCACGAGCCGGCTCAGCTCCTCCTGGACGAGGGCGGCCCGCGCCTCCGGAATGGTGAGGCGCCGCCGCTTGGTCTTGTTGCCGAAGAGCCCGGGCAGCATGTCCTTGACGTTGATGTCCATCTCCTCGACGCCCTGCGAGGAGAGGATCTGGAAGCCGGGAAAGCTCTTCTCGCGCACCTCGATCTCGACCGAGCGCGCGTCCAGGGCGCCGGAGCGGAGCTGGCCGCGCAGCTTCTCGCGCGTGGAGCGGGACTGCTCGGCCGCGCGCGCCGCCTCATCGGCCGGCGAGTCCAACGTGGACGAAGGGCGGGCCGGCGTCGGCGGCAGCAGGAGATCGAGAAGCTGCTCCTCGACGTTCGCCTCCGCCTGCCGGTGGACCTCGGCCTGCTTCTCACGGCGCACCATGTCCACCGCGGATTCGGTGAGGTCGCGGATCATGGACTCCACGTCGCGCCCCACGTAGCCCACCTCGGTGAACTTCGAGGCCTCGACCTTCAGGAAGGGGCTGCTGCTGAGGCGGGCCAGGCGCCGCGCGATCTCGGTCTTCCCCACGCCCGTGGGCCCGATCATCAGGATGTTCTTGGGCGTGATCTCGGCCGACACCTCCGGAGAGAGGCGCTGGCGGCGGATCCGGTTGCGGAGCGCGATCGCGACCGCCTTCTTGGCCGCCGCCTGGCCGACGACGTGGCGGTCGAGCTCGGCCACGATCTCGCGCGGGGAGAGCCGGTCCAGGGACGCGAGCTCTTCGCTGGAGGCGGGGAGCTGGATGGGCATCAGGCGGCCCACCCGGGGACGAGGCGCACCTAGAGGCTCTCCACCGTGATCTGGTCGTTGGTGTAGATGCAGATCTGGGCCGCCACCTTCATGGCCTCCAGGGCCAGGGTCGGCGCGTCGAGGGCGGTGTGGCGGGCCAGGGCGCGCGCGGCGGCCAGGGCGTACGACCCGCCGCTGCCCACGGCCACGATCCCGTCGTCGGGAGCGATCACGTCGCCGGCTCCGGAAAGGAGGAAGGAGGACTCGCGGTCGGCCACGATGAGGAAGGCCTCCAGGCGCCGCATCATACGGTCGGTTCGCCAGTCCTTGGCCAGCTCCACGGCGGCGCGCTCCAGGTTGCCGCGATACTCCTCGATCTTGGCCTCGAACTTGGAGAAGAGGGCCATGGCGTCCGCGGTCGAGCCCGCGAAGCCGGCCAGGACCTGCCCGTTGTGCATGCGGCGGATCTTCTTGGCCCCGTGTTTCATGACCGTCCGGCCCATGCTGACCTGGCCGTCGCCGGCGATGGCGCAGCCGCCGCGATGGCGTACGGCGAGAATGGTCGTGCCGTGGAGTGCTCTGGCGGTGGACATGCGCGCCTCTGGGGTGCGCGGCGAAAAGATTAGTATAGGGTCCGCATGGAAGGCGGTCAACGAACGCGGGCGCTGCGCACGCTGGCCCTCGTGTCGGGCGTGTACGACCTCCTATTGGCGGTGCCGATGCTGCTGATCGCGCCGCAGGTGGCGGCGATGATGGGAGCGCCGCCTCCGGTCCCTCTCATCAACGCGCAGCTCAACGGCGTGTTCACGCTGTCGCTGGCCGCGGGCTACTTCTGGGCCGCGCGCGACGTGGAGGGGCGGCGCGGCTATCTGTGGGTCGCGGGCGTCCTCGCCAAGGCCCTGGGCGCGGCCCTTTTCGTGCTCGACCACTTCCAGCACGCCTCGCCCGCGAGCTTCCTTCTCTTTGCCGTTACCGACGGCGGCCTGGCCGTCCTCACCGCCGTCCTCCTGCTCCGCTAGTTCTCCTCGAAGTCGACGCGCTTGCGGAAGTCGGCCGAGGAGAGGCGCCCCGCGCGGTGGTCCTGGAGGTCGCCCGCGCGCACGCGTACGAGGAGGGTGCGGGCGGGCCGGGCCCGCAGGAGCACGTCCGGCACGAGGTCCACGGCGACGGTGACGAAGTCCTCCGCGCGCAGGGAGGCCAGCGGGCGTCGATAGGACTCGAGCCCGGCCACCACCCGCTCCTGAACCGAGGTCACGATCGCCTCCGCATCTCCACCGTCCGGAGCCCCGGGCTCGTTTCCGTCGGTGATGTCGAACCAGAAGCGCCACGGGGGAGGCGCGTCCGGTGGCTCCGGAGGGAACGGCACCTCCTCGCTGAAGAAGGGCGAGTCGGGGGCGGGAGGGACGGGAGGCGCTAGCGGCACCGGCGGCGCGACGACAGGGGCGGGCGGCTCCGGCGCAGCGATCGGAGTGGGCGGGGCCAGGCGGGTGCGCACGTCGCGCTCGGCCCTGCGGCGCGCCCGCTCCGCCTCCAGGCGGAAGGCCTCCGCCTGCTGCTCGACGATGCGCAGGTGCTCGCGCATCTCCTCCTCGTGCGCGTGCGACCACTCCTGCTGCCGCGTCTCCATCTCGCGCAGGGCCGCGGCCTGGGCCGCCATCTGTAGTTCCATCTCACGCTCGAAGTCGCCGAGGTCGATGACCCCGAAGTCGAAGGTTCCTTCGGGGATGTTGATCACGATGCGCGGCTCGGAGGGACCGGCGGGTGAGGGGCGGCCCGGCGCCTGCGGGCCGCCCTTCATGACGAGGCGGCGCGGGGGCAGGGCACGCGGGGCGAGGACGATGACGGCTCCGTAGCCTTTGAGGCGGTAGACGCGCCCGGCGTTGCGCGCGGGCGCCGCGAGGCGGATACGCCCACGCTGCCCCATCGCGACCTCCAGAGCGGCGCGCAGGTCCTCCAGCTCCGTGCGCGGCGACGCCGGCGCCGGCTTGGGCGCCGGCTGCGCGGAGAGCGGCGCGGCCGCGGCGAGCAGCGCGACGAGCACGAGTGCGGGACGAGGGGTCATGGCCTGTGCTCCTACTTCTGCTGCGAGGCCTGGAGGAGATGGCCGACCAGCTCCGTCGTGCGCGCCGCCTGCAGGCCGGCCTTGCCGTCCAGGTACGAAAGGCCCGCGCTCATGCGCGCGAGATCGTATTGCCTCTGGGTCTCCGCGCGCTGCTGCAGCACGCGCAGGCTGGCCAGGCGCGCTTCGTCCTGCCGCGCCTCGCTCTCGTGGATCATGGCAGCCACCGTCCGCAGGGTCTGCTGATCGTCCGGGGCGCGGACGGACGCGAGCTCCGCGCGAAGGGCGGCCATCTCCTCGCGATGGCGGCGCTCGAGGTCGGCGAGGGCGGTCGACTCCGAGGCCCGCCCCAGCCGCAGCGAGAACCCGGCCGCGTCGTAGCGAAGCTCGGCGCCGGAGAAGGCGAGAGCCGCGGTGGCGGCCAGGACCACGGCGGCGGCCGCGGCCAGGCCCACGGGCAGGCGGCGGGGAGGAGCGGCGGCGGCGGGACGGGCCCCGAGCCCCTCGGGAAGGCGCCAGTGCGCGAGGTCTCCCCTCACCCGGCGGAGGGAGGCCAGCTCGCGGCGGCAGTCGGCGCAGCCGGCCTGATGGGCCTCGACGCGGCGCAGCGCCGCCTCTCCGCCCTCTCCATAGAGCACGTCGAGCATGTCGTCTCGGATCGCGTCGCAGTCCATCACGTCTCCTCGCTCCTTCATGCGCTGGGAACCGGTACGGCGGCACCCCCGTGGATGCCCTGCCTCTCGAGTCGCACCCGCAACTGGCCGAGCCCACGATAGAGCCGCGTCTTCACCGTCGACAGGGGTACGTCGAGGGTCTCGGCGATCTCCGGGAACGTGAGGCCCTGGTATTCCTTCAGGATCACGACCTCGCGCTGCTCCTCGGGCAGTGCCGCCATCGCGGCCGCCACGACGCGCGACAGGTCGTTCGATTCGATGAGGTCGAGCGCGCTCGGGCCCGCGTCCCGCAGCGAGGTCTCCGCGCGCTCCTCCACGTCGTCGAGGCTCAGGTCGTTCCGGCGGCGGCGCCGGCGCAACCGGTCCCGGGTCGCGTTGATCGCGATCTGGTAGAGCCACGAGGAGAAGCGCGCCTCCTGCTTGAACGTGCCCAGAGCGCGATACGCCTTGAGGAACGCCTCCTGGCTGAGGTCGCGGGCCTCGTCGTGATTCCCGACGATTCGGTAGATGACGCCCTGGATCTTGCGGTCCCAGCGGCGCACGAGCTGATCGAATGCGGGGATATCGCCGGACTGGAAGGCCACGACCAGCTCTTCGTCGGTCGGAGTCATGCGTTTCCGCTGATATTGGACGCGAATCGGAGTCGTCCGGTCTTATTACTGCTTATCTACAAATTTACTTAGATCGTGGGTGCGATTTATTGTAGATCTCCAGCAAGTGACGGGTGTTCACGTGGGTATAGCGCTGCGTCGTGGACAGGCTGGCGTGCCCGAGCAGCTCCTGGATGGCCCGGAGGTCCGCCCCGCGCTCCAGGAGGTGGGTGGCAAAGCTGTGCCTCAAGGTATGAGGGCTGACCCGCCTGGCAAGTGCCACGGCATGCGTGCGTTGGCGGACAAGCAGCCGGACCGACCGGTCGGAGAGGCGACGGCCCTGCGCGTTGACGAAGAGGGCGTCCGTCCGTGGCCGCGCCTGGTTGCGAAGGGGGAGGTAGGCATCGATCGCAGCCTCTGCCCTGCCGCCGAACGGCACAATTCGCTCTTTTCTGCCTTTACCCAGCACTCGGATCATCCGCGAGGACCGGTCGATCTCGGCGAGGTCAAGACCCACCAGCTCCGAGCACCGAATTCCCGTGGCGTACAGCAACTCCAGGATGGCGCGGCCGCGAGCAGCGGCGAACCCATCACCGGGCATCTCGATCAGGAGGGACACGTCCCGCTCGTCCAGGTAGGTGGGGACCCGCTTTTCCAGCCGCGGCGAGAGCAGTGACCGCGCCGGGTTCCGGTCCAGGATGCCTTCTCGGCAGAGATACCGAAAGAAGGTCCGAAGGGTAGCGAGCTTTCGCGCGGCGGAAACGGACTTCAGGCCTTGCCGGTGCAGCCGGGCGAGAAAGGCGCGGATCAGGAGGTGATCGACATCTTTGGGCCGCCCCTCCCGCCCCAGCTCGGAGCGAACGTGCCGCGCGAACTGCTCGAGGTCTTCGCCGTACGCGCGGACCGTGTGTGGTGAGGCGTTGCGCTCCCGGTCGAGATGGCGGAGGAAGGCGGCGATCTCCGCCTGCACGTCAGGCTCGGGAGACGGCGGGGAGCGGAGCCGGCGCCGACTCCAGCTCACCCAGCCGGGACTGGAAGTGCTCCAGGCTGCCGAGGGCCCGCTCGGCCAGGGCCATCCGCCTGCGCGCCTTGTCGCGAATCCGCTGGGAGAGCTCGGGCAGCAGGCCGAAAGCGATGTTCGTGGGCTGGTAATGTTTGGGGTCGCTGCGCGCGATGTAGCGGCCCAGGGCGCCCAGCGCGGTGTCCTCCGGGAACCCGACCGGCTCCTCCCCTCGCGCGCGGAAGGCAGCGCCCACGCCGGCCAGGAGACCGGAGGCCGCGGACTCCACGTAGCCCTCCACCCCCGACATCTGGCCGGCGAAGAAGAGCCCGCGGCGCTTGCGCGTCTCGAAGGTCGGCTCCAGCGTCGATGGCGAGTTCACGTACGTGTTGCGGTGGATCATCCCCATGCGCACGAACTCGGCCTGGGCCAGGCCCGGGATCATCTGGAACACGCGCTTCTGCTCGCCCCACTTGAGCTGGGTCTGGAAGCCCACGACGGAGAAATGGCTGGCCGCGAGGTTGTCCTGCCGGAGCTGCACGACGGCGAAGGGGCGCCGTCCCGTGCGGGGGTCGGTCAGGCCCACCGGCTTCATGGGCCCGAACAGCAACGTGTCTCGCCCGCGGCTGGCGATGACCTCGACGGGCAGACAGCCCTCGAAGAAGAACTCGTGGTCGAAAGCGTGCAGCTCCGCGCACTCGGCGGTGGTGAGGGCGCGGTAGAAGGCGTCGTACTCCGGCTCGTCGAGCGGGCAGTTCACGTAGTCGTCGCCGCCCTTGCCGTAGCGGGAGGCGCGGAACGTGCGCGAGAAGTCGATGGTCTCCGCCTCCACCACCGGACTCACCGCGTCGTAGAAGTAGAGGTGGGTCTGCCCCACGAAAGCGGCGATCTCCGCGGCCAGCGCGTCCGACGTCAGGGGCCCGGTGGCCACGATGACAACCGGCCCCTCGGGAATGCGGGGCGTCTCCTGGCGGTGGAGCGTGACCTGGGGCAGCGCACTCACCGCCTCCGTGACCTTCCGGGCGAAGAGCCCGCGGTCCACGGCCAGGGCGCTTCCCGCGGGCACGCGCACCTCGTCGGCCACGCGGATGATCAACGAGCCCATCCGGCGCATCTCTTCCTTGAGCAGGCCGGCGGCCTGGTCGAGCGCGTTCCCGCGCAGGCTGTTCGAGCAGACGAGCTCGGCGAGGTCGCCGGTCTGGTGCACGGGCGTCTGTCGCACCGGCCTCATCTCGAAGAGATCGACGGACACCCCCCGTCGGGCGAGCTGCCACGCCGCCTCGCTCCCCGCGAGCCCGCCGCCGACGACCGTCACGCGCGGAGTCATGTACCTCCCGCATGATAGCCCGCGGGCGGATCACCTTCCTCCCGCGGGCGCTTCGGTGATATGCACATTCGTGAACAGCGGTTCATCAACCACGCGGAGGGCGCGATGAAACCTCTCGAGGGACAGGTCGCGGTGGTGGCGGGGGCCACGCGGGGCGCGGGACGTGGCATTGCCCGGGCCCTGGGCGAGGCGGGAGCGGTCGTCTACTGCACGGGACGAAGCGTTCCCGGTCAGCCTTCACCTTACGGGCGGCCGGAAACCATCGACGAGACGGCGGCCATGATCGCGGCCGCCGGCGGCACGGCCATCCCGGTGCGCGTCGATCACACCGTCGAGAGCGAAGTCGAGGGCCTCTTCGCGCGCGTCCAGAGCGAGCGGGGCCGGCTGGACGTGCTCGTCAACAGCATCGCCGGCGAAGACCCGATGATGAGCGAGTGGGGCTCGTTCTGGGAGGTCGGCCTGGGCAAGGGCGAAGCGATCCTGCGCCAGGCGACCCTCTCGCACGTCATCACCGCCAAATACGCCGCGCGACTGATGGTCGCCGCCCGCCGAGGGCTCATCGTCGAGGTCACCGAGAACGACATCCTGATGGGCGGCAGTGGCAACGTGCTGGCGCAGATCGTCAAGCTGGCGCACAAGGCGCTGGCCGCGATCTTCGCCACGGAGCTGCGGCCGCACGGCGTGGCCGCGGTGGCGATCACGCCGGGGTTCCTCCGTTCCGAGAGCATGCTGGAGCACTTCGGCGTCACGGAGGCGAACTGGCGGGATGGGGGGGAGAAGGACAGCAACTTCCTCGAATCGGAGTCGCCGCTCTTCGTGGGGCGGGCGGTGGCGGCGCTGGCCGGCGACACGAACGTGATGAAGCGGTCCGGCCATCTCTTCAGCTCCTGGGAGCTGGCGCGGGAGTTCGGCTTCACCGATGCCGACGGCCGGCGGCCGGACTGGGGGATGAAGGAGGTCGACTTCTCCGAGCTGCCCCCCTCGCTCTGTGCGCTCATCCTCGAGGGCCTGCGCTTCCAGAGCGAGTGGCTGCGCATCCACTCCGCGCGCACGGAGCGCTACCTAGAGCGCTGGTCAAAGGACCTCGCCGCGCAAGCCGCCCGGAGCTGAACGCACGCGACGG
>Ga0111539_10000157_pt1 | contig 77261 bp, 63 predicted proteins | sample RhiMethybrSRZTD1_FD_79667 | JGI IMG/M metagenome (GOLD analysis project Ga0111539, IMG submission 79667) | Populus rhizosphere microbial communities from Tennessee, USA - Rhizosphere MetaG P. TD hybrid SRZTD1 (version 2) (version 2) | ecosystem: Host-associated > Plants > Roots > Rhizosphere >...
CGGCAAGTGTGTTCACCACTCCGGACTTCGATCGATTGATCGATTGTACTTTGTACTTGCAATTATCGCCGCAGGCGGACGTTGCCCTTCCACCAGTCATCGTCATCAGCCGTCACCGGGCCCATCTTGCCCTTCACCGAGTCGAGCAGTTGGGCCGCGTCGTAGAGGACGCCGCGCGCCATCACGCGACGGACCTGGCGGGTGGCCGTGATGTCCTGCAGCGGGTTGCCCCGGACGACGAAGAGATCCGCGAGCTTGCCGGCTTCGAGGGTGCCGAGCTGGTCGCCGACGCGCAGCGCGCGGGCGCCGTTGATCGTCGCCATCTTGAGGACCGCCGCCGGCGGAATCCCGGCCAGGACGAGCGCGTGAACCTCACGATGTGAGCTGAAGCCGGAGAGGAACTCGCCCCAGCTCGGGTGATCGGTGCCGATTGTGATCAGGCGGCCGCCGCCGGCGTCGTAGAAGCGCTTGATCTCCTTGAACTTCACGTCGTAGATGCGGTGGAACTGTTCGTTCGGCCGCCGCGGCAGCCGGGCGTTCGCGACCTCGCGGGCATGCGGCGTGAGAAAGCTCTGTTCGTCCATCCACGTCGTGAAGACGCGCGCGTCCTTCGGGTCGTACCAGTAGCCGTAGGCCGTCACGGTGGCGTCGTAGTACACGTTGCGTTTGAGGTACAGCTGGATGATGGCGTCCACTTCGGGCCGGTTGGCGTCGAGCTGCTCGAGCGACGCGTAGGCGCTGCGTGTCGAGAGAATCGCATCGCCTCCCATGAAGTGCTCGATGCGATCGATGCCCATGTAGATCGCGTCGCGCGGATTGACCGACGATCCCGCGCCCGAGTCGAGGTGGCCGGTGACCGGGAGGCCGTACCGGTGCGCCTGATCGATGAGCGCCGGCAGGTGCTCGCGGCTGATGCCCTTGGCTTTGAAGCCGCGGACGCCGTTGGCCGCCCAGGTGTCCACCTCCTGGCGAATGCGTTCGGGCGTCCAGTCGGCGTTCCGCCAGCCCGGCCGGGCCGTGCCGAAGTACGGCCCGGAGCTGTGGATGCGCGCGCCGATCTGTTCGCCGCGCTCGATGCGCCGCCGGGCGGCGAGCATGCCGTCGGGATCGACTTCGCCCGCAGGAAACGTCGAAGTCACGCCGTTGGCCAGGAAGACGATCGGGTTCACCGTGTACTCGTCCACCCGTTCCTGCCCGAACAGGTCGATCGCGTAGTGGGCGTGCAGATCGAAAAAGCCCGGCAGGATCGTCTCCGATGGATCCAGCCGGACGACCTGGGCGCGGCTGAGATCGCGTCCCGCGAGGTTCGCGCCGACCTCCAGCAGGATGCCGCGGCGCACCACGATCCCCGTATTCGCGATCAGCGTGTCAGTCGTGCCCGTGAAGACCTGTCCGCCGGTAATGACGATGTCGCCAGGTTCGAGAGGCGGGATGTTCTGAACCGTCTGCGCCGCGCCGAGTGACGTCGCGAGCGCGAGGCTGGTGACGAAGTAGCGGAGGCTCTGGCGCATGCCCCGATTGTAGGGGAGCGCCTGAGATGGCAGAAACTGCAAAACGACATCGGGTGTCGTTTTGCAGTTTCTGCCATGCTGCCCGCGCCGGCGCCGGGCGCGCCGGGACGCGGGTCTGTGCCCGGATCTTGCACTGCCGGGGGCCGCATGGCCTCCGGCTTCGTGCTGACGCTTGCCGTGGTCGCCGGCGCCGCGGCCGGCGTGACCACGCCGGCCGCCGCGCCGACCGCGTGTCTCTCGGCGGCGCTCGCCCTGGCGTCGATCGCCCTCGTGCCCGAGCGGCGCGCTCGTCGCGCGCCGCTCGGGGTCGCCGCGCTCGCATGTCTTTCGGCCGGGTGCGGCGCGCTCGCGCGCGATCGGGCGCTCGCGCCCCCGATTGCCGCCTGGTTCGAGACCGTCGCGGGTCCGGACGGCCGGGCGCGCGATCTCATCACCGTCGATGGCACCCTGCGCGAGGACGCCGCCCAGGTGCCGGGCGGCGTCCGCCTGCAGATTGATGTCACTGCCGTGCGCGATGCCGATGGCTGGCATCGCGCGCCGGGACGGGTGCAGGCGCACGTGGCCGGCGCGCTCGCCGTGGGCGAGCGCGCCGCGTGGACCGCCGGCCGCCGGATCCGCGCGCCGGTGCTGCTTCGCCGTCCGGTCGTCCTCGCCAACCCCGGCGGTCCGGACCCAATGTGGCAGGCGCTCCGGCGGCCGTTCGACCTCACCGGCGCCATCAAGAGCGCCGCGCTCGTCGACGTCGAGCGCGGCGCCTGGCACGACGAGCTGGCGGCGCGCCTGCGCCGCTTCGTGCGCGGGACCGTGGCGGCGTATCTGGGCGCAAGCCATCCCCGCGCCGCGGCCATCGTCACCGCCATTCTCATCGGCGATCGAGCCGGACTTTCAGACGAGGTCGAACGCCGACTGCAGGTGGCCGGCACGTATCACGTGATGGCGATCTCGGGTGGAAACGTCGCGCTCTTGTGCGCGTTGTTGTTCGGTGTGCTCCGCGTGCTGGTCAGATCGCCGCGGCTGGGCGCCATCATCGCGATGCTGTTCGTCGTGCTGTACGGCCGGGTCGTCGGCGGCGATGCGTCGGTGAATCGGGCGGTGACAGCGGCCATTGTGTACCTCGGCTGCGGGCTGGCCGGCCTGCGTCCCCGTCCGCTGCACGTCCTGTCGCTCACCGCGCTGCTCGTCGTGGCCGCCGACCTGCTGACGGTGATCGACGTCGGCGCGTGGCTGTCGTTCGGCGCGACGCTGGCCATTGTCCTCTGCGCCGGCCCGATCGCCAGGCGCGTGCGGCCTGCCGCTGCAGCGCCGGCGCGTTCGACCCCGAGATCGGTCTTCCGGCGGCTCGGCGGGTACCTGCTCGGCGTTTTCGCGGCGGTTGCAGCGGCTTCGCTGGCCGCCGAACTGGCGCTCGCACCGATTGCGGCCGCCGTGTTCGGCCGGGTCGGCGTGGCCGGCCTCGTCCTCAACTTCATCGCGATTCCGGCGATGGTCCTCGTTCAGATCGGCGGGATGACGACGGTCGTGTTCGGCGGTTTGTGGGCGTCTGGCGCGGCGCTCGCGGCCGCCGTTTCGCGTCAGGCCGCCGATCTCCTCGTCGGTTCGGCGTCGCTGGTGGACGCCGCGCCGTGGCTTGTCTGGCGCGTGCCGCCAACCCCGGTGGTCTGGACACTGACGTACTACGGCAGCGCCGTCGCCGGTCTGGCGGCCGGCCGCGCGCGGCCCCGGATCCGGCGCGCGGCCTTCGGCGCCGCCGGCCTCTCGCTGTTCGTTGTGCTTTCTGCGCCCGGCCTCGGCTGGCGCGCGCCACCGCCGGGCTGGCTGCGATTCACGATGATCGACGTCGGACAGGGCGAGTCGCTCGTCGTGCAGTTTCCTTCGGGCCACGCGATGCTGATCGATGCGGGCGGCACGCCGGGATCGTTCGACGTCGGGGGGCGCGTCGTGACGCCGGCGGTCTGGGCGCACGGCCAGCGCCGCGTGGACTGGCTCGTCATCACCCACGGCGACGTCGATCACCTGGGAGGCGCGCCCGCGGCGACGGTGGATCTCGCGCCTCGCGAGATCTGGGAGGGCGTCCCGGTACCGCCGCACCCGGATCTCGCGGCCCTGCAGGCGGACGCACGCGCCCGTCGCGTCGTCTGGCGGCGAATCCAGGCGGGGGATGCGTTCGAAGTCGGTGGCGTCGGCGTGGAGGTGGTGCACCCGCCACGGCCCGAGTGGGAACGCCAGCGCGTGCGCAACGACGATTCGATCGTCCTGCGCGTGCGCTATGGCGCCGTCGAGTTGCTGCTCACCGGCGACGCGGGGCCGGAGTTCGAGCGTGACGCGCTGGCCGAGGCGGATCTGGCGCCGCTCCGCATTCTGAAGGTCGGACACCACGGGAGCCGCACGTCGACGTCCGCCGCCTTCCTCGCACGGTACGCGCCGCAGCTCGCGCTCGTGAGCGCTGGACGCGGCAACCTGTTCGGCCACCCCGCGCCCGAGGTGATCGGCCGGCTTCAACGGGCCGGGATCGAGATTTTTCGCACCGATGAGGACGGCGCGGTCATCGTCGAGACCGACGGCCATTCGGTCGAGGTGCGGAGCGCGCGCGGCCGGACGTGGAGCCTGGGGTTGTGGGAGCGGGGGATTTGACGCGCGTCCAGGCGTCCTCGAGCTGATCGGTCGAGGCGTCGTGGACGGATCGCCCCTCGGCCTCGAAGGCGGCTTCGAGCGCGTCGAACCGGGCGGTGAACTTGTCGTTGGCGATCCGCAGCGCGGACTCGGGTTCGAGGCCGAGCTTGCGCGCGAGGTTGGCCAGCGAGAACAGCACGTCGCCGAGCTCCTCGGCGGCGCGCGGCGGCGACTCGTGCAGCGCGTCGCGGAGCTCGCGCACTTCTTCTTCGATCTTGGCGAGCACATCGGCTGCCCGTGGCCAGTCGAAGCCCACCGCGCCGACGCGCGTCCCGATCTCGTACGCGCGCAGCAGGGCCGGCAGCGCCCGCGGAATGCCGGCGAGCACGCGCTTCTTCTCGCCGGCGTCCGACTGTTCGCGCGCCTTGATGCGCTCCCACTGCTCGAGCACGGCATCCGACGTCCGCGCCGCGCGCCGCCGCCGCGCGGCGGCGGTCAACGGCCGTCCGGCCGGGGTAAAGACGTGAGGATGGCGCCGAACGAGCTTGCCGGTGATGGCGTTGACCGCGTCGGCGATCTCGAATCGCCCGGCCTCCACGGCGATTTGCGACTGAAAGACACATTGAAACAGGACGTCGCCGAGCTCGTCGCAGAGCCCCTCGAGATCCCCGCGATCGATCGCATCGAGCACCTCGTAGGTCTCTTCGAGCAGGAAGGGGCGCAGCGTCTCCGGCGTCTGCTCTCGATCCCACGGACACCCGTGCGGCGATCGCAACGTATCCATCGTGCGCACCAGCCGCCCGAACGCCCGCTCCGCCCGCCGCACCCGCGCCCCAATCGGGGCCACACGCGATCTCCTGACCGGTTTCTTTTTCATGTCACCAACATTGCCGATTGACAATTGTCAATTGCCGATGGGTTGGCCATTTCCAATGGCCGATTAGACATTTTCAATGGCGATGGTACTATCCTTCGTTTGTGCACGTGCTGTTTCTCGGGACCGGGACGTCGCACGGCGTCCCGATGATTGGGTGTGATTGCGGGGTCTGCCGGTCCGCCGATCCCCGCGATCAGCGATCGCGCACGTCGATCGTCGTCGATCTGGATGACGGCCTGCGGCTGCTCGTCGATACGACGCCGGACCTCCGGACGCAGGCGCTGCGCCATGGCCTGCGGAAGATCGACGCCATCCTCTACACGCACGCCCACGCGGATCACGTGATGGGGCTCGACGACGTGCGCCGGTACAATGCGATGACCGGCCAGCCGATGCCGATTTACGGCGACGGCCCGACGCTCGACAGCCTGCGGCGCACCTTCAGCTATATCTTCGAGCCCGACGCGCCGCGCGGCGGCGGCGTGCCCGACCTCCGGCTGTGGCGGATCGGCGGGCCGTTTTCGCTCGGCCGCCAGGAAATCGTGCCGGTGCCGCTGAAGCACGGACCGTGGGACGTGCTGGGCTTCCGCCTCGGACGGTTCGCCTACCTGACCGACTGCAATCGCGTGCCCGACACCTCGCTCGCGCTCCTCGACGGGCTCGACTGCCTGGTCCTCGACGCGCTCCGCCATCGGCCGCACCCGACGCACTTCAATCTCACGCAGGCGGTCGCGATGGCGACGCGCATCGGCGCGCGGCGGACGTTCTTCACGCACATCGCGCATGATCTGGGGCACGAGGCGACGGCGGCCGCACTGCCCGCCGGCATGACCCTCGCGTACGACGGATTGGTCCTGGACGTGGCCTGATGCAGATTGTCTCGTTCCCCGACGGGCGCCGGCCCAAGTGGCCGAAACCGATTGCGGCCCTCGGCAACTTCGACGGCCTGCACCGGGGGCACCTGCGCCTCATCGAGCAGGTGCGGTGCCGGGCGGCCGAGCGGGGCGGCACGCCGGTCGCGATGATCTTCGATCCGCACCCGCCGCGGGTCCTGCGTCCCGACAAGGCGCCGCCGCTCCTGATGACGCTCGATCAGAAGCTCGAGGCGTTCGAGCGCGCCGGTCTCCAGGGCGTGGCGATCGTTCGGTTCTCGCTCGACCTCTCGCGCTGGGATCCGGAGACGTTCGTCGAAACCGTCCTGATCGACTGGCTGCGGGTGTCCGAGGTCTGGGTCGGCGAGAACTTTCTCTTCGGCCGCGACCGGTCGGGGACGTTCACGCTGCTGCGCGCGCTCGGCGACGACCGCGGGTTCCGGACCGAGAAGATCGATCCGGTCCGCTACAAGGACTTCGTCGTCTCGAGCACGCGCATCCGGCATCTCGTCGCCGAGGGCCGCGTGGACGAGGCCGGCGCGCTCCTCGGTCACCATTACTTCATCGACGGGACGGTCGTGCACGGCGATGCGCGCGGCCGCGCGCTCGGATTCCCGACCGCCAACCTCGCCTCGACCAACGAGCTGCTCCCGCCGGCCGGCATTTACGCGACGATGGCCGTGGTGGACGGCGTTCAGCATCCGGCCGTCACCAGCATCGGGGTCCGGCCGACCGTGACCGAGAACGGCCCGCTCACGATCGAGACGTTCCTGCTCGACGGCGAACACGCGCTCTACGACAGGCGCCTTCGCCTGGTCTTCGTCAAGTGGATCCGTGAGGAAGCCAAGTTCGACGACCTCAGCGCCCTGAAGGCGCAGATCGCGCTCGACTGCGCCAGAGCGCGCGAGATTCTGGACGGGATCAGCGTTTAGCAGCCGGTGCACGGTGCACAGTGCACTGTGCATGGTGCCGGGGTGCACGGTGCACCTGCACCCAGCACGACCGCACCCAGCACCCGCACATTGCACTGCGCACGGTGCACTGTGCACCTGTTTGATAACATCGTCCCCGCATGGCTGACCCGTTCCGCCTGACCCTTTCCTCCGACAGCCGGTTTCGCAGCCTGGTGCCCGATGTGGCCAGCCGGTACGTGGAAGTGCTTGGCGGGTCGGCGCCCGATGCCGAAGCCGTCGCGCTGGCCGTGAGCCAGGCCATCCGCGCGGTCGCCACGGAACATCCCGACGCCGGACCGATCGAGTTGTCGTTCCGGCTGAACGGCGGGGCCGTCGAGGTCGAGCTGAGCCACGACGGCCGTGCGCAGACGGTCACGTGCCTGCTGGCGCTGAAGTCGTGACCGATGCGTCTCTTCAACACGCTGACACGAACTGAAGAAGAGTTCGTCCCGGCTGACGGGAAGACCGTCCGCATGTATACCTGCGGCCTGACGGTTTACGCCCGCGGTCATATCGGCAATTTCCGGACGTTCGTCAGCCTCGATGTGCTGAGGCGGGCCCTGAAGTATCAGGAAGGCTTCCTGATGCGCCATGTCCTGAACTTCACCGACGTGGATGACAAGACGATTCACGCCTCGCAGGAAGCCGGCGTCTCGCTGCGTGAGTACACGGACGGGTACATCGCGGCGTTTCTCGAGGACGCGGCGGCGATGGGTCTGGAGCCGGTCGAAGAGAATCCGCGCGCGACCGACGAGGCGAACCTCCGCGCGATGTCCGACATGGTTCAAGCGCTCGGCGCGCGGGGACATACCTATGCGTCGGACGGCTCGGTGTACTTCCGGATCGCGTCGTTTCCCCAGTACGGCAAGCTCGCGCGGCTCGATCACGACGGCATCCAGGCAGGCGCGCGCGTGGACGCCGATTCGTACACCAAGCAGGACGCGCGCGACTTCGTGTTGTGGAAGGCGACCAAGCCGGGCGAGCCGACGTGGGACTACGGCTGCGGCCCGGGGCGGCCCGGCTGGCACATCGAGTGCTCGGCGATGGCGCTCCGCCTGCTCGGCGATCCGCCGATCGACATCCACGGCGGCGGCGTCGATCTCATCTTCCCGCACCACGAGAACGAGATCGCGCAGTCGGAGGGCGCGACGGGCCAGCCCTTCGTGCGGTTCTGGGTGCACGTCGAGTTCCTCAACCTCGACAACGAGAAGATGTCGAAGTCGCTCGGCAACGTCTACACCGTGCGCGACATCCTCGACAAAGGGTTCCGCGCCTCGTCGTTGCGGTATCTGCTGATTTCCGTGCACTACCGGAAACAACTGACGTTCAACTGGGACGTCCTCGCGCAGGCCGACGCGGCGATGACGCGGCTGGCGGATTTTCTCGCCCGCATCGAGACCGTGCGCGGCGGGACGGCGCACCCGGCCGTCCTCGAGCGCGTGTCGAAGGGACGCGCCGAGTTTCGCGACGCCATTGCCGACGATCTCAATATCCCGGCGGCGCAGGGCGTCATGTTCGAGCTGCTGCGCGAGATGAACGCGGCGATGGATCAGGGCGCCTTCGGCGAGACCGATGCGGCGCTGGTGCGCGAGCTGTTCGGCGAGTACGATCGGATTCTCGGCGTGCTCGCGCTGCGGCGCGCCGAAGACGACCAGCCGCCGGTGCCGGTGGCAGAAATCGAGCAGCTCATCGCGGAGCGGCGCGAGGCCCGGCGCCAGCGCAACTTTGCCCGTGCCGACGAGATCCGCAAGGCGCTCGAAGCGCGCGGCATTCTTTTGGAAGACAGCCCGGCCGGGACCCGCTGGAAGCGCAAATGACCACTGTCCCTCACATCAAGACGCCGCTGCCCGGGCCCAGGGCCGCGGAGCTCATCGCGCGCGATCGCGCGCGCGTGTCCACGTCCTATACGCGCGACTACCCGTTCGTGATGGCGAAAGGCGAGGGCGCGGTCGTGCACGACGTGGACGGCAATGTGTTCCTCGACTGCGCGGCCGGGATTGCCGTCACCGGCACCGGCCACGCCCACCCCGAAGTGATCAAGGCGATCGTCGGACAGGCGCAGAAGTACCTCCACATGTCCGGGACCGACTTCTACTACGAGCCGCAGGTGCAGCTCGCCGAAGAGATGGCGCGCATCGTGCCGGTCGGCGGCGGTTCCGGCGACGTGCGCTCGTTCTTCAGCAATTCCGGCACCGAGGCAAACGAAGCGGCGCTCAAGCTCGCGCGCTACGCGACGAAGCGGTTCAACCTGATCGCGTTCCTCGGATCCTTCCACGGCAGGACACTCGGCTCGCTGGCGCTGACGTCGAGCAAGTTCGTGCAGCGCCGCGGCTTCGGGCCGATGATGCCCGGCGTGTTCCACACGCCGTACGCGAACTGCTATCGCTGCCCGGTCGGGGCGCGGCCCGAGAGCTGCGCGGCCGAGTGTCTCGACTATCTCGAAGATCAGGTGCTGATCCATCTCGTCTCGCCCGACGAGGTTGCGGCCGTGATCGTCGAGCCGATCCAGGGCGAAGGCGGCTACGTCGTGCCGCCGGTCGAATTCCATACCCGCCTCCGCGAGCTCACCGCGCGCCATGGGATCCTGCTCATCGCCGATGAAGTGCAGTCGGGAATGGGGCGCACGGGCCGCATGTTTGCCTGCGAGCACTTCGGGCTCGACGCCGATGTGGTCACGGTCGCGAAGGGCATCGCCTCCGGCCTCCCCCTGGGCGTCACCAGTTCGCGCGCCGAGCTGATGACCTGGCCGCCCGGCGCGCACGCCTCGACATTTGGCGGGAACCCCGTCAGCTGTGCGTCGGCGCTCGCGACGATTGAACTCCTCAAGACGGGGCTCGTCCGCAACGCCGAGGTCGTGGGTGAGTACCTGTTCGGGCGGCTGCGCGCGCTGATGGACAAGCACGCGATCATCGGCGAGGTCCGCGGCAAGGGGCTCATGATCGGCGTCGAGCTGGTTCGCGATCGCACGACGAAAGAGCGGGCCACCACCGAGCGCGACCGCGTCGTCCAGGAGATGTTCACGCGCGGCGTGCTGCTGCTCGGCGCAGGCCGCAATGCCGTGCGGTTCGCCCCGCCGCTCGTGCTGACCCGCGATCAGGCCGACATCGCGGTCACTGTCTTCGACCAGGCGCTCGCCGCGGTGACCGGGCGGACCTGACCGCGAGAAAGCTTCACCAACAAAGTCTCACCATGAAGAGGTAAAGAGGCGAAGATTTTTTTTGGGGGAGAGACTGCTTGTCTCGCTGAGTCAGAGTCGAGAACCTGTCCGATGGTCAAGTTTTGAAGATTTGCTGGCCGTGGCCAGGCAAGTCTTCAAGATCTTGACCGGCGGATCCAGATCTAGACTGCCGGATCGGCGAGGCAAGCAGTCGTTCCCCCAAGGGTGTCGTCACCTCTTTACCTCTTCATGGTGAAGCTTTTTCATGGTGAAGCTTTTGTCGCCAGCTGTTTGCGTCGCCTGATCGCGCGGATCACCCAGCGGATCGACAACACGATGGCGGCGACGAGTGTCAGCACGATCGCAGCGGCGAGGTACGGGTGCTGGGTGGCGAACCAGGTGATGCCGATCGCGAACACGTCCTCGGCGAGGCTCAGGAAAAAATTGGAGGCCGGTTCGGGTGAGGCCGTCGCCGCGGTGCGCGCGGCGAGCTTGCCACTGTGCGCGGCGAAGGCAATCGTGCCGCCGGCGGCGGCCGCGAGGACCTGCCCGCCGAGGCCGAGCGGTTGCGCGGCGGCGAACGCGAGCACCGCGCTCACCGGGATCCGCACGGCCGTCTGCAGGACGTTCCAGACGAGATCGAACACCGGGATCTTGTCCGCGACGAACTCGAGCAGGAACATCACACCGCACGTGCCGATGATCCACCAGTTCGAGACGACTTCGAGGGAACCGGGCAGCGTCACCACGCCCGCGCGCGCCAGGAGGCCCAGCGTCGCCACCGTTGCATAGACATTCAGCCCGGCGGCAAAGCACACGGCGATGGTGAACGCCGCCCATTCGTTGGGGGCGAGGGACATAGACAGAGTCTACGAGGAAGAGCGGGTTCAGGGTTCAGCGTTCAGGGTTCGCGTTCGAGGAACCGTGAACGGAACCCTGAACGCTGAACCCTGAACCAGGACGCTGAACGATGAACCCTGAACCCTGCCCTCCGTAAGTGGCTGGCGGCCGGATCTGAACGCACGCCGCGCGCGCATCTGATCTCTCGACAGAATCCGCGAAGATTGTTACCGTTTCGTCCGTGGGACGACTGTCTCTCTGGCCGATCGCCCTTGGCCTGGTTTTCTGTGTCGTTGCCGGAGAACGCGCCACCGGAAGGGCGGTCCAGGCCGCCCCGGCCGGTGTGTCACAGGCCTCCGCGAATGGCGGCAAGTCGACGCAAGCCGGCGTCTACAGCCCGGTGCAGGCGGCGAAGGGCGAAGAAACCTACTTCAGCGTCTGCGTGGCGTGCCACCCACCCGGCACGTACAAGGGCGGCACGTTCAAGAGCAACTGGGACGGCAAGCTCTTGTCGGATCTCTTCGATCAGGTGAGCGAAAAAATGCCCAAGAACGAGCCGGGCAGCCTCTCGCTCGAGCAGTACGCTCAGCTCATCGCGTACATCCTCAAGGTCAACGACATGCCGGCCGGCAAGACCGACATGCCCGCCGATTCCGCGCTGCTCAAGGACATCAAGATCGAGTTCGGCAAGTAACCCGGGAGAACAGGACATGTCGCGACGATTCGCACCGATTCGCACGTTGGGCGTGACGATGCTGACGGGGATGACGCTCTTGGGCGTCTTTCTCGTACGCGGCTCGATCGATGCGCAAAACAATCCGCAAGCCGGGCTCGTCCGGGGCAACGCGCCGGGCGAGTGGCGCTACTGGGGCGCCGATGCCTGGAGCACGCGCTACTCGGCGGCCGACCAGATCAACGCGGCGAATTTCGACAAGCTCCAGATCGCGTGGCGCTGGAACGCGGCGGTCGACGGCCCCGACGAGTACTACCGCACCACGCCGCTTTACGCGAACGGCCGGTTGCTCGCCGTCGCCACCACGCGGCGATATGCCTATGCGATCGATCCGGCAACCGGCACGACGCTCTGGACCTGGAAGATGGACGAGGGGATTCGTCACCAGAAGGCTCCGCGCCAATTCGCCGGGCGCGGTCCGGCCTACTGGACCGACGGCCGCGAAGAGCGGCTCATCGTCGTGACCCCGGGCTATCACATGGCGGTGATCGACGCGAAGACGGGCAAGGGCGATCCAAAGGTGGGCAAGGACGGCGTCATTGACCTGATGGAAGGGCTCGGATTGCCACTTGTGCCGCTCGCCGTGGACGACGACCTTTCCTTTATCGTCAGTGACCTGGCGCCGGCGCGGAAGGCGAAGCCCGGCGAGACGTGGGACGCGGCGAAGAAAATCGGCGCGGACGGCACCGTCGGGATCGATCCCGCTCTGGGCCAAATTGCCGCCAGCTCTCCGGCCATTGTCATCGGCGATGTCATCGTCGTCGGCAGTTCGCACATCCACGGCTACTATCCGACGCGCCTTCGCAATCTGCCCGGGTGGATTCGCGGCTTTGATGTCCGGACCGGCAAGCAGTTGTGGAAGTTCAACCTGATTCCGCAAAAGGGCGAGGAGGGCGCGAACACGTGGGAGAACGGGTCGGAGATCGGAACACCGGGCGTTGGCAAGAATGACGCGTGGGCACCGTACTCAGCCGATCCCGCGCTGGGGCTCGTCTACATTCCAGTCGGCATGCCGCTCAGCGACGAATACGGCGGCCATCGTCCCGGCAACAACCTCTACGGCAACAGCATCGTCGCGCTCGACGTGAAGACCGGTAAAAAGCGGTGGCACTACCAGCTGGTCCACCACGACATCTGGGACTACGACACGCCGATGGCGCCCAATCTGCTGGACATCACGGTCGACGGAAAACGCCGGCAGATCATCGCGGCGACCACGAAGCAGGGATGGATCTACACCTTCGATCGCGCGACCGGCGTTCCGATCTGGCCGATGCCGGAGACCAAGGTGCTCCAGAGCGAGGTGCCCGGCGAGAAGACGTCGCCGACCCAGCCAATTCCGTCGAAGCCTGCCCCCTATTCCCAGCAGGGGCTGGAAGAAGACGATCTCATCGACTACACGCCGGAGATCAAGGCGGCGGCGCTGCACTTGGCGCAACTCTGCCGGATGGGGCCGCACTTCATTCCAGGGTCGGCGCTTGATGGGACGACGAAGCATCACTGTTCGTGGTACGCGCCGGGCGCGAGCGGCGGTGTGAACATCGACGGCGGTGCCGCGACCGATCCGGAGACGGGATTGATGTACGTCGGGGCACAGACCGGTCTCAGCACGACGGAGGTCGGGAAGGATCCGTGTTCGGAGCACCGTTATACGCAGGGGCCGCACGACAGCTGCGGAACACCTGGCGCGCTGCCCCCGCCTCCGGGCTATACGCCTCCGGCTCGTGGCGGTGGCGCAGGTGGACGCGGTGGCGGCGGACGCGGAGGCGGCGCGGGGGCGCCCGTCAGCTACAAGGACGCCACGCCGGGCACGTCGAACATCGCAGGCATCTCCATTCTCAAACCGCGAGAGCTGGGGGGCATCACCGCCTACAACATGAACAACGGTGACAGGGCATGGTGGAGCCCGAATGGCGGCCGCATGACGCAGCCGGTGCCCAACCCGAACAGCCCGGACGCCGCGCTTTTTGCGAACGTCAAGCTGCCGATGGCGGCGTTGGCGGGTGGCCAGCAACCTCAAGTCATCAACACCAAGACGCTCGTGATCTACGGCACCGGCCGCCGCGGCGGCGGCGCCGGCGTCCAGCCGCAGCTGTATGCGGTGGACAAAGCCACAGGCAAGCAGGTCGGCGCCGTGCAGATTCCGTCGCCCACGAGCGCGGTGCCGATGACGTTCATGCACAACGGCAAGCAGTACATCGTCTTCGCGACCGGCGCCGGCGGGACGACGCTGGCGTCGGGAACGCCGAACTCGAACCCGCCGCAGCTGGTCGCGCTGACGCTCCCGACTGACGCACGATAGATACGCGTCAAGTTCGAAGTTCGAAGCCAGAAGTTCGAAGTCACTGGGCGCATGTCACGACAGACAAGCGCCCGATACTTCTAACTTCTGGCTTCTCACTTCCAACTTTAACAATCGGCGCTAAAAAGTTACTCGGGCGCCGAAACTGGCGGTGAACGGCCGTCCCACGGGCGGACCGAAGCCCGGGCCCGCCAGCGACACGACCTGCATGAACTGGCTGGCTGAGGCGGCCGAGCTTTGCTCGGGCCGCAGCGTGAACGACAGGTTCTCCGTGTTGAACAGGTTGTAGAAGTCCACGTAGGCCCGGATGACGGCCTTGGGACCGACCGTGAACGACTTGCCGATACGCAGATCCACGTTGAAGAAACGGCCGCTGCGATCTTCGACCGATCCGTCCGCATTCACCACGAGTCCCGAGCGCTGACTGTTCGCCGGCGCGAGACGGCAGCCGTTCGGGTTGAGCGCCAGGACGGCCGCCGTGTTGCCGCGGACGTCGAAGACGGCGCGCGGGTCGACGCCGTCGCAGAGCCGGTCCAGGATGTTGACGAGTCCGTCGCCGTTGATGTCGTAGCCCGCCGTCGGAGTGTACGGCCGCGAGGAGGACCACTGCACGATCGGCGCGATCTGCACGCCGTACGGCAGATCCATCGTCGCGCTCGCGACGAAGCGGTGTCGCTCGTCGATGCGGGTCGGGCCGAACTCGCCGTCCGCGAACTGCTGCTCGGGTGTGACCGCGATGCCATTGCCGCTGTACGACGCGACCGGTTGTCCGCCCCAGGCGCGCGAATTGGCCAGCACGTACGACATCGAAAGCGCTCCCCAGGTGCGACGATGTTTGACCGTCGTCGTCCACGAGTCGAACTTCGAGCTGTTCGTCGTCCCGATCATGTTGATCTGCTCGAGCCGGTTGGCCGGCATGCCGGCCGCCACGAACGCGGCATCGAAGTAGCGGCCGCTGGCACGGTTACTTCGCACGCAGCGCGGATCGGCTGGGTTGGCGCCGGGGAACGCGGCATCGCAGACGCTTCGGATCTGCGGGTTGATGTTCATCACACGCGGTTCGTTCCGGCCTTCGGTGTGGACGTAGTCGCTCGCGAAGGTCCAGTTATCGTGGAACACCGTCTCGAAGCCGATCGAGACCTTGTGGACGTACGGGTCGCTCGCCTCGGGGTCGTTGATCCGTCCGAACGAACCCGCAGGGAGTTGTGAGAAATCAAAGGCCGGCGGTGCCGGCAGCGGGTCGATGCCATAGCGGAAGTTCGCGATCTGGCCCGTCCCGACGGCCGTGTTCGTGAGCGCGAGCGTCTGCGAGTAGATCTCGGGGCCGCTCTGCGAAAGCGAGAAGACCGTCAGGTTCTGGAAGATCTGGTCGTAGAAGAGTCCGTAGCCGCCGCGCACGACCAGCCGGCCGTCGCCGAAGTAGTCGTAGGCGAAGCCGAGCCGCGGCTGGAACTCCGCCCAGCCAGGCGTCGTCCGCGAGAGCTTGTCCGGATCGCCGGTAATCGCCCGGGCGCGCGGGTCGTTCAGCTGCGACAGGATCTCGATCGTCCGGTTGGTGGTCTGGTCGGTGAGCAGGCGAATGTTCGCGTCCCAGCGCACGCCGAGGTTCAGCGTGAGCTTGCGATTCACCCGCCAGTCGTCCTGCGCGTAGAAGGCGAGCTGGTGAAAGTTCTGATCGTGCGAGGACGCGCCCGTGTAGTAGTTCAGCTGGCGCAGCGCCCCGGGTGTCGAGAAGCGCTGCGGGTACAGCGCGGTGTTGTTCTGGATCGTGAGCGGGTCGTTGAACCAGAGCAGCTCGTAGCCGAACGCGCCGAAGTAGAAGTAGCCGCCGAGCTGCGTGTAGATGTAGTTCGTGCCGAACTTCAGCGTGTGCTTCTCCTTGATCCACGTCAGGTCGTCGCGGAACTGAAACTTGCGCTCGAGCGTCGCCTGCGGCGTGTTCGGCGCCGGGCCGATGCGGTAGGTCGTGCCCGTGCCGAACACCTGGATCGGGTCGTCGGTGACGCCGAGAATCTCGTTCTTGAAGTCCTGGAAGTGGAACGAGAACTGGTTGACGCGGTCCGACCCGAGCGACAGCGTGTGATTGCCGATGACGTCGTAGAGGGTGTTGCCGTTGGAGCTGCCGCCCGACAGATCCGTCAACGCCGGATTGGCGACCTGGTCGTTGGGTGAGCTGTTCTTCTGGAACGAGAAACGGTAGAAGAGCTGCTGGCGGTCGCTCCAGCGCTGATCGACTTTGGCCGTGAAGAGCGTATCGTCGTACGGCGTCGGGATGGAGTCCACCGGCTGCGCGCCGGGGACGACCGCGAGCTGGGCGATCGCGTCGGCCCGCACCGGCGTCGTGCCGGCCGGCTCGTCGAAGCGCTCGAGCGCGCCGAAGAAGAAGAGCTTGTCGCGAACGATCGGGCCGCCGGCCGATCCGCCGTATTCCCAGCGCTTGAACGGCAGCTTGGTCGCGCCGCGCTTCTGGAAGAAGTCCTTCGCCATCAGGTTCTCGTTCCGGAACGTGAAGAGACCGGAACCGCGGAGCGTGTTGCTTCCAGACTTGGTAATCACGTTGACGACCCCGCCGACCGCCCGGCCGCTCTCGGCCGTCCACCGGTGCTGGAGCACCTGGAATTCCTGGATCGACTCGTAGGCGAAGTTCTGCAGCAGGCTGCCGACGACGTTGTCCTTGTTGTCGCCGCCGTCCACGTTCACGTCGAGCTGCCGGCCGTCGCCGCCGTTCATCGCGAAGTTGCCGACGCGAGTCTTGGTCGGATCGAAGTTCCCCGCGGGGCGCGCCTCAGGCATCATCACCGACAGATTGGCAAAGGTGCGGTTCAGCAGCGGCAGATCGGCGATGTCCTTCGACGTCACGACGCCGCCCAGATCGGATCGCGTCGTGTCGATGAGCGGCGTGGCGACGCTGACGGTCACGGCCTCACTGATCGTGCCGATCGCCAGCTCGAGCGCGACCGTCTGGCGGGTGCCGACGAGGACGTCGATGTTCTCCCGAATCGCTTTCTTGAAGCCTTGCCGTTCGGCGCTGACCGTGTAGCGTCCCGGCGGCAGGAGCGTGATGATGAAATCCCCGGTGTCGTTCGTCGTGGCCGATCGCTGAAAGCCGGTGTCGGCGTTGCGTGCGGTGACGACGGCGCCCACCACGACCTGTCCGGTGGAATCGGCGATGCGCCCGGTGAGTTCTCCCGTCGTGGCTTGCGCCGCGGCGGCCTCAGGTCCTGCCAGCGTACAGATCGCCGCGAGGACCAGGCTCGGTGCCAGTCTGCTATTCGTCATGTGCGCGGGCCTCCCTCGCCCGCGAAGGAGATCGATGGCGAGCGTCCGCATGCGGACACTGCCCGGGAGAGGGTGTGAACGGGGAGTAACTTGATACTAGTTAAGTTAGAAGTGAGAAGCCAGAAGTTAGAAGTGAGTGAGCGCTTGTCTCGCGTGCGCCTGTCTCGCGCAGCGCGGCTCGAAATGTGAGCCGCGCGCGAGGGCGCGTCACCGCTCGAGGCGCCCTACGTCGACAATGACTTGCGCACCGCGCCGATCGCCTGATCCATCTCCGCCATCGTGTTGTAGAAGTGCGGTGCGAACCGGAGGCCGGGATTCTGCGCGCCCGTGCGAGTCGTGGCGATGATGCGCGCCTCGGTGAGCGCCGGGCCGAGGCGGCGGACATCGAGCGAGCCAGGCTGGAAGATCACGATGCCCGCCGAGCGCGACGGATCGGGGCTCGTCCACAGCGTCACGCCCGGCAGTTTTCGCAGACCCTCCTTCAACGCCCCGGCGAGCGCTCGCGTCCGCTGTTCGATCACCGCGCGGCCGATGCTCGCCTGGAACTTCAACGCCTCGATCACCGCGGCGATCGACGCATCGTCGCGTTGTCCGTTGGCTTCGAAGGTGCGCGAGAGCCCGACCTGTCCGCCGTAGAGCCCGACGATCGACGGGTGCAGTCGGTCGTGAACCGTGCGGCTGGCGAAGAGCAGGCCCTTCTCTTTGGGGCCGCACGGCCACTTGTGCATCGATCCGGTGTAGAAGTCCGGCTTGATCGCGCTGAGGTCGAGGTCGAGCACGCCGAACGCCTGCGCGCCGTCGACGAGCGACAGGATGCCGCGCTCGCGTGCGGCGGCGCAAATTTCGGCCACTGGCAGCAGATCGCCGGAATTGCTGCTGACGTGGGTCACCGCCACGAGCTTCGTGCGAGGCGTGAACGCCTTCGTGAACAAGGCGACGTAGCCGTCCGCGCCCGGATGCGACGGCGGCACGTCCACGGTGACGACAGTGAACCCGAACCGCTGCGACTTGAGGCGCCACGCGTTCAGGTTGCTCGGGTGATTGTCCGCCCAGACCACGACTTCGTCACCGGCCTTGAGATCGAGGCCGCTGGAGACGACGTTGTTGGACTCGGTCGTGTTGCGGGTGATGACGATTTCTTCCGGGGTGACACGAAGCGCCTGCGCCAGATGGGTCCGCGCCTCCTCGCGCGCCCGCATCAGGACGGTGCGCGCCTCGGGCGACGGATTGGCCTCGTAGCTGCGGAGGTACCGTTCGTGCGCTTCAATGGCGGGGAGCGACGTCGGGCAGAGGTTGGCTGCGTTGAGGAACGTGACGCCCGGGGGCACGAGAAACCGCGCCCGCACTTCGCCCCAGAACTTTTCGTCCGGCGCCGCCGGCGCGGGCGGCAGTGGCGATCGCGTCAGGCCGAGCCGGTCGACCGGGTCCCGTCCGGTCAGCGCCCCGGCCGGAAACAGCGCCGCCGTCCCCGACAGCGCCAGCCACCGCGAGAAATCGCGCCGCGACAGAGAAGACATGTGGCGAATAATACGCGTTAAGTTTGAAGTTAGAAGCCAGAAGTTAGAAGTTACTGGGCGCTTGTCAGAACGCTTCGTGTACGGAAAAAGGGCGCTTGTCCTGGGCCGCCGCAGCGGGACCCCGGGACAAGCGCCCAATGACTTCTAACTTCTGGCTTCTACTTCTTACTTAACGCGTCACTATTTCATCCCAAAGCCCGCGACGTTCAGGTTCATGTTGTGCGTCACGCGGATGCCGTAGATGCCGTCGAGCGAGGGCACTTTCAGCGCGGCCAGATCGAACGAGCCGACCGACGTGTTGTTGATCATGCAGTCGGCCTTGCCGCCCTTGACGACCCAGGCGATGTCGTTCGTCGCCCCGCCGGCGGCATCCGGTCCCTTCACCGCGGCGTTGGCCGTCGGCGCCACGAGCGTGACCGGCTTCGGCGTGCCGTTGAACTGACGAACCAGGAACTTGCCGTCGGTGTAGGCGACGCAATAGAGATACGTCGGGTTCTCCGTGTCCATGGCTGTGCCCGCGATGAACAGCCCCGCCGAGTGCGGGTGGCCGGCGTCCGACTTCACGTTCTTGAACGTGGCCCTGACCGTGTAGTCACCCTTCGCGAAGTTCTTCGGGCTCCAGTACGACGCCGCCGGCCCCACCTCGAGGTGGAATTCGCCGCCGGCTTGAGTGAACTTCGAGTCGTTGATGGTCCGCCCCTGTTTGGCGCTCCCGGCGTCGACCTTGCCCGTCCAGCCGGGCACGGTGATGCCGCCGCCGGCGACGGCGCGGTCCTTCTCGTCGGCCTGCTTGGCCTGTCCGGCCCCCGCGCCCTGCGCGAGCATGTGCACTGCGGGCACGGCGAGCGCGAGCGCACTTGCAAACACAACACCTTTGACGAAACGCATGGTCGTTCTCCTCTTTTTGGCGAATGCGGAATCCATATCTTACCCGGATGAGGTACGCTGTGGTAGTCGTTCGATTTTGGGACAGGGGAGCCGGGAATGCGACGAGTCGCATGGGTGCTGGCGTTTGGATTGGTCACTTCGGCGGCGGTTTGGGCCGCCGCGGACGAAACCTTCGGCACGGGTGTGAAGCTGACCGAAGCCACGCCGATCAAGAGCCTGTACGATCACCCGAAGGCCTTCGTCGGCAAGACGATCCGGCTCGACGGCGTCGTTACCGCTGTCTGCGAAGCGATGGGCTGCTGGATGGCGCTCGCGCCGGCAGACCAGCCCGACCAGACCGTGCGGTTCAAGGTGGATCACGCCGGCATCGTCTTCCCGCTGTCGGCCCGCGGCAAGAAAGCGTCGGCGGAGGGGGCCTTCGAGGCAATCGCCGAAGCTGACCACGAAGCCAACGAAGCCGCCCGGGAACAGACGGCCGCCCAGCCCAAGGGCGCCGAGTTCGGGAAGAACTATCAGATCAAGGCCACCGGCGCCGTCGTCCGCTGAGACGACCTCGGCATGCACCTTCGACCGGCCGCCGCTGACGACGCCGCGCCGATCACCGACATTTACAATTCCGGGATTGCCGAAGGGGGCGCGACGTTCGAAACGCGCCCGCGCACGCTCGAACAGACCGAAGCCCGCCTGGCCGCGACGGCCCGGTATCCCATCGTCGTCGCCGAGGATGACGGCCACGTGATCGGATGGGCGGGCGTGAGCTCGTACCGATCGAGGGCCTGCTATGCGGGCATCGGAGAATTCTCGGTGTATGTGCGGCCGGGCGATCGAGGCCGCGGCGCCGGCCGGCGCCTGCTGGCGGCGCTCGTCGACGCCGCACGCGACAGCGGCTACTGGAAGCTGGTCTCGCGCGTCTTTCCGTTCAACGTCGCCAGCCTGAAGGCGGCGCGAGCCGTGGGTTTTCGCGAAGCGGGCACCTATGAAAAGCATGGCTTTCTCGCCGGCCGCTGGCAGGACGTCGTCATCGTCGAGCGGCTGATTCCCGAGAATCAGACGCCGACGGGCGTCCGCTTCCGGCGCGCTGTGGCGGAGGACTGGCCGGCGATCGCGGCACTCTTGAAAGACGCCGCGCTGCCGCTGCAGGGAGCCGACGGACACCTCGAACACTTCGTCGTGGCCGTCCGCGACGACGCGACCGTCGGGTGCGCGACGTACGAGGACTACTGCTCCGGTGCAGCCGGCAGCTCGGCGGCCGGGCTGGACTCGGAGCAGGCGGTGCTGCTGCGCTCGGTGGCGCTGGCGCTTGCCGAGCGCGGCACTGGCGCAGGGCGGCTGCTCGTCGATCGCGTACTCGATCGCGCGCGTCGCGGCGGCGCGACTTCCGCGATTCTCCTCACGACCACGGCCGAAGCGTTTTTCGCGCATCTTGGTTTCACTCGTATCACGCGCGACGACGTGCCGGCCGCGCTCCTGACTTCAGCCGAATTCACCGGGGCGTGCCCGGCCAGCGCCGTGATCATGCGGCGCCTGCTCTGAGCCGCAGGAGGGACCGGCTTCAGCCGGCCCGGCAAAGGCGGGCTGACGCCCGCCCCTCCGTTTGAGCTTGAACCGCACTTCAGGAGAGAACGGCTCATGAAAGATTTCAGCGTGGTCTCCGCGGTCCTTGCGGCGACGCTCTGCTTTTCAACAGGGAAAACCTTCGCGCAGTCGGAGCCGTACAAAGTCTTCGACACGAGACCGGTCATCACTCACGGACCGTATCTCGTCGCCACGGGCGGGCGGACGGCGACGATCGTGTGGATGACCGACACGCCGAGCCACTCCAAGGTGAAGTTCGCGAAGGGCGCGGGTCTCGCCGCCGCGGCGCTCACCGAGATCGTCGAACCGGAACGTGACGGGCTGGTGCCGGTCGCCACGCGGCACGCGATCACGCTGACCGGTCTCGAGCCGGGCGCGACCTACTCGTATCAAGTCGTCTCCACTCGCGTCGTTGCGCTCAAGGCCTACTGGCCCGACAAGGGGCTCTCGGTCGAAGGGACCGTCGCCCAGTTCACGACGCTGGACCCGCGCAAGCCGTCGGTGTCGTTCAGTTTCGTGACCGACACGCACGAGGACGTGGCGCGGATTCGCGCGCTCGGCAAGATCATCGACTGGAAGACGACCGAGTTCCTCGTGCACGGCGGCGACGCGTTTCACTGGCTCGACACCGAGGACCAGCTCTTCCGGTTGTGGCTCGATCCGACGATCGCGCAGCTGGCCGGCTCGACGCCGCTGATGTACGCGCGCGGCAACCACGAGATGCGCGGTCCGTTCGCGCGCGAGTTGTTCAACTACGTGCCGGCGCCGGAAGGCCGCTTCTACTACGCGCGTGATGCCGGGCCGGTCCACCTCATCGTGCTCGACACCGGCGAAGACAAGCCGGACGAAACGAACGTCTACGCGCTGCTCAACAAGACGTCCTCGTATCGCGCTGGAGAACTGGCGTGGCTGCGCGAGCATGTCCGCACGGACCCGCGGGTCGCGGCCGCGCCCTTCCGCGTCATCGCAATGCACCAGCCACGCTGGGGCTGGCTCGCCAACGGGAACGCCGAATGGATCGCGCTCGCCGGCGACGCGCGGGTCGATCTCGTGATCGCCGGCCACAATCACAAGTTCTCGTACACGGCGCCGACCGACGCGCAGAAATATCACCTGCTCGTCGTCGGCCAGGATCAGGTCGCCCGCCTCGACGCGACCGCGACGGCGCTGACGGTGGTCGTGACCGGGACTGACGGCAAGGTCGTGCACACCGTGACGATCCCGTCCCGTTCTGCCGGTTCACGCGAATGAGCGCGCGGCGCCATCGTCCGCGTCGACTGACGCGGCGTCGATCCCGCATCGCCGGCTGGGGCGTGTACGCGCTCGAACCGATCACGAAGAACACGAAGATCATTACCTACGACGGCGAGCGCATTTCCCATCGCGAGAGCAAGCGCCGCGAAGCGAAACAACTGCCGCGCGGCCGCGTCTGGTGCTTTACCGTGGACGAGCAGACGGTGGTGGACGCCTCAGTCGGCGGCAACCTCGCGCGGTTCATCAACCACTCGTGCACGCCGAATTGCTACGTGCAAATCATCGACGGGGCAATCTGGATCCGGGCGGCGCGCAATCTCCGGGCAGGCGACGAGCTCACGTACGACTACAATACCGGCGGCGAGGCCGGGATTCCGTGTCAGTGCCGGCCGGGCTGTGACAGCGTGATTTGAATTCAGAGATTCAGAGATTCAGAGATTCAAGATTCTCCCCTGCGATAGTCTGAACGAATCGTGCGCCTCGTCAACGACGTACTTTCTTGCGCGCCGACCGATCTGGCCAACTTCCTTGCCTGCCGTTTCAAGATCCTGATGGACCTTGCGGTCGCGACCGGCCGGCTGGCCGATCCGCGCCACACGGATGCAATGGCCGATGCGCTGCGACAACGTGGCGAGCGGCACGAGAAGGCGTACATCGACACGTTACGCGCTGAAGGACTGACCGTCGTCGACTTGACGAGGCCGAAAGATGCAGGCGTCATGCCGGCCGAGGCTCTGGCCCGGACAATGGCGATCCTTCGCCAGGGGCCGAACGTCGTCGTTCAGGCCGCCGTCGGCGCCGACGGCTGGTTCGGCTACGCCGACGTGTTGCGTCGGGTGGAACGGCCCAGCGCGCTCGGTGGGTGGTCGTACGAAGTGCTCGACACCAAACTTTCGCGCGAAACGCGCGGCGGCACGATCCTTCAGCTCTGTGCCTATACCGAGATGATCGGCGCGATGCAGGACGTCCGGCCCGATCAGTTTCACGTCGTGACGCCCGCGCGCGTCGAGTCGTATCGCTTTGACGAATTCGGCGCGTACTACCGGCTGGTCAAGACCAGGCTGCGCGCGTTCATCGACGCCACTCTCGCGGGCGATGGCGGCGTGCGCGCGCTCTATCCCGAACCGTGCGAACACTGCGACCTGTGCCGCTGGTCGGCACGCTGCGAGGCGCAGCGGCGCGCCGACGATCACCTCTCGTACGTCGCCGGCCTGGCGCGGTTGCAGCAACTGGAACTGGAAGACCGCGGCATCACGACCCTCGCCGCGTTCGGCGCCCTGACGTCACCGCTCGGGTTCGAGCCCTCGCGCGGAAATATCGTCACTTACGAAAAGCTGAGGCATCAGGCGGAGCTGCAGGTCCGTCAGCGAGAGACACGCACGCCGACGTACGAACTGCTGCCCGTCGAACCGGACGCCGGCTTGCTTCGATTGCCGGCGCCCGATCCTGGCGATCTGTTTCTCGATCTCGAGGGCGATCCGTTTGCCCGTGAGGGAGGACGCGAGTACTTGTTCGGACTCCTGGGCCAAGGGCCCAGGGCCCCAGGCCCAAGTAACCCCTCAGTCTCCGTATCCCTGGGTCCGGGGCCTTTGGCCTTGGGCCAACAAGCGTTGCCCCTGGGTCCCGGGCCCGTGGCCCTGGGCCTTGAGTACTCCGCGCTATGGGCGTTCACAGACGCCGAGGAACGGGCGGGATTCGAGGCCGTGATCGATCGCATCATCGCGACGCTGGCCGACCACCCCGGCATGCACGTGTATCACTACGCGTCGTACGAGCCGGCGGCGTTCAAGCGGCTCTCGGCGCGTCACGCGACCCGCGAGGCCGAGCTGGATCTGCTCTTGCGCGGCGGGCGGTTCGTCGATCTCTACGCTGTGATCCGTCGCGGCTTGCGCGCCGGCGTCGAGAGCTACTCGATCAAGCAGATGGAACCGTTCTACGCTTTCAACCGCGCCGTCGATCTTGGATTGGCCGGCGACGAGCGGCGGATCGTCGAGCTCGCCCTCGAAACCGGCCAGCTCGCCGAGATCACGGCGGCGGTGCGGAGCGCCGTCGCCGGGTACAACGAAGACGATTGCCGATCCACGCTCGAGCTGCGCGACTGGCTCGAGCGGTTGCGTGACGAGCTGATCCGGACGATGGGCGAGACAGCGCGGCCTGTGCTGAAATCGGGCGAGGGCACCGAGCAGATTCGTCAACGCGATCAGCGCGCGCACGATCTGCGTGCCGCGCTCCTGGCGACCATCGCGCGGGACGGCGGCCGGCTCCACCCGCCGTTCGCGAATCCCGAACACTGGGCCCTCTACGTGCTGGCACACCTCGTCGACTGGCACCGTCGCGAAGAGCGCGTCGCGTACGGCGAGTATCACCGCCTGCGCATCAAGTCGGAAGAAGAGTTGCGCGATGAGCCACGGGCCCTCGTCGATCTCACGTGGGTCGAACGGGTGAGCGCGCCCGCCGGCAGGATCCGGGCCGCGATCGACCGCTATCGCTACCCGCCGCAGGAAAACGACGTGCGTGCCGGTGACGAGGCCAAGCTGCCGTCCGACGTGTCGATCGGACGGGTCGAGGCGATCGACAAGTACGCGAGCACCGTCGACATCAAGAAGCGGATCGATCAGAACGAGGTGCACCCCTCGACCATCATCGCGCTCGACATCTTCAACGCGCCGAAGCAGGAGGCGGCAATCTGCCGGATCGCCGAGCGTGTGATCGAGCACGGACTGGCGCGAGAAACCGTGGTGCGCGACCTGCTGCTCGCCCGGCCGGACGCGGCACTGGCGGGATTCGGCACCAGGCCGGCGTCGGAATCGGCGGCCGAATTCGCCGTGCGAATCGCTGGCGACCTCAACGGCAGTCAGCTCGCGATCCAGGGACCGCCGGGCGCGGGCAAGACGCACACTGGCGCCCGCATGATCGCGTCGCTCCTGTCGCAGGGCCGCAAGGTCGGGATCGTGGCGACCGGCCACAAGGTGATCCGTAAACTGCTTCTGGACGCCAGGAGAGCGGCGGCGGAAACCGGAGTCACGATTGCGGCGGCGCACAAGTGCGATGAAAGCGAGTCGCCCGCCGAACACGAGGCCAACGTTCTGGAGCTCCAGGACAACCCCGACGCGTTCGCGTTCATCCACGGCCTGGGCGGCCGCCTGCTTGGCGGGACGGCGTGGCTCTGGGCGCGCGAGGAGTTTCAGAAGTCGGTCGACGTCCTGTTCGTGGACGAGGCCGGACAGATGTCGCTGGCCAACGTGCTGGCCGTCAGCGAAGCGGCGCGCAGCGTCGTCCTGCTCGGCGATCCGCAGCAGCTCGATCAGCCGCAACGGGCGAGCCATCCTGAAGGGGCCGATCAGTCGGCGCTCGAGCACCTGCTCGCCGGTCATCAGACGATCCCTCCTGACAAAGGGCTCTTTCTTCCGACGACCTGGCGATTGGCGCCGGCGATCTGCCGCTTCACCTCCGAGGTCTTCTACGAGGGCCGGCTCCACGCGCTCGACGGCCTCGAGTGTCAGGTGATTTCAGGCGCCGGTCCGCTCGATGGCGCCGGCCTGCGCGTCGTCGATGTCGAGCACGATCACTGCCGCAACGCTTCGGACGAGGAGGTGGCGGTTGTCGCCGAGATCGTCACTCGTCTGCTCCAGCCGGGCGTGACGTGTGTCGAGCTCGACCTCGCAAACCGCGTGCCGCGCGCGCCTCGTCAGATGCAGCCCAGGGACATTCTTGTGGTCGCGCCGTACAACGCGCACGTGGCGAGGCTCAGAGAGCGCCTCGACCCGATCGGCGTCGCCGCCGGCACAGTGGACAAGTTCCAGGGGCAGGAAGCGCCCGTGGTGATCTATTCGATGGCGACGTCTCGTCCCGAGGACGCTCCGCGCGGCATGGAATTTCTCTATAGTCTGAATCGTCTCAATGTCGCCACGTCGCGCGGCAAATGTTTGTGCGTGCTCGTCGCCAATCCGCGGCTCTTCGAGCCGGACTGCAAGACGCCGGCACAAATGCGCCTCGCGAACGCGCTGTGCCGCTACCGGGAACTGGCGACGCCGGTGATCGTCGAGCCGTTGGCCCCGCCGGCGCGCTGACGCGAGGTCGCCCAACCTTCTTCCCCGAAACCGCGTCATATTACGCGTCCCTACATATAGGGAGACGACTTGCGATGTTCAGTCCGGAGCTGAAAAAGGGGAGTCTCGAGATGTTGATCCTCTCGCTCGTGGAGAGCGTGCCGCGGCACGGCTACGAGATTGGCAAGCTCGTCGAGGCCCGGTCCGGCGGCCGGCTGACGTTCGCGCTGCCCACCCTGTATCCGACGCTCCTCCGCCTCGGGAGCCGCGGCTGGATCAAGGGACGCTGGGTCGAGCGGGCCGGGGAGCGCGAGCGGTGTTTCTACCGGCTGACCAACGAGGGTCGGCGCGTGCTTGCGGAGAAGCGCGCGACCTGGCGTCAATACGTCGCCGCGGTCGACGACGTGCTGGGGACGACGGGTGCGTGACTGGCAGGACTACGTGCGGAGGCACCTCCGGCTCTCGGGGATGACGCCCGAGCGCGAAGTCCACATCGTCCGCGAGCTGGCGGCGCAGCTCGAGGACTTCTATCGCGAGGCGCTGGCGCGTGGTCGGAACGAGAGCGACGCCGATGCCTACGCGGCCGCGCAGATTACCGACTGGGCGCGGATGGCCGAGGACGTCCGGCGCGCCGACCGCGCGCACCAGGCGCCGCGGCTCGATCGACTCACGAGCGCCCTCGAAGCGCTGCCGCCTTCGCAACCTCAACGAGGAGTTTTACTCATGCTGACTCACCTGATGCGCGACGCCCGGTATGCGGTGCGTCAACTGATCAAGGCCCCGGGCTTCACCGCCGTCGCCATCCTGACGCTCGCGCTGGGCGTGGGCACGACCACGACCATCTTCAGCGTGGTCAACGGCGTGCTGCTGCGTCCGCTGCCGTATCCGGAGCCGGATTCGCTCCTGCGGGTGCACGAGCTCGTTCCGAACTACGGCCGCTTTTCCGTCGCGCCGGCGACGTTCCTCGACTGGCGTCAGCAGAACAGCGTGTTCGAACGGCTTGCTGCCTATCAGGGCACGAGCGGCACGTTCACCGATGTCGAAGGGCCGGCGCGCATCCAGGGCGCCGCCGTGTCGTGGGACGTGTTCGAACTGCTGCGCGTGCCGCCCGCGCGCGGGACCGGGTTCACGGCGGATCAGGACAAGCCGAAGGCTAACAATGTGATTGTCCTCAGCCATGGGCTCTGGCAGCGGCGGTTCGGCGGCGATCCCGACGTGGTGGGGAAGTCGGTCTCGCTCAGCGGCATGCCCGTGACGATCGTCGGCGTGATGCCGGCCGATTTCTACTTTCCGGCGCGAACGGCGGAGTACTGGCGGCCGATCGCGCTCAATCCGGCCAATGCGTCGCGCGGCGGCCACTTCCTTGGCGTGATCGGCCGGGCGAAGCCCGGCATCGATCTGGCGCGTGCTTCGGCCGAGATGAAGGCGATCTCCGAGCGGCTCGCGCTGCAGTATCCGGACAACAGCGCCAAGGAATCGGCGGAGGTGGTGAGCCTGCACGAGCAAGTCGTCGGCGCCATCCGTCCCGCCCTCCTCACGCTCCTCGCCGCGGTCGGCGTCGTCGTGCTGATTGCGTGCGCCAACGTCGCGAACCTGCTGCTCGTGCGCGCCTCGGTGCGCGAAAAGGAAGTCGCGATCCGGACCGCGCTCGGCGCCGGGCGGCGCCGGCTCGTGATGCAGATGCTGTCCGAGAGCCTCGTCCTGGCCGTGACCGGCGGCGCGATCGGTCTCCTACTGGCGTATCTGGCGCTGACGCCCATTCAGACACTCAGCGCCGGCAGCATCCCCCGGGTCGCGGACGTGACGATCGATCGGTCCGTGCTGCTGTTCGCGTTTGGCGTCTCGGTGCTGACGGGCGTCCTCTTCGGGCTGGCGCCGGCGTGGCACGCCTCGCGCGCCGGAGTCGGCGCCGTGCTCAAGGAAGGCGGCCGCTCCTCGGTCGGCACTGGCGGGCGATGGGTCCGGGCGACGCTGCTCGTCGTCGAGATGGCGCTTTCAATCATTCTGCTCGTCGGCGCCGCGCTGTTGTTGCGAAGCTTCGCGAAGCTGACGAACGTCCATCCGGGTTTCGACGCCGATCGCGTGCTCGCGTTTCAGGTCGCGCTGCCCCAGGGGCCCTATCCGGAGGATTCGAATCGCATCGCGTTTTTCGATCGCCTCCTCGAGCGGCTGTCGGCAACGCCGGGCGTGCGCGCGGCCGGCGTGGTCCAGACACTGCCGATGCGCGGCGGCTACGTGCTGAGCTTCGACGTGCAGGGACGGCCGCCGGCGAAGCCAGGCGAGGAACCGTCAGCCAACCATCGCGTCGTGAACCCCGACTACTTTCAGACGCTCGGCATCCCGCTGAAGCGCGGACGCCTGCTCGCGAAAACCGACATCGAGACGACCAAGTTCGTCGCGCTCATCGACGACGCGTTCGTGCGCAAGCACTTCGTGAACGAGGATCCGATCGGCAGGCAGATCAAGATCGGCAACGGCGCGCCGCCCTACGAGATCGTCGGCATCGTCGGCGACGTCCACTACGACGGTCTCGAGTCGACGGCCGCACCGACGATGTACGTGCCGTTCAAACAGGATGTGTTCGGTCAGATGTGGGTGCTCGCGAGGAGCGACGGTGATCCGGCGGCGCTCGGAAACGTCGCGCGGCAGGCAGTGCACGACGTCGATCCGAACTTGCCGGCGTTCTCGATGAGCCCGCTCGCGACGGTGGTCAGCGAATCGGTCGCGCAGCGGCGATTCTCGATGTTGCTGCTCGCCCTCTTCGCGGGCGTCGCGCTGTTTCTGGCCGCCGTGGGGCTGTATGGCGTGGTGTCCTATACCGTCAGCCAGCGCACGCGGGAGATCGGCTTGCGGCTGGCCATCGGCGCCTCGCCGGGCGACGTCCTGAAGATGGTGGTGGGCGGCGGCATGAAGCTCGCCGCCGTCGGCGTCGTCATCGGGCTTGCCGGCGCGCTGGCGCTCACCAGCCTCATCGCGAAGCTGCTCTTCGACGTGACGCCCTTCGATCCGGCGAGTTACGGCGCGACGGCGCTGCTGCTCCTGGCCGTCGCCGCGCTGGCCTGCTACGTGCCGGCGCGGCGGGCGATGCGGGTCGATCCGATCGTGGCGCTCCAGCAGGAGTAGACACGAACGCCGCTGCTGCCTTGAAACGTGGTCGAAGCGCTACGGCGTTGATCCTTCGCGTGCCGCGAGGAACTGTGCGTACTTGGCGCGCAGGCCCGAGACGGCCGCCGGATCGAGGCGCAGCTCGCGGGCAATTCGCGCGATCTCGTCGGCCTCGGCCGCGAGCAGCCGCCGGTCGGTCGAGGCGACGGCAAACAGGCAGTCGACGATCCCGTGACGCTGCTCCGGCGTGGCGACCTGCGCGAGCTCGCGCGTGACGAGGAAGTCGTCGGTGCCGCCGAACAGCCGCTGTTGCTGCTTTGCCATTTCCACGATGAGTACGGCCTGCGCGTCGGAGACGCCGCCGTGCTCCGCCACCAGTTGCTCCATCCGGCGCGACTCGGCTGGCGACACCTCGTCGTCAGCGTGCGCGATACGGCTCAGCACGAACGCGAACGCCGCCAGATAGCGGGCGTGCGCGGGATCCAGCCCGTCGAGCTCCGCCGCGATCCGACGGATCGCGTCGCTGTCAGAGGGCGCTTCGGAAGAGAAGCCCAGGAACTTGAGAATCGAACGCATCGCCGCATTCTGCCATGAAGCCCGCCGCTCACCGGGGATCGGACGTCGTTCACCGATCCGCACCCCGTTCGGCCGAACGCGCGGCCTTGTCGCGTCGTTTTCTCAGGCGGAGGCTGAGATGACGAACATGGACGTGGCGCGGCGGGAGGTGAGCGAGTCGTCGGCGGGCGGGGCGCCGTTTCTTTTCAGTTTCGGCGCGTCGCTGCTCGCCTGCGGATGTGCGGCGTTCTTTCTGTCCCGCCGTCAGGCCGCGCTGGCCCTGATGTTTCAAGGTGGTGTCGCGCTGCCGATCGCCTTCCTGCTGGCTCGCGGTTGCCGTTCCGGCCGGAGCGCTCGCCATTCAGATCGCGCTCGGCGCGCGCGCGTTCCCGGTCATCCTGCTGCACATGACGGCGTGCTACTGGATCGCGACGCCGCTCGTGTACCGCGCCGCGCGAAGACTGACGGCGTGACTACCGACCGTCCTGCGCCCAGACGAGCGTGTTGCCGACTTGAAGCCTGCCGATGTACTTGGGGGTCGTGCTCAACTGCGCCTGCGGGCCGAGTCCGACCATTCGCGCCTCGGCCCGATCCAGTGGATAGAAGTACAAGTTGTTCTGGTTGAGGAAGACCATGCCCTGACCGCTGAAGCCGAAGGCCTCCCCGGCGCAGGGCGCGCAGACGACAATCGGGGGATGGTTCGAGATGGACACCGAACCCTGGGCCTGGCCATGCATCGGACTCGAGCCGGTACTGAAGGCTGCCAAGGCAAGGACAACGAGGGCCGGGCCGACGAATCGCTGAGTCATGGGTTGCTCCTGGACGATAGACGCCGCCGCTCCCCAATCGGTTCGGACGGAACGGCAGGCGCGAGCCGCCGGCGGTGCGACAATGGACCTCGTGAACGTTTCGAACCATCCAGCCCCCGTCGATCCTGTCGTGCTCAAGCGGTTCGAGCAGCCCGACGAGGTCCGGACATTCGAGAAGGGCCGGCTCGAGCTCGTCACCGTCGGCGGCGTGACCATCGGCCGCGCGACGTACGAGCCGGGTTGGAAGTGGTCCGAGCATGTCGGCCCGAAGGTCGGCGCCACGCGTTGCCACGTCGAGCACGTCGGCCTGGTGCTCGAAGGGACGGCGACCGCGGCCTTCGACGACGGACGCGTCGTGTTGCTCCAGCCGGGCGAGCTTTTCTACATTCCACCGATTCCGCACGACAGCTGGGTCGTCGGGCACGAACGGTACGTGTCGCTGCACTTTCTCGGCGCCGCGGAGTACGCGAAGAAATGAGGGCATAATTCCAGCGGAGCCCGCCGCGCATGTCCCATCGAGTCGCTGTCGCTGCACTCGTCATTCTGTCCGCCATTCTGTCCGGAGCCCTGATGCCGCATGCCCAACAACGTCTCTACTGGGCCGATGAGGTGCCAGTTGGCTGGACCGGCACGTGGCCGTCGGAGCTGCAGACGATTCCGGAACGCACGGCCTACGCGCGCACGATGACGTCGGTACAGCTCCTCGAGTGGATCACCGCGCTCAAGGCGAAGACCGATCGCCTGCACGTCGTGAACATGTTCACGAGCCCGATGCGGAAGGTCGCGCCGGCGATGGTCCTGTCGAACCCGCGGGTGACCTCGGCGCAGCAGGCGCGGACGGCCGGCAAGCCGGTCGTGTTCCTCGTCGGCAACATCCATCCGCCCGAGCCGGAAGCGGCCGAAGCGCTGCTCATGGTCGCGCGCGATCTCACGATCGGATCGCGGCAGCAGCTGCTCGCCAACCAGATTGTCATCATCGCGCCGATCTTCAACGTGGATGGGACCGACACGCTCGTGGCGCAGGACGGCTCGCTCGGCAGCGAGACGCCGCACATCCTCGGCGTGCGCGAGAATGCCGGCGGACTCGATCTCAATCGCGACGCCGTGAAGCTGCAGACGGTCGAGGCGAACGGCCTCTATCGGCTGCTGAACGAGTGGGATCCCGTGCTGCTGCTCGACGGCCACCTCATGAGCCGCGTCACGCACGGCTACGCGAATACCTACGGCACGACGACGGTGCCGGCGGCGGCGCCCGGACCCCGCGACTACACGCACGACACGCTGTTTCCCGCGGTCCGCGAGAAAGTGCGCAAGGAGTTCGGCCTCGAGGTCTTCACTCATGCGCTGTTTACGCCGAACACGTGGCCGCCGGCCTCCTGGAGCCACGACCGCGCCGCGTGGACGGTCGAGGCCAAGTTCATCGTGAACGACTACGGCCTGCGCAACCGGCTCGCCATCATCACCGAGACGCCAGGCCAGCCGACCTTCGAGAAGCGCATCTACGCGCAGTACGCGTACATCAACGCGCTGCTCGACTACACGAACGCGAACGCCAAACAGGTCCAGGCCGTCGTCAAGGCCGCCGACGACAAGACGGTGGCCGACGTGCAGGCGCAGGCGGAGTCCGGTACGCTGCGGAACTGGCTGGACGGCAAGTACGAGTCGCGCGGCAAGATCGACGTCTACGGCTATCGATCGAACGTCGCGGAGTACAAACCGGGCACGAGCATCCTCGGCACGCGGCCGGGCACGGCCTCGGGACCACCGGAGCTCGTGAACGTGGACGACCTGACCAGGCCGGTCGGCACGCGCGACGCCGTCGTGCCGCGCGGCTACGCCTTTCCAGGGGCGATGGCGGACCTGGCAGCCAAGCTCCGCGCGCACAACATCCGGGTGCAGGCGCTCGAGGCGCCGATGCGCGTGGAAGGCGAGTCTTTTCGGATCAAGGCGGTGCGGAAGGTCCGGAGCGGCGGCTACGACATGACCACGCTCGACGGCGAGTTCGGCGCGCTCGAAACGCGCGAGCTGCCGGCCGGGATGTTCTATCTCGACATGGCGCAGCCAATGGCGAACGCCGCCTTCTACTATCTGGAGCCCCAGGCGCGGGATGGGTTTATCGGCTGGGGCGTGCTCGACGAGGCGCTCAAAGCGCTCACCGGCAGCGGCGGCCCGGCGCCCTATCCGATCTTCAAGGTGCGGCGAGTCCTCCGGTAACGGCCGCGTGCTATTCTCGCGACGGATTCCGAGGCACATGCGAGTTCTCGGGTCGGCCCCTGTCCCGCTCTCTGCGAGCCTCTTCGCGCTCGGCGTCCTGACCGCCTGCGGCGGCGCCTCCGCGCAGGCGCCGCTCGTCATCGGGACGGTGAGCGCGGCGCCGGGCACCATGGTGTCCGGCGCGCTCGAGATCGCGCCGCGCGGCAGTGACGCCGGCGCCTCGATTCCGTTCACCGTCATTCGCGGCAAGACCGCCGGTCCGGTGCTGGCCCTGGTCGCCGGTACCCACGGCGCCGAGTACGTGCCGATCATCGCGCTGCAGCGGCTGCGCACGGCGATCGATCCGGCGACCCTGCGCGGGACCGTCCTCCTGGTGCACGTCGCCAACATGCCATCCTTTCTCGGACGCACGGTCTACTACTCGCCCGCCGACGGCAAGAATCTCAATCGCGTCTTTCCGGGCAATCCAGGCGGGACGGTGTCCGAGCGCATTGCCGATGCGATCACGCGCGAAATCATCACGCGCGCGACGCACCTGATCGATCTCCATTGCGGCGACGGGAACGAATCGCTCCGACCGTACTCGTACTGGATCACGACCGGCGATCCGAAAGTCGTCGACGCCAGCCGCGGGATGGCGCTCGCGTTCGGCCTGGATCGGATTGTCGTGGATGGATCGCGTCCGACCGATCCGGCGGCGTCCGTCTACCTCTCCAACACGGCCATCACCCGCGGCAAGCCGGCGCTGACGACCGAGACCGGCGGCATGGGCGTCGTCGACGAGGAGTCGCTCAGGCTCGTCGAGCGTGGCGTCGCCGGCGTGCTGCGGCATCTCCAGATGCAGAGCGGCGGGCCGGGCCTGGTGGTCGCGCCGACCTGGATCGAGCGCAATGAAGTACTGCGGTCCGGATCCACGGGTCTCTTCTACGGATTCGTCCAGCGCGGACAGCGGGTCGCGAAGGACGACAAGATCGGCCACGTGACGGACTTTCACGGCAAGGTCCTCGAGCAGATCCGCGCGCCGTTCGACGGCGAGATCCTCTACGTCATCGGCACGCCGCCGATCAGCAAGGGCGAGCCGGTCGCGATGATCGGCGCGCGAAAATAGCCGGTCCGGCCGTCTAAGGAGTACAGCCATGCCAAAGCGTCGAGCTGCCACCGTCCGTCGTCCCCGCGCCCGCCCCGGTTCACGTTCCCGTCGGCAGGCGAAGCTGCCCGCCCCCGCGCCCGCGAGCCAGGCGCTGGTCAAGCGAGCCGTCGATTTCGGGCGGAGTCAGGCCGATCTGCTGCTGGCGCGGCCGCAGATCGCGGTCGCGGCGGCATTGCGCGCGGGATCGAGCGGCATTCTCGTCGCGGAGGGCGATTCCTGGTTCGACTACCCGGTGCACGACGTGTTGGAGCGGCTGGAGGACCAGCACGGCTTCCGTGTCGAATCGGTGGCGCACTCCGGTGACTGGATCGAGGACATGGCTTACAACCCGGCGCAAGGCGCGGCGCTCATGCGCACGCTCACACGCCTGCGCGACGACGGGAAGACACCGCGGGCGATTCTACTGTCGGGCGGCGGGAACGACCTGGTGGGCGACGGCTTCGGCGCGCTCATCAACCACGCGAGCTCTGGCCTGCCGGCGTTGAACGCGCAGATCGTCTCCGGGCTCATCAACGAGCGGCTGCTGTATGCCTACGGCTGCGTCATCGGCCGCGTGAATCAAATGACGCAAGCGCTGTTTCCGAACCCGGTGCCGATTGTGATTCACGGATACGGGCACGCGGTCCCCGACGGGCGAGGATTCCTCGGCGGCGTCTGGTTCCTCCCCGGCCCATGGCTGCGCCCCGGTTTCGACAAGAAAGGGCACACCTCGCTCCCCGCCAACACCGGAGTGGTCGCGACGCTGATCGATCTCTTCAACACCATGTTGCAGTCGCTGCCGACGTTCCCGAACATCCAGAACGTCACGTATCTGGACTTGCGTCCGGTCCTCAAGAGCACGGTGGCCGGGGACGTTTATCAACAGGACTGGGCGAACGAGATACACCCGACGACGTCGGGATACGGGGCCGTCGCGACCGCCTTCGCGAATCTGATTGCGACGTTCCCAATGCCGTGAGTCGCTGTGACAGTCGCATGAATTCTGCTCACTGGTGTTCGACAGTGCGCAGATCGATGATCGGCGGATGCTGCTGATCATCTTCCGCTCCCGTCTTCGCCCCGATGCTGGTGAGGACTACCAGGACATGGCGGCGGAAATGCTGGCGTCCGCGTCCGCGATGCCGGGCTTCGTCGAGTACAGGCACTACACGGCCGAAGACGGTGAACGCCTCACCATCGTGAAATGGCAGGACGAGGAGACGCTCACCGCCTGGCGGGAGCACGCGCGTCACCGGATGGCGCAGCGGCTGGGACGCGAGCGCTGGTATTCGGAGTATCAGATTGAAGTGGCCGAAGTGGTTCGGGAGCGCCAGTGGGGACGTGCTACGTGACCCAGCAATTGACGAGCTCGGTTGCCCGCCAGGCGCCGTTTTCCTTGACCAGGACAGCCGTGCAGCCTGAGTAGCCGACGGTCACTCGTACGGCCGCGCGCGTGCGTTCGGCGTTATGAAAGGTCACATCGGTGATCGTCGGGTACGTCTCGAACTCCCAGCCGGACCAGTGACCCGGGCGCGTCGGGAAGTAGCGATTCCAGAACGCGCGCACGTCGAGCGATGGCCCGATCGGCTGATTGGGCGTATCCATCACGCGGGCCGGCTGGCCGCGCGCCGTGCCGCCGAGCGCGCGCATCATCGACGTCAGCAGGCCGAGATCGTCGGCGTTGAGAAACAGGACGTTGTTCAGACCGGGAAGCGGGTGGCGGAGCGCGACGGTCGTCGCTTCGCCCGTCGAGAGCTTGACCGCGACGTCCGGGTTGATCACGACGAAGCGCGGGAGCTGGTTGGGCCAGGTGAACGCGTTCCAGGCTTTTCCGCTGTAGACACCGCCGCCCAGCGGCCGCACGATCTCGGCACGAATCGCGGCGACGTCGGCAGCGACGCTGTTTGGTGCAGGAGCGGCCGGGTTCACGGGCTGGCCGGATTTCCAGCGCTCGAGGGCCGTCGTCATGACCGCGTCCGCATCCGCGGCCTGGCCCTGCTGTGAGCGCAGCGTCGCTTGCGCCATCGCCGCGGCGACGACTGCGAAGTCGAGAGGCTCGGCGGCCAGCCGGTCGAGCTCGCGCATTGCCGCCGCCTCGTCGCGTTTCGGGTTCTGCACGTCCGTGAGTCGGAGCGCGTATTCGAGCGAGGCCCGGTACGAGAGCGCGAGCGCCGCGGCACCGAGCGCTGTGCCGCGCCCCTCGGAGGCGGCGCGAGCCAGCGCCGCGCGGGCGTCGTCGAGGCGTCCCCGCGCCATGAACCAGCGTCCCTGTTCGAGGGCGGAGCCCGCCGGCGACGTGGCCGACCGCCGCAGCTCGTCGATGCGTCGCGGCAGCTGTTCCTTCGCCACAGCGGCGTCGTCGAGAATCGCAAACGGCTCGTCGCCGGGCAACCGCGCCTGATTGCCGCGGATGCTGTACCGAGCGCCGAAATCGTCGTCCCAGCCGGCGAGGGCCAGTTCCGCACTCTGCGCGGCCTCACCGGGCCGTCCGAGCGCGGCGAGGACGTCCGCCGCGTATGCGTGCGCGAGGACCTTGCCTGGCGCGATGGCGGCGGCCGAAACGGTCGCGGCCAGGCGGAAGGCCGACAATGCCCCGTCGAGATCGTTCAGCTCGACCGACGTCTGTCCGAACCGCAGCGCCGCCACCCAGCTCCACGCGGAAGACGGGTCCTGCTTGAGGTACAGCCCGTATGCCTCGCGCGCGCGACCGTAATCGCGTTCATGGTAGAGCAGAGACGCGAGCGTAGACAGCGCGCGACGCGCGTACGGCACGCTCGCGCCGGCATGAATGGCCTGAAGTGTCGCGATCGCTTTCGACACCATCGCGGGGCGATCCGCGGGATTGTTGGCGAGCGTACCCAGATAGTACGCCGCACGCAGGGATTGCGCGGCTGCGCGTACCTTCGCACTCTGCTCCAGCTCGCTCAGGACGCCCTCGATCCCCGCAACGCGGTCGCCCTTCAGCTCGAACAGGTCGCCCATTCTCTTCGCGATCACGAATGCAACCGTGCTGCCGACGGCGTTCGGTTCATCGAGCGCAAAGTGCTTCCGGACGAAGGCGCGATACTCTGCCAGCATGACGTCGATGTTTTCCGGCCGCGAGAACTTCGGCTGGTACGCGGAGAAGCCGCTGATGAGCGCCGGCGCCTTGTCCACCCACTCACACGCCCCATACCCGCCGGTCTCGAGCTGACGAGCGATCTCCACGACCTGCTGGAACCGCACCGTCGGATCGGCGCCGCTCACCGGTCCCATGCGCAACGCCGAAGCGTTGTAGGCGAGATCGAACCCCTTCTGGTGGAGGGCCTTTGCGGCGGCGCACGTCCCCTGATGACGCGCGGCGAACTCATCGAGCGCAGCGAGCCGGCCCGCATTCAACGGTCGCGCGTTGATGACGTCGACTTCCGTCATCAGCGCGGTCTCCGTACCGGCATAGTCACGCACGAAGGCGGTCAAGGTCGCTTCCCAGCTATTGCGAGCGCCGCCCTGACGATTGAGGCCGGACTCGACGGCCAGGAGCACTCGCGTCGCTTTCGCGGCCTCTTCCCGTGAGAGGGTCGAGACCTGTTCCTTCGCCCGGACGACGATGTCCCGCAGGGCCTGAGCGTGGGGGAGCGACGCGTCGGTGATGAAGGCAAGCGTTTGGAGCGTACCGAAGGCCCGGGCGATCTGGTCCGGCTGCCGTTCGACGATTCGGCGCAAATGCTCGAGCGATTCCACCAACCGGTTCTGATTAGCCAGCAGCCGCGGAAGATCTGGATCGTCGGGACGGTCGGTCAGGCGGCGCCGCAGCGCCTTGGCGGCGAGGCCTCGGGAGACGAGTCCACTTGCCGTGTCATCGAAGCTCGGATACTCGCGCGCCTCCGCCGGTGAGAGGCCCAGGTTCTCAGCCTGCGGCGGGGGCGCCAACGCAGCGATCGTCGGCTTGCTCAGACCCGCGACGGCAATCGTCAGAACGGCGACAGCCCGCAGATTCGTCGCGGCAGTCATGTTCGTCTACTTCCGTGCGACGACGCTCGATCCTGCCCCGCACTTCACCGGCCGGATCTGCTTGCCGTGAAAGATGTCCATCGGGATGTGATGCGTGTCGAAGACACGGCTGAGCAGATCGTACAGCTTTGGATCGTAGGCCTTGAATTCGTCCGGTGTATCGACCTTGACGCTCCCGGCGAAGCACTCGCCGTAGTTCGAGAAGAACCACCACTGCGCGCCTTCCGCCCAGTACTCGTTTTGATTCGTCGTCGCGTAATGGGGCGCGCGCGTTCCGTCGTACGTGTATTTCTTTGCCGCCATCGCCTCGTCGTAGGCGGTGCGTATCTGGGCGTAGAGGGCCGGATCGGCCTCGCGCAGCCCGGACATGATCGCGTGCGAGAACTCGTGGACGAAGATGTGCTCCCCGTAGTAACGCGTGGCGGGATAGCCGAGTAGATTCTCTTCGGCGCCCGTCGTCGGATTCCCGCCGAGCCCGCGCGATCGGTTCGCGTGGTAGTCGCGATCCGCCTGGACGACCGGCTCGCCGGCCGGCGCTCCGGGACGCTTGAGTCGCGCGTACTCCGGGATGTCCATCGTCATCTCGATCTCGGCGATGACGCCCGTCCGCCATTTCCGGGCCATCAGCGCCTTGCGCACGTCGGGCCGCATCGCCAGCATGCTGTTGACGATGTCGCGCATGACCAGCAGGGCATCGTCCGGCACGTTCTCGGACGCGAGGACCGGAATGCCAAGCGCGTCGACGTACTTCTTGTAGAACGGGCTGACGCCCAGCGCCTCAGGCACGGGCAGGATGGCGGCCCTGGCGTAGCTGGGCACCAGCTCGATCGGCCCGCCGCGCTCCTGCCGGAGCTTCGCGCGGTTCTCGCGGTTACGCTGCGCCGCTTCCCGCGCCTCGGCTTCCGTGCGCTGCCGCTGCGGTGCGGACTGCGGTGTCGTCTGCGGATTCGCTGCTGTGCCAGCTTGATCGCGTCCGGCCACGGCCGCGCCGGACGCGATCGTCGCCAGCGTCACGAGAAGGACGGGGGCCGGGCTCACGCGCATCCGCAGGAGGATAACCCAGAGCACGGTGCACAGTGCACTGGTGCGCCAGTGCCTGACCCTATTTCCCCCACCGCCTGGTGTCGCTGAACGAGATCTTGACCGGCGCCTTGCCACCCGGCACTACGCCAGTCGCCGGCGATTTGGCGTCCTTCGCGTAAATCGTGTAAGGCAAGCCGGCAGTCGGCGGGCCGCCCCGGCCGTGGTAGGTGCCGGTCTCGTCGTAGACGGCCACGAAGTACACGGGATTCTGGCTGACGCCTTTGAACGTCACCGTCTCGCCGTTCTTCGTCGCGACCTGCATGCCGATCGGCTGGGCGTCGCCGGTGATGTTGGGAGTGTTGAACATGAAGACGAGCAGTTCGTGCGCGGCGTCCACCGTCCCTTTGCCGGTGTAGTTGACGACGATGGCGACGTCGCCGGCGGCCGCCGGCGCGGCGGCCTTCGTCTGGGGCGGCGCGGATTTCGGCTGCTGCGCCGAGGTGATCACGATCGTCGTGACACAGAGACCGAGCACGGAAAAGAGCTGAAGGCGTGTACGCATGGGATCCTCTCGGGCGGTTTTACGAAAGGCCGCCGCGAAAGTTTCACGCGCGCGTGATTTCGTTCGGTCCCGGACGATCCGGACAGTCTTATTGGGGCGTCTTGATCTTCCGGACGATCCGATCCTCGATCCAGTGCGCGTCCCACCACTCGACGGGATTCACCATCTGGCCGTTGACGAGCATGGTGAAGTGCAGGTGATCGCCCCCCGCGAGCCCGGTCATGCCGCTGCGCCCGATGCGCTGGCCTTTTTCCACCCTCTCGCCCGGCTTCGTCTCGATCGCGGAGAGGTGCGCGTAGAGCGACTGGACGCCCATGCCGTGGTCGATGATCACGCAGTTGCCGTAGATGCCCAGCTCCTCGGCGAAGAGCACTTGCCCGCGATTGGCGGCCACGATCGGCGTGCCGGCGAACGAGGCCAGGTCGAAGCCGAGATGCACCTGATGATCAACCTCTTTGCCCTGATACAGGTACGTCCGTTGATCGGCGAAGGCGGCCTCGGCCGACGTGTTGCTGAACGGGTAGAACACCTCGCCACGCCACAGCATTTCGGGCGACGTCTTCGCCGCGAATGATGCGATCTTCGCCGCGTTCTTTCGGCGCAGCTCGCCGTTGATCACGAGGAACTGCTCGATGGGAGACCCGGCCGCCTTGACCTCAGTCGTGCCGGCGAGGATGGCCGGCACGATGCGCCCGAGCAGCTTGTCGCTGATCTCGATCCGGCTCTTCTTGAACGGCTTCGGGAACGTCCGGAAATCGAAGTCGCCGCGTGCGGTGTTGCCGGCCTCGTCGCGCGCGAACAGGAAGATGGGCGAGTTCAGCGGCTGATCGTACGTGAGGGCGAAGAACGCGACGCGCACGGCCGGATCGCCAATGTCCACGCCCTGCACCCGGACGCCCTTCGCGGGAAAGCCCGGATACTCGACGTTGCCGACCGTGACCCCGGACTGCACGTCGTCGGGCGACACGCGGTACATGACCATCTCGGCCCCGCCGAGGTTGATGTAATGGTGAGTGGACAGCACCGAGACCTTCGGGCGTTCGAGACGGACCTGCACGTCGTGCGTCTGTTCCGATCGAAGCGTCCGCAGGCCGTACAGCCTCGGTCGTGAGGCCGTGACGATGATGCGGGCAGGGCCCGACGCGAGTCCGGGGACCTGCGCCGTGCCGACGGCCCGCGTCAGGGTGACCCGATCCGGCTGGCCGGCCGCGCGCTCGACCTGGCTGCCCTCAGCGCCCAGCGTGAAGAGCACCGTGCGCGTGCCCTTCTGCTCGAAGGCGACCTCGAGCGCGGTGAGCTGACCGCCCGGCGTATCCACGATGACTTCCACCGGCGTGGACGTCCCGACGAACTTTTCCGGCTTCGAAATCTGAATCGCCGGTCCCGACCCGAACCCGGCGGCGAGATACACGCCCGCGAACACCAACCCCAGGACCACGATCAGCACGAACAGCTTGCGCATGACCAAGATGGTACGACAGGTACGAGTGGGTTCAGACCCGTCAGACCCGGGGGTCAGGCCACGGGGTCTGACCTTGTGGTCTGACCCCTTACAATGTCCGCCATGCCCCCACACGTGCGCCGCGTGCTCGGGCGGACCGCGCTCGGCGCCGTCCTCCTGACGACGCTGGCGCCCGTGCCGGCGGTGCCCGCGCAGCGTGGCGTCGCGCCGCCGAGCGATCTGCCGTTGATCGAGCGCATCCGGCAGCAGCCGGATGACATCACCGGATACCTGGCGCTCAGCAGCCTGTATTACATGACCCGCCGGTACGAGGACGCCGAGCGGTTCCTGATGGGCGCGCTGACGCTGGTGCGCAAGCGCGGCGCGGCCGCGCCGGCGCCGGCCGCCACGGCGTTCCTGGTCTCGCCCGCACGCGCCGGCGTCGACGTCGGCACGCCAGTGAAGCTGCGCGACGTGCCGGCCGACTATCCGCCGGCGGCGCTCGACGCCCGGCGGGGCGGCACGGTCGAACTCGAGATCACCATCGACGAACGCGGGCTCGTGAGCGACGCCCGCGTGACGCACTCGGTCGCCGGCCTCGACGAAGCCGCGCTCGCCGCGGTGCGCCGCTGGGAGTTTCTGCCGACCATCCGCGCCGGCCGCTCGCTCGTGGTGTCCATGCCCGCGAAGATGACGTTCATTCCCGTGCCGATCCTCACCGTCCCGCGCGACACTCGCCGTGAAGTCGGCACCGGGCTCGCCGCGGTCGGCCGGTCGTTCCAGCAAGGTGCGTTCAAGGACGCCGAGCTCGTGCTGGAAACGTTGATCGGGGCCGTTCAACGCGAGCGCGACGAGCCGCGCGCCGATGTCACGCGATCGATCACGACGGGGCGGACGTCGTCCGACTGGCCGCTGCGCGCCGGCCGCGACCTGCCGGTGCCGGACCGCAGAAAGGCCGTGCCGCCCGTGTTCCCGGAGACGGCCGGTGACCCTGGCGGCGTGGTCACGTTCGAGTTCGTGGTCAGCCCCGAGGGACGCGCCACGAATCTGCGCGTGACCGGCGCGACGGTCCAGGTCGGGGTCGGCCCGGAGGGACGTGCTCCGACTGTGCGCCCGGCAGCGGGCGCCAGGCCCGTGCTCGAGCAGGCCGCGCGCGAGGCGCTGGGGCAGTGGGAGTTCGTTCCGACCGTGCTCAACGACCAGCCGATCCCGGTTGCGATGTCGCTGACGTTCAATTTCTCAGCGGCCCGGCGCGCGGTGGACGAAGTCGTGCGCGTCGGGGGCGAGATTCAGGAACCGAAAAAGATCAAGGACGTGTCGCCCGTGTATCCGAGGGAGGCGCTCGCCAAGCGCCAGAGCGGCCTCGTCATTCTCGAGGCGATCATCAGCCCGATTGGGAAGGTGACCGATCTCCGCGTCGTTCGCGGCGTCAGCGAGGCCTTCGACAAGGCCGCGATCGCCGCCGTGCGCCAATGGGAATTCATCCCGACGCACGTGGCCGGCATTCCGGTGGCCGCGGTCATGACCGTGACCGTCAGTTTCAACGTCAGATAAGCGGCGTCGCCCGGTTTTCTGCTAGAGTGCCGCCGCCCCCCACGCGACTGCTCGAAGTCCGTCTGCGGGTAAGGAATCAGATGGATCGACAGCGTGATGGACGACCGCACCTCTTGAAGCGGCGCGAACTGCTGCAACTCGGCGCCGCGGGCGTCGCGGCGATTGGCGCCGCCGGCCTGCCGCTCGCCGCACCGGCCGCGCAGACACCGGGCTCCGGTCAAGGGCAGCAGCCGCCGAAACCGCCGGCACCCGACGCCATCGCCGACGTCGCCGCGCAGAACGCCGAGGACTGGACCGAGCCCTGGGTCTGGCGGCCGTCCGAGTGGCCAGGTCAGGCGCTGTCACTGCACATCGTCGGGAACGCGCACCCGCCGCGCGGAACCTCGCCCGGCAACCGTTTCACTCCGCTGTTCAGCTTCAACGGATCGAGCCCCGGACCCACGATTCGCCTGCGTGGGAACGAGCGCCTGCGAGTCACGCTGCGCAACCATCTCGGACCGAGTCTGAGTCGCGTGCCGAAAGGGCCCGCGCCGGATCCGTTCGAGCAGCGCCCGGAGGTCCTCGACGCTACCTTCTGCCGCATGCTCAAGGCGGCGGGCAAGCCCTGCACGGACGCGCCGACGGGCGCGCTGGTGTTCGGCCACTTCCACGAGTTCTTCGAGGACGGCTCGGTCCCGCTCGTCGACGCCAGTTGTCTGCCTGGCCATGTGAACGTGCCGCACGGAGCGCACACGACGAACCTCCACACGCACGGCCTGCACGTCGAGCCCGGGTTCAACGCGAACGGCACGGCGGGCGACAACACGTTCCTGCGTGTGCTGCCGCGTGCCGATGGCGAGATGCGAAAGGCGTCGGCAAGCAGCGCCTGCCGCACGCTCGGACCGCACGAGCGGGTGGCGGTCGCCCAGTACGAGCACGATCTCGGGAACGTCCAGCGATCCCGACGGCGGCCCGGGGCGCCGGCACAGCCGCACCCACCCGGCACGCATTGGTATCACCCGCACGCGCACGGCTCGACCCAGGATCAGGTGGCCAGCGGGCTCGCCGGCTTTCTCGTCGTCGAAGGCGATGTGGACGATGCGATCAATCGCGCGATGACCGGGACGGAGCGGCCGGATCCGTGCATGAAAACCGGACCGTACGACTACCGCGAGCGATTGATGATGATTCAGCGGGTCGAGGTGTCGTCGGTCGACACCGACGCCGGGCCGCGGCGCGGGCAGGCCCGGCTGGCCCCGCCGGCGGCCGTCAACGGCCAGTTCTCGCCGACGACGATGTTCATGCGGCCCGGGGCCGTCGAGCGGTGGCGCGTGCTCAACGCCAGCGTGGACGGGCGCGGCTTCAAGTGCTTCATGGTCCTCGAAGGGCACTTCGTCGTCGCCGATCGGCAACTCTGGCGCGTGTTGCCCGGCGAAAAAGAAGGGGCGCCGAAGCGTTTCGCGGCGGTGTCGCGGCAGGATGTCGCCGACGCGGCGCGGCAGCTGTTTCAACTCTCCTTCGACGGGATCACGCTCGTCGACGTCGAGAACGGCAAGGCGCGCCACACGATTCTCGATCTCTCGAAGCAGAACGCCGGCACCCGCAACCCGCTCGATCGCCAGCCGGCCGCCGGCGAGGATCCGCTGCGGGCGACGCTGAAAAACGTCGAGGACTGTTACCGCGACGGCGACAGCCTGCGCAATCTGTTCGTTCGTCCGAATCAGGTGTTCCTGACCAATGCCAATCGGACTGATGTGTTCTTCAAAGCGCCGCGTGAGGCCGCCGGCAAGGTGTATACGGTCTTCGCGCAGGAATTCCCGCTGCCGACCGACAACTTCCAGCAGCGCCTCCAGGTCGGCATCGCGCGCGGCCGGAGCGGCTTCAGCAACGGCAACCCGCCGCCCTTCGATGTCGTCGTCGGCTACGTCAAGGTGACGGGCGATCCCGTGCCGGGCGGCGACTTCGACGTGATGAGCCTGCGCGACACGTTGCCGCCGGTGCCGCCGTTTCTCCTGCCGGTTGAAGACAGCGATCTGCGGGTGGCGGCCGGCGAGGCGAGCCGTCGCGGCGTACCGAGCGGGAGCTTCCGCAGCCGTGTCATCAGCTACTCGGGCTACGGACCGACCGATTTCCCGCTGATCGAGGTGCCCGAAGCGTTTGCCAGTCAGCACCCGGAGCTGAAAGGCCGGTTGTGGGACGTCATCGACGGCGCCCGCGTGCTGTTGGCGCCGTTCTCGCGCACGATGTCCGTGAACGGGAAATTCGACCTGGCGATGTCTCCAGATCCGCCGGCCCCCGAGAAGTTCGGCCATCACGATCCGCATCATCCACGGGCGCTCGTGGAGACGGCGGAAGAGTGGGTCCTGTACAACTGCTCGATTTCACTCTGGAGTCATACCGACAAGGCGAAGTTCAAGCAGCCCGGACAGTACGCCCTCCATTACCGCGCGTTTCCGATTGGCCGCGCGGACGGTCAGGCGCGCTTCGCCAAGGATCCGGAGTTTCAGATCACGACCAAGGGCGCGGATCACCCGTTCCACATCCACGTCAACCCGTGCTGGGTGACGCGCATCGACGTGCCCGACGAACACGGGCGGCTTCACAATATCCTCGGGGCGCCCCGCTGGATGGACACCGTGTCCATTCCGCGGGGCGGCCGCGTGGTCTTTCGATCCCGATTCACGGACTACGTCGGCAAGTGGGTGAATCACTGCCACATCCTCATGCACGAGGACCACGGGATGATGCAGGCGGTCGAGGTGGTGGCTCGCCCCGACGAGGCGAACTACCATCCGCGGACGCGCGTCACTTCGCATGCGATGTCCGCCGACGACGTCAATGCGATCTACCCGCCACCGTCACGGGATCTGATGTACCGGCAGAGCCTGTCGTTCGTGGACTCAGACCCCGAGTTCGGTCAGGTCTTTCCGGGGTTTCCGATCGAGGTGCCGAAGCTCCCGGAGTGAGGGCTCGGTGCCCGGATATAATCTCGTCAAATCAGTTTTCAGGGAGTCTGACATGCGGCAATTGCCTCTGGTCGTCGTCGTGTTCGTGGCGTGCTCGGTCGCCGGACGTGCTCAAGGGCCGCAGCCCATTGCCGAGGCGCTGCGCGTGAGCTGGGATGGCGCCAAAAAGAACATCGTCCAGTCCGCGGATGTGATGCCCGAAGCCAACTACAGCTTCAAACCGGTCGACACGGTCCGGACGTTCGGCCAGATTCTCGGGCATGTGGCCGGCGCGAACTACGTGATCTGTGCGGCCGCCAAAGGCGAGAAGTCGCCGCACGTGGAAGAGGCGTTCGAGAAGCTCGCGACGAAGGCGGCGATCGTCAAGGCGCTTGCGGACTCCATGACGTACTGCGACACGGCGTTCGCGGCCGACGACCGCAAGCTCGCCGAGAATATCGAGATGCCCTTCGAGATGGGCAAGGGAGCGCGGACCCGTGCGCTCGTCATGAACATCGGCCACCTCAACGAGCACTACGGCAATCTGGTGACCTACTTCCGGATCAAGGGCATCGTCCCGCCGTCGTCGCGGTAGAGGTCCGAGAGCGTTCACCGCCCAGGCGGAGGGGCGGGCTTCAGCCCGGCTTAACGAGGCCGGCTGAAGCCGGCGCCTCCTGCCGCCAGAGTCTTCGTGGTGAACGCCCTTACCCTTAGACGTCCAGCCCCACCGATCGCATGAGCTCGACGGCGTTGCTCGTGCGGACCACGCCCTCGCGGAGGCGGTAGTCGAACGTCATCAGCCCCTGCTCGAACCGATCTTCGAAGTGGACGTTGGCGGCGAGCGGACCGAGACGCACGGCGATCTCGCCGAGCGCCAGATCGTGGGTCGTGACGAGTCCGATCGCGCCGCGCCGGACGAGGCCCGTGAGCAGGGCTTCCGCGCCATGCCGCCGGTCGTGAGAGTTGGTGCCGGACAGGATCTCGTCGAGGAGGAACAGCACGCGTCCGTTCGACGCGTCGACGAGATCCACGATCTGCTTGAGCCGCGTGATCTCCGCGTAGAAGCGCGATTTGCCGTCCATCAGCGAGTCCAGGATGCGGATCGACGCGCCCGCCGCGAGCGGTGACAGCACGAATCGGGTCGCGCGGACCGGGGCGCCGGTCTGGGCCAGCACCACGTTCAGTCCGAGCGCCCGGAGCAGCGTGCTCTTCCCTGACATGTTGGACCCGCTGACGACGAGGAGGTGCGGCGCGGCTCCGCCGAGCGACAGGTCGTTGGCGACCGCCGAGGATGAGAGTAACGGGTGCGCCAGCTGTTCGGCGTGTACCGTCGCGTCACTTGAAACGAGATCGGGAAACGTATAGTCCGGGTGTTCCGCCGCGAAGGTCGCCAGCGCCAGGAGCGCATCGAACTCGCCGACCACCTCGAGCCACCGCGGAATGTCCGCCGCATGCCGCATGCGCCAGGCGTCCATGGCGAGCGCCATCTGCGTGCCCCAGAACGCCAGCCCGGCCGGAATCCCCGTGAAGATGTTCGACCGCAAGGACAACAGCCCGACGAGGCGGTCCAGGCGCGCGATTTCCGCCGAGGCCGGGCGATGCTCGCGGTCGAGCGCCTGAGACAAGGCCTTCAGCCGGTCGCTCGTGAACGTCGGCTCCTCGAGCACGCGCAACAGGCTCGCGAAGAGGTCGAGATCGCGCGCGCGCGGCACGACCGTGTGAAGCGTCTCGACGACTCGGGTACGGACCCAGAGCGCCATGCCCAGCTGAACGGCGAGACACACAAGCACCAGACGCGGTACCCAGGGAGACGGGTGATCGGTGGCCAGGATCCACACGATCGCCGGGAGCACGAACGCCGAGAGCGCGGCCATCAGCACCCGCGGCCACGGATGCCGGAGAATCGGCGGCCTTGCGGCCCAGCCCCGCAGCGCTTCCGCGTGCACGCCGGCCTGCGGCAGCCCATCGCCCGCCACGGCCATCTGCTCGCGCAGATCCAGCGCTGGAATCAGCTCACGCACCGCTGCCTGACGCAGCCGGATCTCCTCAGGCGGCGCCGGCGCCGTGAGCCACGCGGCCAGGGTCTCCTCTCCGGCCTGCGTCCGCGCGGTCGCCAGGAGCTCGAACAGGCTGCCGCGGCCGAACAGATCCAGGTCGTCGGCGTACAGGTGGGTAGCCGGGCGGAAGCGCTCCCCCGACTCGCCGTGTCCGATCCAGTCGTGGCGCAGCCGCGCGAGCCCGCGTTCGTAGAACGCCACTGCGGCGCGGGCGCGGTCGCGCGCATCCAGCACCCGCGTGTGGACGACCGCGACGCCGGCGAACACGACCCCGATGGCCACGAGTCCCGGCAGCGTCACATCGCCGTCGATGACGAGCAGTCCGATGGCCACCAGGGCCAGGCCGAGACTGATCCGGCCGAGGCGCCGGTGCACCCGCTCGCGTGCCGCGAGGGCCGCGCGCCGCTCGTCGAGCCGGGCCAGATACGTTTCGGACACGGAGCCTACAGTAGAACAGCACGGTGCACCGTGCACAGTGCACCGTGCTTGTCGTACCCTAGTGCCGATGCCTGTCGATACCGCGCTCGTCTTCTTCGGCGCCTCCGGGGATCTGGCCTACAAGAAGGTTTTTCCGGCGCTTCAGGGGCTGGCCTCGCGCGGCCGGTTGAACATGCCGGTCATCGGCGTCGGCCGCACCCAGTGGACGTCCGACAATCTGCGCGAGCGCGCGCGGGCGAGCGTCACCGAGCACGGCGGGCTCAAGCCGGAGGCGTTCGACATCCTGGCGCGGTCGCTGACCTACATTGCCGGCGATTATGCCGACCCGGAGACGTTCGTCAAACTCCGCGCCGCGCTCGACGGGGCGCGCCGGCCGATCCACTACCTGGCCATCCCGCCCAATCTGTTCGCGACGGTCTTCCAGCAGCTGAAACAATCCAGCTGCGCCACCGGCGCGTCGGTCATCGTCGAAAAGCCGTTCGGGCGCGATCTCGAGTCGTCGCGTCAGTTGAATACGATTGTCCACGACGTGTTCAACGAGCGCGATGTGTTTCGCATCGACCATTACCTCGGCAAGAATGCCGTCGAGAACCTGCTGTTCTTCCGTTTCGCCAATGGCTTCGTCGAGCCGATCTGGAACCGGCAGCACATCGAGAGCGTCCAGATCACGATGGCCGAGAAATTCGGCGTGGAGGGCCGCGGCGCCTTCTACGAGGAGGCGGGGGCGATCCGTGACGTCGTGCAGAATCACCTGTTGCAGGTGCTGACCAACGTGGCGATGGAGCCGCCGCCGGGCGCCGACGAGATCGAGCTCCTGCGCGACGAGAAGGTGAAGGTCCTCAAGGGGATTCCCCCGGTGGATCCCCGCGACGTCGTCCGCGGACAGTTCCTCGGCTATCGCAACGAAAAGGGCGTGCACGCCAAGTCGTCGGTCGAGACGTTCGTCGCCCTCCGAATCCAGTTGAATTCGTGGCGGTGGAAGGGCGTCCCGTTCTACATCCGCGCCGGCAAGTGCCTGCCGGTCACCGCCACCGAGGTCTACGTCAAGCTGCGCCAGCCGCCGCGGCTGTTCGCCGACTTCACGCCGCCGCACAACTACTTCCGCTTCCGCGTGACGCCGACGCTCGTCATTGCCGTGGGCGCGGTGGTCAAGGTGCCGGAGCAGCGGCGGCAGGGCGAGCCGGTCGAGCTGGTGGTCACCGAGCGGGAAGATCCGAACGAGGTCAGCGCTTACGAGGCGCTCATCGACGATGCGATCGATCGCGATCCGGCCCGGTTCGCACGCGCCGACTACGTGGACGAAGCCTGGCGCATTGTCGATCCGGTCCTCGGTGACCGCGCCCGCATCCATTTCTACGAGCCGGACACCTGGGGCCCCGTCGCCGCCGATGCGCTGATCGGATCGGACGGCCCGTGGTTCAACCCGGCGTGAAGTGACTGTTTCATGACGGGACGCCGGTGAGAGTCGTCAACGTCTTCGAGTCACCGGATCAGGTCGCTGACGCGGCGGCCGCTTTGTTCGTGGAGTCGGCGGCGGCGGCCGTGGCGCGGACGGGGTTCTTCAGCGTCGCGCTGGCCGGCGGGGCCACGCCGCAGGCGATGTACACCCGCCTGACCAGCGATGACGGACCGGGCGGGCGCGCGCCCTGGACGCGCACGCACTTCTTCTGGGGCGACGAGCGATGCGTCCCGCCCGATCATCCCGACAGCAACTACAGGGCGGCGCAAGAGACGCTCATTCGCCGGTTGCCCATCGCGCTCGAACAGGTGCATCGCATCGAGGGCGAACGGCCAGATGCGCTGGCCGCCAGCCGGTATGAGGACGTGCTGCGCGATTTTTTCCATCCCGGCCCCGGCGGGTTCCCGGCCATCGATCTCGTGCTGCTCGGGCTTGGCGCGGACGGGCACACCGCGTCGCTGTTTCCGGGGTCGCCAGCGCTCGACGACCGGGCGCGGCTTGCGGTGGCGACGACCGCGCCGGGCGTGGGCGGCCGCCGCGTGACCCTCACTGTGCCGGTCCTCAATCGCGGCGCTCGCGTCGTGTTTCTCGTCGTCGGTGCGGCCAAAGCGGAGGCCCTGGCCGCGGTGCTGGAAGGGCCGACGCGCCCGGACCAATGGCCCGCACAGCTCATCGCTCCCCAGGGGGAGCTGATCTGGGTCGTGGATCGCGCCGCCGCGGCGGAGCTATCGGACGCGGTGCTCTGACTCGAACATCACCACGGCGTTGGCCGGGATGCGGACCATGTCGCTGATCGGGCCCAGGTTGAAGGCTTCCCGGAGCCGGCCGCGCACCGTGACGTCGGCGCCTTTGCGCGGGACCCCGCGATCGGAGACGACCCACAGGGAGGCGCCGCGATCTTCCACGCGGTACGCGCCGCGTCCCACGATCGAATAACTGTCGCCGACGCGGCCCGAGATCCGGACTTCCTTCTCGCGATAGCGCGACGGATCGGAAAGCACCTTGTTGATGGAGGTGGCGCAGGCGGCCGAAGCCGCGACCCACAGGGCCATTCCCACGCCGAGGGCGCGAAGTGCCAGTCGATGTCTCATGCGGTCGAATAATGCGCGAATCGTGCCAACGGGCGGATCGGCCGTCTCGGGCGGAAGGCACGGGTTTCGGAGGACGAGGCGTCTCCGAGTGCCCACTTCAGAGAACGTGCGACTGAGCGATACACTGGCTTGATGCCAGTGCAGGCCAGTGTTCTCCGTTCTCGCGTCGCCCTCCTCGGGCTCGCCGGGCTCATCGCTGGTGCGGCGCTCTGGTACACCTCCCCGGGCGCGGAGGTGAAGTCGGCGGCGGTCCCGACGTCTCAGGCCCCGGCAGCGCAGGCTCCGGCCTCGGTCCCGCTCGACGCGCCGTTGCCAATGGATCCGGCCGTGACGACCGGCCGCTTCGAGAACGGTCTCCGGTATTACATCCGCGCGAACAAGCAACCGCTCGGCCGCGCCGAGCTGCGGCTGGTGGTCAACGCCGGGTCGGTGCTCGAGGAGGACGATCAGCGCGGGCTCGCGCATTTCGTCGAGCACATGGCGTTCAACGGAACGAAGCACTTTCCCAAGCAGGAGATTTCCAGCTTTCTGCAGTCGCTCGGCATGCGCTTCGGGCCGAGCGTGAACGCGAGCACGACGTTCGACGAGACGATCTACGCCCTGCAAATCCCGACCGACAAGCCCGCCGTCGTCGATCGCTCGCTGCTGATCCTGGAAGACTGGGCGCAGAACGTGACGTTCGATCCCGCCGAAGTCGACAAGGAGCGCGGCGTGGTCATCGAGGAGTGGCGGATGCGGCGCGGCGCGGCCGCGCGCATGCAGGAAGCGCAATTTCCCCTGCTGTTCAAAGGCTCGCGCTACGCCGACCGGCCGCCCATCGGGACCGTCGAGAACCTCCAGAAGTTCGACATCGCCCGGCTGAAGGCCTTCTATTCGACGTGGTACCGGCCGGATCTGATGGGCGTGATCGCCGTCGGCGACTTCGATCTGCGCGCAATGCAGGAGCTCATCCGTAAACACTTCGCGGCGATACCCGCGGCCAGGGCGGCCAGGCCGCGGCCGTCTTTTCCACTCCCGCCCCAGCCGGGCACGCAGTACAACGTCGTGACCGACAAGGAAGCGCCGGGCGCGGCGGTCACCGTCTACGCGAACCGCGCCGCCGGGAGCGACAGCACCGTCGGTGACTATCGGCGCCAGATCATCGACCGGCTGGCCGCCATCATGCTGTCCACGCGGTTGTCGGAGATCGCGCAGCGGCCGAACGCGCCGGTGCTGTCGGCAACGGCCACGCGCGGCCGGCTCGTCCGGACGGTAGATTCGGCCATGGTGAGCGCCGCGTTGCGCGAGGATGTCATCGAGCGCGGATTGGTCGCCCTCTTCTCCGAGGTCGAGCGCGTCGCCCGCGCGGGGTTCACGCCCGAAGAGCTCGAGCGGCAGAAGACGACGCTGCTGCGCGGGTTCGAACTGGCGGTGGCGCAGCGGGACACGCGGCCGTCGGCGCAGTTCGCGGCCGAATACACGCGCAGCGTCACCCGCGACGAGCCGTTTCCCGGGCTCGCTTATGAGTCCGACCTGATGCGACGGTTCGTCCCGGCGATCACGCTGACCGAGGTCAACGCCGCCGCCAAAGCCTGGTCGCCGGCCGACAATCGCGCCGTGCTCGTCAACGCGCCCGAAAAGCCGGGCGTCACCGTGCCGGATGCGGCCCGGTTCGCGGCCGCGCTCAAGGCGGTCGCCAGCGCGACCTTCCCGGCGTATGTCGCGCGCGCGGACAACCTGCCGCTCCTCGACGCCAAACCGGTGGGCGGCTCGATCGTCAGGACGACGACCGTCGCCAGCCTCGGGCTGACCGAGTGGGAGTTGTCGAACGGGCTGAAAGTGGTCGTCAAGCCGACGAAGTTCAAAGAAGACGAGGTGCTGTTTGGCGCAACGAGCTCCGGCGGCACCTCGCTGGCGTCGGACGCGGACCTCGTGCCGGCGCAGACGGCCGTTCAGGTCGTCACGTCGCTCGGCTTCGGCAAGTTCGCGAGCGCCGATCTCCGGCGCATGCTCACCGGCAAGGTCGCCAGTGTGCGGCCGCTGATCGGTCTCTACGAGGAGGGGCTGGCCGGCTCCGCGTCGCAGAAGGACCTCGAAACGCTCTTTCAGCTCATCTACCTGACGATGACGCAGCCGCGTCGCGATCCGGTGATCTTCAATTCGCTCCAGTCGTCGATGCGCTCCGCGTTCGCCAATCAGTCCGCCAACCCGGAGTTCGGGTTCGGCGTGGCGCTCGCGTCGGCGCTCACGCAGGATCACCCGCGGGCCCGGCTCCTGACGCGTGAGACGGTGGACGCCATGGACATGGATCGCTCGCTCGCGTTCTACAAGGCGCGATTCGGTGACGCGAGCCGGTTCAGGTTCATCTTCGCGGGCAGCGTCGATCCGGAGGCGCTCAAGCCGCTCGTCGAGCAGTACCTGGCCGGTCTGCCGTCGGCGCACCGGCAGGAGTCCTGGCGCGACGTCGGCGTGCGGTTCCCGGCCACGATCGTGGACCGCAAGGTGCAGAGGGGGACCGAGCCGCGAAGCCGCGTCGCGATCGTGTTCGGTGGCGCGATGCCGTACGACCCTGCGCACACGACGGCGCTGCGCGCCATGGCCGAAGTGCTTCAGACGCGGCTGCGCGAGACGCTGCGCGAGGCGCTCGGCGGCACGTACGTGGTCACCGCCACGGCGACCGCCGTCACCCGGCCGCGCGAGGAGTACACCGTCAGCATCGGCTTCGGCAGCGATCCGGCGCGGGTCGAGGCGCTCACGGCGCGCGTGTTCGAAGAAATCGCGCGGCTCAAGGCCGACGGGCCCACCGCGCAGGAGCTCGCCAACGTGAAGGCGGCGCTGCTCCGCGACTTCGAGACCGGCAGCCGACAGAACGCTTTCGTTCTGACGCAGTTGCTGCAGCGATACGAGAGGGGCGAGTCCCCTGAAACGCTGTTACAGGTGCCCGAGTCGTACAAGCAGGTCACCGCGGCCGCCGTTCGTGACGCCGCCCGGACGTATCTCGATGCGAACCGGTACGTGAAGGTGACGCTGCTCCCGGAAAAAGCCACCGCGCCGGCACGCTGAGGGGGAGGGCCGCAGGGCGTATCATACGCGCCACGATCCCCATGAAGCTGACGGCGTTCCCGCTCATCGCCCTCCTCGTACAAACACCGGGCTTGCAGGTCCCGGCGTTCAACCCGCCCACGCGGACGCCGGCGACGAACAGCCCGGCTGAAGTCGCGACGCTCCGCGCCGGCATCGCGCTCTACGAGCAGGGGAAGTACGACGAGGCCATCGCCAAGTTCGACGAAGTGCGGAAGGGCAGCCCGGACAACGCGATGGCGCTCTACGAGCTCGCCTTGTCGAGCGTCGCGAAAAAGGACTACCAGCGCGCGATTGACTTCGCGGCGAAGGCGACCGAATTCAAGGGCACCGCGCCGGAAGTGGCGCAGTACTACGGCCTCATCGGCAACACGCTCGACCTCGCACGCGAGCCGAAGCGGGCGATCGAGGTCTACATGAAAGGGCTGGAATACGCGCCGGCCGCGTCGCTTTACTACAACATGGCGGTGACGTACGCGCAGAGCCTGACCGACGTCCCGAGCGCGAAGGCCGCGCTCAAGAAGGGCGCATTCCTGGACCCCGGACACGCCGGGACGCATCTGTTGCTCGGACGGCTGTTTCTGCTCGACGATCTCAAGACGCCCGCGTTGCTGGCGCTCTCACGCTTCCTGATCCTCGAGCCCGCGTCGGCGCGCACGACGGATGCCTACCAGCTGTGGTTCCGTCTGCTGAACGGCACCCTGGCGGTGGGCCAGGGCGAGAAGGCCGGGATGACGATCTCGGTCAACCCCAACCTGAAGAAGGACGAAGGCAATGTGACGCAGCTCGATCTGCATATCAGCCTCAGCAAGGTCGCGGCGATGGGATCGGCCGAGGGGAAGTCACAAATCCAGATGCTGTCCGATCAGGTGGATCTGCTCTTCGGCGTGTACCGGTCGTCGGCCGCGGGCGACGATGCCTCGACGTTTCTCTGGAAGTACTACATGCCGTTCATCGCTGAGATGCAGCAGAAGAAGCTGGTGGAGCCGTTCGTCTACTACGTCAGCCAGCGGACCAATCTGCCAGGCGTCCGCGAGTGGCTGACGGTGAACCGCGAGCGCGTGCTCGAGCTCCTCGCCTGGGCGAAGCAGTACCAGTTCCCGAAGGGCGCCTGAGCCCCGCCGCTATTCGTTGTGCAGCGCGACGATCGGGTTGACCCGGGTGGCGCGCCACGCCGGAATCGCGCCGGCCGCCAGTGCGGTCGCCGCCACGATGAGCGCGACGAGGCCAAACGTGGCCGGATCGGTCGGCGTCACCTCGAAGAGCGCCTGCCGGAGCAGCCGCGTGAGACCGGCCGCTCCAGCCGCGCCGATCGCGATGCCGAGCACGGCGAGGATGAGGGTGCGCGTCAGCACCAGGCGGCCGACCTCCACGCGTGCCGCCCCCAGCGCCATGCGAATGGCAATCTCTCGCGTGCGCTGCGAGACGAGATAAGCGAGGACGCCGTACACGCCCGCGAGCGCGAGCAGGAGCGCCACGGCGGCGAACAGCCCGATGAGCCGCGCCTGGAACCTGCGCTGCGCCGACCAGGAGTCGATGCGATCGTCGAGCCACGCGATCGACAGAATCGGCAGGTCGGGATCGACACGACGCACCGCCTCGCGCATCGCGGCGACGAGCGCCGGCGGGCGCCGGGACGCCAGCAGGACGAAGCTCATGTGGGACAGCCAGCCCGTGCGCGTCACCTGCGTGTACGGTTGATAGATCGCCGGGTTCGCGGCGCCGTCCAGCCCTTGCTGTTTCACGTCGTCCACCACGCCGATCACCGTCGACCACGACCGCGGCGGCGTGTCGATCGCAAGACGCTGATCGAGCGGACTTTCGCCCGGCCAGAGATCGCGCGCGAGCGACCTGCTGACGATCACCACGCCGGGCGCCGTCGCGTGATCGGCCGGCATGAAGTCGCGGCCCTGCCGGAGTGTGATGCTCATCGCGGCGAAATATCCGGGGCTCACCGCCAGCTTGTCGGCGACGTACTCGCGCGGCATCGGGCGGCCTCCGTCGATCGCGAAGTCTCCGCGAATGAGTCCGGTCCCGAACGGCAGCCAGTTCACCGCCGCCGCGCGTTCGACGCCCGGCACGTCGGTCAGGCTGGCGAGCGTCTCGTCGTGAAACGTCCTGACGCGCTCGACGTTGCGATACGCCGCGGTGGGGAGTTCGACGGTCACGGCAATTCGTCCCTCGGCGCGAAACCCCGGGTCTACCGCGCCCAGCCGCAGCAGCGTCTTCAGCATCAGCCCCGCGCCAGTGAGCAGAATGAGCGCGAGCGCGATTTCGGTGACGACCAGGGCGCTGCGCAGGCGCTCCTGACCGGCCGTGAAGGTCCGGGCGGATTCGACAAGTGGCCGGTCCGGTCGCGTCGCATGGATCGCCGGGACCAGGCCGAACAGCGGGCCGGTCCACAGCGCCAGGCCGAACGTGAACAGCAGCACCGTGATGTCCGTTCCGATCATCTCCGTCCGCGGCAGCACGCCCGCCGGAGCGAGCGACAACAGCGCCGGGAGACCCCAGTACGCGAGGAGCACTCCGGCGGCCCCGCCGAGCAGCGAGAGTACGGTGCTTTCGATCACGAGTTGACGAACAACCCGTCCGCGGCTTGCACCGAGTGACGTGCGGAGCGCGAGCTCTCGCGTCCGGGCCGCGGTCCGCACGAGCATCAGGTTGGCGACGTTGGCGCACGCAATCAGGAGCACGAGGAGCACGACGCCCGCCAGGATGCCGAGCGGCGCGCGGACGTCGCCGACGATGAGCTCCTTGAGAGGGAGGACCGACGCCTGCGAGCGAGCGCGTTCCATCGCCGTCGCAATGGAGCCGGGGCCGGTGAGGGCGACGAGCTCTGCGAGCGCCCGCTCGGCGCTGACGCCGGCCTTGAGCCGTCCAACCACGGGGCGGGTCCAGGAATTGTTCGGCAAGTCGGCGCCGACGTCGAGCGGGAGCCAGAGCTTCGCGTTGGCGGGAAACGCCGCCGCGGCCGGCAGGACGCCGATCACCTCGTGAGACTCCCCGTCGAGTGTGACCGATGTGCCGAGAATCGCGGGATTCGCGCCGAACTGGCTGCGCCAGATCGCCTCGCTGAGGATGACGACACGATTTCGGCCGGGCCGCACCTCGTCGTCCGTGAAGACGCGTCCAAGGGCGGGCTGTGTGCGGAGGACAGAGAACAGCGACGGGGTGACGCGTGCGCCGGAGACACGAAGCGGCTCACCGGCGCCGGTGAGATTGACACTCGCGTTCCCGAACGTCGCGAGATCGTCGAACAGCTGGTCCACCTTGCGGAATTCGAGATACGCCGAGTCGGGCAGACCGCGCCCGGATCCAAAGGGTCCTCCGCGCGTCGACGTCAGCATGTACAGCCGGTCTGCGTCAGGATAGGGCAGCGGCTGGAAGAGGACGCCGTGCAGGACGCTGAACGCCGCCGTGTTCGCCCCGATGCCGAGGGCGAGGACGACGATGGCGACGACCGTGAACGCCGGCGTGCGACGCAGGGTGCGCAGCGCATACTTGATGTCGCGACCGGTCTCCCGGATGAGACGGAAGCCGCGCGCGTCGCGGCACTCCTCGCGACGCTGCGTGACGCCGCCCATCGCCAGAAGGGCAGCGCGGCGCGCTTCGGCCGCGGTCTGGCCGCGAGCCACGCGTGCGGCCACGTCTTGATCGAGGTGATGGCGCAGCTCGTCGTCGAGGTCTCGATCGAGCGCCGGGCCGCGCACGATCGATTGCAGCTTCATCCAGATGATGCGCAGCCAGCGTTCTCCAGGCATGATCGGCTCCGTCCGGCCCTGTTCTCTCGGTTACCGAGATGATACGCCCCTGACCTCTCGGTAAGCAAGAGGAGTTTGCCGGCGGGCGATCCCGGATATTGACTTCTTCATGAATAGGTGCATGATGAACGCATGCCGTTTCGCGCCAGCCAATCGTCCCTGCCGCTGACCCCCATCTCGTTCGAGATCCTCCTTGCCCTGATCGACGAAGACCGCCACGGCTATGCCATTTTGCAGGGCGTCGAGGCGAGGCTGGGCGCGGTGTTGCCGCTGCGCACCGGCACGATCTACCGGGCGCTCGCGCGGCTCATGGAAGAAGGACTGATCGCGGAGGCGGCTGCCGCACCGGCCAGTGACGAGCGGCGGCGGACCTACCGCATCACCGCGGAGGGCCGGAAGATCGCGCGCGCCGAGGCCGAGCGGCTCGCCGATCAGGTCGCGGCGGCCCGTGCCCATCGCCTGTTGCCGGGGCGGAAGTGACGCTGCCGGCGCCCCGCGGCTCGTCGGGTGGCCGTCGCCTCGCGCAGTGGTGTCACCGCCGGGCGCTCGGCGCGTACCCGCGAGCGTTCCGGCGGCAGTTCAGTCACGACCTCGAGCGCATCTTCGCCTTACGCCTCGCGCGTGCGGCAGCCGGACCGCGCTGGCGCGCGGCGCTCATGGCCGCCTATCTGGTGGCCGATGCCCTCTGGTCCGGGCTCGTCGAACGCGTGCACGCCCGCTGGACCCGCTGGGCGTGGCCGAACGGCGCGCGTCCCGCTGCGACTCACAGGAGCCGGTCGATGACCTTCGAGAGCCTGACCGCCGATCTTCGTCTCGCCCTGCGACAGTTCCGGCGCGCGCCGATGTTCGCCGCGCTCACCGTGGCCTCGCTCGCGCTCGGGATTGGCGCGAATAGCGCCATCTTCAGCGTCGTCCACGCCGTGCTGCTGCGCCCGCTGCCGTATGCGGCGCCCGGCGATCTCGTCATGATCTGGAGCGACAACTCGCGCCAATCCGAACCGCGCAATCCGGTCTCGCCCGCGAACTTCGAGGCCTTCAAGGCGACGCCGTCGTTGGCCGGCGTCGAAGCCCTCTACTCGTTCCTGACGTCGGTGCAGATGCGGAGGGAGGGCGACCCGGAACTCGTGCAGGTGGCGACGATCACGCCGGGCATGTTTGGACTGCTCGGGCGTCAGGCTCTGGTGGGGCAGACATTCGGCCCAGGTGAGACCGCGCCGCGCATCGTCCTCAGCCACCAGTTCTGGCAGCGCCGGTTCGGCGGCGATCCGCAGGTCGTCGGCCGGCCGGTCACGCTCATCGGCGGGCCGCACGTGACGATCGCGGGCGTCATGCCCGAAGACTTCGCGTTTCCGTACCGGTCGATGCTCGGTCCGAGCGGCTTCACCCGGGCGATGCAGCCCGACATCTGGATCCCGCTCTCCCCGCAGTTCGACACGCGGTACAACGACGCGGCGGGACAGCCGGTCAGGACACTGCATTACCTCGCCGTGATTGGACGCCTCAAACCCGGCATGACGGCCGAGCGCGCTCGATCCGACGTCGCCGCGATCGCGACTGAACGGGCGGCCCGGTTCCCCGACACCAACCAGGGCTGGGGCGTCACCGTCCGGTCGTTGCACGAACAGACGGTCGGCGCTGTCCAGCCGGCGCTGCTCGTGCTCCTTGGCGGCGTCGGCATCGTGCTGCTCATCACATGCATCAACGTCGCGAACGTGCTGCTGGCGCGCGCCACCGGGCGTCAGCACGATCTGGCGATTCGATCGGCGCTCGGCGCCTCGCGGCGCCGCCTGATTCAGCAGATGCTCGTCGAGAGTCTGGTGCTGGCTGTCGCGGGCGGCGCCGTCGGTCTCGCGGTCACGCTCGGCGGGATCCGCGCGCTCGTGTCACTGGCCCCGACCAACCTTCCGCGGCTCAGCGAGGTGGGACCGAGTTTCGCCGTGGTCGCGTTTGCGATCGGGCTGTCGGTTGTCACCGGCATCGCGGTCGGCATCCTGCCGGCGCTCACCGCGGCGCGATCGCCGGCACAGGAAGCGCTGCGCGAGAACCGGCGAACGACCGCGTCTCCCGCACGCCGCCGCCTGCGTGCGAGCCTCATCGTCGCGGAAGTGGGCATGGCGACGGCGCTCGCCGTCGGCGCCGGATTGCTGCTGCGAAGCTTCGTCGCCGTGCTCGGCGTCGATCCCGGCTTTCAGACGGACCGGCTGCTGACGCTCCAGATGAACATCCCGCCTGGCGCACAGTTGCCGGCGGCGCGGCTGCCGTTCTACGACCTGCTCGAGGCGCGGCTGCGGGCGATCCCCGGCGTCACGCACGTCGGCGGCACCACGCGCCTGCCGCTCGGCAGCACGAGCGTGACGACGCAGGTGGACGTCGAAGGGCGTGATACGCCGCCCGCGCAGCGCCCCGAAGTCGAACTGCGCCGCGCCGTCTTCGACTATTTCGGCGCGATGGGGATCCCGATCCTGCGCGGCCGCGCGTTCACGCCGGACGACGGCCCGAACGTGCCGATCGCCGGCATCGTCAACACGGCACTTGTCGCAAAAGTGTTTCCCAACGACGATCCAATCGGCCGGCGTGTCCAGATCGGTCCGCCCAACCCGCAGGCCCCGTTCATCACCATCGTCGGCGTCGCGGGCAGCGTCAAGCACGGCAGTCTCGAGGAGACGCCGAAGCCCGAGCTCTACCTCTACTACCGGCAGAACGCGCCCGTACAGCCGTTCCTGGCCATTCGCGCCGCCGGTGACGCGGCCGCGCTCGCGCCGGCCGTGCGGCAAGCCATCCGTGATGCGGGCGCCGATCCGCCGTTCGACGTGCGGACGATGTCGCAGATTCGCAGCAGCTCGGTCGCCGAACGCCGCTTCGTGTTGATGCTCGTCGCCCTCTTTGGGGCGGTGGCGCTGCTGCTCGCCGCCGTCGGCGTCTACGGCATCATCACGCTCGTCGCCGCCGAACGCACGACGGAAGTCGGCATCCGCCTGGCCCTCGGCGCGACACCGGCGCAGGTCCTGTCCCTGATGGTGGGGCACGCGCTCAAGCTCGCGATCGTTGGCGTGGCCCTCGGTGTCGGGCTTGGTCTGATGCTCTCGCCGGCCATTCGGTCGCAGCTCTTTGCCGTTGGCGCCGCCGATCCGCTGACGTACGTGATCGTCGCGGCCACGCTGCTCTTCGTCGCCGTCACGGCCGCGTACGTGCCGGCACGCCGCGCGATGAAAGTCGATCCCGCGACGACGCTCAGATAACGAGTGCACTGTGCACAGTGCACTGTGCACTGTGCACCGTGCCCAGTGCACGTGCCCTCCCCATCCGGGTGATGTGACGGGCCGTCCCGCGCTGGCAGAATCGCCAGCATGAGCCAATCGACTCTCGTCACGTTATCGAACGACCTGGCCGACGCCGTGGCGGCCGCGGCGCCCGCTGTCGTTCAAGTGCACGGCCGGCGCCAACCGGCCAGCGGCGTTGTGTACGCCGCGGATGTGGTCCTGACGACCATGCGCGCGCTCGGACGCGAGGACGGCCTGCGCGTCCGCACGCCCGATGGCCGCACGATCGAGGCCGAGCTCGCCGGCTGGGATCCCGCGTCGCACCTTGCGGTGCTCCGCGCCCCGGGCCTCGACATCGCGCCGGCAGCCGTCGCCACCACGCCCGCCCGCGTCGGACACTTCGCGATCGCGGTCGCGCGGTCCTGGAGCAACGTGCTCACCGCCAGCGCCGGCATCATCGCGGTGATCGGCGGTCCGCTCCCGACAGGCCGCGGCCGGTCGATCGATCACGTCATCCGCACGACGGCGCCGATGCACGGCGGATTCGCCGGCGGCGCGTTCATCGATGCGGCAGGTCAGGTGCTCGGCATCTCGACCGCGGCTGAGATCCGTGGTCTGGGCGTGATCATTCCCGCCGCGATCGCGTGGAAGGCGGCCGCCGACGTCCTCGTCCACGGCCGATCCAGGCGCGGATACCTGGGCCTCGCCGGACAAACCGTCCGCCTTGGCGATCGTCAGCGCGGACCGGACGGACTCGAAAGCGGACTGCTCGTCGTCGGCATCGTGCCCGCCAGTCCGGCCGACACGGCCGGCCTGCTGGTCGGCGACATCCTCGTCTCGTTCGACGGCGACGCGATCTCGGCGCCGGAGCGGCTGCTCGATTTGCTGACGGCCGATCGCGTCGGCCGATCCGTGCCCGTCCGGGTCCTGCGAGGCGGCGCGGGCACCGACCTGACCGTTCAGGTCGGCGAGAAAGAGTAGTGTTGAGAGAGCAGCGTGGCGATGCGCGTCGTCCTGGTGGGCAGAGCAGCGGACCGCGACCGTCTGCGAGCCGAGCTCGCCGGGACGGGGCTCGAGGTCGCCGGCGAGGCCACGACGGTCGCCGCGGCGCAGGCGGCGGGTTGGAACGCCGAGGCGTTTCTCCTCGCCCGGCCGGAGATCGACGACGAAGACACCGGCGCGATCGACGAACCGCTGACGCCGCGTGAGCTCGAGGTGCTCTCGCTCCTCGCCGAAGGGCTGCCGAACAAGTCCATTGCCGGACGGCTTGGCATCAGCGATCAGACGGTCAAGTTTCACGTCGCCGCCGTTATTGCGAAGCTCGGCGCAACCAACCGGACGGATGCCGTCAGACGCGCGGTGAGGCGCGGGCTCGTCGTGATCTAAAAGCCCTTCCTACGGCTGCGAGAAACCAGGCTTGCCCAAGCCGTTGCTTCGTGTTCTTCGTGGTGAAGCTTTTAGACACGTCACGTGACGCTCTCAGCCGGCAGCACGATGACCTGCCGGCGCTCGACGCCGCGGAGCAGGGTCAATGGCGTCGGGACGCCGATGCGGGCTTCGGTCAGGCAGCGGTGGAGATCGTCCACGCCGGAGACGGCCGTGCCGCCGAATGACGTGATGATGTCGCCCGTGTGGAGGCCGGCCGCGGCGGCGGGGCTGTACGACTCGACAGACATGACAAGCACCCCGGATGTAATTGCGAGCCCGTGATGGTGCGCGAGGCGCCGCGAGACCGGCGCCTTGCGCCCGCCGACGCCGATGAAGCTGCGGCGGATCCGTCCGTCGCGGATGAGCCGCGCGACGACAAAGCCCACGGTATTGCTCGCGATCGCGAAGCAGAGTCCTTGCGCGGGCAGAATCATCGCCGTGTTGACGCCGATCACCTCGCCGCGCGAGGTCACCAGCGGGCCACCCGAGTTGCCGGGATTGAGGGCCGCGTCGGTCTGGAGGATGTCGTCCATCAGCCGGCCGGAGCGGCTGCGCAGCGAGCGTCCCAGTGCGCTCACGACGCCCGTCGTGACGGAGTAGTCGAAGCCGTACGGGTTCCCGATCGCGATCGCGATTTGTCCGACGCGAATCGTGTCCGACGTGCCGAGACAGGCGTAGGGCAGCGACCCGCCCTCGATGCGCACGACCGCGAGATCCGTGTCGGGGTCGTCGCCGACGACGTCAGCGCGCGACGACCGTCCGTCCGGCAGCGTCACCGTGAGCGGCCGCCCGCCGGCAATGACGTGGCTGTTGGTGATGACGAGCCCGTCGGGCGTGAACACGAAGCCCGAGCCCGATCCGCTCGGGCCCGACGCGATCTTCACGACCGCCGGTCCAACCTGATCGACCGCCCGGATCACCGCCTGCGAATAGGCATCGAGCAGCGAGTCGTCTGGTTCGAACGCGGGCAACGGGCCGGGCGCCATAGCTCATCGTAGGGCTGGTTCGAACTCGACGCGCCACCCGGATGGGCAGGCCCAAGGGCAAGGGTGCACGCCCGCGGGGCAACCGCCCCGAGCGCGTAGCGCAAACGAAGCCGGCCCAAGCGCGGGGGGTGGGGTCCCCGCGCAATAGGATCGACCGGCCGCAACCGGCCCGAGCGCGTAGCGCGAAGGAAGCCGGCCCGAGCGCGGGGGGTGGGGCCCCCGCGCCATGCTCGATTGTGGACCCGGGCAGGCGACAGTAGACTAAGACGGCCCCCGCGGAGGCTCCCATGACACTTCGATCGCGCGCGTTTCTGGTTGGACTGATCTTGCTCGGCGGCGGGATCGTGACGGCGCAAGAGGCGCGGCTCACGGGGACGGTGGCCTATCGCGAGCGCATCGCGTTGCCGCCGACGGCCGCCGTCGAAGTGACACTCGAAGACGTGTCGCGCGCCGATGCCCCGGCCAGCGTGATCGCGACGACCATGGTCCCGGCCTCGGGCCGGCAGGTGCCGATCGCGTTTGAGCTGAAATACGACGCGGCGAGCATCGATCCGCGCCGTCGCTACGCCGTGCGCGCGCGCATCACGGACGGTGAGCGCGTCCTCTTCAGATCGACGCAGTCGGTCCCGGTCCTGACCCAGGGCCACGGCGCGCAGGTGGCCGTGACGCTGACGGCCGTCCCGGGGCAGAAACCGCCCGCGCCGGCAGCCGGCGCGCCGCCGGTGACGATGGCGGCCGGTCAGCCGCAACCGAACTACCTGTCCAATCTGCCGGCCACGTTTTCCGGCACGCTGCCGTGTGCCGATTGTCCGGGCATTCGGTACCAGCTCGTCCTGTTCCCCGACGATTCGTTCTTCGTCCGCGCGCTCCATGTCGATCGGCCCGGGCAGAGTGACGACATCGGCACGTGGGCGCTCTCGTCCGATCGGCGCGTGTTGATTCTCAAGGGCGCGTCCGACGTCCCGCAGTACTTTGCAATCCGCGACGGTCGGACGCTGCGGAAGCTCGACGGCGAGGCCCGCGAGATTCCGAGCAAGGCCCCGCTCGATCTGCGCCGGACACCGGCGTTCCAGCCGATCGACGTGACGCTCCCGATGACCGGCTCGTACCGCTCCGGCGCCGGCGGCGGAATCTTCGTCGAGTGTTCGACGGGCCAGAGCTGGCCGGTCTCAGCCGACGGCGACAGCCAGGGCCTCGAGGCGGCCTACCGCAGCGCGAAGAAGCGTCCCGGCGATCCCGTCATCGTCGCCCTCGAAGGACGGGTCGCCTTCACGGCGAAAGCCGAGAGTGATTCGACGCAGCCGGCGCTCGTGGTCGAACGGCTCGGAAAGGTGACGCCGGCCGGTACCTGCCCCGCGCGCTTCACGCCGGCCACGCTCGAGAAAACTTACTGGAAGCTCACGCGGCTCGGCGATCAGACAATTCCGCCGGCCGCCAACCCGCGGCAGGAACCAACGCTGACCTTCGAGGCCGACACGGGCCATTTCTCCGGCTCCGGCGGCTGCAACCGCTTCATCGGGACCTATCAGGTCAGCGGCACCGGTATGACCCTCACGAGTGCGGGGACGATGATGGCGTGCCCGGGGGCGATGACCAGCGAGGCGGCGTTCAGCGCCGCGTTGCGAAATACGCGGAGCTACCGCATCCTCGGCCGTCAGCTCGAGCTGTACGGCGAGCAGGGTCGGCTGGTGGCGCGATTCGAGGCGAAGGAATCGAAATAGCGGCGATGCCGCTCAGTTGACTTTGAGCGGCACGGCGTTCGACGCCTCGCCGCCCGGGTTCACGACCACCAGCGAGTACGTGCCCGACTGATCGAGCACCATCCGCACGACAATCGTCTGCGCCGTGTTCTTCTCGAGCGTACGGAAAGTGGCGACGGCGCCGGCCGGGTCGGTGACGCTCACGGTCGCGCCCTGTGCGAAGTAGCTGCCGGTGATCGTGATCGCCTGCTCCTGCGCGCTCTTCATCGTTTCGTCCGGCGCGATCTGTTCGATCGACGGCTTGACCGCGCCGGTACGCGCCTGCACCGAGACGAGGTTGGACTTCGCGCCGTCGGGATTGATCACGACGAAGGAGTACGTGCCGGCGGCCGGGAACGTGACCGTCGCTTGAAACGACGATTCGCGGCGCGACTGGATGTCTTGTCCCCCGAACGTGCGGATGGCGCCGCCCGGGTCGGTGACGATCAGCTTCAATCCGTCCTGAAAGCCGCTGCCGGTGACCGCGACCGTCTGCGGACGGTCACTGACCGCCGGCGCGGCCGGGGTCACGGACTCGATGGCCGGCGGCACGAGGGTGGACGCGACGAGCGCGGTGATCGCAATCAGGAGTTTCATGGGACCTCCCGTCATCGTTTGACGACGATCTGATGCGAGGCCGAGCGGGCGCCGTTGTGGTTACGCACGCTGAAGAGGAACGTGCCTGGTTCGTCGAGCATCATCCGGATCGTGAACGACGTGGCGTTGAGGCCGTCAATCGCCGCGGCCGGGTACGTGGTCTCGAGCCCGAGCGGGGCGACGAGCGTCGCAGTCAGCCCCTTCTCGAAGCCCTGGCCCTTGACAGTGAAAACCTGCTCGGCGTCGCTGACCTTGAACGTCTTCACCGCGGCCGTTCCCTTGCCGGCGGCTTTGGCGGAGGGTGCCGTTTCCTGCGCCGGCAGCGCAGCGTCCACTGCGGCAATGACGGGTGACGGCGCGGCAGGCACGGCGACACGCGCCGCGGGTGGGGTGCTGGCCGGTGCCGCGCCGGTCTCGATCCCCGCCAGACGTCCGACGGTCACGAGGCCGGCTGTCATCGCGAGTCCGACGATCAATCCGGTGCGCACCATGTCATTGCCCCACTAGCAAACTGACCGTATTCGAAGACGCGCCGTCCGGATTGGGCGCCTGCCGCCCATCCGGGCCGACTTTGTTGAGCACGTCCTCCTCAGTGCAAGAACGTCGCCCGGCCGCCGGCAGCCGTTCATGTTCGGTCATCGCCCGATCGTGAACGTCTATTGCTCTGTTTGATACACGCGTTACCCACCGCGCGGGCGCACCGTCACTGCCGGCGAGTGGTCCACACCTCCGCGGCGCGCTCTGTCACATTCTCCCAACGAGTACCCGTGCATTCCCGTCTCACATCAACGAGCGTTCACATTGTTGCCGTTGCTGATCGCGTCGCTGATGATCACGGTGCCACCCGTAGCGACCAGCGCGATCACGGCAATGCGCATGCGGCCGCTTTCTGACATCAGCCGATCGGTCGTGAAGGAAGCCGTGCGGCGATCGCCAACCATCAAACGGCTGCTCGGAGAATTGCAGCAGCTCGACGTACTCGTGTTCTTCGACATCAACACCGCGCCGGCGACCGACCTCGGCACGACGTCCGTCATGGCCCACGCCGGCGGGTTTCGCATGGTGCGCGTGCTCATCAACGCCAACCTCGATCCGCGCCGGCGGATCGAGGTGCTCGGACACGAGCTGCAGCATGTGCTCGAGATCGCGCAGGCGCGTTCGGTCGTTGACGATGCCTCGTTGCGAAGCCTGTACAGCCGCATCGGCTATCAGGTCGGGCTCACGTCGTTCGAAACCGACCAGGCGCGGCAGGTCGAGCTGCAGGTGCGGCGCGAGTTGTCGATGCCGCCGGTCAAGTAGCGCGGCTCGGGTGTTGAGCCGCGACGGGCGCCGAGCCTCGCAGCCCGAGGCGAATTTCGCGCCTCACAGCCCGAGGCGCGCTACGAAAACTGCGCCCGAGGCGCGATGCGAAGACGGCGCCCGAGGCGTGGTACGGAGATGGCGCCCGAGGCGTTAGGAAGACGGCGCGACGAGGACGGCGCGCGACGTTGACGGTGGCCGGTCGCGGGCGTAATGTCTTCGACCATGAGCACACTGTGGAATCTTCGTCCGCTCGTCCGGGGCGCGATCGTGCTGCTCGCGATCGCCGCCGGGTGGGTCGCGCTCGGCGCGCAGGCCGGCAAAGCGCCGCCTCCGCCTGCGCCGGCAACGGCCACGGGCCGCCTCACGATCGATAAGCTCATCGACATCAAGCACCCGTCGAATCCCGTCTGGTCGCGCGACAGCCGTGCCGTCGCATTCATGTGGGAGCGCGCGGGCGTCTCCAACTTGTACGTCGTGCCGGCGGATGGATCGACGAAGGCGGTCGCGCTCACGAACGACGGCCAGCCGGTAGCCGGCCTGTTCTGGAGCGCGGACAACCGCACGATCTACTTCACGCGCGGCGGCGGCCTGATGCAGGTGCCCGCGGCGGGCGGGGCAGCGGCGCGCGCGGTCTGGTCCGCGCCACCGGGCCGGAACATGACGGTGTCGCCCGACGGCCGGACCGTCGCGTATCTCGTCGGCGGACCGGTGGCTGCCGGCGGCGGGCGAGGCGGACGGGGACAAGGACGCGGCGGCGCGGCCGGCGGCGGTGCGGCGGGGGCTGGTGCGTCCGACATGGCAGCGCCGTCGGCGCCAACAACGCCCACCGAGATTCGCGTGCGGCCGTTTCCGGATGGTGCGGAGCGGACCGTGGCGACGTTCGCCGGGCCGGCTGCCGGCCTGGCGTGGACCGCCGACGGGGAGCGACTGACGTTCACGAGCGGCACTGGCGGGGGACAGACCATCCGTCACGAGCAAACGCCCGAGTACTCGGGCGCCAAAATCATCTACACGGTCACCGAAAACGTCCCGGGTCCGCCAGCCGACGCCTATTCCGTCGCACTCTCGGGCGGCCAGCCGGTGAAGTACTCGACCGGCGGAGGCGGGGGCGGGGGCGGCCGGGGCGGCAATCGCTGGCTCGACCCGACGCATCTCCTCGCGGATCGTCAGACCCCCCACTTCAAACGCCGGAGCATTTCCGTCGTCGATACGGCGACCGGCGAGTCGCGCCTCGTGCACGAGGACGTGAAGACGACGTTCTGGAGCATTCCAGGCGGCGCGGGCGCGGGATCGCAGGCGTCGCCGGACGGCAAGTGGATTTCGTTCCTGAGCGACCGCGACGGCTGGGATCACTTGTACGTCACACCTGCGGCAGGCGGCGCGCCCGTCCAGATCACGAAAGGGCAGTTCGAGGTGTGGCGGCCCGCATGGTCGCCCGACGCCTCCCGCATCGCGTTCGACTCGAACGAGGGGCCGAATCCGGGGTCTCGGCACATCGGCATTGCCAACGTCGGCGACGCGGGCAGCGGGTGGGTGCGGATGGTCACCAAAGGCCGCGGCGCGGACATTCAGCCGTTGTGGTCACCCGACGGCCGCAAGATTCTGTATCAGCATTCCGACCCGCAGAATTCCGCCGACCTCTACGTCGTGGACACGACGACCGGCGGCGCGGCGCCCGTGCGGCTCACCGATTCGTTCCCGCCGGGAATCGATCGCGCACAACTCGTGTCGCCCGAGCTCGTGCATTATCCGGGACCGGACGGCAAACCCGTGCCGGCGTACCTCTTCGTTCCGAAGACGCTCAATCGCGCCGTCAAGCACCCGGCCATCGTGTGGATTCACGGCGACGGCATCAACCAGAACTACGATGGCTGGCACGTGCAGCGAAATTACGCGGTCTACTACAGCGTCCATCAGTACTTCCTCCAACAGGGCTACGTCGTCATCGCGCCCGATTACCGTGGCAGCATCGGCTACGGTGCGGCGTGGCGCGACGGCGTGTACATGGATGTCGGCGGCAAGGACTTCCGTGATGCGGCGATGGCGGCCAACTACCTGAAGACCCTGCCGTACGTGAACGGCGATCGGCTCGGCGTCTGGGGCCTCAGCTACGGCGGGTTCTTCACCCTGCTCGCGGTCACGGAAATGCCGACCGTGTATCGCGCCGCGGTGAACGTCGCCGGCGTCGCCGACTACGCGATGTACTACGAAGATCCGTACCACGGCTCGTGGACGGAGAGCCGCATCGGCCGCCCGGAGCAGAATCCCGCGGTGTACACGCAGGCGTCGCCCGTCTCGAAAATCGATCAGCTCGTCCGCCCGCTGCTCGTGCTGCACGGCACAGCGGACGTCAACGTGCCGTACCTGCACTCGGTCAAGCTCATCGACGAGGCGCTCAAGAAAGGCAAGGGTCCGCTCGTCGAGTTCATGACCTACCCGGGCGAGTTCCACTACTTCACGCGCGAGCACGTGCTCCGCGACGCCTGGACGCGGGTTGATGCGTTCTTCAAGAAACACCTGAAGTGAGCGTCGTCGCGGCGGTCAAGAAACAGGATGCGGCGGCGCTCGCGCGCGAAGTGGCGAAGCACCGCGGACCGATCCCGGCGGCCGCCGTCGTCACCGCGGCGCAGCTCGCCTGGAAGCCGGGACTCACGCTGCTCGTCAAACACGACGCGGACCTGAACGCGTCCTACCGGAACTACCGGCCGCTCCACGCGCTGATTCAGGAGAAGCCGCACGCCGGCGGGTCGTCAACCCGCGCGCGGGTGAAGTGCCTCGAGTGGCTCCTGGCGCACGGCGCCGATCCCGAGCAGGCGGCGGCGTGGCCGTCGGCGCGGGCCCTGGTGATTGCCGCCTTCGTCGGCGAGCGCGCGTACGTGGACGTGCTCCGTGCCGCCGGTGCGAAGATCGATGTCTTTACCGCCGCCGCGCTGGGCGAGGCGAAGACCGTCGCGCGGCTCGTCGCGAAGGACCCGCCGCTCGCGCAGGCACGCGACGCCGAGCGGCTCACGGCGCTGCAGTGCTGCGCCGGGTCGCGGCTGGGAGGGACCGACAAGCGGACGGCCGCGCGGCTGGTCGAGATCGCGCGCACGCTCGTCGAAGCCGGCGCGGACGTCAATGTCAGGACGCCGAGCTGGGGGCACGACGTCAACGTCTCGTACTTCGTCATCCGATCCGGCCAGGTCGAGGTGCTCGAGTACCTGCTCGATCACGGTCTGGATGCGACGGCCGCCATCGGCACGGCTGCCTGGGACGGCCGTGCCGACTTGCTCGATCTGCTCATCGCGCGCGGCGCCAGGCTGAATGACGCGCTCGAACAGACGCGCCCCATGCTGAACGAGCTGGTGCGATGGGGCCGGTTCAAACAGGCGCGCCTGCTCCTCACGCGCGGTGCCAGCCCCAACATCCCCGACGAGCGCGGCTGGACGGCGATCCACCAGGCGGCCTCGCGCGGCAACGTCAAGATGATGGAAGATCTGCTGGCGGCCGGCGGCGACATCACGCGCCGCGACGGGTCAGGCCACACGCCGCTCGACATCGCCAAAGGCAAAGCCATTCTGCGATTGATCAAACAGCTCCGGGGTCAGACCGGTTTGACCCCGGTCTGACCCCGCTCGCGGCACGCGCCTTGCTGTCTGTGGCCACGTGCCGAACACCACCGACCGTCAAGCGCTCGGAAAACACGGCGAATCGCTCGCGTGCCGCGTCCTGACCGAGCGCGGGTACGCAATTGTTGCGACACGTTTCCGCACCAGATTTGGAGAAATTGACATCGTCGCTCGCCACGGGCGGACGATCGTGTTCATCGAGGTCAAGGCCAGGCGCTCGAACCGCGCCGGTGATGCGGCCGAGGCCGTCTCGTCGTACAAGCGCCGCCGCATCGCGGCGATGGCGCTCGACTACCTGGCCTGGACCAGCGCGCTCGACCAGCCGTGCCGCTTCGACGTCGTGGCGATCGACGGCATCGGCACGGAGCGCATGCACGTCCGAGTCATAGAGGACGCGTTTCAGGTCGATTCGTAGGGCGGGCCAGAGCAGCGCGCGTGGGTTCCGGGGTTCCGGGGTTCCGGCGTTCCGGGGTTCCGGCGTTCGGCTCTGCGGTTCGTGTTCGAGAGCTGAACCTCGGAGCGGGCCATGGCCATGGGGCCCGCGGAGTGGAGCGCGCTCGAGGGAGCGCAGCAGTCGCCTCGAGAAGCCAGAAGTCAGTCCTGTCGTATCGCTGATGAATGGTGCGGCCGGAGTGGAGCGGCCGTCGAAGCGGCCGCGGAACGAAGGCCGCTAGCCGGGGTGCAGGGGCCCCCGGCGATAAAAAATGGAGCGGGAAACGGGATTCGAACCCGCGACTTCGACCTTGGCAAGGTCGCACTCTACCACTGAGTTATTCCCGCCCTGCCAGACCAGACAGTGTACACAATCGGCCGCACGGCGGGCAAATTGAGCCGGCGCGCGCCGTTTGTTACTTGCCTGGCGGAACCCGGCGCGAGCGTGTTGTCAACTCCTCACGGCGTCGCCTTGAACGGCGCGCTCGCCATCGTCTTGCCCCACATCAACGCCACGCGGCCGCCGTCGTTGGTCATGTCGAGAAAGGCCCAGGTGAGCTGCTCGACGCCGAAGGGCAGGGTCTCGACTTTCATCGGGATGCGGGCGACGTCCTTGTCGGGCGTGTAGCCGTAGGCGCCCCAGAGCGCGGCTTTGTCCTTCGGATCGAACTTCAACTGCGCCGGCCAGCTCGAGACGATGAGCGTCCACTGGGTGGGACCGTTGAGATCGACGAAGAGCGTGTACTCGCCGGCAGGCACCGTCTTGCCGCCGAAGTTCAGCGCGACCTCGCTCTTGAGGCGCGTCGAGACATTGGCTCCGGCGCGCCACACCGGGGGCGCGGGAAATGTCGGCGTGCCGACGTCGTTGACCGCTTTGCCGTAGTTGGCGCCCGACCCGAACAGGTCGCGCCCGCGCTGCAGCGGCCGGCCGTAGGTGATCTCAATCCACTTGCCGCCGACGTAATCTTCGCGTCCAAGCGTGAACGCCGGACGCTCGCCCTTCGTCCACTTGCCGAGCACTTGGGTCTGCGCCGAGCCGTCCGGACTCATCGGCCGGCCTCCTTGCTGCGCGCCGGCCAGCGCGCCGGTGAGCAGGACCGCGGTGATGCCTGCGATTACGCGTCTCATGGGCTCCTCCCGTGCCGTGTTCCCCCGAGCTTGATCTCCCAGAGCTCATCCTAACGCCCCTCGAACGACGACTCCGCCTTCCAGGGACGACTAGCGTGACGGACTCCGGACCAGCCGGGGTCCTGGGCGCGAGCCTCTCCGGAACGGTCGCCGGGAGCGTTGGTATACACTCAGGGGTCTGCGATCCGCGCGCGGGCGTTGTCTGTGTCCGCGCGCCTCCGGTCGAGGGGCGCCGTCGCCAAGCGGTAAGGCAGAGGTCTGCAAAACCTCCATCCCCGGTTCAATTCCGGGCGGCGCCTCCAAATTCTAAGAAATTGGCGAATTCTCTTTCGCCAAACAGCGTAAGGAAGGAGGTCCGAAGAACCTCCACCCGTCGTTCGTTCAACGTACGCTCCTTCGATCAATCCTCACGCCGACAGCGATTTGCCCGCCTCCGTTCGCTCCCGATTTTCAGCCCATGGGAACAATTGGGAACGCTTCCAAGATGTCGACGAGTTCGGGCGGGCGGCGTCGACCGGTAGATTGCTGACGGCGCGGTTAACATACCCGCGAGGATTTCGAAATCGTCGGCGACGTCAGAAACGTGCAGATCATCGCGACAGGATCGAGTCTGCGTGATCGGCGTCGGCTGCAGCATTGGTATGGCAAGGGTCGCTGGCGGAAAATGAAGGGTATCGCTCGAATCCGGGTCGGTCGCGGCCCGGTGCGATTAGCTGAGCGACACTGGTATGAAGCACATGGGATCGGTCGCAAAGAATTCAAGCGGAAGAGGTACCTCGACGCGAGCTAACCGGCGACGTAGGGGCGTCCGCTTCGCGGTCTGTATTCGCAACACGGGCTACGAGGCGTCTCTCGAGCGCAACAAGATCTACGTCGTGATTCGCGACGAGACGGCGGAACGCGATGGCGATCTTCGCGTCGTCGATGAAAGTGGCGAGGACTATCTGTTCTCTGCTGATCGATTCGTCGCCGTTGACGTGCCGGCGACCGTGCGGGCGTCGCTTCTCAAGACGGCGTAGCGGCGGGGCTTCGAAAAAATGCGAGGCATGTTGCTGACTGTGCCTCACGGCCAACTCCACAAAGGTCAAGCGAATGAGGCTTCACTGAAGAGCAGTCGTACAGCTTGATCGGGAAATGCGGGTTCGCGATTCACGTGCGGCATCCGATTCAGTGCTCGCTGCACATTCTCCAAGACATCAGCCGTGAGTCCGCGTTCGCCTTCAAGTCTTACTAGCACATGGAACGCCGGACCTTCGAAGTATCGGTCACACGTGCGGCGTCAGACAATTGCGCACGTGGTCTGACACTCGGGCGTCGCGAGCCACCACGGTCGGCTGATTTTCGGAGCGTGCGGAGTTGGGAGTGCCATCGAGATGCTCGACCCTTCCGACGCCTTCGACCAGGATCAGTGCGGGCGTCGCATGGTCCCACGGCAGTAGCCGGTAGTAGACCGCAAAGTCTGTCTTGCCTGCCAGGATGTCCGTGTACTCCACGGCGGCGCACCCCGAGGGCCCTATCGCCTGAAAATGACCTCGCATGGCTTGACGCCGCAAATTCACTCTAGAAACGGTCCGAAAATCCCGGTCCTCTCATACACCCGTAGCCTGAAAGTGAGCCTGGAAGGATTCCTCCAGGGCAGTTAGGGCGCGGCCTACATACTCCTTTGGCGTGACTTGCACCTACAACCTCCCAGCCGATCTCGGTGCTCGATGAGCAGCCCAACGCGCCAAATGAGCCGCGCGCCTCGGCGACATGACGGCACGAGGCGATGGGCGCGTCGGCTCCATTTGGATGTTAGCCGGCGGCGAACGAAAAGTGTTCGGACCACCAGAGAAATGCCACAGTCAGCATGCATGCGATGAGCCCTAGAAACGCGTGCACGCGCGCGAGCACGGGTAGAGAATCGAAGCGCCACTTTTGCAGATGCCAGTAGTACGCCGATCCGTCGACCACACTGAAGCCTGCGAGGGCAACGCAGGCGGGAATCGGATTGTGGGTGGCAACCGAGAGATACACCAGCCCGCGCGTACTGACCTGGAGCAACATCGCCCATATCCGTTCGAGCACTGACAGCCACTGAACGCCCTGATCCGTGGCTGAGGCGCGGAACACCTCGTCGGCGTGTTCTCCCAGCGTACCGCCCTTGAACGGGTTGGAAATGAATGGCAACATGATGGCCTCTACCGCGCCAGCCCCGACGCCGAATCCGACGAGCTGCCAGTACGAAAGCCCAGGAATTACGTATACGAAGAACGCGGCCGCGGCACTCAGTTCTGAAACCGCTGAAAGAACGCCTTGTGTTCCTGCGAGAGCTGGGTTGGAAAGTCGCGGACGCAAGATGCGCTCGACGATGAAGTGGTAGAGCGGCATCTTGATGACCGTGACGCCGACGATGTAGGCAAGGAACCCATAACCGACGATAATCTTGCGCGGTACGTCGAACCAGCTCTCCAACGCCCAAATCGGGAGAATGCCGACCGCAAGAGTCGCAGCAGTGGTGAAGTACCACAGTGGCCGCCTGCGTCTGATCGCGCCAGCAGACTCTCTGTCGCGCATACTCATCTTGTCCGGCTAACGACTCGCGCTGAGCCGCAGCGCCCAAGTGCTCTCACAGAATGCGCTGTCGGCTCCAGCGCGCGGTTAGGCCGCAGGCAATGGCCAGTGGTCTCACGTCAGTCTGGACGAGAATTGCCCCGCCTTTGGACTTCTCGCCATAACAGCACCAACAGAGCCGCGCCCGCACCGCCCGCGCCAGCCGCGACATCCCAGATGTCCGCCGTGTAGCGGTGGAACCCGCCTTCCAGGTACCGAGGCAACACGAGTTGGACGACCTCGGTGGCTACCACAAGCGCCGTTGCATACGCCGCTGCCTTTAGCGGCCTGGCCTTGACGGCGAATGCCTGCCAGAAGGCAAAGGTCCACGCAGCGAAGAAACTGGGAGCCACGCCGAGGACCCAAGAACTGCGATGACCGGCCCCAGAAGCCCATGCTCGCAGCGGCCCGATCGAACCGAGCCACAAGCCGAAGCCAAGAAGGGCTCCAGTGAGCAGGTATTGGTCCCGATCCCGATGGCCGTGATCTGGGGACAACATCACTCCATTCGACGACGGCCTAACGTCGCAAATGAGGCGCGCGCGATCAGGAGCCAGCGCGCGTCGGCTCCATTTGGGGGTTAGCCACCAACATACGACAACCCTGGCGTCGATCGTTATTTACCAATGCGCTGTCTCTCGTACCACGGTCCGGCACTGTCGCGACGGTAGTTCGCCGTCCGGCCGTTGGTCGAGAGAGTGAGTTCGTCGCGCTTGAGCACGACCGTCATGGCGACATCAGCTTGATTCGGCCGCGTGAGCACAATTTCATTTCCTTCACCACATATCGGCCGACCGAGGACGTCATCGGCAAACGAAAGAGCATCCTGCCGTCATCTGTGTAACGCTCGAACGCGTTGGTTCCAGTGGGATGACGGTACCGCCACGCTCCAACGATCGCCGGCTTGCCCACCTCGGCCCGGCCAAGACGCTCTTTGAGAACTACGGAGCCGTCCGGACCGGTCAGCCGGAGGACATCACCGTCGACTTGAATCCTCATAGACTTGGCTTGGTCTGGGTTGGGTCCCAGGGGCTGCTCTCCGACCACAAATCGATCGCCGATAATTCGGTAGTACGCATTAACGATTACGGCGGGCGCTTCCACGAACGTGCCATCCGCCCGAAACTCCAGGGTGCTGCCGATGCCTCCGCTTGAGGTGGTCGCGGAATCCCAAAGCCCGACCAGGGGCGTCGCCTGGGACATTGAGGATATGACTGTGGCCGCGACAACGAGGAGTAGCATCATTAAGCTCCTGCTGAAGTTCGCATGTCCCGCCGGTGGTGCCTAACGCCCGGCTTCAGCCGCGGCGCTTCACGATGGCACTTGGCGCCGCCGGCTGCAAGCGGATGTGAACGGGCGAGGGCCTTGAAGCCGTTTCCAGAGGAACGCGACAAAGGCCGCACGACGGCGCCGCACCGCCTCCCGGCCATCCTCGGACAAGAAATCATCCGGGACGGCGTCTAGCGCTGATTCCAGCACACCGCGATGCAGTCGTGAGGCCAGCACAGCGTCCACCACCTGGAGTTCGGTGGCGCGAGACCGCAACACATGCCCGCCGAGCTGCCATCCATTCGATCGCGGGGCCTGCTCGGTCACGCGCGCCCATTCATGCTGAAATCCGAGACTTGCTCCGTGGTCGATCAGCCACAGCGCTCCGTGCGACCACAACAGATTCGGGTTCTTCATGGTGCGGTCCGGGTTCTGCACCAGGCCGTCGAGCCACACGATTCTGGACGCCAGCTCCCGATCAACATGGGGAACATCCTCTCTCGGGTGGGAAGCTCCGCACATCCGGCATGAACTGGAACCCAGATTCCGACCGACGCTCCGGCGAAACAGGTCCCCCAGCTCCTGGTGTGGATCGTCCACCGGAACATCCGGCGGAATGTCGATGAGCACGCGAGCGGACACGCTCAACCCCAGCACGTCGGCCAGTGCGCCCACGATGACCTCGGCCACAAGACTTGCCGGTGCTTGAGCGGCACCACGCAGCTTGGTGTGGAAGACACCCGCATCGGTATCGATCAACACCGGCCACGAACTGCCGCCGCGATCGGCACGAAGTACCCGGAGGGCGCGATATGTCTCCATTGAGGCGCAAGAATCGCTCGACTTGATCGCCTATCGTAAATCTACGATAATCCTTCGTGGTGGCTGAGGTCGCGCGGAAGCCGATCCACTTCATCGCGTCGACCCTGAAGGACCTGCGCGACGTTCCGCCTGCGGTGCGAGGCGCTTTTGGCCGGCAGCTTCTCGATGTGCAGTACGGCGACACGCCAGCCAGCGCCAAGCCGCTCAAGGGCTTCGGCGGCGCAAGCGTGCTCGAGCTGATAGAGGACGAGGACTCATCGACCTACCGCGCGGTCTACACAGTCCGCTTCGCGCGAGCGGTGTACGTGCTCCACGTGTTTCAAAAGAAGTCGACCAAGGGGAGCGCCACGCCAAAGACCGACATCGATCTCATCTGGCGTCGCCTGAAGACCGCGGAGGCTCACTACGAACGGCATTATCGTCGCGTCGGAGACCCAAAGGAGGATCGCAATGGCTAAGCAACCTAGACGTTCGCGACCGTCGTCGCGGGCTGGTCAGAATGGTCCAAG